>Ga0209745_1001044_pt1 | contig 16693 bp, 13 predicted proteins | sample BarGraNGADG00312_FD_184495 | JGI IMG/M metagenome (GOLD analysis project Ga0209745, IMG submission 184495) | Arctic peat soil microbial communities from Barrow, Alaska - Barrow Graham LP Ref core NGADG0004-312 (SPAdes) (version 2) | ecosystem: Environmental > Terrestrial > Soil > Wetlands > Peat... | reverse complement strand
GGCTATCGCCAGATGGTCCGCGACATCACATGCATGGCTGCCCTAAACATGGTCCGTCTCCACCTCATGCAAGACAGCTGGCGTTAGTTTCCACTCGGGCATTCATTTTCTCATTGTCCTCGCGGACGACTGTGTTGTTCATCCGTATCGTGGCGCTGCGGATTACTCGAAAATGAATGCCCTCGCTCTTCAGGTAGGAAATTTCCTACTTGATCCCCTGAGGGGCCGGGTTGCCTCAGAATATTTGAGGCATTGAAGCGTGGGTGGGGTCCTTTCGGGCGTAATCCGCAGCGCTAGCGATGTGTACAAATCAGCGATCCCGCCCGCGAGGACATCGACTGAAAGGACACCACCCACGCTATCTTATTAGGCCATACTCTAACTAAGGTCACCCGGCCCCGACCCAACACATTGACACGCATATACATGAATGTTACCGTTTCCACAGTAGTCTACGATGCCCATTCTGAGGGCATTGTTGCTTAATGGGCGGCGAATATCGCCGCCATATTTACGAGGCAAAGATGGATTACCGGGACACACTTAACCTCCCGAAAGCCGCGTTCCCAATGAAGGGCAACCTGTCAAAGCGGGAGCCCGAGATACAGGCGCACTGGAGGGAGACCCGACTATATGACCGCATACTCAAACAAGCGGAGGGGCGGCCTCTGTTTGTGCTGCATGATGGTCCACCTTATGCAAACGGTGATATTCACGTTGGAACGGCGTACAACAAAATACTTAAAGACATAGTGGTGAAGTACAAGACCATGCGCGGCTTCCGCAGCCCATACGTTCCCGGGTGGGACTGTCACGGTCTACCGATTGAGCATGAGGTCACCAAGAAACTTGGGCGCGATAGGCGTGTAGACACCGTGGAGCTGCGCCGAATGTGCCGGGAACACGCGCTCAAGTTTGTCAAACGCCAGTCGGAGCAGTTTGAGCGTCTGGGCGTCTTGGGGGAATTTGAAAATCCGTACCTGACGCTTGCGCCCGAGTACGAGGCAACCAACGTGGAGGTCTTTGCCGAGCTTTACGGTAAGGGCTTAATCTATCGCGGCAGCAAGCCCGTCCACTGGTGCACCAACTGTGTAACCGCGCTGGCCGAAGCGGAGATCGAATATGAAGACAAGGAATCACACTCTATATACGTTAGGTTTCCACTTCGCGACGAGTTCCCCCCGCTGACGCAGTCTGGCAAGCCGGTCTCGATGTTGATCTGGACTACCACCCCATGGACGCTGCCGGCAAACGTGGCCATTGCCGTCTCACCAAGGTTGCCTTACGTTGGAGTTGAAATCGACCAGGATGTACTGGTTATGGCTGAACCGCTCGTTCAGCGCGTTATGGAAGAGCTCAAGACCGCCGGTTACTCTATCACGGAATCGTTTTCCGGAAAAGAACTTGAGGGGCTCAACTGTATTCATCCGTGGGCCGATTTGGACTCCGTAATAGTGCTTGCCGACTACGTGACTCTCGAGCAGGGGACCGGCTGTGTTCATATCGCGCCCGGGCACGGGCAAGAGGACTACCTTACCGGCCTGGAGTACAACCTGCCGGCCCCCATGCCGGTTGACGACCTTGGATATTTCACCGAGGAAGCTGGAATATTCGCTGGCATGAGTCTAACGGAGGCCAATCCAAAAATAGTTGAAGACCTGTCCACTCGGGGCCTATTACTTTTCTCCGGTAGCATCAGTCACCAGTATCCCCATTGCTGGAGGTGCAAAGAGCCCGTTGTATTCCGGGCCACCCCGCAGTGGTTCATTGCATTGGACTCAACAACCGATGGCAACTCTCTGCGCCGGGAAGCCGTCAATGCGATAAAGGGTGTTGAGTGGGTACCGGATTGGACTATCAACCGCATAGGCTCCATGGTTGAAAACAGACCCGACTGGTGCATATCGCGTCAGCGCGCCTGGGGCGTGCCGCTGCCAATAGTCTATTGCAAGAAGTGTGGTAAAGAAATCGTTACTCCCGATACCCTCGATGCAATACAACGCATGGTGGCAAGCGAGGGGGCGGATATGTGGTTCGAGAAAGACCCCAGCGAAATTCTACCGCCCGATACCACATGCCCAGAGTGCGGAGGACTGGAATTCGAAAAAGAAAGCGATATCCTCGATGTTTGGTTCGAGTCGGGTGTAAGCCACCTGGCAGTGCTACGCTCGCGAGACGAGCTTCGGTGGCCGGCAGATCTATACTGCGAGGGGAGCGACCAGCACCGCGGATGGTTCCAATCGAGCCTGCTTCTTTCGGTGGGGTACAACGGAAAGCCTCCGTACGAAGCCGTAATGACCCATGGCTTCACCGTTGATGGCGAAGGAAGAAAGATGTCCAAATCGTTGGGCAATGCCATTGATCCACGTGAAGTTTATAACAGTTCCGGAGCCGACATTCTGCGACTATGGACGGCGACCACCGACTACTCGAGCGACATGCCCATATCCGAGGAGATACTCTCCAGGGTAACCGAAGCATACCGCCGTATCAGAAATACCCTTAGATTCCTTTTAGGTAATACCTTCGACTATGACCCGGCGGTGGATGCCGTTGCGCCGAAGGAGATGGAGGAAATCGATCGCTGGATGCTCTCTCGTCTACAAGGACTGGTTAAAACTGTCACCACTTTGATGGACCGCTGGCTGTTCTATCAGGCAGTGCAGGCACTGCACCTGTTCTGCACAGTTGATTTGAGCTCGCTCTACCTGGACATACTGAAAGATCGACTTTACACGTTTCCTTCGCGCTCCGTCGGCCGGAGATCGGCACAAACCGTTCTCCATCAGATAATGCTTAAACTTGATGCCATGATAGCTCCTGTGCTGGTACACACCGCAGAGGAAGCCATGTGGTCGATGCCGGAGGAGCAGCGTCTGGCAGAAAGCGTGCATTTACTTCCATGGCCGGAGTACGAGGAAGACCTGGTCGATTCCACGCTTGAGGCCAAGTGGGAACAACTGCTGGTGGTTCGTGAAGAAGTCTACCGCAAGCTGGAGGAGGCGCGTCAGCGGTCTCTTCTGGGCACAAGTCTCGAAGCGCTGGTGAGGGTATACGCCAAAGGCCAGACGCTGGACGTACTCAGAGGGATGAATGAGCAATTGCCGGCGGTGTTCATCGTCTCCCAGGTGCTGGTCGAAGACCTTTCGGTGTTCGGGGGAGAGCGCACCAGTCCGGGCGATGTAGAAGTTGTAGTGGAAAAGGCGAAAGGTGGCAAGTGTCTCAGGTGTTGGAACTATAGCGACACTGTAGCGGCGGTTGAGGGCACCCTAGACATATGCGATCGCTGCGAAAAAGCGCTGAAGGAAATCGGCGGATAATCGTGTCCACTCGCGCCAGCAGAAGCACCCCTATATTTGCGCTGGCGGCTGCATCTGCGATCATACTAGATCAGATATTGAAGGCAGTTGTGGCTGGTCTAATGTCTCCGGGGCAGACGGTAACCGTGGTGCCACACGTGCTATGGCTAACCTATTCCACCAACACGGGGGCCGCTTTTGGACTGTTCCGAGGAAGCGGTCAGGTGGTGTTTCTTGCTTCGCTGATAATAGTTGTATTGGCGCTGGCGTGGTTCTTTTGGTGGAAGGAACGGATGGTGGCTTGGTCTTTCTTGGGCCTGGGCCTGATAATCGGTGGAGCCGTAGGCAACCTCGCGGACAGGATGTTCCGTGGCACGGTTGTTGATTTCATTGACCTTGGCTGGTGGCCGATTTTCAATATCGCGGACGTGGCGATCGTGGTGGGTGCTATAATCGTATTGGTAGGCTACTGCCAGGAGCTCTGGCGCGAAGGGGACCAACAGAAGCCCTGAGCCGGAGGTGTTTTAGTATTGCATCGTGCATTGTTCCACATCGGTGGTTTAACCATTTATTCATACGGGGTGATGCTCGCCGTTGGGTTTATAGCCGCGGGTTTGACGGCACGCGAGCGATTCGTCCAGCAGTATAAGAACTCCGACGTTATTCTAGATTTAGTGTTGGCGGCGGTTGTGGGCGGCATCGTGGGAGCCAGAATCTTCTACATCATTGGGCACTGGTCGGAGTTTTCGGGACATCTCAGCACTATATTCCAGCTAAACATGGAAGGCCTGGTATTTTACGGGGGAATGCTGCTCGGCCTTACTTTTGCGATTATCGTCGGTTACCTCAGGAAGGTAAGATTCTGGAGCATCATGGATCTGGCCGGTCTTTGCGTCCCGCTGGCGCTTGCCATAGGGCGAATCGGTTGTCTGTTGAACGGCTGCTGCTACGGTAAGCCAACCTCCCTGCCCTGGGGCATAAGCTATCCCGTATCAAGTGGCATAATCGGAGCCAGGCATCCAACCCAGATATACGAGCTCCTGCTCGACCTCACGTTGTTCGGCCTGCTGTGGTGGAAGAAGGACGACTTCGCCCGCGACGGCACGGTGTTCTGGCTCTTTGTGATGGGCTACGGTCTCATCCGCTTCACGGTGGAGATTTTCCGGGAGCACCAGCAGTCTTTCGCTAGGATAGGCTTTCAGGCTGGCAGTATCGCGATGGTTATCGTTGCGGTGGCAGTATTGTTGTTTAGATACCGTCTGCTGCCGGCTTCGGGGAGCGATGTACTCTGATGGAGGGTCGCCGCGGATCCGCCACCGTTAGGCCCGGTGAAGAAGGGGATCGCCTGGATACATTTGTATCAGAGCATGCGGGCCTCTCGCGAAACCGGGTCCAAAAACTAATTGGTGCGGGTCTGGTGCTGGTAGAAGGGAAGCCCGCACGCAAGAATCATGCGCTTGAACCCGGCGAGTTCGTGTGCTGGGAAATACCTCCTGCTCCCGAAGAGGAAGTTATCGCGCAGGCAATCCCACTGAAGGTGGTTTTTGAGGACGAGCATCTCATCGTTATAGACAAGCCTGCGAATATGGTTATGTACCCGGGACCCGGGCACTCCTCCGATACTTTGCTGAACGCGCTGCTGTCCCGCTATCCGGATATCTCCGGCGTCGGTGGCAAGGGCAGGCCCGGTATCTTTCACCGATTGGACAAAGGCACTTCCGGGCTGGTCGCGATTGCCCGCACCGAGGAGGCGTACCTGGCAATGGTGGAAAAGATGAAATACCGCCTAGTAGAACGCACATACTTAGCGCTAGTGGTGGGTTCGGTTTCCACTGACAGCGGCACTATTGACGCACCTATGGGTCGGAGTCGCGGCAACCGCAAGAGAATGTCGGTGGACCAGGTAGCCGGCAGGCGTGCCGTATCGAGATTTAAGGTAGTTGATCGTTTCGGCCAAGATTTCACCGTTGTGAGGGTATCTCTCGAGACCGGACGTACGCACCAGATCCGGGTTCATTTCACCCACATCGGGCACCCCGTTGTGGGCGATCCGGAATACTCTCGAGGTAAGTCCGGTCGTCAGCTGGGGCTGGACCGCCAGTTCCTGCACGCCTGCCAATTGAGGTTCGACCATCCCTTTACTGGGGAAGCGCTGGAGTTCACATCCGAGATTCCTGAAGATCTCCAGGATGCGCTGACAAGACTTCGCATGAAATGATGGACCATGCTCAAAGAGAGCGCCCGACGATGGGGGCGATAGCGCGTATCTTTTCCATCATCGAGTCAAACTGATGCAGGGTAAGCGCTTGCGCCGCGTCGCAAAGCGCTGAGTCCGGGTCAGGGTGTACCTCCACCATTATGCCGTCCGCTCCAGCGGCTATGGCGGCCAGAGCCATGGGCTCGACCAGGTGGGTGCGACCGGTCGCATGCGCGGGATCCACAATCACGGGAAGGTGCGACAGGCGCTTGATGACGGGCACGGCCGAGAGATCAAGGGTGTTTCGGGTATAGGTCTCGAAAGTAGTGATACCACGCTCGCAAAGGATGATATCCCTGTTGCCCTCTATTATCACGTACTCCGCAGCGAGTAGCAGGTCTTTTACCGTGGCGCTGGGACCCCGTTTCATCATGACCGGGTGACCGCTTTTCCCAACCTCCGTAAGTAGCACGAAATTCTGCATATTGCGGGCGCCAACCTGCAATATGTCCGCATATTGGCTCACCAGTTCGACGTTACGTGGGTCAGTAACCTCGGTAATTACAAGAAGGCCCGTCTCCTCACGCGCCTCGGCAAGGAATTTGAGCGCCTCTTCGCCCAACCCCTGAAACGAGTACGGCGATGTGCGGGGTTTGTAGGCTCCGCCGCGCAATATCCGGGCGCCTCCCCGCTTTACGGCGCGCGCAATGTCGAGAAGCTGGCCCTCGCTTTCCACAGCGCACGGACCGGCAATCACTACGACCTGGTTCCCTCCGATGCTGACCCCATCCAGGTCGATAACCGTGTTTTCCGGGTGCGCTTCGCGCCCCGCGAACTTATACGGCTGCAGTATTGGGATTATGTCCTCAACACCCGGCATGCTCTGCATCTTCTCGACGATTCTGGTCTTGTCATCACCGATGATTCCAATAACGGTCTTTTGCACCCCGAAGATGGGATGAGTGCGAAGGCCAAAGGAGTGGACCTTATCTATCACAGTATCAATCTGATCTTTGCTTGCGCCCGTGCGCATCACAATTATCATAGTCTCAACTTCTCCGGCTTTATCTTGGCCTTAATATTACAGACGAACGGACCACCCGCAACGTTTATAGTAATCCTTCATTGGTTATGGTATCAACATCATTCGTTGGGTGACGCTCCAGGTCGGCCCTCGGACTCGCACCAGGAGAGGCTCCCGTCCTCATCGACGAACGCCACCCCTCGGCTTCCCCCGACCTCATCGATCCCCTTGTCCTCTAGATAAGCGGCAACTATCCGCTTGAGGCCCTCCACCCTTGCCAACTTGTTGGAAACCTGAAGGTGGGTTGCGACGAGTTCATCGACCGCCTGGCCAATGTCAAGCGACGGCTGCTGCGATGGCCCTCGTTTTGAGACAACCTTGCCGGCCATAAGGGGGCATTCCTCGAGGAAATCACACCACGGACAGAGATTATTTCTACAAGGATCGAACTCCTCGCGCTCTATGAGCCTCGCTACACTCTCTACCTCTGCAAGGGCCTGCTCCACGCGTTCAGATGTCACAAAAATGCTATGCCTATGGTCGAGAAGAACGTAGTGAAAGGTCATATTTTCTATGGGTGCTTCCCAGATACGCTCCGCTGCTATTTTATAAAGCGGGAGTTGGAGATCTTCGGCCAACCTTCGAGCGGGCGGAAGTCGCCTGTTGGTCTTATAATCAATTATTTCAAAGCCGCCATCAGGGTGCTTATCGAGCCTATCGATTACCCCGGACAACTGGCAAAAGCCGAGATCAACCTTGAACTTATACTCGAGAGCCGCGGGAACTCTGAACCCCTCTGGGTCGTTCAGGATATGTTTCCTATAGTAGAGCTCCAAGGCTGCTTTGGCCTGGTAGAAGTATCTGGTCTCTTCCTCGGACGATGCATATCCCTCACTTATCCAGCAACTCTCAAGTTGATCTATAAGGTTTTCAACTATAGGTGGGTCGGGCGTCGGAACGGAGTATAGCCACTCGAGCGCTTCGTGTACGCTCTTGCCGAAACTCAGTGAAGCGCTGGGCGGCGACGGCTTCTCCTCAACGTATCTGAATCTGTACTGGAGGGGGCAATTCTGGTATGTAGATATCTGACTGTAGCTTAGCTTCACATTTTACTCCCTGGTTTCAATCAAAGACCTGATAAACTGATTATAGTACCGAAGAGGGACGGTAAAACCAAAGGAAACGCAACAACCTCAAAGAACTATTTAGAGGCTGATCGCCGGAGAGGCCTCGGGAGATTGACTTGCCGACCAAGTTTGCGCATCTTCATGTTCATACCGAGTACTCCATTCTGGATGGAGCATGCCGAATAAACGACGCTATTGATACCGCCCTGGAAATGGGCATGGAATCTCTGGCAATCACAGACCACGGCGTAATGTATGGCGCGCTGTCTTTCTACGAAAAAGCGCTGGAACGGGGGATAAAACCGATCATCGGCTCGGAGGTGTATATCGCCCCGAAGGGGCGCCTCAATCGAGGTTCGGGGATCGAAGAGCAGCCGTACCACCTTGTTCTACTCGCGCTCAATAACGAGGGTTACCTCAACCTGATGCGCATTGTCACTCGCGGATTTACGGAGGGCTTCTACTACAAGCCACGAGTCGATATGGAGGTCCTCAAAGAGCATAGCGCGGGGCTGGTGGCGCTTTCCGCCTGCCTCAAGGGTGAGGTTCAGAATCTACTCTTGAGAAGAGACAGTGAGGAAGCGGCGTCGGCGATTGACCGATACCTGGGGATATTCGGGGATGGCAATTTCTACCTGGAACTGATGGACCATGGGATACCTGAGCAGTCCGAGGTTAATCCGATGCTGGTCGAGCTTGCCCGCAACAAAGGCCTGCCGTTGGTCGCCACAAATGACGTCCACTATGTGCGCAGGGACGATGCCAAGCCACACGACCACCTGCTGTGCATCCAGACGGGCAGGATGCTCTCTGAGGCTGGAAGGCTTCGCTTCTCCACGGATGAGTTCTATTTGAAGTCTCCCCGGGAGATGCAGGAACTGTTCCCGGACTTTCCAGAGGCGATATCGAACACCGTCGATCTGGCGGAGCGCTCTGACATCGAGATAGCGCTGGACAAAGTCTACCTTCCGCGCTACACGACCCCGGAAGGTTACGGCCTCAACAGTTATCTGGAGCACCTGTCCCTGGAAGGCGTGCGCAAGCATTACGGAGACCCGCCATCGCCCCAGGTTGCAGAGCGCCTCAAGATGGAACTTCAGGTCATCGAGAAGCTCGAATTCGCGGGTTATTTCCTCATAGTCTGGGACTTCGTCAAGTACGCCAAAGAGCAGGGCATAAAGGTCGGCCCCGGCAGGGGCTCGGCAGCAGGTAGCCTGGTTGCCTATGCGCTGGGCATCACCACGATCGACCCACTCAAATACGGCCTTCTGTTCGAGCGTTTCCTCAATTCGGAACGGATTGCCCTACCTGACATCGACATCGACTTTAGCCATTTCCGCAGGGGAGAAGTCATAGACTATGTAGCCGATAAGTACGGGCGCGATAGAGTATCGCCGATTGTTAGCTTCTCCAGACTTAAGGCGAAACAGGCGGTCAAAGATGTGGGCAGAGTGATGGATATGCCGTACGCGCGCATGGACACAATCGCCAAGATGATCCCCGACGACCCCAGGATGACCATAGACCTTGCCATCGAGCAGAGCCAGGAGCTGCGCGATATCTACGAGACCGACCAGGAGGTCCACGACATAATCGATACAGCCAGGCGCCTGGAGGGAATGGTCAGGCACGCCTCGGTGCACGCTGCCGGCGTGGTCATAGCCGATAACGCGATCGATACATATTCACCGCTCTCGATCCAGCAGAAAAGCGGTGAGAACTCCAACGTGATCACCACTCAGTACGACATGTACGACATCGAGAAGCTCGGTCTTCTGAAGGTTGACATGCTTGGTCTCAAGACGCAAAGCCTGCTCGAGTTGGCAGTCGACTTGATAAAGGAACACCGGGGAATTGAGATCGACCTCGACGAGTTGCCCATGGACGACCGAGACACGTTCAGCTTGATTCAGTCGGGCAGAACAATCGGCACGTTTCAGCTGGCCAGCCCGGGAATGCGGGCCCTGATGCGCGATATGGTCCCCAGTAAGTTCGAGGACATCATTGCTTTAATCGCCCTGTTCCGTCCAGGCCCCCTCCAGAGTGACATGCACAGAGTCTTCGTTGACCAGAAGCACGGTCGAAAGGTGGTCACTTACCCGCATCACTCCCTGGAGGAGATCCTCAAAGAAACCTATGGAGTTATCGTCTACCAGGAACAGGCCATGCAGATAGCCCAGGTCATGGCAGGGTACAGTGGACTGGAAGCAGACGAGCTAAGAAAGGCGATGGCCAAGAAGAAGTCGGACATAATGTTCCGGCACCGGGAGAAGTTCGTTGAGGGAGCCAAGTCTCGGGGCATCAACGAACAAACAGCGACCCGAATATTCGACTTGATCGAAAAGTTCGGCGGCTACGGCTTCAACAAGTCCCATAGCACCGCCTACGCGCTCGTCTCCTACCAGACCGCGTTTCTCAAGACTCACTACCCTCCCGAGTATATGGCCGCGCTGATGACCATCTATATGGATAATCAGGACCGGCTGGTAGAGTACATCAACGAGTGCAAGCGCATGCGCCTGGAGGTCAAGCCCCCCGACATAAATATGAGCAACTCGCATTTTACGCCGGGCGATCGATACGTCTTGTTCGGCCTCTCCGCGGTTCGCAACGTTGGCTCGTCGGTAGTCGAGCAGATCATTGCCTGCCGGGAGGAAGGAGGTCCATTTGCCAGCTTCATGGATTTCTGCGACCGTGTGCCCGCCTCCGTCACCAACAAGAAGACGCTGGAGAGCCTGATCAAGGCCGGTGCATTTGACTCCATCGAGCCCGACCGGAGCAGGCTTCTCGGCTCCTACGATATCACCGTGAGCGTTGCCCAGCGCAAGCGCAGGGAGCGAGAGGAAGGCCAGATCTCGCTTTTCGGCGAAGCCGGGGAAGCAGACGAGAGTTTCAATACGGTCGGCTCAAATGATGTCCCCAAGATCAGCAGACGCGAGCTCTTGGGTTTCGAGAAGGAGATGTTGGGTGTATACGTCACCGATCACCCACTCTCGGATTGGAAGGAGCTGATATACGCTCACGCGGAGACGGAGATCGCCCAGGTATCACCGGAGACAACCAGGTCGGCGATAACGATCGGCGGCATGATAACAAGGTTGGAGAAGCGTTATACCAAGAAGGGCAAGCCGTGGTCAAGCTTCACACTGGAGGACTTCTCCGGCTCAATCGAGGTTCTGGTATTCAGTAACAAGTACGAGACGCTGGCCGAGTCGTTGCAGAACGATTCCATCGTTCTGGTGAAAGGCCGGTTGGATGTTCGAGACAACTCCCGCAAATTGCTTGCCGACGAAGTGAAGCCACTGCCCCAAAGTGGGATGCGCCCATCCAGAATGCTGCTGGTACTGGACGTTGAAAGATTTACCGAAGAGATGACTTCTCATATAAAGGAAATGCTCATGCAGCATCCGGGTGAGATCCCGGTACATCTCAGGCTGTGCGAGGGCGGCCAGGAAGTCACATCCGTTAAATTCGGGGACCTTTACGCAATCGAGACCGACGGTGACCTGATAGGGAAATTAAAGGCGCTGCTGGGTGAATCGGCCGTCTGTGTCGAATACCCTAAAATTTGAGAACGGTGTTGACCGCAGGGTCCACGAAACAGTCCGGGCAAAAGGCCACGATCTTTCCACCGTCGCATCCAAAGCCGTAGTCCTCGAGTCTGGCGCAGAGGTTGCACAGGGGGATGGCGCACCCACGGCACAGGATGACCGCGGCATGCTCACCACAGTAATGACAGTCCGTTCCTTTCTCTATCACAGATGCCACCTGTCGAAAAAAGCCCTTTGGGTTATACTTCGATAGTCAAGGAGCCTCCACATGATGATATCGACAATCGAAGTGTTGAAACAAGAGGATATTGGACCGGCCGTGAGCGTAATAAGGGGGCGCTCGGCGGTACCGCCTTCGACAGTTACCGCTGTCCGGCAAATTATCGATGCCGTTCGCGGCAAAGGCGACGCAGCCCTTTCGGAGCTGACTCGACGGTTTGACGGAATCGGTATCGCGGCCTCCGACCTCGAGGTGCCCGTAGCTGAAAGAAAATCTGCTTGGGATGCTCTTGACGAGGAGACGCGTGAAGCGCTCACCAAAGCGGAGAACCGCATCACCTCGTTCGCCCGGGGAAGCCTCCAGCCGGATTGGACGCTTGAGCAGAGTCCCGGGCTCAGCGTAGGCCAGACACACCGGCCTCTTGAAACGGTCGGTATTTACCTTCCCGGTGGCAGGTACCCCTACCCGTCAACCGCGTTAATGACCGGAGTATTGGCGCGGGAAGCTGGTGTGCCAGACATCATCTTCTGCGTGTCCCCGGGTCCGCAAGGCACAATCGGCACCTCGACACTTGCGGCCACGACTCTTGTTGGAGAATGCCGCGTGTTCAGGGCCGGAGGAGCGCAAGCGATCGCCGCCATGGCCTACGGAACGGAAACGATACCACGATGCGCAATGATCGCCGGGCCGGGCAACATCTACGTGACCACCGCGAAGCGCCTCCTTTCAAATCTCGTAACCATAGACCTCGATGCCGGGCCTAGTGAGATGGCGGCGTACGTTGACGGGTCGGTCGATATCTCATATCCCTGCGCCGATGCTCTTGCCCAACTTGAGCATGATCCCCTTGCGATCGCGGTTATAGTCTCCGAGTCCGCGGATGTGCTTGATTCGGCGAGTAGTTTGATATCCGGCCTTGCGGACGGCCTCCAAGGTGAGTCCGCGGCAAACGGTAACATCAGTTTGATCCGAAGCGCCGCACGCGAAATCTCAATCGATTTCCTGAACGTACTCGCTCCGGAACACCTGGAATTAATGGTCGATGGTGCTGCCGACGTCGTGCAAGAGATACGGTCGGCGGGCTGTGTATTTATAGGCCCCTACTCGGCTGTGGCCCTCGGGGATTACATCGCCGGGCCCAGCCACGTTCTACCCACTGGTGGAACAGCCGCCAGGCTATCAGGGTTGAAGGCCGAAGATTTCAGGCGGACTATGAGCGTTATCTCGTATACCAAAGAGGGGTTTGAGGCAGACGTGTCGCAAGCCGGTTTGCTTGCCAGGCTTGAGGGACTTCGCAGCCATTCCCAGTCGTTGGATATACGTATTCGAGGAACACAACAGTAACAGACGTAGCACAATGATCAGTAACACAACGGTCTTGAGCGGAGGTATAAATTCGCGATACCTCGAATCGACTATGACACTGGAGGTGCAGTAGTGCAAAGAAAGGGAGAGTGTGTACGGAAGACGCGAGAAACCGTGATATCCGTCTCCCTGGACCTGGACGGGGACGGAGATGTGGCCATTTCGACGGGCCTTCCTTTTTTCGACCATATGCTCGAGCTCATGTTCCGTCACGCGCTGATAGACCTCAACCTGGAGGCTAGCGGCGATCTGGACGTTGACGGGCATCACACGGTCGAGGACACGGGGCTCGCTATCGGGTCCGCTCTTTCCAATGCACTTGGAGATAAAAAAAGCATAACGCGTTTCGGAGCGGCTTTGGTGCCGATGGACGAGTGTCTGGCCGAGGTAGCTCTGGACATAAGTGGACGCCCCTACCTTCACTACGCGGTGCCCCTGGAGCCGGAACCGTTGGGAAACTTCGATCCCGCGCTGGCCCGAGATTTCTTTCAGGGCATGGTAAATGAGGCAGAGGTTACCATTCATGTGGGCCTTCGATCGGGCGGCGGCGTGCATCACAGTCTGGAAGCCGTCTTTAAAGCGGCCGGTCGTGCGCTCAAGGAAGCGGTTGCTCTCGACCCGAGAGTGAAGAACATACCCAGCACAAAGGGAAAGCTCTGATGCCAAAGATTGGCATTGTCGACTACGGCACGGGCAACCTGCGGAGCGTCGAAAAGGGGCTTCAAAGGGTTGGCGCGGAAGCGGAACTTTGCGCCGACCCCGAGCGCCTGAGCACCTTCGATGGAGTGGTGCTGCCCGGAGTCGGCGCATTCGGTGACGCCATCCACAACCTGAAAAGCAGAGGCCTTGATCGGGCCTTGATAGACTACATCACGGGTGGCGGCCAACTTCTGGGAATCTGCCTAGGGCTTCAACTACTTTTTGATTACAGCGATGAGCATGGTCGACACGATGGCCTTGGGGTGATACAGGGTCGGGTCCTTAGACTCCCGGATACGGTCAAGGTTCCGCACATGGGCTGGAACGTCTTGAACATAAAAAAGGAAGTCCCGCTGTTTGAAGGGTTGCAGGACGGCAGCCGATTCTACTTCGTGCACTCATTCTACTGCGAGCCGGCGGGTGAGGAATCGACTATAGGTACTACTCCGTATGGCCTGGAGTTCACTTGCGCGGCGAGGAAGGACAACGTCTGGGGATTACAGTTCCACCCTGAGAAATCCAGCCTGCTTGGTCTCAGGATCCTGGAAAACTTCACCAAGATTGTGGCTGGAAGCCGATGAAACCGGAATTCTTGATCATACCGGCTGTGGACATCATGGGCGGCAGATGCGTGCGGCTCCTCCAGGGAATTCCCGAGGAGGAGACGGTATTCGGCGAGGACCCGGTAAGCATGGCTCAGCGCTGGGAGGATGAAGGAGCCCAGTTTCTGCACGTGGTGGACCTCGACGGCGCCTTCCAGGGAAAGCCGGTAAACAGAGAGGTAATTTACGAGATAGCGAATCGGCTCTCGATCCCTGTTGAGGTAGGTGGCGGTATACGCGATACGCGAACCGCTCGCTCTTACATGGACAATGGAGTGTCGCGGGTAATCGTTGGAACGGCAGCGTTCAAGGACACCGACTGGCTTTCCGAACTGGCGGCGGAGCTTGACAACAGACTCGCCGTCGGAGTTGACGTCAAGGAAGGGCGGGTCGCCGTTTCCGGCTGGATGGAGGCCGGTTCCCTTACGCCCGTAGAAGCCGTTCAAGAACTTGCCCGAGCCGGTGTCAGGCGCATCATCTACACCGACACCGGCAAAGATGGCACCCTGATGGGCCCGAACTTCGTCGGGATAGAGGAGCTCGCAGGCTCCTCGCCGATCCCTTTGATAGCCTCCGGCGGCGTGGGGGAGCTGGATGACATAACGCGCATCTCACGCCTGGCCAAATCCGGCGTTGAAGGGGTCATTGTGGGCATGGCCCTCTATAGGAACAAGTTCACACTATCCGAAGCCGAAATGGCTATAGCAGAAGGGAGCGCCGGCTGATGCTGGCAAAGAGAATAATCCCATGTTTGGACGTTGACAGCGGCAGGGTCGTCAAGGGGGTGCATTTTGTTAATCTGCGAGACGCGGGGGACCCGGTAGAGCTTGCGGCCTTCTACGACCGCGAGGGTGCCGACGAGCTGGTTTTCCTGGATATAACCGCCTCGCACGAAAAACGCGACACGAAAGTTGAGCTGGCCGGTCGCACGGGAGACGAAGTCTTCATACCGTACACTATAGGCGGTGGCATCAACTCTCTGGAGGATATTCGCAACATACTGAAGGCGGGAGCCGATAAAGTATCCGTTAACACCGCGGCGGTCAACGACCCATCGTTTATCACCAGGGCCGCGGAGAAGTTTGGCAGCCAGTGCGTTGTGGTTGCCATTGATGCGCGGGGCCGTGGAGACGGCACATGGGAAATCTACACCCATGGCGGACGCACACCCACCGGCATCGATCTGTTCGATTGGGCCGTCAAGGTGGAGGAGTTGGGCGCGGGCGAAATAATGCTAACCAGCATGGATCGCGACGGGACCAAGCTGGGTTACGACATACCCATGACCAGGACTGTCTGTGAAGCGGTTTCAATTCCTGTCATCGCCAGCGGTGGGGCCGGCACGCTTGAACACCTCGCTGAGGCGATAGAGGAGACGGGATGCGACGCGGTGCTTGCCGCAAGCATCTTCCATTACGGGGAGCACGCTATATCTGAGGCTAAAAAGCTTTTGGCCTCCCGCGGGATAGCGGTTCGCGCCTAGGCATGCCTTCTTGGTTTTGGCAGTCATGCTTGTAATCGCTTATTTAAATTTCCCGGGCTAAAAGCGGGCGCTGTGGACAATAAAATATTATTGTGATTAAATTTTTCCCTACGGTTATGCTGGCGGTTGTTTGGGAATAGAGACAAGGGGGTATGGCAAGTGCACAAAAAATCGGGATTTGGATTGGCAGCGCTTTTGATCTGCCTGCTTATGGTTGTCGGCATAATGGCCGCCGGTTGCGGTAAGAAAAAGGTATCAGGATCAAAAAGCGTATACAAGATCGGGGTAGTTCTAAGCCTAAGCCAGGCTCAGGCGGCATTAGGAGTACCCGAGCAAAACGCCCTGAAGCTTCTGGAGAAGAAGGTGAACGACGAGGGCGGGATCGAAGGCCACCGGGTGCAGTTCCTGATCGAAGACGATGAAAGTCTTCCCGCCAAATCCAAGGAGAAGTTTACCAAGCTGGTAAATCAGGAAGGCGTCACAGCAGTTATAGGAACGAGCTTCTCCGGCGGCACTGCCGCGATGACTGAAGACGCGGAGAAGAACAAGATTCCGCTTATCGGCCTCTCCGCCACGACCAGTCTGACCCATCCAGTAAAGAAGTGGACGTTCCGCACGCCGCCTACGACTCAAATGGTAGTCGAGAGGGCGCTCGGTTATATTCAGAAGAACCTCAAGCTCAAGAAGATTGGCGTCCTTTACGACTCCGGGCTGTTCGGAACCGAAGGATACGAGACCGTCAAGGCTACCGCGGGCAAGTACGGGCTGGAGGTCGTAGCCGCGGAAAGTTATGGCACCAATGATCCGGATATGACCGCCCAGTTGACCAAGATCAAATCGACGCCTGCCCAGGCGCTTATCGTCTGGGGTACCGGGCCCGCGCCGTCTATTATCGCGAAAAACGTGCAGCAACTCGCCATGACTATTCCATACATTGGAAGCCATGGGATAGCAAACCAGACCTTCATAAACCTCGCAGGTGACGCCGCCAACGGCGTGGTCTTCCCCGCGGGCAGGGTCCTGGTTCCCAGTTCGATCCCAGCGGATAGCGATTGGCGCAAGACCGTCGATGAATTCGCGAAGTCTTACAAGGAAGCGTATAAAACCGAAGTCAACACTTTCGCGG
>Ga0209745_1001043_pt1 | contig 16700 bp, 9 predicted proteins | sample BarGraNGADG00312_FD_184495 | JGI IMG/M metagenome (GOLD analysis project Ga0209745, IMG submission 184495) | Arctic peat soil microbial communities from Barrow, Alaska - Barrow Graham LP Ref core NGADG0004-312 (SPAdes) (version 2) | ecosystem: Environmental > Terrestrial > Soil > Wetlands > Peat ... | reverse complement strand
ACCTTCTTTCCGCCGAGAGAACGGCTGGACCTTGCCATGCGCATCAACGGACTCATCGCTTCCCCCTCCTTCCAGTCCTGGTTGAACGGCGCTCCGCTGGATGTCGAGAGGTTCTTTCGCGCACCGGACGGCAGGCCGCGTTGCAGCATCTTCGCCATTGCACACCTGTCTGACGTGGAGCGCATGTTCTTCGTGACGCTCCTGCTTCAGGAGGTTCTTGCCTGGATGCGTCTTCAGCAGGGGACCGATTCCCTGCGTGCCCTCCTGTACTTTGACGAGGTGTTCGGGTACTTCCCGCCGTATCCATTCAATCCACCCTCCAAGGTGCCCCTGCTCACCCTGATGAAGCAGGCGCGCGCCTTCGGGCTTGGCGTGCTGCTCGCGACGCAGAACCCAGTGGACATCGACTACAAGGGCCTCAGCAACGCGGGTACCTGGATTATCGGCAAACTGCAGCAGGACGGCGACCGCGAACGTGTCCTTGGTGGTCTCGAGGGAGCGCTGCAGGAAGGAGGCGGCACACTCGACAGGGCGTGGTTCAGCAGTATCCTGGGCAGTCTCAAGCCGCGTCAGTTCCTGTTGCACAACGTCCATACCGCGAGGCATGTCGTGGTGCAGTCGCGCTTTGCGATGAGCTATCTGCGCGGGCCCCTCACCAAGGCCCAGATCGGTCAGCTGATGGTGTCACGGAAGATCGAGTTCGAGCATGTCACGCTCGAGGCACTGCCGACGTCGGGACCGTCGCGATATCTGCCCGCGTTTCCCGACGGCGTCCCGGTCCAGTTCGCTCCTGTCCCAGCGGGGACCACGCTCGACCCATACGTGTTCGGGGAGGCGGACGTAGTGTACGAGGACAAGACGATTGGAGCATTCGTGCAGGAGCATCTGCTGCTTTCCGCCCCGGTTTCGCAATGGCCTACCGTCGACTGGACCACGGCGGAGCAGCTGCCGGAAAATGCCACGTGGTGGGACAACGCTCCCGAGGGTGTGCTGTTCGAAGAGGTGCCCACGGACCTGCAGAAACCGGCGTCCTGGAAGACCCTCACGGCGCGGTTCAAGGACGCTCTGAAGGTCCGACCACTCACATTGCTGACGAGCAAGCCGTATAAGATCACGCAGCAGGATGGCGAAACGGAAGTCCAGTTCATGGTGCGGCTGGGCATCCTGTCCGCTCCCGATATCACCGGAGCCGTAAACAAGGTGCAGGATAAGCTGCAGGAGAAGCAGCGCAAGCTACAGGAAGACCTGACCGAGGCGCAGCAGCGGCTCAACATCGCGCAGATGGAGGCGCGCAACCGCAGCTCGACGGCGACCATGCAGACGGCGGAGGCGTTCCTGGGTCTGCTGGTGGGACATAAACGCAGCTTCACGGCTGGCGCCCGGACGCGGGGAACAGCCCAGACGTTACAGGAGAAAGCCAAGGACCTCCAGCAGAAGGTGAACGACCTTCAGCAGCAGCTGGCGGTGCTGGCGGCGCAGACGCAGGCGACCGTGATGGCAGAGGAACAAGCTGCCAGGGCGAAGTATCGTGCGGTGGAAGCCAAATTGCTGCGGCCGAAGGTGAGCAACATCATCGTCAAGCGGGTTGGCGTGGTCTTTCGCTAGATGCTGGAGCGTTTCCACTGCTAAATCTGCCCGGACCCACACTTGATGGGACCGGGCAGACGCTTTACGCGGAGACCCGTGGCAATTCAGGACGGTTGGTTTGCCAGTGCGTCGGCGACTGCAGTGACGAGGTCCTGCATGTGATACGGCTTCTGTACGTAGCCGACCATGCCTGCATCGAGGGTGTCCTGCGCATGTCCATCCAGACCGTAGCCCGTCGACAGGATGGCGCGCACGTCGGGGTCGATGGCCTTGAGGGCTTTGAAACATTCCTGACCATCTTTGCCGGGCATGACCATGTCGATGATGACGAGGTCGGTTTCGTGGGGATGCGCGCGGTACCATGTGACCGCCTCCGTGGTACCGGCGGCGGTGACGACGTCATACCCTGCCCGGTGCAGCATCTCGCTCGCCAATTTGCGGACGACTTCTTCGTCGTCGACGACCAGGATGCGCCCGTGTCCCTTCCTTGGGGGTTCGGCAGCGTGCGCAGTCGCGGGGACGACGTCGGTCGCCGGGACAGACACGGTAAACGTGGTCCCCTTGTCTATCTCGCTCTCGACGTCGATGAATCCCTGGTGAGCCTTGACGATGCCATAGGCCATGGCTAGTCCCATACCCGTACCCTGCTCCGCCTCCTTCGTCGTAAAGAATGGCTCGAAGATGCGGCGGAGATTCTTCTTCTCGATACCGACACCGGTATCTGAGACGGACAGCGCGACAAACACGCCTGGCTCCGCTCCGGGGTGTGCCATGAGCTGTTCGGCGTCGAGGAGTTGACGCCATGTCCGGAACGTCAGGCTCCCACCCTGCGGCATCGCGTCGCGCCCGTTGATGGCCAAGTTGAGGACGACTTGCTGGAGTTGTCCGGGATCTCCCAGGACGGTTGCCTGGTTCGTATCGAAGTGTTCGGTCACACTGATGTTCTTGTTGACCGTTCGGGTGAGAAGCGACACGACTTCGAGGATGGTGCCGTTGAGGTCGACGGTGGTGTTCTGGCGTTTGCCCCGCCTCGCGAAGCTTAGCAGCTGTTTAGTGAGCTCGGCAGCTCGCTCGGCCGCCTGCTGGATGACGTGCAGTCCCTCCTGCATGGTACTCCCCGGAGCGGCGTCCGGCTCCAGCATGTTGGCATACCCCAGGATGCCTGTCAGGATGTTGTTGAAATCGTGGGCGACACCGCCGGCCAGGAGTCCGATCCCTTCCAGCTTCTGGGACTGGCGCAACTGCTCCTCGAGAGCAGCCTCCTGTGTGATGTCACGCCCGACGTAGGTATAGTTTGCAACCTCGTCGCCGGGGCCTCGGACGGGACTGACCGTCAAGTCGAGTTCCACTAGGCTTCCATCCTTGCGAACGCTGGTGATTTTCTTCTTCCAGTTGTCGTAGGTGGTCAGGTGCTCTTGTGCGCGCCGTTCGAGAGGGACAGCGACCTCGTCGCCCAGAAGCCCCCGGATATTGCGCCCTCTGCTTTCCACGTCCGGGAACCCGGTCGCGTGTTCGAATGCAGGGTTGATGTAGGTGACGACGCCGTCGGGATCGGTGATGGCGATGGCCTCGGTGGCCTGGTCGATGGCGGTTGCCAGGCGAAGCGCCCTGGCCTCGGCCCGTTCGCGCCGGACATCATTGATTGCAAGAAAGACGATACCCAGCACCAGCAGCAACATGACCACGATGGTGACGACGACAAGCCCACGGTCGGTGTCGAGGATGGTGACGGGGCGGTTGATCACCATAGTCCCCACAGGAAGCCTGGACACCGGAATGCCGAAGGCATCCAGCTTGTTCCAGTCGAACGCAACGCGCGTCGACTGCCTGGTCACTACTGGGATTGAACCGGCCGGCTCACCGGCCAGGATGCGCACGGCGAGTTCGCCCGCTTTTGCACCCTCCAGCTGAGGGCTCGTGAGCACGCCGCCGACGATGCCTTGCCCCAGGCCTTGTTCATAGATGCCGTAAATCGGGAGTGCCGTGTGCCGGGCAAGTTCAGCGGTGAATGCCGGTATGTCTATGAACACACCGTCGCGGTCACGGATGAACGGGGCAGCCAGGATGATCGTGTTCCTTGGGAGTGCTGAGGCGGTAGCCATGATCTGCTGAATCGTCGTGTCCGGTGAAAACGTGAAACTGGCACGGTCCTGAAACTCCGGGATGACGCTCTTGATGGTTCGGCGAATAGCAAGACCTGTCTCAGTGAAGTCGGTGATGACGTAGACACCGGTGGCGTGCGCATGCAGCTTGAGTGCCAGCGCGAGTGTCCCGGCGGGGTCGATCTCCTCGACCACGCCGGTGACATCCTTCGCTCCCCTGAGCAGTGACGTCTGATAGTCGTTGATGCCGCAGAACACAAGGGGTACGCCGGCAAACAGACTGCTGCGGTGGTCCAGTGCAAACTCCAGCGCCGGGTTGTCAGTGACGATCAGGACGTCTGGTTTGCTGGCACCGTAGCGGGTCTGCAGCAACCTTTCGACCTGATCGTGGTTCTGCTGTGAGGGGAACCTGCGCCAGTCTAGGTACTCCGCAGAGAGCTGGATGGATGACGGTGAGTCGTCGAGGACACTGCGGATCCCTGCGACCTCACCGTCCGTCCATGAGTAGCCCTGGTGATAGGAGTTGAGGACGAGGACGCTGCTGGGAGGCGCTGCGACAGCAGCTGGCGGAATCCCCAGCATTGCTGCAACAACTGCAGCTAGAACGAGCAGTATGACCAAACGGGATGCCTTCACGCGTATTCCTCCGAGCTACCATCGCCAGGGAACGAACAGCGACATACAACCATTGTGACGCTCAGGCTCTGCTATTCAAGAGGGACGTTGCCTGGCGAGAGCTGCTGCAAGTCCTTCGATGTCATATGATTCCGTGAGGATGCCTTCGAACTGGTGGCTTTTGTGGCCTGCAATGACAGCATCCGGCAACCTGTCGACGTCAGGCATCAGTGCCGAGGATGGACGGCTGGTTGGCGAGGGAGGCGAGGACCGACGTCAGTTCAGCAAAGCTGTAGGGCTTTTCCAGGACGGCGTCGAACTGGTAGGAACGATACTGAGCCATGACGGGGTCGTTCGCGTAACCGCTCGAGGCGATGAGGCGCGCCGTCGTGCGCTGGGCGCGGAGGGCTACAACCGCCTCTTCGCCACCCATGCCGCCGGGAATCGTCAGGTCCATGAGGATGACGCTGAAAGGATGGCCGACTGCACAGGCCTCTGCATCCGCACGAAGTGCGCTGGCCCCGTCAGGGACAGCCTCCGCCTCATATCCGAGTTTCTTCAGCATCGCGACCGCTACCTGTCGCACCGTGAGTTCGTCGTCCATGACCAGGACGCGGCCATGTCCGCTGAACTGGGGCGCTGTCTCACACGACTGTCGGGAGGGACTGGCACGGGCAGCCGGCAGGAAGATCGAGAAGGTCGTGCCGGCACCCGGTGTCGAGGTAGCACCGATGTATCCGTCATGCTTGTGGACGACGGCATAGGACGTCGCCAGGCCAAGGCCGCTGCCGCGACGCTTCGTACTGAAGAAAGGATCGAAGATTCTGCGAAGGTCCGTCTCGGCGATCCCTACACCGGTGTCGCTGAGGTCGATGCGGACATAGTCGCCTGGAGCCAGGTCCGGGTACGCGCCGTCGTCTACGGTGACGTTGCGTGCAACGACGGAAATCGTTCCTCCGGCAGGCATCGCCTCGTCAGCGTTGATGACCATGTTGGAGAAGACCTGAGACAGTTGCCCCTTGTCGACGCTTGCCCACCACAGATCCGTGGGCAGGTCGAAACAAGCTGAAACGTCAGAACCGCGCAAGGCGAAGGTGACAGCTTCCCGCAGGATGTGAGCAAGGTCCTGGACGGAACGGACGGGAGCCCCTCCCTTGGCGAAGGTCAGCAGCTGCTGCGTCAGCCCGCGGGCCTGGAGGACCTCCCGCTCGGCTTCCTCGAGGAGTTCGTGGGAGTGGTCCGTGTCATCCTCGATGCGTGCGAGGTTGATGTTGCCGATGATGCCGGTCAGCATGTTGTTGAAGTCATGGGCGATGCCTCCTGCAAGGACGCCCAGCGACTCCAGCTTTTCCATCCGCTGAAGCTCGTGTTCGAGACGGAGCCGCTCGGCGATGTCGCGGACGCTGGACAGAACGACTGTCCGACCCTCCAGCGTGAACATGCTCGCGCTGACTTCTACGGGGATGTGATGACCGTCGCGGGCTTTCAACTCACCAGCAAAGCTTGTCTTTCCATGCTCCCTCAGCTGGCGCCCCATGGCCTCAGGCATCTCAGGCGTTGCGTTGACGGAGACGTCGTTGATGGTCATGTTCCGCAATTCCTCGCGTGTGTAGCCGGACCATTGACAGGCGACGTCGTTGGCCTCGATGATCGAGCCCATCGTTTCATCCGCGTTGACCACATGGAGAAGGATGGCGTCCTGCGCCTGGTTGAACAACTCCCTGAACTTGAGTTCACTCGCCTGCAGGGCGTGTTCCGCACGGACACGGTCGGTGACGTCGACACCGGAGGAGATGAGTCCGGTGACGCGGCCTGCGGAATCCCGCAGCAGGGAGTCATGCCAAGCGACGATGCGCTCTTCACCGCTGCGTGTGACAGCGGGGTTTTCCGTGACGATGGGGAGGATCTGCCCCGCGAGTTCGCTGCGGATCAACGCCTTGATCTTGTCGCGCTCGCGTTCTGGCAGCTTGATGTCGAACCAGTCCTTGCCGACGATCTCTTCTGGCGCATATCCGAAGAAGTCAAAGCCTTTCTGGTTGAGGCGTACGAGCCGGAGGTCCGTGTCGATGACCTCCATGATGACCCCCGACGCATTAAAGTAGGTTTCGGCCTTGGATGTCTCGATGCATGCTGCTTCCTGTGCGTCATGGCGGGCTGTCGCGTCATGGACGACCAACAGGACCCGTTCGTCCGCGAGTGGGCTGATGCGGACCTGGAACCAGCGCTGAGACCCGGTGATGTCGTGGCTGAACTCGGTTTCGGTCGTCATATGTTCAGACAGCGCCTTCTCAATCTGGGCGAGGACCGCATCGGCAGTCTCGGGAGCGACCACGTCGCGTGCACTCCTGCCGACGAGGTTGTCCGGCGAGTACCGCGGAGATGCTCCGGTGGGCACTGCCTCGATACATCGGCCGCTGCGGTCCAGGATGACGATGACATCGTTCATGCCCGCGAACAGAGCACGCATCCGCGCCTCGGAGTCTCGCACGGAATTCTCGGCTGCGACGCGGTCAGTAACGTCGGCCATTGCGACAAGGACTCTGCGCAGACTCTCTTCATCGCCTGGCGCGACCATCCACTGCATCGAAATGAAGAGGGGTTCACCGTGCACGGTGGAAGCAGGCCCTTCCCATTGGAAGGAGAGGTCTCCGCCGGTGATGTGGACGAGTAGGAGCTCGAAGCGATCGAGGCCCTCGTCAGGCATGGTGGACATGAGAGAGCCAATCAGTTCGCTCTTCTGGCTGGCGCCGGCGAGTTTAAGGGCTGCACGGTTGACATCGATGACACGGACGAGCGATACGAGTTCCCGGACGACCTCGGGGTGGGAGTGCAGCCACAAAGCGACGTCTCCCGTTCCCGGAGGTAGCACCTGCTTCAAGCGCTTGCTGAGTTCGGAGAAATCCTCCTCCCAGAGTGCGAAAGGGGCGTCTTCGAATAGTGACCGATAGCGCAATTCGCTCTCCTGGATGGATACTGCGGCGCGTCGACGCTCGATGGCGACCGCGATCTGGTCCGCGACGAAGGAAAGGATGTCCCGGTCCCGTTCGGTGTAGCGATAGCTTCCATGGTATACCTGGACAGCGATGACCCCGATTGCCGTCCCCTTTAGCCGCAGCGGGACACCGAGCCAGCTGATGGGGAGCGTTCCCGTGGGAGTGACGCTTCCCGACCTGACCGGTTCTGCCTCGTGGAATTCGCTCATGAGCAGTGGTGTGCCCGTGCGCAGGATGAACGCCGTCAACCCGGTCTCAGCCATCTGCGGGTCGGGGGGCATGACGTTATACTCGTCGATGTAGTATGGGTACGTAATGAACCCCGTCCTCGGATCCCGGAGTGCGAGGTACAGGTTCTCGGATGGCATCAGCTCGGTGATAATGTGGTGGATGCGGCCGTATAGTTCCTGCAGACTCCCGGAGGACGCTGCTGCCTGCGAGATGCGGTACGTGGCGTCTTGTACCTGCCGCGCGTACACTGGTCCCTCGATGTCAATAATGCTGCCTTCGATAACGACTCTCCCATCTGGCATGGCCAGCGGGCGCCCTTGCTCCCAAACGGCTCGATCGCTGCCGTCAGGCTGGATGAGGCGGTACTCGAGATGGAAGGGTTCTCTCCTATCGACCGCTGCCGTGACGGTCTCGACGTAGCGAGACGCGTCGTCGGGATGCATTGTCTGCGTGAGAATCTCCGGCTTCCCGACCAAGTCCGCCGCTGAGCGGCCAAAGATGCGCTCACACCCTCCGCCGACAATCTCGAAGACGAACGGGGTTTGGGCAGAGGCGCGGTAGACCATACCCGGCAGACCTGCCATCAGCCGGGTCAACTCCCGGTCGTCTGCTGCATTCTCCCTGACAGGCACGTTCCTATCGCTTATCTCCACCTCATCACCACAAGTGTCCATAGGTCGAGGGCGACGAGACAATGACGGTTGCCAGGACTCATGATGTCACGTAGACGGCTGCGCGTACGGAGAGCCCGGGTCTGGAGGACGCCGGCAAGTCCAGGATAGACCACACGACGGCCGCGATCGACAGCGCCATCGAGAGAGCATTGCTCACGAAGAACATCAAGCCGCTCGGAAGGACGAACAGCCACCACCACAATTGCCTTCGCACCATGCTTTCTCCTCCATACCGTTCACAGTATGATGGAGAACTCACTGTGTGCAAGGAGAGCTGCAACGGCACGCCAACAACGATTATCGGGATTCGTCTGCTTTTCGCTCGTCTTGGCAAGGCTTACTTCGAGAGTCGCCGGCTGTTGTCGTGTCGGACCTGGCGTGGTGCACGCCATGCCTGTACCAGGCCAGCAGTCTGTGAAGGACAATTCGTACTCTGCCGTTTGCATCGATCCCTTGATTATCTATACTCTGACAAGTATGAGCGAATGCTCAGAAAATGAGTGAGCATTCAGGAAGGAGTCACAATGCCACAGAAACAGGAGCAGGATACGCTGTCCAGGCGCGATCGCCGTATCGAGCGCCGACAGGAGGAGATTCTCCAGGCGGCTGCCTCGGTCTTCGCCGCCAAGGGATATGCGCAGGCGACGACCAGGGAGATCGCGGCAGCGGCCGATATCGCCGAGGGCAGCCTGTACAACTACTTTGCCAGCAAACGCGATATCCTTGTCGCCATTATCTCGCGGTCGCCGTCACCTGTAGACCGTCTGTGGTCGGAGGCCCAAAATCTGGCAGACCGCGATGGGTTCATCGGGCTCGTCGAGCGGGCCCTTCTGGCGCCTGCTTCCGAGCAACCATGGATACGCACGGTCATCAAGGAGGCGTGGACGGACGATGAGCTGTTTCGACAGTATCAGGCAAGTCACGTTCGGGAGACGGTCGCTCGTGTCGCGCGTCTCATCGAATGCGGCATCGAAGCCGGATGGCTCCGGCAGGTGGATCCCGAGCATGCTGCACAGGCTCTCGTCGGTGCGCTCATGGCGTCCATGATGCCGTTGCTGCGCCGTACCCAGGGTTCCGAGGAGCCGGGGGAACGGGAGAAGGCAGCGCGCGCGACAGCCGATCTCCTGCTGTTCGGATTGATGATGCCAGAAAAGGGAGTACATGCGTAGTCTCCTGAAGATCCTCACGTACCTGAGGCCATACCGTCGAAAGGCTGTCATCGCATTAGTTGCGTTGACTGTCTCCATCCTGACCGACCTGGCGGTGCCGCGTCTCATCCAGGCGATCGTCGACAACGGTATCTCGAAGGGAGACATGCACGTGGTCCTGGGGACGATGGGCATCATGCTGGGCGTCTCGGCACTGGGGGCAGTCGTCTCGATCATCAACACGCGTTACTCGGTCGATGTAGCAATGGGATTCGGGACCGACGTCCGCGAGGCGACTTTCCGCAATATTCAGCACTTCAGTTTCAGCAACCTCGACGACCACCGCACCGGAGCATTGATGACCAACCTGACCAGCGACGTCACTCGGGTGCAGGGCACCGTGCAGATGGCCATGCGCATCATGACCCGCGCGCCGCTGATGCTGCTTGGCAGCATCGTACTCATGCTGGTGACCAGCCCGCACCTTGCGGTCTGGGTCGTGCTGCTCCTGGCTATAACCGGCGCGATGGTCGTGGTGCTGTCCATGAAAGCGCAGCCCATCTTCCTGCGCGTCCAGGCGAAGCTGGACCGGCTGAATACCGTGCTCCAGGAGAACCTGGCGGGCATGCGGCTCGTGAAGGCGTTTGTCCGTTCGAACGAGGAGAACCGTCGGTTCGGCATGGTCAACGATGATCTCATGGACCAGAACGTGCGTGTTCAGAGGCTGTTCGCGGTCATCATGCCGACCATGACCGTCATCGTCAACCTCGGCATGGTGCTCGTCATCCTCATCGGCGGACGGCAGGCGATTGGTGGCACATTGACAACAGGCCAGCTCATGGCGTTCATCAACTACCTCATGATCACGATGTTCCCGCTGCTGATGATGGGAAACCTGCTCGTGATGCTGTCGCAGGCTGAGGCGTCTGCGGGACGCATCAATGGGGTGCTGGACACGAAAAGCAGCATCGTCGACCAGCCAGGGGCCATCGGTCTGTCCGACGTCAGGGGCAGGGTGGCCTTTGAGCACGTAACGTTCAGCTACGACCACGGGTGCGGTGAGTTGGTACTCCAGGATGTGAATTTCGTCGCCGAGTCGGGACAGACGGTGGCGATCCTTGGCGAGACCGGTTCGGGCAAGACGACACTGATCAACCTCATCCCGCGCTTCTACGATGTGTGCGGCGGCCGCGTGACGGTCGACGGCGTCGATGTCCGGGACGTGACCCTTGCTTCGCTGCGCAACCATATTGGCATTGCGCTGCAGGAGGCCGTGCTCTTCACCGGCACGCTCCGGGACAACATACGCTACGGTCGTCCCGGCGCCAGTCAGGAGGAGGTGGAAGCGGCGGCGCAGGCGGCGCAGGCCGAGGAGTTCATCCTCAGCACCCCGAAGGGGTATGACACCATGGTCGAGGAACGTGGGGCCAACCTCTCGGGGGGTCAGAAGCAGCGCATCGCCATTGCCCGTGCCCTGCTCCTCAAGCCGAGTATCCTCATCCTGGACGACAGTACCAGTGCGGTCGACGTCGACACCGAAGCGCACATTCAGGAGGCGCTGCTGCGCTTGCACGGCCAGTGCACCGTCTTCATTGTCGCCCAACGTATCAGCACCGTGCTGGCTGCAGACAAGATCCTGGTCCTGGACAAGGGGGGCATCGCGGCTGAGGGAACGCATCAGGAGCTGATGCAGACCAGCCCCATCTATCGCGAGATCTATGAGTCCCAGCTCGGAGGAGGAACCACAAATGGCTGATCAGAACGTACGTGGGCAGGTTGCCCGCGGGGGCGGCCCGATGGGAGGAGCCATGGCTACGGCCAGGGCGGAAAACGCACGCGGCGCGGCACGTCGGCTCATTGCCTACCTGAAGCCCTACCGCGGGAAACTCGTGCTGGTCACGGTCCTGCTGGTGGTCGGAGCGGGACTGTCTCTCGTGAGCCCGCTTCTCATCGGGCAGGCAATCGACACGATTATCAAGACGCACAGCGCTCAGGGTCTGCCGCGCATCGCTGTCCTGATGACTGCAGCAGGGATCGGCACATGGCTTGCCGGGTCGTGGCAGGCATGGATTATGGCAGGTGTCTCGCAGTATGCCGTGCGTGACATGCGGCGCGGCCTCTTCGAACACCTGCAGACACTGTCCATGAGTTACTTCGATCGCCATTCCCAGGGAGACCTGATGAGCCGCCTTACGAATGACATGGACGCCATCAGCCAGACGCTCTCACAGGACCTGACATCACTGGTCAGCAACGTCTTCAGTGTCGCAGCCATCATCGGCATCATGCTCGTCCTCAACAGGTGGCTTGCGCTTGCTGCCTTTGTCATGATGCCGTTCATGTTCCTCCTGACGGGTGGGATCATGAGCCGGACACGTGCGCTGTTCCTTGAACAGCAACGCACGGTCGGGGCACTGAACGGCGTGATGGACGAGACGGTCAGCGGCCAGCGCGTCGTGCAGGCGTTTGGCCAGGAGGCTACAGCTCTCGGCGTGTTCGACAAGAGCAACCAGACGGCGCTCGTGGCAGGACGGAAGGCGCAGTTTGTCGCCCTGCTCGCCATGCCGCTGCTCATGGTGCTTGACCACATGGATATCGCCATCGTCGCGGGGGTTGGTGGCACGCTAGCCATCAAGGGCATTGTCACGGTCGGCGTTGTCTCGGCCTTCATCACGTACACGCAACGACTGTCGCAACCTCTGCTGCAGGTGGCGAACCTCCTCAGCACCATCCAGGCAGCTCTGGCGGGTGCGGAACGCGTGTTCGAGGTCATCGATCATCGGCCGGAACTGCGCGACAAGCCGGACGCACCCCAGCTCGGCGAAATCCAGGGTGATGTCGTGTTCGACCACGTCGACTTCGGGTACCTCAGGGACGTCCCGGTCCTGCGTGACGTCAACCTGCATGCGCTGCCAGGCCAGATGGTAGCGCTGGTCGGCCCCACCGGGGCCGGCAAGACGACCATGGTCAGCATCCTCTCCCGGTTCTACGACATCCAGGGTGGGCGTGTCACGATCGACGACACCGACATCCGTGACGTACAGGTGGACAGCCTGCGGCGTCAGCTGGGTATCGTGCTACAGGATGGATTCCTGTTCTCGGCCAGTGTCAAGGAGAACCTCCGCTACGGACGCCTCGACGCGACAGACGAGGACATCGTGGCGGCGGCGACGCTTGCCAACGCCGACCAGTTCATCCGGCGCCTTCCGCAGGGATACGATACCGTCCTCGCCGAGAGGGGAAGTGACCTCAGCCAGGGACAGCGCCAGTTGCTGACCATCGCGCGTGCCATCCTCGCTGACCCCCGTATCCTCGTCCTTGACGAGGCCACATCATCCGTTGACACCCGTACTGAAATCCACATTCAGCAGGCGCTGCTCAACCTGATGAAGGGGCGCACCAGCTTCGTCATTGCCCACCGGCTCAGTACCATCCGCACTGCGGATCAGGTCTTGGTCATCGATGGGGGGCACATCATCGAGCAGGGTACGCATACGTCACTGCTGGAGCAGCACGGGTTCTACTACAACCTGTACATGTCGCAGTTCAAGGGGACCGCGAGGCCGGCTGCTGTCTCCTGAATCGCAGTCGTGCGCGCGGGCCATTCCTGCTACACTGTTATCGGAGGGGGAGCCATGACACAGGAGAACGATGTGGCGACATGGATTTATGTGGTACACCTGACCAGGCCTGCGGCGATGACGTCGCTGACAGAGGACGAGTCCGCCGCCATCGACTGTCATTTCGTGCGTCTGCAGCAAGCATGTGCTGCGGGGACGGTACGAATGGCCGGGCCCGCGACGGACGGGGGTTTGGCATTGTGATCTTTGAAGTAGCAGACGAGACTGCGGCGCGCTCGTTTATGGCAGACGACCCGGCCGTACGCGCAGGCGTTATGATCGCGGAGCTGCACCCGTTCCGCGTATCACTGGAGCACCTGCCGTGCAGGTGATGGAGATCGAGCTGCTGCCAGTGCTCAGTTACGCGCTGGTTTCCATCTTCACGCCGGGTCCGAACAACATCACCTCTTCGTCGCTGGGGATGTGCATAGGGTATCCCCGCACGCTGCGCTTCATCGGGGGTGTCGTCACAGGGTTCTTCTGTATCATGGTTGCAACGGGACTGCTGACGGAGTTCCTCGTCTCGGCCTATGACAGAATCGCGATTGTGCTGAAGATCGCGGGCGTCGCGTATCTCCTTTGGCTGGTCTACACCGTCCTGAGGCCTGAGCGGGGACCACACACGAGTCACGAAGCCGGGGCTCGGTATTGCGACGGACTTCTCCTTCAGCTCGTCAATCCAAAGGTGATCCTGTTCGGACTGACGATGTACGCCACTCTGCTGGCTCCGCTGGCGAAGAGCTGGATGGCAGTCATTGTCTCTGCAGTATTGCTCGCTGTCCTGAGCTTCTGTTCAACCTCGCTGTGGGCACTGCTGGGAGCCGGCATCCAGCGCTTCATCGCCAACCCAAGGGTCAGGTTCGCCTACTCACTCTTCCTTGCAGGACTGCTCCTTTATGCTGCCTGGTCGATCGTCGCGTCGTAGAAAGAACACGGCACACGACGGGACATTGGTGTACTCATCGAGTCATCTCCTGTAAGCAGTATCAAGACAATGCGCCGCAGTGCAACTCGCGCGTGTTCAGTTCGTCCGGATGCCGGCCAGTGCCGCGCAAACCGCCTCTGAGAGCTCCTGGACACTGTACGGCTTGGGCAGGAACCCGTCGGCGCCTCCAGGCGCTCCCACCAGTTTCTGGATGCTGCCGCCCAGCGAATACCCCGACGAGATGAGGATAGGGGCCGTGCACCCCAGCCGTCTCAGTTTCCACAACACCTGGTCCCCCGTCATGCCTGGCATGGTCATATCCAGCAGAACGAGGTCCACGGCGGCATGGTTCCCCTGGATGATGGCGACCGCGGACGGACCGTCTGCAGCGGTCATCACCTCGTAGCCGGAGCGTTCCAGCATGCGCCTGGTGAGCTGCAGGATCATCTCCTCGTCGTCCACGACCAGCACGGTCTTGTGCCCTTGTGTTGGCTGCGTGCGTGGTTCCTGCGCCGCCGGAGCCTTCGCCGGTTCCCTGCCCCGTGGCAGATACGTGGAGAACGTGGTCCCTTCTCCTGCCGTCGTGTCCACGATGATCCAGCCGCCAGCCTGCTGGACTGTTCCGTAGACGACCGCCAGGCCCAGGCCGGTTCCATGACCGACGGGCTTGGTCGTGAAGAATGGCTCGAACAGGTGCTGCCGCACCGCGTCGGTCATGCCGTCGCCGGTGTCGGTCACCTGCAGGAGGACGTGTTCGCCCGGCCGAGCCTCGAGATGCGCCTGGACAAATCGCTCGTCCACGTCGACGTTGCTGGTCCGGATGGTCAGCGTTCCTGTGCCGTTCATGGCATCTCGGGCGTTTACGACGAGGTTGATGACGAGCTGTCCAAGCTGAACCTGGTCGATGAGAACGTTCCAGAGGCCCGGTGCATAGTCCCGGGCGATTGTTACGGAGGGCGGCACCAGTTCCGCGATCGACTGCAGCGTGAGGTCGACAGACTGGCTGAGGTTGACGCACGTCGGCGCTGGGCTCCCATTGCGGCTGAACGTCAGTAGGTTGTGTGTGAGTCCGGCAGCCCGCCGGGCAGCCCGCTCAGCCTGGGCCAGCGGTTCTGCGATGGAGTCCGGCTGGCCTGCCTGGTCGCGCACGATGCTGAGGTTGCCGAGGATGCCCGTGAGCAGATTGTTGAAGTCATGGGCGATGCCGCCTGCCATGAGGCCGAGGGCATCCATTTTCTGTGCCTGGAGCAGGCGCGTGGTCATGCGCTTGCGGTCAGTGACGTCCATCAGCAGAGCGAGCTTTCCCATGCCCTTGCGCAGCGGAGTGACGTGGAGGTCGTAGGAGCGCTCCACCCCGTCACGGACGAAAGCCAGGTCGACATCAGTGCCCGAGCCTGCGGATGAAAGGGCAGGCAGGACCTGCGTCCCCTCGACGCCCAGGACTTCGCGGGCAGAGCACCCCAGGATTGCTCCGGCGGCGGTGTTGATGTCGACGATCCGACCCCGGGCGTCAAGGACGAGCACCCCGTTTGGACTGGCCTCCAGCACGAGTGAACGGGGGATGGGGACGAGGTCGAGGAAGCGTAAGCGATACACGGCGAGGAAGAGGGCTATGCCGCTCAAGGCAAAGGCGAAGGGAGTGAGGTCGACGCCGGTCACGGGAGTCCATCCAACCAGGAACAGGACATTGGCGGTCCACGGTACGGCCATCGCGACCAGAACGGCGACCGTCTGGCCACGGTAGGCAGAAGGCACCCTGAACAGGCCGCGCAGCAGGATCACGACACCTGACAGCAGGAGTGCATACTGGTATGCACTCCAGACCCAGAACAGTGGACCAAGGCGTGTGCCGACGCGCAGGAGTGCGCCGGGGGCCATGATGGGTACGGCGACGGCCTGAGTCCAGAGCAGGTGGTGCAGGTCGTTGAACCAGGCCAGGACAAACACCACTGTCGGTTCTACTGCTGCAAGCGCCGCAATGCGAGTGACATCGCGCAGCGATCTCCCATCATACCTGAGGGCGAAGACCAGCCATGCGACGCCCAGGGCTCCGCCAAAGAACGACATCTTCACCCAGAACAGGAAGGAATCCAGCGTTGTACTGCCGAGGAGAAACATCGAGACGAGAATGTTCAAGACCACTAGACACATGGTCGCCGAGAAGGCACGGGCGCCCGGGGAAGGCCTGCGTCGCCAGGCAAGGACTGCGACGGCCGCTGAGATAGCGGCTGCTGCCAGCAATGGCAGTGTGTACAGTGTCGCCTGTATGTTCAACCCTTTTCCATCCATTTTATGTGCGCGATCGCTCCACTGGAACGAGTTCTGGTCCTGGTTTTCCGCAAGGCCGCTTGTGTGAGCAGTCTAGCCACAGATGTGCGCGTGTCAAAAAAAGCGGAGCGGCATGAGGTCCACGCGGAGCGCCCGGGAGCGAACGACAAAGCCCCGGGACCGTGGTCCCGGGGCTGATACCTGAGTGATGCAGGGAAGACTACTTGGCGTTGTTCGTCGCGGGCTTGGGAGCCTTCTGTCCCCGCTGGGGCTTCGCGGGAGCCTTTGTTGCCTGTGCACCTGGTCTTGATCCAGGCTTCGGAGCAGCCACCTTCAGGGCTTCCTTGCCGCCTCGGACCACAGGGGTCTTGTTCACTGTTTCCGGTTTCTTCTCGTCTGGTCTTGCCGGTGCATGCTGTGATTGGGCTGTTTGCCGCCCACGGCGTGGAGCGTTCTTTGCAGGAACCTTTGTCTCGACAGGATTCTTCTCGGCGACCGTCGGTGCGATTCCGGCCCGTGGCTTCTGAACGCTGGGTG
>Ga0209745_1001041_pt1 | contig 16706 bp, 12 predicted proteins | sample BarGraNGADG00312_FD_184495 | JGI IMG/M metagenome (GOLD analysis project Ga0209745, IMG submission 184495) | Arctic peat soil microbial communities from Barrow, Alaska - Barrow Graham LP Ref core NGADG0004-312 (SPAdes) (version 2) | ecosystem: Environmental > Terrestrial > Soil > Wetlands > Peat... | reverse complement strand
AGGTGCGTAAAGCCGTACGCACGCATCGCGATTGGGCGGACGCCTTCGCCATTTCCAGCTACTTCAGCGTTCGCAACCCGGATCACGAGATCTTCGGTTCTCGTCTCGTCGCCGAGGAGACACGGAAGCCCATAGTCTGCGGTCATGAACTCTCCATGCAGCTAGACGCCCCAAAACGTGCGACCACCGCCGCCATCAATGCCCGGCTCATCCCGTTGATCACCGACCTCATCAGGTCCGCCCGGGAGGCACTTGCAGCTCGGGGAATCGCGGCGCCGTTGATGATCGTGAGGGGAGATGGCACGCTCATGAGCGTAGAGATGGCGGCGCGAAAGCCGGTAGAAACCATCCTCTCCGGCCCCGCCGCTTCAGTTGTGGGAGCGCTCACCTTAACGGGGAGACAGGACGGGGTGATCGTGGACGTCGGAGGCACGACCACGGATATAGCGGCGGTCGCGAATGGCGTGCCCAAGATCAACCAATCAGGCGCGCATGTGGGTAGCCTGGCGACCCAGGTGGAAGCCATAGACATCCGGACCATCGGGTTAGGGGGAGACAGCCTCATTCGCTTTGCTGCTGACGGCAGTATCGAGATCGGTCCCCGCCGCGTCATCCCCCTGGGAATGCTCCCGGATTCCCCATACGTCATGGAGGTATTGCGTGGGCTTGCCGCACAGAAGTTGGTGGGTCCTATCCACGAGCTACTCAGTTTCTGGACGGCTTCCTCGGCCGAGCGCCAGTTAGAAGAGGGAATGGATGACTACTACATACTGCAGCGCGCTCGCCAGGGCTCCCTCTCTTATATAGAACTGAAAAACGACGCGCGAGAAGATACTCTGCCGCGAGTCCGCCGCCTGGAACAGGAGGGACTGTTGTTGCTTTCGGCGCTCACACCCACCGATGTCTTTAACGCCACCGGCGATATCTCGTTCGGGGACGTCAACCTGTCAACCCTCGCTGTGGAAACCAATGCTGCACTATATGGCCTTTCTAAGGGCGAATTCGTGGCGAAGGTAAAGGATGAATGTCGCGAGATCATATTAGCCAATGTCCTCTCCCATTTATTGGGAACAGGGGATGGCGAGAGATCGCTTCTGGAAGCGTGGAGCTCGGGCAGCAGCGTCCAGGGCGTGAGATTAAGCCTGCGACTCGAGAACGATATTCTCGCGGTGGGAGCACCCGCTGAAGTCTTCCTTCGCCCCGTTGCGGATCGCCTCGGCTGTTCCTGCGTGGCGCCCGCTTTCATGGAAGTCGCGAACGCGGTCGGAGCGGTGGCGGGAGTCGTCAGCCACAGTGAGGAGATCATAATCCGTCGCCGCCAGGACGGCAGTTACAGAGCATATGCTTCGGATGGCAGGTACGATTACCAGGATCTGGAAGCAGCGACCGAGATGGCCCGCGGCAAGGCGGCCAAGCTCGCGAGCGAGATCGCGCGGTCGACGGGAGCGGGTCACATAGAGCTGAGCGAGCAGATCGAGGAGTTTACGACTGGAGCCTGGAGACAAATGGTAGTGCTGGAACGCCGGGTGCGGGTTCGAGCCTTCGGACGTCCGCGCCTGGATGAAGTTCCCGCCTTATGACCCTTTTTACGTCTGGTAGTAGCCGTACTTTGTGACCGAATCGATCATTGCCCTTACGTTCTCGGCGCGGGCATTAGGCGGTATCTCACAGCCGGCCCCCATGATGTACCCGCCGCCCTTGCCTACACCCTCGATCAGGCGATGGCAATACTCGTCCACCTCGGTCGGGGAAGCGAGGCAAAGCATGTCCGCGGGGACATCGCCCATGATGCAGATGCGGTCTCCGATTACTTCCTTCGCCAGGAATATATCCGTCGGCCCGTCAAATTGGGCTACGACGTTTCCGGCTGGCAACTCCCGCAGGGTCTCCAGGTTCAAATCCCAGTTTCCGTCCAGATGAAGCACGCACCTTATGCCATCCGCCACCAGCCGGTCAACCAGTCCCTTTAACGAAGGGAAGGAGACTTCCCTGAAAGTCTTAGGCGAGAGGAAGTCATTGGAGGAGCGATGGACGAAGATCTCGACACGAGGCACTCCCGTGATGGCGGTTATCAGGCGACAGGCAAAGGCATAACCTTCGGTAAGCTCTTCGGCGGCGAGCCTCACCGCCTCGGGTCTGTCCCTCAGGTCCCGGACAAAATTCGTCAGGCCGCGTCCCAGTGAAAAGGTATCGAAGGCCGCTTCCGGTAGAAAACCGTAAAGGGTGGTCACACCCTTCCTTTTCATCATCTCGAATTCGTAACGCCAGGTGGTCAGTTGCCGAACGAGGCGGGGCAGCATATGGGAATAGGTCCTCCAGCCTTCCCCGATGTCATCCCAGGCCCTACCGATTATTTTCAAATAGAAGGGGATGTAGGTGAGCCGCGGTATCCTTTTATTCAGGCTCGCTATCCATTCGTAATCCTCTACCTTTATGACCTCTTCTTCCAATAACTGGTGGATGCTGTTGACCGGCAGCTCTCTCCCCGGCCACTTCGCCTTCATGGGCATGATGAAGGTATAGAGCTCCGGGTAGCGTGGATTGACCGGGTAATAGACATCCCAAGGCCCGAGTTCGTTCAGGCATTTTTCCATAGCCATGCGATATTTGCTGGGCTCGGACCAAAGTTCATAAACTGTTATGCCCGCGTAGAAGGCGGCGAAGTAGTAGATGAAGGGACAGCAGGGAACGCGGTCGGGGACCTGCAGGTTGATCACAGCCTGCAACCTCTCTTCGGTTGTCATGGTGTCTTTCTCGTGCAGAAGCTTCATCGCGTACGCCTCCTTTAACGTTTCCAGCCCGCTTACTGCGTTTAACCTAGATAGGAGTTCGCCAGTCTTACGGCTTCCGTGGGATCCTTTCCATAAGCGTCCGCGCGGCAGTACTTGAGCACGGTTTCGTTGATGGGACCGCCCCCGATTATGATCTTGGTGCGATCGCGCAGCCCCGCCTCTTCCAGCGCTTCCACCGTGTTTTTCATGGCATCGAAAGCCAGGGTGAGCAAGCCTGACATACCGACCAGTCTCGCCCCCGTCTCTCGCACCTTTTCGACAAAAGCCTCAGGCGCTACATCGATGCCGAGGTCATGCACTTCAAAGGCGTTACAGCGGAGCATCGTGACCACGAGGTTCTTACCAATATCGTGAATATCTCCCTGCACTGTTCCGACCACGACGGTGCCTCGAGAATCGGAAGTCTCTCCTTTCAGGTAGGGATCGATGAGGTTTATGGCTTCTTTGAATATCTCCCCGGCCATGATGAGTTCGGGCAGGAAATATTCCTTGGACTCGAACCGTTCCCCAACGACCGCGACCCCATCGCGCAGGGCTGCAACGAGTGAAAGGGGGTCCGTTTCCCGCGATAGAGCCTCCCGAACCGCCTCGAGGGTCTGCTCCTCTTCGATCTCAGCTATTAACGATGAAATGTTGTCTGGCATTACGAGCTCCTTCCGCCTGCAACAAACGTCCTGGCACCGCACCTGGATGATTGTGCTGCCCTTAACGTTTTCAAGCCCTTGCTCTTAATAGGACTAGCAATGGAACTTATATATACATCTATACCAATAAGGATGTCAACCACAGAGGCTTTAAATATTTTGAATCAGTGCTAGCCATGATTCCTTTGAGGATGGAACTCTGGAGTTGCAGGTGACACCAAGCCCTAAGCTCTATCCGCTACTACCCACATGAATCGCAGTCCCAGATCACGGGAAGAACACCAGGAATATTACATTTTGGTCTTTTCTTAGCCCTGAGGCAGTCGCTTTTCGGTATCTTCTAATCCTTTCTTGCGTGGTTTCCACCTAATAGCCAGCCGAGTGATGATGAACCTGTCGAGGCAACTTTAAAGTCATTGATGGAATGGAATAATAAGTAGCAATTGATTTTTTAAAGGCCGGCAAAGGAGAAATTACCATGGACCACCTGGGGCTACGACGCAGACGGCATCATCGATGCTTATCGAAAACCAGACTATTAGCGGCGATCCTTATCTGCTTCGCTCTCATTTCCATCTTAAACTTGGTGGGATGCGGTTCGGGAAATTCCGCAGAAGCGCCTCGCGGCCTGAATAAGATCGAGCATTTCATTTTCATAATGCAGGAGAATCGCAGCTTCGACAATTACTTTGGAACCTATCCGGGAGCAGATGGGTTGCCAGAGGGCATGTCGTTTGTAGACCCGACGGATGGAACTACCGTAACTCCCTTCCACGACACCAAAGGTGTTAATCGAGGCGGGCCCCATGGATGGGACAACGCTCAGGCTGATATAGACGGCGGCAAGATGGATGGCTTCCTGCAGCAGGCTTATAACGTTCAGGATGGGAACAATGGACCGGCCATGAATCCCAAAGACGTCATGGGTTGGCATGACTGGCACGAGATCCCTAACTACTGGGACTACGCCGGGCTTTTTGTGCTCCAAGATCATATGTTTGAGTCGGTGGCCTCCTACAGCCTACCAGCCCACCTTTATATGCTGGCAGGTCAAAGTGGAGGCTACGTCGGAAGCAAGGATCAGGCCATGCCGTCCACCTACAATTTCCCGGAGATTACCGAGCTGCTGACCTCGGGCAAGATTGATTGGAAATACTATGTCACATCCGGTAAGCAGCCGGATACCGAGGACGGCCATGTAGTTGGGTCGAATTCGGATCAGGAGCAGAGCCCTGATAATTACACGTTGTGGAATCCACTTCCCGCTTTTCCCGCGGTTCAAGACAATCCGGATCAGCGCAGCCGATTGGTGGATACGGCGCAGTTCTACGACGACGCGCAGAATGGAACTTTGCCACAGGTCAGTTGGGTAATTCCATCAGGGGCGGTCAGCGAGCACCCGCCGGCCGGAATACGTGAGGGGATGGCCTATGTAACCGGCCTGGTAAATTCTGTCATGCAGGGGCCTGAATGGAATACTTCAGCCATCTTCATCAGCTGGGATGACTGGGGCGGTTTTTACGATCATGTCGCCCCTCCTCAGATTGATGAGTACGGCCTGGGCATTCGGGTGCCGGGCCTGGTGATAAGCCCTTATGCCAAGCAGGGCTATATCGACCACGCTACTTATTCATTCGAATCGTGGCTGCGCATAGTGGAGGAACGTTTTGGCGTAACGCCAATGACCTCTCGGGACACCACCGCTTCAGACATGATAGATGCTTTTAATTTCGATCAAGATCCCCGACCGCCCGTCATACTCAACGCAACCCCGAAAGGCTCCCCCTATCCGTAGTTTCTTAATCTCCCCGGCAGCAGGTTCCACTGGGGTAAATCATGCAACCTTCTTCCGCTTGAAGGGAAGAATACCTTATTAGAAGCGGGACGTTGGAATGTGAGTGAACTACTAGAAAGGAGTGAAATAATGGGAGCCACGATAAAGATAGCCGACGATGGGCCATATCTCGTTACGGGTGATTTCGCTATTTTGGATGGTGCGGATAACAAACTCGATTTCGACCAAAATGAAATGGTCGCTTTATGCAGGTGTGGGCAGAGTGCCAACCAGCCTTTCTGCGACGGAAGCCATACTCACGCGGGCTTCGAGTCTAAGGTTCGGGCAACTCCCGCGGAGTAGTAAAGAAAAAGGGCTCGGGGCCTGCTATCGATAGCCTAACTTTTTCTTGTTGCCGTCATGGTTCCATCCCAGGTGTCGACCTTGCCCGTTCCGGCCGTATCCTCATGGAACCAGGTACTGGTAACGTTCTTGCTTTCGGTGTAGAAGATAAACCCGTCTCTACCCATCACATGAAGGTTTCCGAAAAATGATTGTTTATGGCCGGTAAATCCAAAAATGCCGATGGGGACGGGGATGCCCACATTTATTCCCACCATGCCGGCATCGGTCTCGCTGGCGAAGGTGCGCGCGTAGTAACCGTTTTGGGTATAAATGATCGATCCGTTGGCGTACCGGCTTGCATTCATGATTCTTAACCCTTGCTCGAAGCTGTCCACCCGTTTGATGCAGAGGACCGGCCCAAAAATTTCCTCGCGGCCCACCGACATGTCTTCCGTAACATGGTCGAAGATGGTGGGACCGACGAAAAAACCTTTTTCGCAACCGGGAGCAACCTTGGGCTTCCGCCCGTCTACGATCAGTTCGGCACCCTCTTTGATGCCCGTTTCGATCCAGTTGAGGACGAATTCCTGGTGAGCCTTGTGGACCACCGGCCCCATACCCGTAGCCTTGTCGTAAGCTAACCCCAAAGTTATCTGCGACACTTGCTCTTTCAGGGCCGCTATCAACTCATCGGCAATCGCGTTTTCGACTACTACGACGGGCAGCGCCATGCAGCGCTCTCCGGCGCAGCCACAGAATGCGTTTATGATGCCGCGGGCGGCGCGTTCCACTACACAGTCACGTAACACCAGGGCATGGTTTTTAGCTGACGTGAGCGCCTGAACCCGCTTGCCATTAGCCGCCGCGGCAGCGTAGACATGCGCTCCGACCCGGGTGGAACCCACAAAGGTAATCCCCTTGATATCAGGATGTCGAAGGAATAGTTCCGCCTCGGGTGGATCGGCGGTAACAAGGTTCAGCACTCCATCCGGTAGCCCCGCTTCGCGCCATAATTCCAAGACACGCATCGATGATTGGGGGTCGAAGTTCGCCGGTTTCAGAACCATGGTGTTGCCGGTGGCGATACAGATCGGCGCCATCCAGCCGTGAGGTATCATAGCTGGAAAATTCCACGGACTGATGCCGGCGAAAACACCAATGGGATGATTGTAGCGTGTCGTATCGTATCCTTTAGAAATATCCATCAGGGCTTCGCCCTTCATGATATGGGGCGCGCCACACGCGTATTCCACCACCTCATTGACTTTGAGGATATCACCCATAGCCTCATCCCACTTTTTGCCCTCTTCCAGGGCACATAAGTAGGTCAACTCCTCCAGGTGTTCATCCAGCAAGGCTTTCATCCTGAAAAGCACCTGCACCCGTTTTGTCACGGGAGTGTTGGACCATTCGGGATACGCGGCAACCGCGGCTTGAATCGCCCTCTCTATGTCCTTCTCTGCGCAGAGCGGCGTATAAGCGATGACGGCCCCGGTCGATGGATTGTAGCAAGGCATGTATTTGTCGCTCTTTGATTCCACCCATGCCCCGCCGGCGTGGTATTTCAGCTTAATCGGTCTTTCCCCGCTTATTGGATCGACCTCTATCCCGCCATCCTCGAAAAAATAGCGCTCATTTGATGAAGTAGACATTCTATTCTCCCTTACGATTGCTCGCCTACAGTTAAATCCGATTTGGAGTTTAAATGGAAAAGGCTGGTAAATTCATTTCAACTTGTTTCCTCAGGCAATATCGAGTACATCCTGTCTCCGATATTATTGGGGTCGAAGGCCTCTTTTATTTTCCTCTGAAAGTGATAGATCATTGGCTGCGCCGACTTCTCGAGCGAGGCCCATATCTCTTCGTCTTTCTGCCCCACCTGGAGATAAAGCTGTTCTTTGCCCGGCGGAAATCCGTTTGAGGTCGCATCCTCGACCGCATCGATCATGTGCTGGGTGCCCGCTGCTACCGAATCCGAATCAGCCGGATCATAAGAGACGAACTGTTCCAGCCCGGTCATCCCTCCTCCGCCGATCTGACTACCGCAACCCATCAGGGCATCTCCCCCGCACTCTACCAGGAGGCCATTTGCCGCATCACGATACAACCCTTCTATCGCAATCGGAACGTAACCCTTCACCCAATCGGGCGTCCCGCTCTGCATCCAGCTTCCGAGATAGCCGCCGACCCACACGAAATTCATGTGTTTGTGTCCCATTCTCTGCAGGTACATATTGGTAAATTCCGCCATGTCCTGCTCGCAGAACCGCTTGACCTTCCAGCCGCCGGCCTCGGCGAGTATCTCGTCGAGGACCTTATCCTGCAGCTCGATATCCCTCATCGAACGCCCGGCCATTATGAGCTGGAACGAAATGCGCATTTCATCCGTGAGTTCCTTGATTTCCGGCTTTTCGACCAGTTCTTCGATATCTCCGAGTGTCTTGGTGGGATCGTTGTAGTTAAGCCACAAGGCCGGCCCCAGGTCTGCCCCCGCCAGGTTGAACTGCCTGTGGAAGATATAACCTATTTCGTTGTCGTAAATCCTGTAATAGATGTCCGCCCAGGCATCCCAGTCCGGTACGGCAATCGTATAGACCCTGAAGTTATCGGGTATCGGCAAGCGATATGCGGGTACTGTTCCTCCGACATCCAATTCACGGGGTCCGGGCCAGTGCGAGAGTTTGATGGCGCACTTTGTATAGACGCCCATTGCCCCACGCGAACCGAGCGTGCCTCTGCAGATGCCCCTGACACTGGGACCCGGGCCTTCACTGCAGAACCAGCCACTGCCCGAACCCAGAGATCCTGTCCTTATGATTTCTCCAGTGGGGGTCACCCATTCCATCCCCAGCAAGTTATCGGAATTATTTCCCATCCAGAATGAGCTAGGGCCCGGCCCGGCATAGGCACAGGCACTGGCGACAATAGAGGTGGAGGAGCCCGCTCCGATTATGTTGATGTCGTAACCCAGCTTCATAACCTCGGCCTGAAGCTGGGCGCATATCACATAAGGCTCGACTACGGCGTACATGTTCTTCTCATCTATTTCCAGTATCCGGTTCATTCTTCGCAAATCGATTTGAAGGGTATCGTCCTCTTCTTTTAATGGAGCGGCCCAGTGATACCAACCGGTCGAGATGGGCTTGGCTTTGATCTTATATTTATTACAGATTCTGATTATTGCCTGCACCTCTTCCGTGCTCGCCGGCATGATTACCGCCACGGGTCTTGGCATGAAGTGGCTTTGGTTGGGTCGCACCAGCTCGGCAAGCCACTCAAAGGCGTACGAATCGAGGAAAGCCGGATCGTCAGAGATATTCTCCTTCCCGACAATATCCTCAAATTCACGATATGCATCTCTCGATAGTGCCATTTACATATCCTCCATTCGCTTTTTAGTGATCAGAGGGCCTGTTGCACCAACTCCATCACATCAAAGACTTTCATCTTCGTATCATTTTGCTTCGTGGCATCGATAAAGTTTCTCTCGCACCATGGGCAAGCACTGACGATGGCATCCGCGGTGGTGGATTTTGCTTCCTCAATTCTCTCGTTGGCTGTCCAGGCTGAAAATTCCGGGTAGGCCTCGCGCACCCCACCCCCGGCGCCACAGCACCAACTGGCTTCCTTGCTGCGTTCCATTTCAACAAGCTCTAAACCCGGAATAGACCTGAGCACATTTCTCGGCGGCTCATAAATCCCCTGGGCGCCATTATAACGAGGCCTTGGAGGATCATAGACGACCGCCTGGCCAAATATCTTCTTTTCCTTTCCTTGCCATGGCACATAGGGTTCTCCTTGTCTGCCCAAATGACAGGGATCATGATAGGTCACTCTCATAGGAATTGACTTGGTGAATTTCAGCTTCCCTTCTTCAATAAGACGGCTGACGAACTCGACCATGTGCAGGACCTCTACTTGTGAACCTGCCCCCGGATAGAGCCGTTTGAAGGTATGGTAGCAATCGGCACAAGGGGTGACCACGGTCTTAACCCCCGCATTGGCCCAAGCTTCGATATTGCGCTCGGCTGCTTTGCGATAATCCGGGCTATATCCCATGTGGTAGGCTCTTCCACCGCAACAAGATTCGTTTTTTCCCATGATACCGAGATCGACACCGGCATTCTGGAGAAGGTCAATCGAAGTTGTCAGCACCTGTCTTAAGTCACCGTCGTAGGAATATCGACAGCCCGCATGGAAGGCGACTTCAGCCTTCGTGCTCGAAAGGTCCTTTACCTGGAGACCATCGGCCCAATCCCCCCGCTGTGCTTTCGGCTTGTTGAGCATATTATTCAGCTTCCGAAAGCCTTCCATGACGGGTTTATGCTGGGGAAGGACATGACCGTCTTCGACCAACTTAAGTCTGAGCTCATGCAGTGCCGCTAACGGTTCCATGTCAAAACGACAGAGCTTGCAGGTAACATCGCAGTTTCCACAGAGCTGGCATTTAAAAACCGAATCTATTACCTGATCCGTGACCTCGGATCTGCCCTCCATAAGCGACAGGGCAGTCACCAATCTGCCGCCCGCAGAATAAGAATGGAAGTTGCTGTATTCGATACTCGGGCATCCTTTTGAGAATCTCCAGCTCTTAATGAGGTCGAGCGGGATCCATTTGCAATATGCACAACGGGTGCATCTGAGCGCATCAGCCCGATAATCTTCTAATGCCATAGCATATGCCTCCTTCGATTATTCTCATGACTCCTGAAAGCAGAGCTTTCCGGGGTTCATCACGTTGTTGGGGTCAAATACCCGCTTGATTTTCTTCAAGGCGATGGTGCTTTGCGCATCTCGGTTAAAAACCATGTTTGCCCACATACCATAGGGGCGAGCAAAGTACGCTCCCTGTCCAATGAGTTCTTGGCTGGCCTTGGAGTATAGTTCCTTCACCTGGGCCACCTCTTTTGCGTCCTTTGGACTAAAGGGCAGATTGAATTCGCAGTGATAAGAGACACCGTGATGTTGTGGCTGAATGTAGACGCCTATTTCCGGGGTTGGGTATGCAAAGGTGTCTGCAACTGAATACATGGTCTTCAGGTATTGCGGTATTTTATCAAGTGTGGTGAGGAAGAAGATGTCCGCGCATCCGCCTTTATGCTTCAATTTCCAATAAGGCTCATCTGAGGGATTGAGTATTGTATCAAGCATCTCTTTATCGGTCGTTCCAGGAATGGCCGATAAAAGTTTCAACCCGAACTGTTGGGCAAGATCGTTAATATCTTTCTCTTGAACGTCAACTTTTTCCTCGGGGAACAAGGCCCGACCCGCCACTCCAATGATCAGAACCCATGACGGCAACTCGTCCCTTAGGACTCCCGCGCCATTGCCGTTCTTGCCGAGCATGTTGGCCAATTGGGAGTTATTAGCAAGCATCACTTCATCCCCCAATCTAAGCCTTTGGACCTGGTAAGAAATATCGATCAGGTCCTCAAGTTTCTCCGCCGGAACAAAGAAAAGCTTGCGTGCACTGGGCAGCAATTCACACTTTATCGATGCCCACACCACAAAGCCCATCGATCCCTGCGCCCCCGTAAGAAGCCTGAAAAAATCTGTCTGCGCCGGACCCTTGGGGTCTACCTGCACCAATCCTCCCCGCCATTGTTCCTCAAGGGAGTACGATGCATTTCCCGATTCGCCGGTATATGTTATCTCCCCGTTTCCCCAGACAACCCCACAATTTCTCAGTGGCTCCGGCATCGAGTAATTGTAGCGGGGAATAACGGTTGGTTGTCTCTCCAGGAGGCTGGCAATGACCGATTTGTTCCCGCGAGGGAGCAAGGGCATGGTAACCCTTAGGCCTTCCTTCGCCAACTCCGGTTCCAGCTGGCTATACGTAACACCAGGTTCGATAACAACCATCTTGTTTCTGCGATCAATATTGAGGATATGATTCATCAGGAAAAGTTCAACGATTACGCCGCCGGGAACGCTGGGTACGGTGTCGCCGTGAAAATGGGGAGGACCTGAGCTTACCGGCACGAGCGGCGTTCTTGTTTCGTTGGCCCATTTGACTAGTTCCTGCACCTCGCTCATATTCTTCGGCTTGACCACAAACCATGGCTTAATCGGCAAAACAAAACTCTGATCCCCGGCGTAGGCTTCAAGGGTTTGGGGGTCATCCAGGACATTCTCCTTGCCTACTATGCCAATTAATTGCTCTTTTTTTGGATCCACGACTTGACCTCCTCGTGCTTATAATTAGAGGTAATGACATAAGTGATGTCTAAATATCGCCATTCATTATCTCGCATTAATATAAGATGTGAAACCAGAATTGCATTTTATCCGAGATTTTCCGGCAGGATATCATCCATAACGAATGGTTCCAACCGCATACTCCAAAGAAGTACTTCAATGGGCATTATATCAATGATGCACGACCTTCCGGCATCGAAATTAGCTGATGAAGATAATAGCGGCTACTGGGAGCCTTTAATCTCGAGCTGTTCTATCTTCTTGAGGATCTGCAGGACGAGGTCTTGTTGGTTTTCAAGATGAAGCAGGATAGTTTCAATCTCTTTCTCGGCCCGCTTATCGGTCTCGTAATCGTGGTCGCCACGGATATCCGCGCGGCGCCCCTGCAGGTTCTGGCCGATAATGATCAGCGGCATCAGGTGCAACTGGATAAGGTTCGAGATGAACAACCAGAGGACGAAGGCGGGAAAGGGGTCGAATCGCAAATTGTGTGGCGCCAGGACGTTCCAGCCGAGCCAGATTATGGTCCATCCGACGATGATGAAGAAGAAGCCCATAGTGCCGACTCGTTCGGTTACGAAAAGAGCCAGTTTATCGAGTTTGCTGATCTGCTGCCGGTGAATAACGTTTACATTTTTTACCGGCGGCAATTTAGCCTTTAGATCCTCAAGCTTCTCGGGCGCAGCCATGTAATTTACTTCAACAAGCCGCAGATAATATCCTTGCTGCTCCTGTTTGGAAGGCCAGTATTCGTCATCAAAAAGCGGGGCCCACAGACCATAAATGATTTGGGAAAGATCCATAGAAGGTATGTAATAAACAGTTCAACGAATAGGATGCGTAAGAAGCCAAGAAAAAATGGAATGATTTTTGGGAATGTTAGGTCAGAGAAAATGAAAATAGATGCTTTGAAAATGGTATTAATATAAGTTGTAGTTGCAGGGAAGGAACAGGACCTCTAAAAAGAAGTAATGAATAGATGTAATAATCAGCTTAGCAATTTTCTATTATCTAAAGTCTCGGAGAATCAGAAGCTGCGGCGAACAGAATTATATTTTCGCTCTCGATTCCGCCAGGTAATCGATCTCCTTTTTAAGGAGCGACTTCGGGATAGGGTTTGCCAAAGCCGAACAAATGAGCAGGACAAGCGTTACAGCTACCCAAGAAGAAGTTTTGCAGCAAGCGCTCCCTTCCCTCGTTTATTGATAAGAAACAGGCAGGAACTGATGAAGGAGGAAAGTAGTATGCCGAAGGAAGTGAAATTTGAAGCAAGCCTCGAGCTACAAAGGGCCGTTAACTATTTGGAGGAAATCGCCTCGAGTCTAAAGGATGGCAAGGTGGTGGTGCAAAGGGCACAGGACTTCGTGGTCTTGGAGCCAACGCACCAGGTGCAGATGCAATTGGATGCAACCGCCGAAGAAAAGCGTGAGGAAATTACCTTCAAATTAAGCTGGGAGAAACCGGTCGAATACGATCTCAGGATATCTTCTGTCGAGTCAGCCGTACAGCCGAAAGCGGAAGAAGATGCAGGGACCGAGGAAGATGGGGAAGAGGGCTATTAGCTCGACTGATTTTTTCATAACTTGAAAAAAGTACCCAGCTTACCTGGCGCTTTTGACATTCTCAAGAGCAGGTTAGCCAGTAGAAGAAACTAGAGTCCGGCGGGCATGACTGAATGATGACTTCTTGAGCAACAATTCAAAAGCGAGGCTCCTTCTGCAAGGAGCGCATCGCAGGACGCGAATACCCCAAAAAGGTGGTATTTATGGAAAGAATTCCCACGACCCCCATCGGGAAGATACTCTGGCGCGACTGAGGGAACAGCTCGGCGGGCGAAATAGTAGAATTGATTGAAACCAGGGCAGAAGCATGAGGAGACAAGGAGGGGACACTTGGACTACATGACGGCCACAGAGCGCTTGGAGACGGCAATCAGGATCGGCAAACCGGATAGAGTCCCCGTTATTCCCATTTACGACTTCTTCAGCAGCCGCTATGGAGGCATAAGCCAGCACGAGATGTTCTTCGACATCAAGAAGGCGGACCTGGCCATGGAGAAGACCATAAACGATCTGGGGGCGATAGACGGGCAGCATTTATCTTATGCCGGCATCGGCAGGATCATGGGAACAATCTTCCCGCAGCCTCCAATTATGCCGGGTATAAACGGGGTGCCTTATGACGCCCAGTTTCAATTCGTGGAGAAATCCATTATCGGCCCCGAGGATTATACCCGTCTCAAGGACCGCAACCCTATTCTCTGGCTGCTGGACACCCTTAAAATTAACCACCCCCAGATGCGTAACCCACTCGGTCTCGCCAAGGCATTCGGAGCGATAGGAATAGACACGCTCAAAATGCGGAGATCCAGGATGGCATGGCTCAAGAAAGGCGTCGAGACGACGGTCGCCTACAATATCCCTTTCACGCCCCTGGAATGGATTTCCATTTGCCTGCGCTCCTTCAACGATTTTGTTCTGGATCTCTTCCGCTATCCTGATGAGGTCAAAGGCGCCAGCAAGGCCCTGATGATGCCCATGAAAATGCAGGGAATGCTAATGGTAAAGTTGAGCGGCCTGAAGAGAGTATTCATGGGAGGAACCCGGACCAGCGCTACATGCATTAGCCCCAAGCAATTCGAGGAGTTTGCCCTGCCGGAGTGGCAGGAGATGACGGAATATTTTGTGGGCAAAGGGATCACTCCATTCCTTCACCTCGATAGCGAATGGACCCCCTTTTTCCCCTATCTGAAGAGCCTGCCGGCCCGTAAATGCGTCCTCAACCTGGACGGCACCTCCGATATCTTCAAGGCAAAAGAAATCCTCGGCGACCACTTCTGCATCATGGGAGACGTACCGGCGGCCATGCTCAAGCTGGGCGAACCGGATGAGGTTGATGAATATTGCCGGCGTCTAATTACAGAGATAGGAGCGGACGGCGGATTCATCCTGAGCTCCGGGTGCACCCTTCCCATAGATGCCAAGCCGGAAAACGTTAAGGCCATGCTGGCATCCGTCCACCGTTACGGGAAATATCCCATCTAAGTTTAATGGAAGGGTGCTATCTGATAACAACAGATGGGGATTCGCCTTTGATAATCAAGATGTTGTCCAAGCAATGCTTGAGGGGCTAAGGAGCCGTCTTCCGTCTTTCCATATGTAAATCTTTTATGAGCTAGTATTGCTTAACAACAAAGCTTCAAGGGAATGGACCTTTTAAATAATGTCGCATCGAGTAAAGGCATGGACGCTTGGCAGGAAGTCACAGATAAGTTTGACTTTATTGATATCCACCGTCTTATGGGGACATCATGAGACGGAACCCAATGCAAAAGCGAGGCCTTTCGGCCTTGGTTGGTTTACTGGCTCCCCTCAGGGGACCGATTTGGAACCAGATCATGGCTGATCTTGAGAACATCCTGGATATAAGATCCGCTGGAAGTACGCTGGAAATCTAAGCCGATTTGCCTATTTTGCCCTTCATGGCCCGCCCTTTTCCGGGACCTTAGATGGCATCCGAATAACCTTCGCCCCGCCCCTGAAACCACTGCCTCAAGGCTTTTAGCCGCCTGGTCGAATCCATGTCAAGAAAGGAGTCTTTGATGGCCAAATGTCCCAGGTGTTCGGGCGAGATGCAAATCACGACGATGGTTGGTATCGAATTGGATATTTGTTCCAGCTGTCGGGGCATCTGGTTCGGTGCCGAGGAGTTAAAGCAAGTCTTGCAACTCGAGCTTCCGACACTGGCTCAGACACCCTTTTATGAAGACCTGCAAACAAGAGAAGATGCTGCATGGGATCCGCCTCCCGCCTTCTGTCCGGACTGTTCGGCCGCCCTCGATCCCCAGCGTTTTGAAGAAGAGATTCCGGTTATAACGCAGGTATGCCCAAACAAGCATGGCCTCTGGCTCGACCAGGGGGAATTGCGCAGCATAAAACAATTCTACGATAGCCTGGCCAAAAGCACTCCCGAAGATGACATCGACTCGGATAAGATCCGCAAGATCGTGGAGAAGGACAACAAGCGGGTCTACGAAAGCAATTCAATATTTGCCAAAATGGCTTTCGTTCAGAGAGGCCGACTAATTTTGGCAGCGAGTCTACTCCTAGCCCTGGCTGCTTTTGGACTTCTTCTTTCGATGACTTCAAATACATTCGACTTAAAAGTGATTTCAAGAGAAAAGCCCGAATCAAGAGTAATTTCAAAAGAATTCACAGCCAAACCCGCAGAGACAAATAACAACTACTCCATGGACATGACCAAAGGAACATCAACCCAAGAAGCGCAGACACAACAATCACAGCAAACCCAACAAAACCCAACCTATAAAACAACAAATACGGTCGAGCAGGCACAGCCAACACAAAAAGAGCGTCAAGATAAAGCATTGGCAGCGAAGATTGATGCTTACCTTGCTCGGAGGGGGAGCCCAATGGCTGGGACTGGAGCGACCTTTGTTGCCGCCGGCAATGCTACCGGCGTTAATCCCATACTTTCTGTGGCTATCGCGGGTAAAGAGAGCAGCTTCGGACTTCACTGCTTTGCTCCCCACAATGCTTGGGGAATGAAGGCGCCGCAATACAGTAATGGTTTTGCCACCTGGGAAGAAGGTATTTGGGCGAACTCTCGTTATCTATTAGCACATCATGGAAAGGCTTCCTCACCTTACCAGTGTCAAGGGTATTGTGTGCCGGATCACCCTTGGATGGAAGATGTCGCCGCAATAATGAATGCCATCCAATTGAGTTTGTGATGGCGTTCGAACTAACCCCGGGAGTGCCAGCTGCCAAAAAAAACGACTATGCCGAAGCTACATGCTCCGTACAAGAACAATAGCACACGTACGACGACGACAAGCCGCGATCCATATTCCATAATATGGTAATCAACTATCTATGGTTGCCATAATTCTTGTGGCACCTTTGGGCCTCTGATTCATAAGAACCTGCAATT
>Ga0209745_1001040_pt1 | contig 16715 bp, 18 predicted proteins | sample BarGraNGADG00312_FD_184495 | JGI IMG/M metagenome (GOLD analysis project Ga0209745, IMG submission 184495) | Arctic peat soil microbial communities from Barrow, Alaska - Barrow Graham LP Ref core NGADG0004-312 (SPAdes) (version 2) | ecosystem: Environmental > Terrestrial > Soil > Wetlands > Peat... | reverse complement strand
GCGGCGGGCGGCCGGGGTGTGGGCGGCACCCCTCGCTGAGGCCCTGAGGCAGGCGGGACAGCTACCGACATTGCGGGCTGGTCGAGACGGGCCAGTGGGACACCGCACCGCCGGCAGAACGCCGCCGAATCCGGAACGATCACACCGCACTTCGGACAAAGCCGACCCTCACCAGGTCGCCACGCGGTCGATTCCGCAGGACCGCCGGGGCCTGCCGGGGTTCCGCACCGGCCGCAGGACTTCGCATTCGGTGGCAGCAGTCCGCCACAGCAGAGACACACCAAGCCCACCGACCCACCCACAGACACGCCACCAGCAAGCCCCGCACCGGCCCCTAGGCCCGACACAGGAGGTTGGGAAGCGCCGACACCGGCGGGCGGGGCGGACAGGCGCCACAGTTCGGTTGGGTCTTGTCCCAGAGGAAGCTGTTGAGGTTGGGACCCAAGAGCAGGGCCGCTCCTCGGCGCCTGCAGCGGCGTTTGAAACGAAGGAGATGGTGCATGATTCGGAGTCGTGGCTTGACCGCACCCAAGGCAGCGGTCGGATCCCGGAACCAACGGATTCCCACAATGTGCGCAGTACAACATGAGTGCCCCTCGGACTCGATGCCGCAAGCGTAACGAGGGAACAGCGTCTGCGACCCCCACCGCGAGAAGCGTCGGCTGACCAAGCAGGTTTCTCTCGTGGGAAGCGTGAATCGCCCAACGGCAGGCCACGGTACGGCAACCCGTGAACCCTCCGTGCGCTCGGTGCCGCCAGTGAATGAGCCGTGGCCCCCGCCCCCACAGGTTTGAACCTCGGCCTCTTCCCCGCCGGGGTTGCCTTGAGCCGGATAGTGTGGCCGGTGCGAGAGGACGCCTCGCCACGAAACAGTGTCCTGGGGGCAGCCATGCAGTGTCCGAGGTGCGGCGCGCCACTGGCCGCGGCTGATGATCGGTTCTGCGGGGCCTGCGGATTCGATCTCACCAGCTCGAGGTACACGCCGAACCCGGCACCGGCCAAGCGCAGAAGCGGCCCGATTCTGGGTATCGCGGCAGGGGTGTTGCTTCTGTTCGCCGGTTTGGCTGCGGCCGCGGTTCTTCTACTACCCAAGCTTTGGCCGGTCGTACCGACGAAACCGACCGTGACGTCACCTGCCGCGTCGGGATCGGCTTCTACCAGCGCGCAGGGAGGCACGACCTCGGCAACCAACTCACGCACCACCATCGCAGTCACGCCGACCGCATCGCGGTCGCCTCAGGTGACCGCACCGCCGACAGTCACGTTGGACAGGGCGTCCGCCATCGATCTCGTCGGTACCTATCTCGATGACGCCAAGTCAGGCCGCACGAGCACGGCAAGGGCAGTCGTCACGTCGAAGTACCTCTCCCGCATCGCCTCGAACTACTACGCGCTGGTGGAGAAGGACCTCATCCATTTCGAAGTCATCAAAGTCGAGAAGGGCCAAGGCGGGCTGCTCGTCTTCGTGAAAGAGAAGTGGCGCCAAGGAACCTGGACCAACTGGTACCTCGTCATCAAGAAGGCCGACCGCCTCGTGATCAATGACACCGGCACCGCATAGGACGGCCCGCCACATTTCGCAAACCTGGTCTCTCCCGTCTCGGAATCCCCTTGCCAGGTGGATCGACAACCCCTTGGGTCGCGGAGTCCGGCCGCTCGACCACCCGCTAGTGCCCGCGTGTCGAGGCGATCAGTGAGCCGCTCGATTGGGTCGCCGACTGGTCAGAACCGGAGTGGCGGATTGGGAGCCTGATGCCGGTGTACGAACCGCGACAACAGCCAGACAGGGATCGGCAGCTCGGGCAGGCTGTTCTCGCTGGCGATGTGAGCAAGCGGCTGTGCCGGTTCTGCTGAACAGGGATTCGATGAGTTGTGGGTTGTGTGGTTCGGCGACGCGTCGTAGCGCGCCGGTGATCGCTGCGCCGGCGGCACTGGCCGGCAAGGATGCGTGCGACTGGTGCGCCCCGCGATTGGGCCAACTGCTACGAGATGAACTCGGCCAGGGCGACTTCGATGCGCTCCAGCGGTACGCCAACCAACTCGCGGACCCGCAGGCGGTCGAGGAGCTGGAGCAGATGTTCCGCGAGCCGTCCGTGGCGTTGCAGGAGGCCGACGCCGCGGCAGCACTTGAGGCCGCCAGGATCGCGGCCGGCATGGCTGCCATCCAGGTGACTTCTGGCTACAACTTCGAGGGTCGCAGCATCTCGGAGTACCTGGGCTTCACGAGCGCGGAGGTGGTGCTCGGCATGGGCATCTTCCGCGGCATCAGCGCGGACTTCGCGAACTTCTTCGGCGCCGAATCCGAAGCGCTCGGCGGGAAACTCACCGAAGCGAAAGCGGCCGCGTTCGAACGGCTCCGCCGACTGGTGGTCGGAATGGGCGGGAACGCGATCATCGGTACCGACCTGGACTACACCATGTTCGGCACCAGCTTGGTCGGAGTCATCGCGTCCGGCACCGCCGTCATTCTCGCCGCCGACAACTGACAGGACTGCCGTGAACATCCGCTCCCTGCTCGCGCTCACCGCCGTGCTCGCGCTGGCCGGCTGTGCCGTGACCCTCCAGCCGGCGCACTGCCGGCAGCCCCTGCACCGACCGCCACTGTTACGGTCGCCGCCACGGCAACCTCGACAGCCACACCCTCCGACGAGCCCACCGACGAGGAAACTGACTGGCAGCAGCCGGAGCCAACGTTCGAGCTGTGGCAGGAAGCCGCCTGGATCTTCTCCGACTCCAGCGACTCCGGGAAGCCGGTGAAGGAGCGGTACTCCGCAGTCATCAAGACCGTGACATACAACAAGACGTCAGGCGACAGCCCAGGCCTCACCGTGACGCTGGACAAAGTCACCTGGAACTCAAAGTACAGCGACGGGAACGACGAGGACCCGGTCCTGAACCCGGTCGTGAAGTGGGAGACGGTCCACCTCGGCGACGTCTTGGTCCTGGTCGACCCCGGGAACGGGTTCCACAAGCTGCCGCTGGCGGACTTCCCTGAGTATGTGAAGACATCCGTCGATCAGGCGAAGTCGATGGACGGCTTCATAACGCCGTTCAGCGTGTACTGCGTCGGGGACAAACCGGTCGCGCTCGTCGAGTGGTACATCCCATGACGCTCCGACCGCCCGGGTAGATCGGTGTGACGACCGGCTGCCAACCACCCCCAAGACACTCGTGAACACTCGCCTGGCCACTGCTGGAGGCGCGGTGTTGGCCGCTGGCCCGATGCTGGCCGGTTGCGGGCTCGCGCCAACCGGGAAGTCATCCATGCCAGAACTCGGTCGAGTCGAAGTCGCCGGTGAAGCTCGGCTGATGACCAACTCATCGCGGCATAGGAAGGCGTTGTAGCGGTGGGGTCTGGCGTGGGGAACGTCCTCCTGATGCGCTGTTTAGGGCTTGGAAGCCCATCGCTTTCAAGGAGGACGTTCATGACCAACGTGGGTCGCGACGGCGGCGACTTCGGCCGGACCCGCCGGCTGGGCAGGGCCAGGTTCGAACGCCGAGTCCGCGCTGCGGAGATCAGCTGGACTTGGCCCTCTGGCCATGGGGTGCCGCCGAACGGAGGCTCGCTCATGCCCGCGGTCAGAGTGCAGAGACCGGAGGTTCGTGATTGGTTCAGGCCGGTTGCAGGGATGGGGTTCGGGGGCCGTGTCGCAGCAGGAACACCCCGTACAGGCAGAGGGCGGTGTCGATCGGCGCTTCGATGGCGGCGATCGGGAGCAGGCCGAGCTGCAGGCTGATGTCATGGAGAGCGTGGATGGCGATGAGCGGCCAGATTGTGCGGGTGCGCAGCCGGAGGGCGATCCCGGTCGTCTTCCTGCTGTCGATACCCATCGCGCTCCCCTTGCCGTCCCAACGTCCGATTTTGGCTCCCTTCTGTGTCAAGACGCCTTCGCGAGGTTGGTCGTAGGCTTTGAGGTGATGGGTCCGGGAAGTGACTTGTCCGAAGTGTCGGTATGGGGATGTGAGCCGGCCGCGCTGGATTTCAGTGACGCACCCCGGTGTCCTCCCGGACCTGTCGCCCGGTTTATGCGCAGAAGCCTGGATCGCTGGCGCCCAGACCTGACCCGTTCGCGGCGCGCACCTGTTCACCCGTGCAAGGTCTACGGGGTCTTGTCACGCTCGTGTTCGAGATTCCGGACACTGCGGCCAAGGACGATCATCCGTGCCGTCCCCACCATGGCTGTGACGAGGGCGCCGGCAATGGCCGCGAACAGCATCGCTATTCCCAACGGCAAGGTGAACGTCCACGCCCAGAACGTGAACAGGGTCGGCCCATTGTTCTGAAGAACGAAGACCAGCAGGAAGATGAGCATGGCAGCACCCACGATCAGAGCGAACCAAGCCGCTCGCGAGACGCTGCGCCTATTGGCTTGGGCTGCCGGCGTCGGTGTCGGTGGAACCGGCGGCCTCACTACCTCGGCATCAGGCTGCGCGTCGACCTCAGCCTTGCTCGCCGATGGAGAAGCAGCACTGGTCGAGTCACTGGGACGATCCAAATCACTGGGCATGAGCCCTCCTGACGGAACGATCTGCAGGCTGTACCTGGCTATTCTCAAATCTACCCGTCTACATGCCGATGCTCCGGCGATCGGGCACGCTCCGCTCCGGATCAACCCGAAGTTGCGCCCGGCCGGGTCCCCTGACAGCAACGCCCCAAACCGAACACCCGCCCTTGCTGCCGACGGTGCGTGCGATGGTGTCGGGAGCCCTTCATCAGAAGGCGTTGCATCGCAGACTGCGATTCGCGGGTGGTCGTGGACGAAGAGCTCTGTTGATGCGCCAGTCATCGCGACCACCCCTGTTCGTGCCAAACGGTGTCGCCGTACGACAATGCACGTTGCGTGTGCAGCAAGTGGTCCGCCCGCTGGTCCATGGACCGACCCGATCACGGGATCTCGATCTGAGCCGCGCCGCGGATCGCGGCTACAGGTCGTTTCGGCGGGGACGCTGGGCGTCTTCCGATCGGTGCAGCAGCTGTGAATCGGGCCTTCTCAGGGCTCTTGGTGGTCGGGAATGTAGCCGAGGATGTCGGCGGGCTGGCAGCAGAGTTCGCGACAGATTGCATCCAGTGTGGAGAACCGGACCGCTTTGGCACGGTTGTTCTTCAGGATCGACAGATTCGCTGGCGTGATCCCGATGCGCTCGGCCAGATCAGTGAGCGTCATCTTGCGGCGTACAAGTTCGATGTCGAGGTTCACCATGATCGCCATCAGATGACCTCGCTGAGCTCGGCCTGGAAAGTGGACGCCTTGCGCAGCAGGTTCTTCATCACGACCATCAGGAGTGCGAACGCCGCACCACCCACCGTGGCTGCCAGCAGGAACAGCATCAAGGCCGGCGGATTTGCATGCACCCCGAACGCAAGGAACACGTTCATCCCGAGGACCAGCACAGTGTCGATGACCGTGGCGACGATGATCACATCCACCCAGCCGAGCGACCTGGTCGAGAACACGGCGTCGCGCTCGACCATCGATAGCAACACCCACACCGCCGCCAAGGTGACCTGCGCCCCAAGAATGACCAGGACCACAATGCCCAGCAACGGCCATCTCAGCCACGCCATCTCCGGGTTGGCTTCTGCAACCTCCCCGGCGAGCACCGGGAGGAACCACAGCTGCGCAGCCACCATGCCCACGATGAGCAGCACCAGAAGCACCCGCAACGCCGCGATCATCGTTCGACCCATGCCAACCCCCGTCGAATATCGTTAAACAGTAAGAGTTTATCGACTAACGATAGGGTCACGCGGTAACTGGGCGCAATGGTCCTCTCAGGCCGCTCGGCCCAGATTGATGATCGGAGAATGCAGGGTGCTGCCTCGGGACTTCCTCCCTGGGTGCCGGGCCCGGCTCTCGAGACTTATCCAATCCACAGCCTCGAGCACTGGTGGGTGGACCGCAACGGTCCCTAGGCTGCCTAGTGCGGGGCCCGGCACCGCCTGAGAAACAGGTGGCCAGCCGGGCTCGTCCACTCTCCGTCGCAAACACACCACCCGCGGCAGAGGAGGGCCTTGGTCGAGTCACCCGGTGTTGCGGCGGCTGAAGGCCGGGTTGGCAGCTTCGACGAACCTGGGCGCGAGCCAAGCGGACTTGTCCGATTCCCGACGTCCCGAGCCACAGAGGCGCCAACTCCAGGAGCGTCCTAGGAGGCCCCATGGTGCGCCGACCCGCACGACGCCCCGCGGCGACGGTGTGCCCCCTCGCGTTGGTGCTGGCCGGGTGCACGGACGCGACTCAGGTCCCCGCACCGCAGCCGACAGTCCCGCCGGCCCTTGCCCCACTTCGGACGCAGGTTCAGGTGAATCTGGCGGGCCGAGACTGTCTCGATCCCCTAGCTGCGCGGCGTGAGAGGGCTATCGCTGCAGCTTGACCTTGGCGCGGCTGACATGGAAGCCCTGCCCTGTGCGGGCGTTGCTGCAGGTCACGCCGTCTTTCGCCATGGAGCAGCTGAAGTCCCCGGCGATCAAGGTCTTCCCGTACGGCAGGACGGCCAGTTTGACTGATGGGTTGGTGGGGGACGGGATTGATTCCCCGAAGGTGGGGTCCCACCAGGAGACCCCCTGGCCTCCCTCACCCCCGAGGTAGGGAAGGGAGTGGGGGTCGCTGCCGCAGTTCCACGCTGCCGCCGCGCTGCCCCACAACTCCGGACCCAACAGAGGCTCCTGGTCTGAGCAGACCTTCGTTCGGGAGGGCGCGACACCCGGGTCCCACTTCTCTCCCGCGCAGCCGGCCCCCGCGGTGCTGATGAAGCAGTGGAGGTTCCCGGTCGGTGACGCGAAGTAGTTGACCAGGTACTCGTAGCTGTCGCGCTCCGACGGGTCCCCGATTGTGGACACGTCGCGCACGCTGGCCTTGGGGCCGGGGGTCGGCTGACTTGGGGTGGTGGGCTGGCTCGTGGTCGGCGACGCGGGGATGCCCTGTTGGGTCAGGCGCGGAAGGACCGTCGAGCCCCAGACGACACCGACGACCGCGACGAGTGCGAGCGCGGCGACGCTGGCGTTGCGGGTGCGGCGGACGCGCCGGCCCGAGGCCGTCACTCGGCCGGTCAGGGTGTCGTCGGGTGCGGCGGCAGGGGTGTGGTCGTGCAGGGACGTGCGGATGAGATCGTCGAGATCGTTCATGATTGGTCGCCTCCCAGGTAGTCGCGAAGGTGGTCGAGGGCGCGGGAGAGTTGGCTCTTCACGGTGCCGATCGAGATGCCGAGGGTGTCGGCGATGGTGGCGAGGTCGAGGTCCTCGAAGTAGCGCAGGACGACAACGGCCCGCTGGCGGCGTCCGAGCCGGTCGAGGCCGCGCCAGATGAGGTCGCGGTCGGCGGTCGTGTCGGCGCCCCTGGTGGGCTCTTCTGGCGGGCTGGCGGTGGGTGACTCGCGGCTTCCCCAACGGCGCCAGGCGGACACGTAACTGCGCGCCATGGTGATGCGCGCGTACGCGGCCATATGGCCCCGGTCGTCGAGGCGATCCCAGGCCAGGTAGACCTTGACCAGCGTGGTCTGCAGCAGGTCGTCGGCGTCGTGACCGTTGCCGGTGAGGGCGAGGGCATAGCGCCGAAGGCCGACCTGGTGGGTGGCCACGAACGACTCGAAGTCGACGTCAGGAGCCAACTCCAGGGTGGGAGACAAGGCTGTCATGACCCTGCAACGCCCGGTGGGCTCAAAAGGTTGCATGTCGCGCTGAGCGAATCGCGCCTCATCACGGGATTGCTCTGGCCCATGACCGTGCCTCCTGGATCGCGGCATCGATCACATCGTTCGTCGCCAGCTGCTGGAAGAAGTCGCGGTAGCGCAGCAGGCATTTCTTGTTGTACGACTCGGGGAACTCTCCGTCGGAGTCGACGTAGCAGACGTCGTAGGTGACCGAGTAGACAGCGCCCCGACGCAGGCCCAGCACTGCCGACACGCTCTTGAGCCACTGGGCGTGACTCGCGTCCGCGGTGGGCAGGGCCGACTCCCGGGCCGCAGCGGTTTCCGCGGGCAGCTGGGCGCGCAGGACCGCGGCTTGCACCCGCGGAGCGACCACGAGGTAGCCCAGGGGCCCAACCACGGTCACCGCCACCACCCCGGCGACAACCCACCAGCGGCGAACTCGCGGCCGAACCTTTGCCGGTGAAGGGTTGACCATGACGCCCATGCTAGGGGCGCCAATCCCCACGGGTTCGCTAACAGTCGAGGTCGCCCGTAAGTCCCTGGCGGATACCTCCGCCTCGAAGCGCCGTTACTCGAAACGGCCGGTGACGGACGTGTCACAAACGGGCTGAGAGGACGTCATTTGCCCCAGATGAGACCCTAAAAGCGGCTATCAGCTCTTGTTGAGATCAGGTTCTTGCCGCCCACATCGATCCCTCGCAACAGCGCGACCGGCGACGGCATTGGCGCCCCTTGAACCATGAATTATTGGCGGGGCGGAATTCCCCCCGGATCTCCGCCCCGCCCCTGGCTGCCGGTACGTTCCCCCCGAAACCTCGGCTGCCGGATTCAATGTTAGGAGGAGATGGCCTTGTCGGACAGCAGTTGGGCTGCGTAGTTCTTACGTCACCCGTTCGGATGACACGGGAGGTGGCCGAGCTCGGGAGCTGCGGCTCCTCGCGGGAAACCTCGTCCGTGCCTGCCGGATCATGAGCCCGATCAGCTACTCCTCGCGGGCGATCAGGTCGACCAGGTCCTTGAGGTTCTCGCTCACGGCCCATGAGTTCCCGCGCGTGCCAGCGCAACCCCGACCGTGATCCCTCTCAGGAAAGGGGGTGCAGGCGGACGTCGCTGAGGGCCCCCGCGGCCAGGTCGAAGGTGAGGTAGCTGCCCGTGTGCTGGCGCCGGCGGTCGGTGGGGGAGCCGGGGTTGAGCAGGCGCAGCCCTGCCGGGGTGGTGCTGTCCCAGGGGATGTGGCTGTGACCGAAGCACAGCAGGTCGACGTCGGGAAAGGCGAGGTCGCTCCGCCGCTCCCGTCCACCCGAAGGGCCGGTCTCGTGCACCACAGCCACTCGAACCCCGCCGAACTCGGCGCGAGCCACCTCGGGCAGTCGTGCGCGCAGGTCCGGGCCGTCGTTGTTGCCCCAACATGCCAGCAGTCGGTGCGATCGCGCCTCGAGCCGGTCGAGCAGGTCGGCGTCCACCCAGTCGCCGGCATGGATGACCAGGTCGGCGTCCTCGACGGCCGCCCACAGAACGGACGGCAGGTCGCGGGCGCGCCTGGGAACGTGTGTGTCGGCCATCAGCACCACCTGCATCGCGCCATTCTGCTCCCGGCCGGCGGGTGCTCGCCCAACCTCCGTCCCGCCCCGGAGGGGCAATCGAACCACTGATACGTCTCTCCCCGCATGGGGTAGACATGGCAAGGGGAGGGGCGGGGTCGATGACACCTGTGACGATGATGGTTCTGGCGGCTGCGGCCGCGCTGCTCGGGGTGGGCGTCGGCCGTTCACAGGAACGGTTGCTGCGTCGGGCCGGAGGCCCGCTGGGCACCAGCGCGATGGTGGACGTCGGGCTGGCGCGCCTGCGCTGGGTCGCGCCGGCCGTCGTTGCCAGCCTGGTGATCAAGACGACCGTCTCCGCCGCGCCGTCGGCCGCGCTGGCCTGGGTACCACTCGCCCTTGTCGGGCCGTGGCTGGTGGCGGTCCACTACGTCGGCATCGGTACCGCCGACCGGGTGCTGGCTGTGGCCGCGTTCTTCACGGCCAACGGCATCATCGTCGCCGTCGCCTTTACCGGGGACGCAGGGGCGCTGCTCACCGCACCGCTGGGGATGGCGCTGGTCGCCGGGTTGGTCCTGCTGGGTCGACGGCTACTCGGCGGCATCGTCGGGATCGTCGAGGTCAAGGTTGCCGCCCTGGTGGGGCTCGCCACCGGCAGCCTCGGCTGGCCGGCTGTAGCGCTGGCCGTGTTGTGGGCGGCCGCGGCGTTGGCCACCGCCTGGCTGGGGGGTCGCTCCCAGCTCGCCCGGGTGGCGCCGGCCCTGCTGGCCGGTGCGTGGGTCGCAGCCCTCGCCACCCTGTGAGGCGGCCCGGGCCGAATCCTGCCACTAGGCAATCGGGGAGCGGCATGGCACGATCGCGCGAGTGACAAGCCTGAACACCTCCAGTGGTGCCGGTTCGCCGGTGGCCGACAGCCACGACCTGATCCGCGTCCACGGCGCCCGCGAGAACAACCTCAAGGACGTGAACGTCGACCTGCCCAAGCGTCGCCTCACCGTGTTCACCGGGGTGTCGGGCTCGGGCAAGAGCTCACTGGTGTTCGACACCATCGCTGCCGAGTCGCAGCGGATGATCAACGAGACCTACAGCGCCTTCGTCCAGGGCTTCATGCCCACCCTCGCCCGTCCCGACGTGGACGTGATGGACGGCCTGACGACGGCAATCATCGTTGACCAGGAGCGGATCGGCGCCAACCCGCGCTCCACGGTGGGCACCGTCACCGACGCCAACGCCATGCTGCGCATCCTTTTCAGCCGCCTCGGCACGCCGCACCTCGGTTCGCCGCAGGCGTTCTCATTCAACGTCGCTTCCGCCAAGGGTGCGGGCGCGATCACCGTCGACAAGGGTCCGGGCAAGCCAATGAAGCAGCGGGCCGAGTTCTCCATCACCGGCGGCATGTGCCCCCGCTGCGAGGGCATGGGCAACGTCACCGACATCGACCTCACCCAACTCTTCGACGAGACCAAGTCGCTGACCGACGGTGCGATCACCGTCCCTGGCTACAGCGCGGACGGCTGGTACGGCCGTATCTTCGGCGCGGTGGTGCCCGGCGACGTCCCGATCGCGAGGTTCACCGACCGGCAACGGCAGGAGTTCCTGTACGGGGAGGCCCGCCGCATCAAGGTCGAGGGCATCAACCTGACGTACGAGGGCTTGGTGCCCCGCATCCAGAAGTCGATCCTCTCCAAGGACGTGGACGCCCTCCAGCCCCACGTCCGGGCCTTCGTCGAGCGAGCCGTCACCTTCACCACGTGCCCCGAGTGCAGGGGCACCCGGCTCAACGAGGGGGCGCGTTCCTCGAAGATCGACGGCACCAGCATCGCTGACTGCTGTGCGGTGCAGATCAGTGACCTCGCCACCTGGGTGCACGGACGGAGCGAGCCGACGGTCGCGCCACTGCTGAAGAACCTCGGCTTCCTGCTTGACTCCTTCGTCGAGATCGGGCTCGGCTATCTGTCCCTCGATCGTTCCTCGGGGACGCTCTCGGGCGGCGAGGCGCAGCGCACCAAGATGATCCGCCACCTCGGCTCGTCCCTCACCGACATCACCTACGTGTTCGACGAGCCGACCATCGGCCTGCACCCGCATGACATCCAGCGGATGAACGACCTGCTCCTGCAGCTGCGTGACAAGGGCAACACCGTCCTTGTCGTCGAGCACAAGCCCGAAGTGATCGCGATCGCCGACCACGTCGTCGACCTCGGTCCCGGCGCAGGCAGCGCGGGCGGCACCGTCTGCTTCGAGGGCACCGTCGAGGGGCTGCGCACCAGCGGCACCATCACCGGGCGCCACTTCGACGACCGGGCATCGCTCAAGGCCGGCGTGCGCACCCCGTCCGGCACCCTCGAGGTGCGCGGCGCAACCCTGCACAACCTCAAGGACGTGGGCGTCGACATCCCGCTGGGCGTCCTGGTGGTGCTGACCGGCGTCGCAGGCTCGGGCAAGAGCTCGCTGGTCACCGGTTCTGTCGCCGGACGCGAGGGCGTGGTCACCGTTGACCAGGGGGCGATCCGCGGGTCGCGCCGCAGCAACCCCGCCACCTACACCGGCCTGCTCGAACCGATCCGCAAGGCGTTCGCGAAGGCAAACGGGGTGAAGCCCGCCCTGTTCAGTGCGAACTCCGAAGGGGCCTGCCCCACCTGCAACGGTGCCGGCGTGATCTATACCGACCTGGCGATGATGGCCGGCGTCGCAACCACGTGTGAGGAGTGCGAGGGCAAGCGGTTCCAGGCGGCGGTGCTCGACTACCACTTCGGCGGCAGGAACATCAGCGAGGTGCTGGAGATGCCGGTGATAGAGGCCGAGGAGTTCTTCGGCACCGGAGAGGCCCGGACGCCGGCAGCGCACGCGATCCTCGAAAGGCTCGCCGAGGTCGGACTGGGCTACCTCAGCCTCGGCCAGCCGCTGACCACGCTGTCCGGCGGCGAGCGGCAGCGGCTGAAACTGGCGACCCGAATGGGGGAGAAGGGCGGGGTGTACATCCTCGATGAGCCCACCTCTGGCCTCCACCTGGCTGACGTCGAACAGCTGCTCGGCCTGCTCGACCGCCTCGTCGATTCGGGCAAGTCGGTAATCGTCGTCGAACACCACCAGGCGGTGATGGCGCACGCTGACTGGATCATCGACCTCGGGCCGGGCGCAGGCCACGATGGTGGCCGCATCGTCTTCGAGGGCACCCCGGCAGCGCTGGTCGCGGCACGGAGCACGCTCACCGGCGTGCACCTCGCCGCCTACGTCAGGAGCTGAGACGCCAGGTTCCTTTACGGTGATAAAGGATCTGTTACCCCGGCGCGGCGCAACCCCACGACGCCGTAACTTGACCGAAGCGCAGTGCGCTGACTCGCTGACTACGGGGGAGCCGTCGGTGAACGGGGAGGACGAAAAGCGGCGATGAAGGCCTACTCATCCGGCCATCCTGCCCCTGTCCGAACCGTCGACATTCACTCCTCCGTTCCCAGTGGGAGCAGGTGCTGACAACCTCGCCGGGCAGCGTCGTCTGTCCGACGACCTTGGTCGGTCAAGGGAGCGGGTTGCGTCCTGGAGGGGGATCCCGCGACTCGCATACCGGGCTTGTCTGGCGGCTGGCCCGGTCCTTGAGACCGCCGAGGCCTCGTCGGGGGGGTTGCAGCGACGCGAGCGGTGGTCCGGGTGCTGAGGGGCGGCCCGGGCCACCGAGCATGGCGCGGTCTGCACGCGCGAATCCATCGATCCGGCAATAGGGTCTTCCCATGGCCATACCGACGACGCCGCAGTCGGTCCGCAGCCGTTGGCAGGCCTTCCTCGGGGCCGTCCCCGACTTCCGCGCCCGCCTCTCGGTGATTGCTGCCCTGACCGGTTTCGTCGTCGCCGTCATCGGCATCGTGGTGAACGCTCTCAACGATGGCGGTTGGATTCAGGTCCTGCTGTGTGTCGTCATGGCGGCGATGTCGTTGGCGATGATCTGGTTCGCACGGACGACGGGCAACTACGAGCGGGCCCGCGTGATCACGGTGGTCATCGTCTTCCTGGGGATCTTCCCCTTCATGTTCTTCACCGGCGGCGGCTACCAGAGCGGGATGCCGGCGCTGATGGTCTTCGGAATGGGCTTCACCGGGCTCTCCCTGATGGGATGGGGCCTGTGGGTGCTGCTCGGGCTGGAGTTCGTCGCCTACTCGGCGTGCTGCCTTGCGGCCTACACCTACCCCCAGCTGGTCACACCGCTCGCTGGTCCGACCGAACTCGTTGTCGACGTCATCATCTGCGTCGCGATCGCAGGCATGGCCCTCTCGGCCATGCTGCACCTGCTGTTGCGCGTCCACGAACGCAACGCCAGCCTGCTGGCGGCGAAGAACGCCGAGCTGGAGGAGATCGACCGGGAGAAGTCGGAGTTCCTTGCGATGGTGGCCCACGAGCTCAACACGCCGCTGGCTGTCATGCGCGTGCACCTCGACGAAGCTGCTCGCAGCTCCGCCAACGCGCCGGCACCGATGCAGTACACCATCGGCGTGATGACGGCCGAGAACGAGCGCCTCACCCGGCTCGTCGGCCAGCTGGGTGACGTGAGTCGTATCGCGTCGGGCCAGATGCTGCTCGACCTGCAGATCGAGGACCTCTCGGTGATCATTCAGGAAGTGCTTCGCACCTACCAGCCGCTGGTCGCCCGCAACGGCAACGTGCTGCAGCTCGTCCGCGGCGGCGCACACCCGCTGGTGCTCGTCGACTCCGAGAGGGTTGCGCAGGTGCTGGTGAACCTGCTGTCGAATGCCACCAGGCACACCAAGGACGGCACCATCACCGTCGCTGTGCGCGAGCGCGGCAGGTTCGCCGAGGTGACCGTCAGCGACACCGGTGAGGGCATCCCCGACGAGGTGAGGGAGCACCTGTTCGAGCGCATCGGCCGGCGCCGTCCCTCCGGCATCAGGTCGAGCAGGGACGCGGGGCTTGGCCTTGGGCTGATGATTTCCCGGCACATCATGACCGCCCACTCTGGCGACATCGAGATCGACTCGAAACCGGGCGCCGGCGTCACAGCCCGCCTCACGTTCCCGCTGGCCAAACGCCCCTGAGTCGTCAGGGTGCAGGGCGTCCAGCCGTTACTCAGCCGACCGGTTGCATTCCCGGAGCCGTGTCGAATCGCACCTGCTGGAAGACGTAGCGACGGTCGGGGGTGAGCACCAGCTCGAAGGCGCTGGCCTCATCGAGGGACAGCTTCCTGCGAAGGGTGGAGACGTGCTGGCGCACGGTGTTGGTCGGCAGGCCGGAGTGGTCGTCCCACACCCGCTCGAGGAGTTCCTCCTGGGTGAAGCCCTGGCCGGTATTGGCGGCGAGGTAGGCCAGCAGCTGCATCTCCCGCTTCGACAGGTCGACCTCTTGATCGCCGAGGATCACCTTGCCCGTGACGAAGTCCAGGTGCAGCGGCGGAAGGTCGATCCGCATCGCCGCGGACAACCCGTGCCGACGCAGCTGGGCGTTGATCCGGGCGAGCAGGACGTCGAGGCTGAACGGCTTGGCGATGTAGTCGTCGCCGCCGGCGCCGAGGCCCCGGACGATCGCACGGTCCTGGGCGAGCGCGGTGAGGAAGATGATCGGGGCGGCCATCGACTTGCGCAGCTCCGCGCACAGGTCGTAGCCGGAGCCGTCGGGGAGCAGGACGTCGAGCAACAGCAGGTCGGGCTGGTGCTCCCAGACGACGGCGCGGGCTTCGGCGATCGTGCGGGCCTGCAACACCTCGAAGCCGTGCTGGTCGAGGTGGCGGGCGGATACTTCGAGAAGCTCCTGCTCGTCCTCAACAACGAGGATCAGGGGACGCCGCCGCTTCGTCTGGCTCACGCCCATCCACCTCCTGGGATCAGAGTAGTGATCTCACAGGCCGCTCGCTGCCATCAACCACCGTGGGGGCTGAACCGATCATCCCGCGGCCACACTCACCTGGGTGGCGAAGGCGAACTGAATCCGACGCGACCTCGCCAACCGGCGGTCGCGCACACCGGGCCCTAGTCTGGACACAACTCAGGAGGAGGCAAGCGTGAACAAGCGGATGCGGGCCCTGGCAAAGGCGGGAGTATCGATCTGGCTGGACGACCTCTCCCGGTCGCGGTTGGCCAGCGGCAGCCTGGCTGAACTGATCCGGGAGTACTCGGTGAGCGGGGTGACCACCAACCCGACCATCTTCGCCGCGGCCCTCGCCCACTCCGACGACTACGCCGCCACGGTCGCGAAGCTGCGCGCCGACGGCGCAGACGTGGCCACGGCGGTAAGGACGCTGACCACCGATGACGTCCGGGACGCCTGCGACCTGTTCACGCCGGTCTTCGACGACACCGACGGCGTGGACGGCCGGGTTTCGATCGAGGTCGAGCCGGGGTTGGCGATGGACACCGAGGCCACCATCGCGCAGGCGGCGGAGCTGCGGCAGCAGGTGGGGCGCGACAACGTGCTGATCAAGATCCCGGCGACCCGTCCGGGCCTGCAGGCCATCGCAGCCACGATCGCCGCCGGGATCAGCGTGAACGTAACCCTGATCTTCAGCGTGGAGCGGTATCAGCAGGTCATCGACGCGTACCTGACCGGCCTCGAGCGCGCATCGCTGGCGGGGCTCGACCTGTCCGCGATCGACTCCGTCGCGTCCGTCTTCGTGTCCCGGGTGGACACGGAGATCGACCGCAGGCTGGACGAGATCGGTGGGGCAGCCCGCCAGCTGAAGGGCAGGGCGGGCATCGCCAACGCCCAGCTCGCCCACGCCGCCTACGTCGAAGGATTCGCCTCGGCGCGGTTCGACGCAATGGCGGCGCACGGGGCACGCCCGCAGCGTCCGCTCTGGGCGTCGACCGGGGTGAAATCCGAGGACTACCCGGACACCCTGTATGTCAGCGAACTGGTCGCTCCCGGAGTGGTGAATACGATGCCGGAGAAGACCCTGATGGCCTACGCCGACCACGGCGCGATCGGTTTCCCGGTTGCAGACCAGTCCGCGCCCGCGGAAAAGGTGATGCGGCTGCTGACCGAGGCCGGCATCGACCTTCCCGATGTCTTCGCCACGCTCGAGGACGAAGGCGTGGCCAAGTTCGAGAAGTCCTGGCAGGAGCTGGTCAAGACCGTCTCGACGGCGCTGGGGTAACGTCCTCGCCTGGGAATGCGTCCCACCGGTCCCACATGCCAAAGGAATCCTGAGAAAACCGGAGGGTCCATGGACCGGATCTGTTTCGCCCGATAGCATCATCGCAAGTGCTCATTCGGGGGGAGGAGCTGGAATGCGCTATCTCATGCGTATTGCCGCAGTTATTTCGGGGGTTATCGTCGCGAGTGCCGTTCTGGCCATCGTGGTCAACCATTTCCTGGTGATGTTCGGTGTCGTGACCGACATCGACAGCGTCGGCATGTTTGTCGGCCTGGCGACGGCGGGCTGCATGGCAGCGATGCTTTCCAGGGAGAGCTGGCTCGCCGTTCAGTAGTCGTCCCTCACGGGACGCACGCAGGCTTCGGGTCCGATATCTGACAGCCTCGCCGGCGACTGCTTGCATGAACCAAAGGCGGCCCGCCATCGGCGGG
>Ga0209745_1001038_pt1 | contig 16720 bp, 15 predicted proteins | sample BarGraNGADG00312_FD_184495 | JGI IMG/M metagenome (GOLD analysis project Ga0209745, IMG submission 184495) | Arctic peat soil microbial communities from Barrow, Alaska - Barrow Graham LP Ref core NGADG0004-312 (SPAdes) (version 2) | ecosystem: Environmental > Terrestrial > Soil > Wetlands > Peat... | reverse complement strand
ATACGAGGCTTGATTTTGCATAGTCATATCATACATGGTCTTTAGCCTATTTATACTTTTCAGATAAATCAGAATAATCAGAAATAAAAGCGTTTATATTAACTTCTCATACCCGATAGAAATGTGAATATCGACACTGCGCAATGACGTAAGTGTCTAAAGCCACGCTATCTCCTGCCGAGGTGAACTGGATATTATGAGAAAAATCTCCCATGTTTTACTGATAAGCATGCTATTACTCTCCACAGCAGCTGCTGCGGGATGCACGAGCAGTGTGAAGCCTTCGCCAAACGCAACATCAACCACATCGCCCGCGTTGCAGCTCGAAGGAACGACATGGAAACTTACATCGCTTGCGACCGAAACTGGCGTGAATAACACGCTGCCCAATACAACAATCACCGCGATTTTTGACGACGGGAATGTCACTGGCTCTTCCGGGTGCAACCGCTACTTTGGAAGCTATCAGCTCAATAAAACAGAGATTAACTTCGGGCAGGTAGGATCAACGCTTATGTTCTGTGCAGATCCAGATGGCGTAATGACGCAGGAGACCACCTATTTGCTGCTGCTCAAGGACGTAGCCTCGTATGCGATCAGCAATAACGAGTTGACATTATCAGACAGTCTGGGTAACCCTCAGCTCGTATTTGAAGCAGCACTTAATACAACGACCGTGACTGCAACGACGTGACCTCGTTTGACGATTCGTGCTTGACGTAAGCGTTCTAGCATCGCCTTCACTAGCTCATTCCGCTATAGCGGGAGGACCCATCAAGTAGCCGCCAAACCTATGACCCAAAGAACCGAGGGATACACGATCCATCGTTCAGCACCTCCGTTGCCAATAGCCGAAAAGAGGGGATTAGCGTCCCGATATAAAATGACAAGCGCGAGACCTGCCAACGCAATGAGACCTAGCACCGCTGAAATGTAGCGAAATGGCGAACGCTCCACGAAATAGGCCACGATAGCGGCTACTCCCCAGCTGAGAAGGTAAGAAGCGCGAACAGCGTGCTCCCGTTAAAGAGGGCTGCTCCTATCGCGCCGACGCCAAAGAGCCCAAGAAAAAGTGCAAGCAGTCCTGAAGATCGGCTGTTTCCAAAAGCGCGATAGGTGCAAAAGGCGCCGCCGATTAAAAGCAGGCCTGCTACCACGAGCGTTGCGCCAAAGATAGTGGCAGCAGGCTGTTTTATTATACTACTAGGCGGTCTTGTGGCCCCCAAATCACTTATATCATTCTTTGCGGTGCTGTAACTGGGATACGTTGCTTCAGAGGTAATTATTCCTATGATTGCGACGATACCTGCGATGAATAGCAGCGTGCCAGCGACGTTTTTGCACTTCATATGAAGAGCTAGCGACTTTACGCACTTAGTGTTTTCTCGCTCATAACTTCGATGCCCAGAAAACGGATCAATGTGAAAACCTATATCTGAAAGGATCTTCTTCGGTTATTCACGCTAAAAGAAGCCGCTTCTTCAACGGAGACGTAACCAGTCATGGAATCATCCGCTGTCATTGCCCTTCTGACGTTCCTCATAGTTTACGGCATTTTAGCGACAGAGAAAATTAACAGAACAATCATCGTCGGTGCTGGAAGCATTGTCCTACTCGTCCTCGGCATCTTAGATCTAAACGAAGCAATCAACTACGTCAACTGGGAGACTATTGGCCTCCTCCTTGGGATGTTCGTCATCGTTATCGTGTTGTCCGATGCGGGGTTCTTTTCGTACCTTTCGTTTGTCGTAGCAAAGAAGCTCAATTACAACCCCCGGACGATGCTTATTGTGTTTCCTCTCCTCGCTGGTTTGCTCTCAGCCTTTGTCGACAGCATCACCGTCATGCTTTTTTTAGCTGCACTCACTATTGAGATTGCCAAAATTCTGAAGATTGACCCAGTTCCACTCGTCGTCGGCGAGGTTGTCATCGCTAACATCGGTGGTTCGTCAACGCTAGTTGGAGATCCCCCTAACGTCATTCTCGGAACGCAACTCGGATTTGGGTTTAACCAATTTGCTGTAAATAATGGTCCTATTGCCGTACTCGCTGCTCTGCTCGCAGTAGGCGTGCTCTTTCTCATGCAGCGAAAAAACGTGACTTCTTCCGTTGCGATCGACACCTCTGCACTCTCTGCGATTCGCCCAGAGCGCACAATCACAAACAAGTGGCTTCTTCGCCTCGGTCTTGGCGCCCTAATCGCGGCGGTGACCCTCCTCATCACTCACGAATATATTCAGCAAGTGTGGCATATCCCGATAACCGTTCCCCTCGCTGCATTGATTCCGGCCTTTTTCCTCCTGCTCTTTGGAGGACGAGAGACGGAGGGCACCCTCAAAAAGGTCGACTATGACGTGCTCCTGTTCTTTATCGGTCTCTTCGTTATCGTCGGAGGGCTTGAAAAAACGGGAGTTATAGCAATGTTTGCCAGCGGAATGGTGAACGTCGCAGCTGGCAACAACGTGGTGCTCATGTCCCTGCTCCTTTGGGGCTCGGGCTTTGCGAGCGGCGTAGTCGACAACGTGCCGTTCGCTCTCACCATGAGCTACGTCATTCGGGATATGTCGTTTGTCCCTTCGATCCTTGCGACGTCCATGATGGTTTGGGCGGTGTCACTAGGCACTGACATCGGGGGCAATCTGACGCCCATTGGCGCGTCGGCGAATGTCATAGCGTACAGCTCACTGGAGAAGCACGGGACGCGCATGGGGTGGGTTAGATGGATAAAAATTGCGGCTCCGCCTACTTTGGTGGCCTTAGTGCTCTGCAATCTCCTCCTTTATGTAAAGTATCTCGTGGGGTTTTACTGATGGAAAGCTTAGTCGTGGTGATTATATGAAAACCCTCATCTGCGTTGACGGATCACCGGTCACAAATGAGGGATTTAAGTGCGCAGTTGACGCGCTTCGCACCGATATCGAGTATACGCTCTTGTACGTGCTTGAAGAGCACGGCATCTATGACAGCTATAAGCGAATCTTCAGGGAAGACTTAGAACGGATAGAAGAGCTCTTTGAAGACGTCGATTCAGAAAAAGAGGCGGCAAAAAGGATCTTTGTTCTTCCCCTGTGCCACTATATGCGCGAGCACGGCCTTACCGCAAGCGCGATCGTACGGGAGGGACCAGCTGGTGAGGAGATATTAGACGAGTTGCGCGGAGGCAAATACGATCTCGTTGTCCTTGGGGATAGGAAAAGCCTTTCGCCAGCACGGCGACTCTTGGGCGGGACGCTCACTGAAGTGATGCATAATGCAGACACGTGCGTTATGATCGTTCGGCCTCCTCGACCCTAGCGCTTGCACTAAATAGCCATATGCATTAGGCAGTGACGACGTCGTTCATTGACAAAAAACAGTTTATGCTACGTGGCTTTTGCTGGCATCAATCGCTTACGTGCTTCTTCTAATACAAAGATCGAAAGACACACGGCAAAGACGTACGCAAGCTCAGAAGGACCAACGGGAACCGTCCGAAAAGCAAACTGTAGCGCCGGCACATACACGACGGCGAGCTGCAGGGCGAGCGCGGCCGCCACTGATATTATTAGCCAGCGGTTAGAGAGAGCGCTTCTGTGTAAAACCGAACGCTCAGATTTGCAGTTAAACGCATTCACAAGCTGAAAGATCGCAATCGTGAGAAACGCCATTGTGACCGCCTGTTCGCGGTTAGTGGATAGCACGTCAACGTATAGGAGTAAGGTCCCAATGCTAATGATAGCGGCCATAAATGCGATCCGCTGACTCATAAGCTTCGAAATAATGCCCTCGTTAGTCTCGCGCGGTCGCCCTTCCATAACGTCGCGCTCCGCTAGTTCCAGCCCAAGCGGAATGACGCAAACCCCATCAGTAACGAGGTTAATCCAAAGAATCTGAACCGGGTACAGTGGGAGGGGCAGGCCGATTATTATCGCTGAGAATATGAAGATTAATTCGGCGATATTGGTCGAAAGGAGGTACAGAATAACCTTTCTGATATTTGCATAGATTCGCCGACCTTCGCTTACCGCCTTAACGATCGTCGCATAGTTGTCATCAGTAAGGATCATGTCAGCCGATTCCTTAGCAACGTCAGTCCCGACCATGCCCATAGCTACCCCGATATCCGCGCTCATCAGTGCGGGTGCATCGTTTACCCCATCGCCGGTGACGGCCACGATATGTCCCTCTTTTTTGAACGCTTCGACGAGGCGACGCTTCTCAAGGGGACGTATACGGGCAAACACCGATACTTCGTTCACTGATTTGGCAAGCTCCGCGTCACTCAAAGCGTTTAGTTCGTCGCTCGTCATTATGGCGTCCGTTTTACCCGTGATGCCAAGCTGGACGCCGATGGCCTTCGCCGTGTGGGGATTGTCCCCGGTAACCATGACCGTACGAATGCCCGCTCTTCTGCTTATTTCGAGTGCGTCTTTCACCTCAGGTCGTGGTGGGTCTTTCATGCCAACAAGACCAAGAAATGTGAGCCCCGCGAGAGATTCGTCGTCGATCATGGCTGTGCTACTTGCGCTTCCATTCGCGTGCTCCGAGGCAATTTCGCGCGTGCCCGCGGCGAGTACCCGTAATCCATTTGCTGCCATCGTTCGGTTAGCCCTCAAGATCTCTTGCACGACCGTTTCGTCGATGGCCTTTTTCGATCCATTTATGATGGTGGTTTCACAGCGGGCTATTACTACCTCCGGGGCTCCTTTAACGTAGATCCGGTCGCTGCTCGCGGCAGCCATATACAGCTTCTCCGGATCAAACGGAAGCTCATCAACGCGCGGATGCGCGTCTTCGAGCGCCCGTTTTTCAATACCTGCCTCCGCTGCTGCGGCGAGGAGCGCCAGTTCTGTGGGATCACCTATGGCGTTACCGTCGGCAAGCTGGGCATCGTTAGCGTACGCCACCGCTGTCAGCAAATCGCGCACACTTTCATCTGTTTTCGCTGCCGTCCCAACCTCACCTTTGACGGCAGCTCCAGAGGAATTCTCAGAAAATGAGACGACGCCTCCGTCCGGCACCCATAGCTCTTCAACGCGCATCTTGTTGAGCGTAAGTGTCCCGGTCTTATCAGTCAATATGACGTCTGTCGATCCGAGCGTTTCAACCGCTGAAAGACGTCGAATGATGGCATTTTCACCAGCCATCTTCCGAACCCCTACCGTCATAACCACCGTGATAGCGGCGGGCAGCCCTTCGGGTATCGCTGAAACTGCCTGGCTGACTGCGATTAGAAACATCTCAAAGAGCGAAAAACTGCGGAGCACGCCCACGACGAAGAGAATGCCAACGATCACGAGGACGAGGATCCCAATCCATTTTCCCAGTATTCCTAGATCCTTCTGCAGTGGTGTTTCTTCGCGCTCTGCGCTTTGCACGAACTCCGCTATACTCCCAAATTCAGTGGCGCGTCCCGTAGCGACAACAACTGCCTCACCACGCCCCTCAGTTACAACCGTTCCGGCGTACACCATGTTAGACGTGTGAGCGTGCGTCTGTTTAGCCACCGTCTCTGATTCTCCGGTGAGCATCGACTCGTTCACTTTCAGCGTCTTAACGGTGATCAGGCGCGCATCTGCTGGAACTCGATCGCCTGCTTGGAGCAGTATCACATCACCCGGGACGATTTGCCGCGCGTCGATCACTTCCGAAACGCCGGCCCTGGCCACCGTGCTTTTAGGGGCGGCAAGTTCCTTCAAGGTCTCAAGGACGTTTTCTGCCTTATTTTCCTGAACAAAGCCGATGATCGCATTTGCCACCAAGATGAGCGCTATGACAAGCGCGTCGACGATGGAGCCAAAGAAGAGCGTAACAACCGCAGCGACAATCAAGATATAGATAAGTGGACTTTTGAACTGCCTGAGGAACACAAGGAGCTTGCTCGGTTTTTTCCCTTGCGGAATTTCGTTCGTTCCAACCGTCAAGAGACGTTTGGCAGCTTCAGCTTGGCTGAGCCCTTGCGGACTTGAGCCTACCAGGTTGAACGTCTCTTCTAGACTCCGAGCGTGCCAGTCTTCAGGATCTACGGTGCTCATTTCATTTCTCTATTTTCAGGCAACTATTGCTGAATCGTTCTGATTCTATCACAATTGAACTTTATTTATACATTCACAACGCACATAGTACTGTTGAATATGTCTGATGAAATAAGAATTGCAGATGTCGCAGGTAGTAAAGTCCAGTGGGACCCGGCACAGATGCGCAAGATCCAGGAGCATCCCTGCTTTTCCGAAAAAGCGTGCCATTCATTCGGGCGGTGTCATGTCCCGGTAGCACCCAAATGCAATATCCAGTGCAACTACTGTATTCGTGACTTTGACTGCGTGAACGAGAGCCGTCCCGGTGTCACAACAAGAGTCCTCAATCCTGATGACGCTATGGAATTGGTGAAAGAAGCACTTGACAAATATGAGTACATTAAGGTCATAGGGATCGCCGGGCCGGGTGAGCCGCTCGCAAATGAAGAGACCTTTGAAACGCTTCGCCGCCTTCACGAGGAGTACCCCAACGTCATCAAGTGCCTCAGTACAAACGGACTGTTGCTCCCCGATACGATCGACCTGCTCGAGAAATATGACGTCGGTAATATCACCGTCACCCTTAACGCCATTGACCCGGAGATCGGCGCAAAGATCTACCAGTTTATTAATTACAAGGGCAAACACTATTCGGGGATCGAAGGTGCAAAAATTCTCCTCTCCCAGCAGCTAAAAGGCATTGAAGAGGCGGTAAAGCGGCATATGATCGTCAAGATCAATACGGTCTATATTCCGGGCATCAACGACAAACATATTCCAGAGATTGCGAAAAAGGTAGGCGAAATGGGCGTGTATACATTCAACGTTATCCCCCTTATTGCACAATACAAGTTTGCCGATATTACGCCGCCTACAACTGAGATGAAGCGTCAAATGCAGGACGAATGTGCGAAATACTTAAAGCAAATGCGCCATTGCAAGCGGTGCCGGGCAGATGCAATCGGAAAACTTGGAGAGGATGTTCAGTCCTGTCTATACGAAATTAAATGATGCTGTTTTTTAAAAAAGTACACGTGCGCCGTTTTGAGACAAAGAAAAGTTGCCGGGAACGCTAGCAACATATTTCAGCACACGAAAATGTATATCTCGGTGCGGCTCGTGCAGTTGTTATATATAAATATGTAGATAAATATAAAGAAGGATAGATAATTAACTTCGTTTATTTAACCTGCGATTGTCCTTAATATCGACCACTCCTCTAGGTAGGAAGCGTGTTTAGACAACTTAAATCCGGAATGAAAAATGGTGCAGTTTTGGTGCAGTTTTGGTACGCTAAGAGAACTGAGAGCGTGCTAACATCAAAATGAGCGGATCGATTTTTGCAGGATTCTGCGCGTCAATTTGATCGCACAAGCTCTTTTGTCTCTAAGAAATATAATATTCACCAACCGACGGGTTAGGAGTCACCGTTCGTATGATGAACGTCTTTGCTAGTGACGAAGTCCGGTAACGCCACCGGTTGCACCTGCAACGCTGATAGTCGTCATCAGGCTGCGACTGCATTTCTCGCGCTTAACGCATGCTTTGCGGGGGCTGCGCTGATGGCGCTTTTTCGAGCGTCGTCTGACCAGTAATTCGTTGGCCCTCGCGAATGAGTTCCATATCGACAACATCCCCGACGTTATGCGCGTTCATCACCTTTATCAATTCTTTAACGTTGTTGATCTCACTTCCCCCCAAGCGCGTTATGGTACCCCCGACAGGATCCCCGCCTGGGCGGCTTGGCCGTTTTGCATCACGCGATCCCGTCAGCTCCGAGCACCACGTGAGCATTTGTCATGACATGGCCATCAGGATGGATCATGATGCCGGATCCGACCCCTTTGACCGGATGTACGTGCATATATGTGTCCTGTATGAGCTTGACGTCGCTCACTTGACCACGCTGGGCATTACCTTCTCTACCGCTGCCACGATTGTATCGTCAAAACTTGCTATATGTATCACCTCGCCTGGAAAAGTGAAATGCGCGTCGAGATGTTGTGCATTTCGCACCTTCTCTAGTCGCGTCATCGCCTGCCGCTCAGGAGGGTCAGCTTGCAGGGTCAGTGCTCACGCATAGAATAGAGGAGCTAAGACAATCCGATAATCTTTCTTATGCGCTTCTGGCTCTGCTCCGGTTCGTCGGTCGTATTCACTATATAAACTGCGACTCTTTGAAGAAGCGCGCCAAAAAACGCCTTGCGAAGCTTTCGCTTAAATGGGGTATTTACGAGAAAATGTGGATTGAAATAGTTGTTGCGTTCAAGCATCGCCAATGCTTGGGCTGCTGTGAGCTCTCGAACGAACTCCGAATCAGTTGTGTCACGTTTTAGAATAATTAGTTTAGCAAGCGTTGTTAAGGGCAGAATGCGCCCTTTTCCGGTTGCTAATCGCAGATCAACGACAGCGCGGCCTTCGCCGTCGAACTCCGCATGTTCAACTAGCCAACTAAACTCACTCCAGATCTTAGCGAGATCTGCGCGTATGTAGAAGTTCTTTTCTGAGCTGTAGGCTAGTATGTCTCGCCCATAACTCCGCAAGAAGAACCAGTCATCAGAAACGACGCGCACGTCCGGGTGTCTCAACAGACCATAGGTGTGAGTCGTCTTTCCAGCTCCTGATTCCCCGATAATACACACCCCTTGCCCTTTATAGTCGAGACATGCGCCGTGTATGGAGTAGATGTCGTGTTCGTCTTCAAGAACGTCTCCTGCAACGCTCAACGCAAGCGACTTGATCCATCCGTAGTAGTCGAAGTTTAACAGGAATGCTGTCTTTGACTGAGGGTCATAGCACACCTTATTCTTCTCTTCCTCCGGATCGTTGACGACATAAAGGCGCCCGTGCGACCTAATGTTTTGTGACATAAAATAGAAGCTCTGGCCCCAGCGCGTTGCGACCAATTGCCTGTCGGTGAGGAGCTTGATGCAACACCCATAAACGTCCGATTTAACCTCGTACGGAGTCTGGGAACCAAATCGTTCTGCCATCTTCTCCTTGCCTTGGATCGGAATGAGCTTAATTGTGTACACGTTCATGGCCCTCTTGATCAGGTAGCGAGGTAAGCACCTCGAAACCCGGACATGCGATAGTATTAATCAACTGCCGTTAAGTTATACTCCTCAATTCACAAAAATCTGACTATGGAAATCGACGTCAACATCGCAGCGCACGACCTGCTCTGGCGGCTTATGTCCTTGGGGACAAAAAAGGTATATCGCGAAGCTTTTGGCGCCGCTCGAGATGCGCTCGTCAATAACGAGTTGCAGCGCCTCATTGAGGCGGGTTACGCTGTCAAAAGCGGCAGCGAAGTCGCACTCACATCAGCAGGTAATGATCTGTACAAAAAAATGACGACGGTATGCAAAAAGTCAGAGTGAAGACGTGGGTGAGTCAATAAATGCTTCCGCGATCACTGGCCTTATGTCGTCGATCAATCGGATTGCTTCATTTTCAGATTCGACACGATGCACATCAACCCTCCCGCTTCTGTATAACGTGAGCGTGCGTCCCTTGTGGTGAAATCTTGCGACCCCAAGCTTCTCAGAACATTGCGCAATGCCCTCCAAAATTCTGCAGAGCGCTTTCATAGAAAAGCCCTTGTCAAAGTGCGCCTCGACGACCATTCCGCCGCCAGTGCACGGCCTCACCGCTTTCGCGTCATATTTTCTATTCATCCCATTCCGAGCCCTACATTAAATCGCTGATCACCCTTTCGTCTTTTAAGACTTACTAAGCCATTCGGATGGCAAAAGCGTTAACGGAAAGCAAAAGCGTTAAGTCTGAGATATTCCTTTGAGTTTGAACTGTAAACGATATACCGCTTCAACGCGCTCGAGCGTTTCAACATCTTCAGGGCCCTTATCCTCTCGTATTCGGATGATACGAGGAAATCGCAGCGCGTAACCTGAAGCGTAGTTCTGGCTCTTCTGGATCTCATTAAATTTAACTTCGAGCACGACCTTCGGTTCAAGGTCGACGATACGCCCGCGCTCGCTGATGATGAGGGGCTTAATCTCTTCAGTCAGCTCTTTAAGTTGTTCATCTGAGGCGCCGCTCGAGACGCGCCCGACTGGCGCCCACTGCTCGTTGTCCTCGTCTCGTGCCGCAAGCTCGAACGACGTGATCCATCCTGCTTTCCTCCCGTGGCCATACTCAGCGGCAATGACGATGAGGTCAAGGCTCTCAAGGGTTTCCTTAAGCTTCACCATTTTCCGCCCACGTATCCCTGGGCTATAATCAGCGCTAAGCTCTTTCGCCATCAGCCCTTCGTGTCCTTCATCGATCGATTGTCTGAAAAACTCAGCTGCAGCCTTGGGATCGTCAAGAATCTTGAATTCAGAGGGCTTACATCGATCATCGAGGGGAATTACAGTTTTTTCAAGGAGCGCGCGCCGCTCTGCAAAGGGGAGGTCAACGAGGCTGACGCCGTTTAAGTAGAGGATATCAAATGGGCGAAGTTGCATAGGGATCTGATGGCTCAGCTCTCTGACCTTATACTTGCGCCGGATCCTGTTTAACACGTTTTGAAATGGTATCACCTCACCGGTGCGTTTGTCGACAGCGATAGCCTCGCAGTCAAGAATGACCGAATCAGCGTGAACGCTTTCTTTAACCGCCGCGCGAATATCAGGAAGTGCCTCGGTGAGGTCCTCCATTTTGCGCGAGAAAAGCTTAATGTCTGACCCTGTCTTATGAACCTGAATCCGCGCCCCATCATATTTCGTCTCAAACGCTGCTTGTCCCCCCATCACGTCTAACGCTTCACTCGCATCGGCGACATTTTGTGAGAGCATTGGCCTGACAGGACGCATCGGTTCGATATCGAGCGCTTGCAACCCAGACAGCCCTTCTGTTTTAGCAATTTTCGCTACCAAGCCGATGTCGTTGGTGAGCATCCACGCGCGACGAACCGCTTCAGACGGCACCCCAAAGCTCAGGGCAACGGCATCTTCGGTCACGCCTTCTTTTGAGCCGATCAAGAGGTTACGCATCGCAAGACTTACCACGTAATACGCCTCCCGCGGCGTTGCCCTGCTTAAGAGGCTCACGAGTATTCGATGTTTCTTCTGCGCGGACCCTTTTCCTGACGTTGCGGCCATTTCCTCGAACTGATGATATAGCTCAACGACGGTGAGATCATCCTCAAACGCCGCAAGGCTCATCACGACCTTCTTCCCGAGAAGCCGTTCCGCTGTAATGCCGAGGTGTCCCGTGTCGCGATAGCTCTCCACGACCTCATCGTTGCTTTTGCCGCTAATGTCAGCAATAACCTTGACCACCGTTTTTCCGGCCACGCCGATATCGCGCGTGTCCCAAGCAGGAAATATACGACCGGTCAAAAAGGTGCAAATAATTTCGATAACATCCTCTGACGCTCGCGTTAAAAAACCAGCTATAATGTCAGTCTTTTTGAGTCTCGAAGGATAGGCGCTTAGCTCATCGAACAGGGAAGCAAGCTCAGCGAAATACATTATGTGATCAATATGGCCTCACGGGCTTAACAATAACGTTACGAAGTCGAGCAGGTTTAGCTTAAACACCGTGGGCGCGCTACTTCAGTGACCTCTTTGTGCGCAATTGGGCCTAGAAAAAAGCTGGACAGCGTAATGACAAAACGCCGCGGTCCGATTAAAGAAACAAGCTAAGCCCTTATCGGTTCGTGAAATGGTTACGAACTACACGCGCATCGCGATTACTGGCTCCTTACACGCGCATCGCGATTACTGGCTCCTGACTATCAACACCGGAACCTTAGCCCCTCTTACCACCTTGTCAGCGACGCTTCCTATAAGCAGGCGATCCAAACCTTTTCGCCCGTGCGACCCGATAACAACGAGATCGATATCGTGACTTCCTGCGTACTTGTCCAGTTCTTCGGCCGGGTGCCCGTCAAGCACTGCTGTAACAACACGGTCTTCATTCACGCCGCGCGAAGCCAGGTCTTTTTTGGCATTCACAACGATTTGTTTTCCCTCATCGAGAAGCACGTCGTACATGTTTTCCCATGACGAATCAAGTGGGTACGCCGTAAACCCAGCGATGTCAAGCACGTAAGCGACGTGCACGGTCGCGTCGGTGAGTTGTGCGAAATAAGCCACGTGGTCATAAACGGGGGGCATGAGTTCCCCCCCGTCGGTTCCAATCAATATTTGTTTATATTCCATAGAGCTCACCACATTAGACCTCTCATGTTCCTTCTTCAACTTAATCCCATAATACTCCTTTTTATCTAAGTGCGGTTTAGTGAGGGCGTGGGGGTAGTGGGGTTAGGCGTCGCTGTTGGGAAGAATGTGGGTACAGGTGTGGGCGTCGCTGTTGGGAAGAACGTGGGTACAGGAGTCGCTGTTGGGAAGAATGTGGGTACAGGTGTGGGCGTCGGCACAACGGTGGGTGAGGGGCTTGGAGATGGTGTGGGGGTTTCTGAAGAAATCGCGATAGGTTGGGGGTTCTGACTATGAGTCAGTGAGACGACTGCTATTACGCCTAATACGATAAGCACAAGGGCGACTATGCCGATAATGATCGCTTTCCTTCCTCCAAGTGCTCCACCTAGTCGCTCCAACAAAATTTGATTTTCATCCTGGAGGGGGGGTTCGTATGGTGGCGCGTGCGAAGGGGCCCCTCGATCGATTACTGGCTCTCCACACATCGGACAGTACGCAAACTCGCTAGGGAGGATCAGTTTACACGATGTGCACAGTTTCTTTTTTTCATCCATCCCGCTCTCGCCCCTGATCGCTTCGCGTAATCTTCGCGTGTCTGCGAACTACATGCAGTTAGTAATACACATTTTAAACTTGCCGGTCGCGCTTTTCCCATTGGGGCAAGACGCCTTTAGTCATCAACTGCAGGGTCTCTTTTTGTGTCTTACCGCCGACTATTAGTAGGTGTTTTCCGCAATTCTTGAACGAAAAAGCAATATGAGCAAGACCGAGTACTATCGTAAAACACTTCAAACGTTAGCCGATTGGGATAGTTTCTTACTGCAAGAGTCAGGATTGCCAGGTCCACGAGCAAACCTTGAGCTAGTCAACGTAGTTGCTGACGAAGGGACTGAAGCTCAGTTCAGACATTTCCTGACGTTTGATGAAAGGAGAGCCCCGCGCAATTCACAGCTTGAGTTTCTGGCCGTATGTGGCGTTGTGGGGATAGGACAACTCCTCACACAAGGCAATTCCGACGCCCTTCAAATACTCCGAACAGCTGCTTCTGATTCCCGCTGGCGCGTGCGCGAAGGTGTAGCAATCGCTCTCCAACGCTTCGGTGACACAGATATGGAGGGACTCCTCAGCGAGATGGAGCGCTGGAGCCGAGGTAACTTCCTTGAGATGCGGGCCGCTGCTGCTTCTTTATGCGAACCGAGGCTGCTGAAGCAGATACAACATGCGAAAGAGACACTCCTCATTCTGGATCATATCACTACATCGATTTCAGGCGCGAAAAATCGCAACACGGACGCTTTCAAAGCCTTAAGAAAGAGCGTGGGATATTGCTGGAGTGTGGCGGTTGCTGCGGATCCCGATGCAGGGATGTCTATGATGGAACAGTGGTTTTCGACTAGAGACAAGGACATACGCTGGATTATGAGAGAAAATCTCAAAAAGAAACGGCTCGAGCGAATTAATGCTGCGTGGGTGCAGGATTGGCGAGTACGGCTCGAGCGCAATGAATTTTGACCGGTGCGAGCTAAGCCACTTTTCGGGGCTGTGCAGCTCGAAGTGCGGGACCGCCTTCGTTTTACGTCGTTTACGTCGTTAAGCAGATTACCGCACCCCCTGGATAGGCACATAATTGAGTGGTTCTCGAAGCCAAACGCGAGACGTAATGTGCGTTCCTAGACGCTTTTGATAAATCAATTATTTCCTCAAATCGAACGCAATTATTAGTTATTTTCTAATAAAACATAATTTTTTTTGGTATTCTACCGAAAATCATATAAATATAGAGTAATACACTCAACTGTATCCATGACGGAAGACGTTGACTCTGAAATGGATGAGACGGATTTAGCGATTCTTCACTCTCTCATGAAGAACGCGCGGATCACGATATCGAAGATGTCACAAGAGATCGACGTGCCCGATGCGACCATCTCTCACCGGCTCAAGCGGCTTGAACGAGCGGTGATCAAGGGATACACGGCGATCCTCGACCCCCAAACGGTGGGCCTCGAAATGACCGCGATTATCATCATCCAGACAGAGACCGAAAAACATGGCGCGGTGAAAATCGCGCTCTCGAAACTCGAAGAAGTTTCCGAGGTGTACAGCGTATCGGGAGAGTATGATCTTCTGATAAAGCTCTGGGCTCACGACATGGAAGAGCTCAATCAGGTCATAAACAGTAAAATACGCTCGATTGACGGCGTTGACGATCTGACTGAAATGATCGTCATGGAGCGTGTCAAGGAGGAAATAGTCCCACTGATAGAGTAACGGAGGAGAGATCGATGCCCTTTCTAAGCGAGATAATAAAAAAGCCGGTAGTTGACAACGCGGGAAAAACGGTCGGAAAACTTGTTGACGTTGTCGTGTCAGCCGATCGCCCCTATCCGAAGGTCAAGGCACTCAGCGTCCGTACGGCAAAAGGCAAAACTGTCGCCATCCCGTCGGAGCAAGTTGAACGCTTAGAAAAGGGCATGCGACTAAAAGTAGCGGCAGATGACGTCGCTCCATACGAAAAAGAGGAACACGAGGTGCTTCTCGCTACCGATGTGCTCGACCGACAGGTCGTTGACGTTGAGGGAAAGAAGCTGCGGCGCGTGAACGACCTGCAGCTTGCCCGCACGAACGGCTCTTACCGCCTTATTGGCGTAGACATTGGCGTTACGGGGCTCTTGCGACGGCTTGGAATCGAGCGCGTGACAGAGCGCATGGGGATTCACCCCGAAGAGAACTATATCGCTTGGACGGACGTCGACTCGATACGAAGCGACCCTATGAGCGTGAAGTTAACCGTCCCTAAGTACAACATAACGCAGCTCCACCCCGCCGACATCGCTGAGATCGTCGATCAGCTCAATCTCCAAGAGGGGCTGACGCTCATCAACTCTCTCGACGAGGAGGCGGCAGCCGACACGCTCGAAGAGACAAGTGATGAACGGCAAGTCTCGCTTATTGTAGGTATGGACGCTGAGCGCGCCGCTGATATTCTAGAAGAGATGTCACCAGACGACGCAGCAGACCTCCTTGGCGACTTACCTGCTCATCGCGCTGAAGCTATTTTGGACCTCATGGAGCCAGACGAATCGGAGGATATAAAAGAGCTCCTAGAGTATCCAGAGGACACGGCCGGCGGCATCATGACAAATGAGTTTATCGCGGTTAACAAAGAACAGACCGTCGAGCAGGCCCTCGGAGAGGTCCGGAAAGCCGCAAAATCAGTGGAATCAATCTATTATATTTACGTCACATCTAATGGCAACGATCTCGTCGGTGTCACCTCGCTTCGCGAGATCCTGACCGCGCCTGTTGACACGAAGCTCGCCACGCTGATGCATACCGATCTTATTACCGCCGACGTCAGAGAGGATCAACACGAGGTCGCCCGAAAAATTGCGAAGTACAACTTACTTGCACTCCCTGTCGTCGAAAGGGAGACCAAGCTTAAAGGCATCGTTACTGTGGACGATGCGATTGACATTGTTTTGCCCACTGCGTGGAAGAAAAGAGTGCCCAAGATGTTTGGCTGACCGTTGAGGCCAACCCATGGACTACAACATTTTCCTTCGGCACCTTCGAGGGCCCACGCTGACTAGAATAATTATATTTCTGTCAATAATGGGCCCCGGCATTATTACCGCAAGCGTCGATAATGACGCGGGCGGCATTACAACGTATTCTCTCGCTGGCTCCCAGTTTGGCTACGTCTTGCTGTGGACGTTCATCCCCATCACAATAGCGCTTGCTATCATTCAAGAGATGGGCGTACGAATGGGGGTCGTGACGGGGAAAGGCCTTGCCAGTCTCATTCGGGAACGAGCAGGCGTGCGGATCACTTTTTTATTGATGTTTGCGCTGCTGTTGACGAATTTCGGAAATACCCTTGCAGAGTTCTCCGGTATAGCAGTGAGTGCGGGGATATTTGGCGTCCCGCGCTTACTTGCGCTCCCTTTAGCGGCGGTGTTTGTCTGGGGGCTCGTCGTCAAAGGGAGTTACAGAAGTGTAGAAAAAATATTTCTCGCTGCGTCATTGCTCTACGTCTCATACATCCTAGCAGGGTTATTGGCGCATCCCGATTGGAACCAAGCAGCGCTGCATGTCGCAGTGCCCCAGATTAGTTTCAACCAAGCATACTTAGCAATGCTCATTGGCTTAGTCGGAACAACGATCGCTCCGTGGATGCAGTTTTACATTCAGGCATCAATCGTCGAAAAAGGCGTACCTGTGAAGGATCTGATCTATTCACGAATCGATGCCTTCACCGGCGCGATCATCGTAAACGTCGTCGCTTTTTTCATCGTGGTGTTATGCGCCGCAACAATCTTTACAAATGGAGTCCAGGTCAACAACGTCGCCGATGTCTCAGCCGCATTGCTCCCATTAGCGGGACAATATGCGGGTGTCCTCTTCGCGTTTGGCCTTCTCAACGCTTCCCTGTTCGCAGCCAGCATATTACCGCTTTCCACGGCGTACGTCGTGAGCGAAGGCTTGGGTCTCGAAGCTGGCGTTTCGAAGAGTTTCAGCGAAGCGCCGGTATTTCACGGCCTCTACGTGGGG
>Ga0209745_1001036_pt1 | contig 16766 bp, 10 predicted proteins | sample BarGraNGADG00312_FD_184495 | JGI IMG/M metagenome (GOLD analysis project Ga0209745, IMG submission 184495) | Arctic peat soil microbial communities from Barrow, Alaska - Barrow Graham LP Ref core NGADG0004-312 (SPAdes) (version 2) | ecosystem: Environmental > Terrestrial > Soil > Wetlands > Peat... | reverse complement strand
TGACGGTCACGTTTTCCGCCAGCGCGGCCACCGAGAGCGTCAGTTCCAGTGACACCGTCTGGGAGACGTTGACAACGACGCCTTTCCGAAGGGTTGGCTGGAAGCCCGAGAGCTCGACCTTCAGGTCGTAGTTCCCGATTGGCAAGCCCGTCAGGGTGTAGATTCCCACCGCGTCGGACACCACGGTCCGGGTGAGCCCGGTGGACGGGTTGGCCGCCGTGACGGTGGCGCCGGGGATAATGGCGCCCTGTTGGTCAACGATCCGCCCTGAGATGTTCCCTGACGTCTGCTGGGCGATCGCCGGGACCGCGAGCATGACGGAAAGGACAAGACTGGCGAGGACTAAACGTCTCATGCCTGAGCCCTCCTGAAAACAAGAGATACGCGTCGAAATGTACTGAATCAAGACCCAATGACCCGGTAGGGACGGCATTCCACTCAAGCAAGCCCCGCGCCAGCCAATTTTCCGCGGCAATCCACGAATCGAGCGGAATTCCACAGGGTCTTGAATCGAGACCGTTCGACTCTGGATGACCGGTCCAAAAGACAGGATGCGGGATCCGGCCATTTGGATCCGACAGCCGCAGAAACTGCTGAAAAGGGCCAAACCCTTAATAACCTGGCCGAGCCTCACTGGTTCCGGCTCGACTGGGTGATGGACGACAGGAGGCGTTCGACCTCGGGGCGCTGGGGGGCGGTCGGCGGGAGGCGCCGCAGCAGATCTTCGGCCTCCGTTCGGGCCTCGGCGCGCCGGCCGGCCCGGGCGAAGACGAGCGCGAGGTTGAACCGCGCCTCGTGGAAATCGGGATCGATCGTCAGCGCCTGACGGAGTGCGGCGACAGCGCTCTCCGTTTGTCCCTGGCGCCCCTGGAGCAGCCCGAGATTGGCGAGCACCACGGGATTGCCCGGTTCCACCGACAGGCTCTCCAGTAGCGTTGAAATCGCCGGCCCGGTGTGGCCGGTCTGCGCCTGGCAGAGCGCCAGGCCCAGATGCGCGTCGGCCGTGGGCACGCGGGCCGTGATTGCAGCGCCAAAGTGGCGCTCGGCCTCGGCACACCGTGCGAGTTCGGCAAGCGCGTAGCCCAGCCGGATCTGCATCTGCCCGTTACGCGGGTCCTCCTTGACGATCGACTGCAGCGCAGGAAGCAGCGCGCCTCCCTGTACCTCGCCCGAGGTGACGGCGGCGATGCGCGCGGCCAGTTCCCGGCGGTCCTTGGGATCGGGGCGAGGTCCGGACGATGGGCCGCCGCCGCCCTGGACGTAGCCGAGAGCGCCGAGGCGCGCGCGCGCGCCAGCCATCGCGGCCGGTGTCTCGCCGGTCCTGGACGGCGAGGGGGGCGGAGTCGGAGGCAAGTCGGGACCCGAAATCCGATCAATCCGTGCGAGCAGGTCGCGGAGCGGAAGGTCGCTGACAGAACCTGCGTTCTGGCGGCCCGCCGCGCCGCCCGTTTTCGACAGGTCGTTCAACTCGCTCCTGTCCGCCTCGATGTCGTACATCTCGGGCCGCGGCGCTGCGATCACCTTCCATCGACCATCACGCACGGCGCGCAGCGCGCTCCATCCGAAATCGAGCAGCGGCGCGAACGATTCTGCGTAGAGCTGGCGCGTGGGCAGCGCCTTCCCGTCGAGCGCCGGGCGGAGGTCGATGCCGTCCACGTCCAACGCCGGTGCGCCGAGCATCCGCAGAACGGTGGGCGCGACGTCGATGAGGCATACAGGATCCGGCACCGCCCGTCCGGCCGCCACGCCGGGACCGCGCATGAGCAACGCCACGCGCAGCGTGGTGTCGTAGACAAACAGGCTGTGGCCGATCTCGCCGTGCTCACCAAAGGCCTCGCCGTGATCGCTGGCCGCCACCACGAGCGTGTGCTCGAGATCCCCTCCGAGCGAAGCGAGCAACCGTCCAACTTCTCGATCGGCAGTTGCAATCTCTGCGTCGTACCGCTCGATGACGGAGCGCCCGCCATCGCGCACGGGATCCCCGTACGGGGCGTGCGGCTCGAACAGGTGCACCCACAGGAAGAGCGGCTTCGCGGCGCCGGAGGTGTCGCGCACGCTCGTCAGCCACGCGATCGCTTCGTCCACAACCTCCCGACCGGGCCGCTCGTTCGCCAGTCGCCCGTTGCTGCCGCGCGGCATGCGGTCCGCGTAGACGTCGAACCCGCGCGCGAGGCCAAAGCGCCGATCGAGCGGGAACGCCGCGATGAACGCGGCCGTGGCAAAGCCGCGGTCGCGCAGAGCAGTGGCCAGCGTGGCCACGGTCGGGGCCATCGCCATGCCGTTGTCACGCGCCCCGTGGCCGGGAGGATACAGACCGGTGAGCAGGCTGGCGTGCGACGTGAGGGTGATGGGCGAAGGCGCGAACGCGCGATCGAATCGTGCACCCTCGCGGGCGAGCCGGTCGAGCGTCGGCGTGCGCGCCGCCGCGTAGCCGTACGCGCCCACATGGTCGGCGCGCATCGTGTCGATGGTGACGAGCAGCAGATTGCGGGCGGAGTCGGGGCGAGCCGGAGGAGCAGCCGGGGGTGAGGCGCAGGCCGCGACGATCGTCGCCGCGAGCATGCCAGCTAGACTCAGTTTCAAACTCGTCACCTTCCCAATCCCCGAAGCAGCTTCGCCGCGGCATCCTTCTGCTGACGATATTTCTGCGGCGCTGCCAGCACTTCCCTGTAGGTGGTCTTCGCGCGTTCGATCTGGCCGGCCTGTTGGCACGCGATTCCCAGGTTCAACCGAGCTTCAACGAAGCCGGCCGATCGGCCCAGCGCCTTTTCGAACCATGGGATCGCGTCGGCCGGACGATTCCCCTGCACGAGCAGGACGCCGAGGCCGTTGGCCGCGTCGGGCCAGGAGCCGTCGATCGCCAGCGCGCGCTGGTAGGCGTCCGCGGCGCGTGACGACTCGCCAAGCTCGCGTCGCGCGTTGCCGAGGTTCGTCCAGAACGACGGGTCGCTCGGCTCGAGCGACGTGGCTCGCTCGAACGCGGCCGCGGCTTCCGCGAATCGTCCCCCGTCCACGTGAACCAGGCCGAGACCATTGTGCGCTGCGGGGTAGGCGGCGTCGAGCACGAGGGCCGCCTGCTCCGCGCGTAGCGCTTCGTCGGGCTGACCGGCCGCACGTGCGGCAACGGCAAGGTCGTGCAGGAGTCCGGGCTCTCCGGGCCAGCGCTTGACGAGTGTTCGACGGGCGACGAGCGCATCAGGGGTCTGCCCGGCGTCGTTCAGCGCCTGCGCGTACGTTTTCTGGAACACTTGGGCGGTCGGATAGCGCGCGGACAATGCGCGCAGGCGGGGGAGTGCCGCCGCGCCCCGACCGGACGCCACCAGCGTCAGCGCATCCTCGAACTCGCCCCACGCGGCAATCTCGCGGGCGGGATTCGGCGCGGACGGATCGGCCGTGACGGTGGGTGAGGCCGCGACATAGCCCAGGGCGCGAAGCCGTTCCTGCGCGTCGGCGCTCGGTGCGGCCGCTCCGCTCTTCGCCCTTCCCTCGATCTTGCGGATCCGCGCGGCCATCGTCCCGGCCAGCGCCGCGCGTTCGCCGGCGACGTCCCTCGCCTCGGCAGGATCGCCGTCCACGTCGAAGAGCTCGGGCGGCGACGAGCGCACCAGTTTCCATCGGCCCGAGACGAGCGACCGCAGCGGACTCCACCCGGCCACGCGGGGATAGTTCGTCTCCCCGTAGATCTCGCGGTCTGCGTTCAGCGGCGAACCGAGCAGGTTGATCCCGTCCATGGCCGTCGGTGCCGACACGCCAACGAGCGCGAAGATCGTAGGCGCGATGTCCGCGAGACTGACGGGCTCGGTTCGCACGGCCGGTCTTGTCGAACCCGGCGCGTGGACGATGAGCGGCACGCGGACCGTCGGCTCGTAGAGGAGCATCCCGTGCGTGCGCTCGCCGTGATCGCCCAGGCTCTCGCCATGGTCTCCGGCGACGACGATGACGAGCCGATCGCGGAGATGCCGCGCGGCAAGTCCCTCGAGCAGGCGAGAGAGTTCCGCATCCACGTAGGCGATCTCGCCGTTGTACGGGTCGCCGTTCGCGCGGGCGGCAAACTCCGGCGGCGGATCGTAGGGGGCGTGCGGGTCGTAGTAGTGAACCCAGAGGAAGAAGGGGGCCGCCGGCACGGAGGCCGGCGCCACATGGACCTGCGGAGAGGCGCTCAGAGTATCCAGCGCGGCCAGCGCCGCATCGGTCACCGCCGTCGCGCGGCGTTCCGACTCGAGCCGGAGGTCGGCGTCCGGGTTTCGCGGAATGCGATCGTCGTAGGTGTCGAATCCCGCGTCGAGGCCGAACTGGCGGTCGAGCACGTACGCGCCAACGACCGCCGCGGTGCGGTACCCGCCCGCCTTCAGCCGCATGGCGATGGTTGGCTGGGTGCGGTCGAATCGATAGGTCGCATTCTCGCGCACGCCGTGGTGGGGCGGGAGCAGACCGCTGAGAATGGTCGCGTGCGAGGGGAGCGTGAGCGGCACCGCCGCCCGCGCGTGCGTGAAGTTCTGTCCTTCGGCCGCGAGGCGGTCGAGTGTTGGCGTGAAGCCGATGCCCAGCCGATCGGCTCGCAGCGTGTCGATGGTGACGAGCAGGATGTTGGGCGGCCGCGTCGTGGCCGCCTGGGGCGGCGGCGTGGAGCGACAGGCTGCCACGAACGCGATCGCGATCGCGACGGTGGCACAGCACAGCTGAAACTTCCACATGCGGAACACTGGAACATCTTACCGTAGGGGCGGCCGGGGGGACAGGCGGGGAGGCGGAGAGGCGGACAGGCGGGGAGGCGCACAAGCGAACGGGGTGGCAGGCCGAAACCCGCCACCCCGTGAAACCGTCTCAGGCCTTTAGCCTTCAGTCCTCGGCCTTGGTCCCTGGTCCCTGGTCCCCATCCTAGAACCGGAACCGCGCGCCGAACTGCGCCTGCCACCGCGACCGGAAGTCATCGAGGTACCACTGCGACCAGGCCCCGCTCGTCGGGTTCAGGTAGCTGATGTTGTAGATCATCTTGCCCGTGGTCTTGTCGACGCCGTCGTAGGTGATGTCCGAATTGTAGTTGTTGCTGCGGTACTGCACCTTGCCCCAGTTCTTGTCGAACATATTGAGGAAGTTCAGCACCGACAGGTCGAGTTCCACGCTCCGCTTGCCGAACGGCACCTTGGCAGACACCTTGAAGTCCACGCCGTTGGTCCAGGGCTGGCGGCAGCCATTGCGCGGCATAATCGAGCCGGCGTAGGTATTGATGCAGGGATCGGCCGCCAGGAACGCGGCGAGCTGGTCGGGCGTGCCCCTGGTCACGACCACTTCATCCACGCTGCGCGGGATGTACATCAGGTCGTTGGTGGTGCGGGTGTCGCCGTTGATGTCGGTCGCCGAGTAGAAGATCATCGCATACGGACGGCCGGACTGTCCGTTGTAGAACATCGACAGCGTCGTCGGGACATGCGGGATCTTCAGCTGGTACGACAGGCTGAGGTTGATCCGATGACGCACGTCGTAGTTCGACGTCGCGAGCGGTGTTTCGTTCGGGTTGCCGGGGTTGAGATTGTAGCCCCAGTTCGACGCCGCCTGGCTCGACGTGCCGTCCATGATCGACTGGGAGCGGTTGTACAGGTACGAGGCCGACGCCATCCAGCTGTTCTTCCAGGGCTTGTCCACCTTGAAGGCGAGGCTCCACGAATTGCCCTGAGTCGAGTTGGTCAGAAAGATCGCGTCGCTCAACGTCGAGATCCTGCGCGCCATCACCGTACGGCCATCCTTGGCGACCGTCCCGCTGTCCACGAAGTTCAGGTTCTGGTACTTGATGTCCTGGATGTTTTTCGAGTAGATGAATTCGGCCGTGCCGACAAGCCCGCCGAAGCCCAGCTGGCGATCGTAGCCGATGTTGCCACGGAGCAGGCGCGGGTACTTGTAGTTCGGGTCGACCATGTCGATTTCGTTCGTTTGCGCGCCGCCCACCGTCTTCGGCTGGTTCAGCGCGTCGGGGACGAACGCGATCTTGTTGTTGGCATTGTAGGAGACGCGCGGCCGAGTGACCTCGATGCCAGTGTTCCCGTACTGGTTCGACAGCCAGACGTATGGGGTGCGGCCCGAGAAGAGGCCGAGACCGCCGCGCACCTGTTCTTGGCGCTGCTGGCTCACCTGCCAGTTGAAGCCGGCGCGGGGCGACCAGATCCGATCCACCGGCACCGTGTCGGTGGCGTAGCCGAAGTACTGCATCGAAGCCGGGTTGGACGTCGGATGATCCGGGAACGACGGCGTGTCGAACCGGACGCCGTACGACACCGAGAAGTTATTGCGGACGCGGTACTGATCGCCGGCATAGAAGCTGAACTGGCGGATGCCGAAGCGCGCCGCGAATGCCGGGTCGTTCGTGCCGAAGGACAGGTCGTAGCCCTGCGCGAGCCCCGCCTCGAGATTGTTCAGACTGCTGAACTGGTAGTAGCCCCAGTTGTTCCCCAGGTACAGATTGCGGAACTTGTAGAACTCGTTGTGCGTGCCCACGGTGATGGTGTGCTTGCTCTTCACGATCGTCACATCGTCGGTCACCTCGATGATGTCCTGATCGAGCTGGTTGGCTGCCGAGTACTGCTCGGTGCCGGCCCGGACGCTGCTGCCGTCCGCCAGCCTCACGTTCACCATCGGGAATGGCTTGGGCGCGTTGGGGTTGTCGCGGAAGTCGCGAATCCGCGAGTAGGCCACGCGGAACTCGTTGAAGACCGTCCCGAAGTTGCTGTTCAACTGGCCGACGCTCGAGTTCGTGGTACTGTTCATCCGGTAGAAGTTGTCGGGGAAGATGTACAAGCTGACGTTCGGCGACCCGATGTCGTTCATCCCCTTGACGTAGTTGTGCCGGATGGTGAGCTGGTGCTTCGGCGAGAGGTTCATATCGGCGCGCACGAACACCTTGTTGTTGTTCGTGGTGCGGGTGAACTCGTCCTTGCTGCCTGGGTCGTAGCCGTACTTGGTCTTCAGGATGTCCAGGAAGCGATCCACTTCGGCCGTGCGGCCGAAGTTCACGCCGGAGCCGGAAATCGACGCGCCCGCCGGGGTGCTCTTGCGGCCGATCTCGACGTTGCCGAAGTAGAAGAGCTTGCTCCTCAGGATCGGCCCGCCGATGCTCGCGCCGAAAGTCTTGTTACTGAACGTTCCGAACTTCTTGTCGCTCGGCCCCACGCCGACGAGGTTCTGGTTGCGCCCGAAGTAGTAGACCGTGCCCCTGATGTTGTTCGTGCCGCTCTTGGTAATGGCATTCACGCTGCCGCCGGAGAAGCCGCCCTGCCGCACGTCATACGCCGACACCACGAGCTGGAGTTCCTGGATGGCATCGAGACTGATTGGCTCGGTGCTCGTCGTGCCGCCGGGCGTGCCGCTGCTGGAGAGGCCGAACACGTCGTTGTTCACGGCGCCGTCAATCTGGATGTTGTTGTAGCGGTCGTTGCGGCCCGCCACCGAGATCGACGACGCGTCCGTCCCCACCGGGTTGATGACGAAGTGCGGGGAGGTGCGCGCGTAGTCGAACAGGCTGCGGTTGACCGTGGGCAGCGATTCGATCGCCTGCGACGCGATGTTGACCGCCGTTCCGGCACGCTGCGTGTCGATCACCTGCGTTTCGGCCACGACGTTCACGGTTTCGGTGACCGTGGCCAGGCCCATCGTGAATTCGAGCGACCGCGCCTCACCGAGGCCGATCATGATGTTCTTCTGCTCGGCATCCTTGAACCCGGCCATCGTCACCTTGACGGTGTAGGGCCCGCCGACACGAACGGCCATCATCGTGAAACGCCCGTCACCCTGCGTCACCGCCTCATAGGTCGTGCCCGTGGGCGTGTGGACGGCGGTCACCGTGGCGCCCGGCAGCACGCCCTTCTGGGCGTCCATCGCCACGCCGGTGATCGTCCCGCTCGTCACGTTCTGGCCGAAGCCAGGCTGCGCACCGGCGAGCAGCACGAGCACGGCTGCCGCCAGGCAGAGAAGGTTCTTGAATAATGTGTTCATCACTTCGCTCCGGTTCTCCTCACAGGCCCCTCAGGAATGAGCCATTCTCACTTGGACACCGCGTCTTGGCAGTTGTATGAAAGCTCTCTGGCTGTCGCAAAAAACAGATCTAGGGCGCGGGCTGGCCGACTGAACACGATAGTCTGACCGCACGCTCAAGTCAACGTCCACCTACCTCGCAGAGACGACGTTTCAAGCCACCGGGCCGCTGGCGGTCTGATCACTACAGCGAAGATCCGCGACGGCCGTCTTTCCGATCTCGGCGGTTTGAGGCGGAGCGTCACTGGGGGCCAGCATGCTGTGCCCCGTCGCGGGCGGGTGTGTTCGCTACTTCTGACGCCCGGCCGGTCCTTCAAGTGCCCGGGACGCCCGTGGCTCGGAGTTGTCGAACCCGGCGCGGAGCGACGCCAGCGCCTCTTCGGCGCGTCCCACTGCCACGTCCAGGTAGCCGCGGTCGAGCTCGACGCCGACGAAGTCCAGCCCAAGCCGCGCGCACGCGACCGCCGTCGTGCCGAGTCCCGTGAACGGATCGAGTACGAGCTTCACCCTGTCGAGGCCGTGGAGCCGCAGGCAATACTCCGGCAGCCGCGCGGGGAACGTCGCCGGGTGTGGCCGGTCCTTCTCCCGGCTGTTGATCGTGTCGTAGGGGAGGAACCAGGCGTTTCCCCGGCACCGCCGATTGCCCGCGGCCGACTGCCACCGCCCGACGTTCGACTGGTCCTGGTATGCGACGCCAATCGACGTCCGATCCAGCGGCGTCTCGCCCGATGGCGTGAAGTGGAAGATGAACTCGTGGCAGTCGTTGACGAACCGCGGGCTGTTGATCGGCTTGTAGTGGCCGACCGCCAGGTCGCGCGCGAGCTTCGCCCCGGCGCCCGCGGCATTCTGCTCGATGACGATCGACTTCACCCAGTGAATCGTGTTCTGCAACCGCAGGTGTGGCCGCACCGTCTGGGCGATGTCCATCGCCACCCACGGGTCTTTCGGCTTCGCGCCTACGTTCAGGAACAGCGACCCGTCCGGCGTGAGCACCCGCGCCGACTCCCGCACCCACCGATCGGTCCACCGGAGATACTCGTCGCGGGGCAGCGTGTCTTGGTAGGTGCTGTATTTGATCCCGAGGTTGTAGGGCGGCGACGTCACGATGGCATCAACGCTGGCCACAGGCAGGCGGGGCAGGCAGTCGAGGCAATCGCCCAGGTAAAACTGCAGTGTCACGCCGTGGTGGCGCAGCGTGGCGTACGGCTCGTGGAGGGGATCCGGCACCGTTGGTGGATTCTACGAGGCTTGGGCGACAGCGACAAGAGAGATCGCCGCGCTCTCGGTTCCGGCACGTGCGTGGGAAATCGCGTGGTTGCGCCGGTGCGCATGGCTGACGCACTCGCCGCCTTTTTCCTCCACGTAGACCACTTCCCGGTCGCCAGCCAATTCAAGGTACCGGCCGACGACGCAGCCGCACGCCAGAGTGGAGAATCCGAGGAGCCGGACGAGGCTCATAGTTGACTCCTTGGACGGATACCGCGAAGTAACACGGAAGGAACCACGGGTGGTTGGCCCCTTCTGTGGGCTCGGCGCGCTCCACGGCATCCGTCGGGGGATACCCCTGCAACCGGCGTGCCGACCACGAGATCGTGTGCGCTGACGGCCAGAGGCCCCAGCCTCACTCATCTTCGCGCAGGTAATCGGCCGAATCGGGCCCCTCATGAACGGAATCCTCGAACTGGCCCTCGCGAAGAGAGAAACCGGATCTGCAGACTCCTTGGATCGACCGTCCCAAAATCTTGGATCGTTCGTCGCTGTCGCCATTCGGGCTTGACAGCGTGGCACTGGCGAATGAATAGTCCCAGCGGACCGGTCGGCCTGCAGTCCCATTCATTCCTGGAGCATGAAGCATTGAATCCACGTGCACTGACGCTTTCGATACTTGGTCCCTTGTGCGCGAAGTCTTCGACGCACGCGAAAAGAAATCGTGGTGGTCGGCCGAAGGCCGCCAAGAATCCGGTCGAGCCTCTGCGGTTCCAGCTCGGCCTGCTTGTGGCGGTGCTGGTCCTCGCAGCCGTACCACTTGGCGCGCAGACGGTTCCCATCGCCGAACTGCTGAAAGACCCAGCGGTGTCGGCGGCCCGCGAGTCTGCCCGTCAAGGCGAACTCCGGGTGATCGAGGACCAGGTGGAGCTGACAGAGGTCGCGGCCCCCGGCTTCAAGGAGGGCCCGCGCGGCCTGCTGATGAAACGGAAGTTCGAAGAGCTCGGCTTGAGAAACGTGCGCATCGACCGTGTGGGCAACGTCATTGGCGAGCGCCCTGGCCTTTCTGCGCGTCCGAACCTTGTCCTGGCGGCTCATCTCGACACCGTGTTTCCCGAGGGCACCGACGTGCGGGTGAAGCGCGAGGGCACGCTGCTTCGGGCCCCGGGGATCAGCGACGACGGGCGCGGCCTCGCCGTGCTGCTGGGCGTGGCGCGCGCCCTCGATGCCGGACGCGTGCAGACGCGGGGCAGCATGACGTTCGTCGCTGATGTCGGGGAAGAGGGGTTGAGCGACCTTCGTGGGATGCGCGAACTGTTCGGCGTCACCCTGAAAGACCAGATAGATGCGTTTATGTCGATCGACGGGACCGACCACGGGATCACGACCGTTGGCGTCGGCAGTCATCGCTATCGCGTGACATTTCGCGGGCCCGGCGGACACTCCTTCGGCGCCTTCGGCCTCGTGAACCCGGTTCACGCGCTCGGCCGCGCGGTGGCGAAGATTGCCGATCTCCAGGTGCCGCGAGAGCCGAAGGTGACCTTCAACGTGGGGCGTATCGGCGGGGGGACGTCCATCAACTCGATTGCGGCCGACGCATGGTTCGAGATGGACATGCGGTCGTCGGACGCCGCGGCCCTCGGGTCGATCGACGCCAGCTTCCAGAAGGCGGTGGACGACTCGGCGCGGGAGGAAAACGAGCGGTGGAACAATGGGCGGCTCACGGTGACGAAAGACCTGGTGGGCGAACGGCCCGCCGGCCGCACCGCCGACAGCGCCGCGATTGTCCAAACCGCCATCGCGGTGAGCAAGGCGCTCGGGCTGCCTGTCGCTCTGGGCGAAGGATCGACCGACGCGAACATCCCGATGAGCCGTGGCATTCCGTCGATCACCGTGGGCGGCGGCGGGAAGGGCACGGGCGCACATTCGCCCGCCGAAGCGTTCGACGCCACCGATTCGTGGAAGGGGACCGAGCGGGTGCTGCTGCTGGTGATTGCGCTGGCAGGGAAGTAACAACAGCGGGCAGCGGACAGCAGGCAGCGGGCAGCGGGGATACCGTAGGGGCGACCGGCTGGTCGCCCGGACACACCATGACATCACCGCGAATCATCCTCTATGCGACGTCCTCCTGCCCGCACTGCGCGGCCGCGCGGGCGGCGCTCGAGGTGTGTGGCGAACCGTTCGCCGAGCGCGACCCGCTGTCCAGCCCCGAGATCCTCCGCGAAATGCTGGCCTGCTCGGCGTCCGCAGTGGTGCCGATCGTGGTGGTGAGCGGGCGGGCGATGGTGGGATTCGACGCCGAGCGCCTCGACCAAATGCTCCACGAGGCGCCTCTGGATCTCGAACCGGTTGACGATTACTCGGAAGAGGAGTTGGCGGGCAACGACGACGACTTGACGGCCGTACGGTGAAATGCGGCCACGTCCAGAGGTCGGGCAAGCCGGAACCAAAGAGGCAGGGCCGCACGATGGCCGTCGCGTACCTCTGGGGAGTGATGTCGGGGCGGGCAGTGAGGTGTGCACAAATTCCGGGGAATGACCGATATGAAGTAGAAAGGGGTTGCGCTTGCCACCGAGTCTGTTACAATCCTGGCACTGTGCCCCGCCCCGTCGGCAAAAGCTACTGATGACACTGAGTTGCAGACCCTTCGGCCCCGCTGCCACCGTGGTAGCCGTTTGTCTCTCGTTGGGATTGCTGGCCAGCTCGGCCGTCGCCGGTTCGACGGTCAAGAGCCGCCAGGGCACCGTTGCCTCGAAATCCACGAAGAAGACCGTGGCGAAGCCGGCGTACTCGCCGCAGGCCTCGAAGGCGCGAACAACGAAGCTGTCTCGGGCCAGGGTCGCGGCACGCGTGCGGATGGTTCGCGAGACGCCCATCCCTCGCTTCAAGACCGACGCGACCGGCGCGCTGGTGCCGGATCTCCACGCGGCCGCCGCGATCATCTACAACCCGGAGACCCATGAGGTCCTCTGGGAAGAGAACTCCCAGGACAAGCGGTCGATCGCCAGCATCACCAAGGTGATGACGGCGGTGGTGTTCATCGAGAGCGACCCGGACATGACGCAGGTCGTGACGGTAGAACGCGCCGACGTGATGGCGGCCTCGACGACACATCTCCGGGCGAATTACCAGGTGTCGGTGCGCGACCTGCTGCACCTGCTGCTGATTTCGTCGGACAACGCCGCCGCGCGCAGCCTCGCGCGCGTCTCGCCGTGGGGGCCCGCGGGGTTTGTGGCGCGAATGAACGAGAAGGCCACCGAACTGGGGCTGCAGAGCACGACCTACGCCGATCCGTCAGGACTCGACGCGGAGAACGTCTCCTCGGCCTACGACATGGCGCGCCTGATTGCGTACGCGTCGAGCGACGAGCGCATTTCCGAGATCATGCGCAAGCCCGATCACACGCTGACGCTGGGGCGACGGCCGGTGACCATCCACAGCACCAACCAGTTGCTGTCGCGCGCCGACATGGAAGGCAGCATCGTGGGCGCGAAGACCGGCTTCATCGGGCGTTCGGGCTACTGCCTCGCCACGTTGTTGAAGATGCCGCAGGTCAATCAGCCGGTGGCGGTGGTGGTGCTGGGGGCGAGGTCGAACGCCGGCCGCTTCAACGAGGTGCGGAACCTCGTCACCTGGATGTCCACGAAGGCGCACAACCTGCTGGGGAAGAAGGACCAGCGCGAGTAGCGCTCGAGCGGTTCCTCAGCCTTTATATCCCCTCTGAATTGCTGCCGCGTCCAGCGGAAGCGTTGCCACTGAATCCACGGCCAGCATGACGGGGCGCGCGCCCTTTCGGGCGTCGTACGCCTTGATGTAGCGGCGACAGACGTCGCACGCATACAGGCGGTAGAGGCCGTCACGGCTCGTGAACGAGGGCAACAGGCTTCGATCGTCGTTCTTGCAGAACGGGCAGGTCGTCTCGTCGAAGCGCCAGCGCCCGGTGCACCGGCCGCAGATCATCATCCGGCCGCCGGTCGACGTGAGCACGGCAAACTCCGGCTCGCCCCCGCAGAGCGGGCAGTGCGGGTGGGTCCACGTCGTGAAGTCGGCGCGCTGCTGCACCACGTCGGCGCAGCGCTCGAGGAACGGGCGCATCGCGAGGGCCAGCACCTGATCGAGCGCCCCGGGCGACGCCGTCGTCTTCGGGGCGCGAGGCTTTTTCAGACGCTCGGGCGCCGCGGTCGCGTTGAACCACCGGACCGCCAGCGGTTCGAGCGCGTGCCCATCGCGAGACATCGCCTGGATCGCCTGGTGGTCGGCCTCGTCGAGCGCATCGAAGCGGCGAAGCACGTCGGCGGTCTGCCGGAAGATCAGCCGGAAGTCGGTCCAGTCGAGTGGGATGTCCTCGAATCGCAGCAGCGGCAGGCCGGCCGCATGCTGCTGCTTCAGCCACTCGGGCGCGACCTCGATCCACGGCATGGGGAGGCGGGCCTGCACGCGACGCTGCAGCTCGAGCAGCGCGATATGCAGATCCACGGCGTCGGCCAGTTCCGGCTGGCGGGTGCGGAGTTGCCTGAGCTCGGTCAGTTCGCGGGATTCGCCGCGCTGCGTGTGGGTGCGGGGTTCAGCCACGGCGTGATTGTACCAAAGAACGCCAAAGGCCGTTGGTCTGCCAGCGGACCAAACGGACAGACCAACCACAAAGCTCACAAAGGACGCAAAGACGGACGCCGTGCCCGGTGCCGGTCCGTGCGTGCTCCCGTGGTAGTCACGCGTGCAGAACGTCCTTCCTCCGTGCGCTCAGTGGTCTTGGTGGTTGAAACCGTGGACACCGCGGCCGAAGGCCGCCACCTACTTCGGGGTGCGGCGTGCGAGGCTGCGGCCGGCGCTCACCTCGCGCGCGGCGTCCTGCGAGCGGCCCACGCGGTTGTACAGGTCGGCGAGGACGAAATGCGCGAGCGGCTGCAGTTCGGCTCGAAGCGGCAGCGCGAGACTCTCGCGGGCGAGGCCGATGGCCTCGTTGAAGTTGATCCCCGCGTCCAGGTAGGCCTTGCCGAGGAACAGCTTGCCCTCGGGAAACTTCGGGCTCTGTTCGACCGCGCGTTCGAGCGTGGCAATCTGTTGGGCCTGGTTGCCCGTTCGCTCGTAGAGGCGCGCCAGGTTGAACGAGGCCTTGAAGGCGTTGGGGAACGCGTCGAGTTCCTTCTTGTACTCGGCTTCCGCGGCCTGGAGGTCGTTCCGCTCCTCGGCGAACAGCGCGAGGTTGTAGTGGGCCAGGCGCACGTCCTTCTTGATGGCGAGCGCCGCGCGCACGTCTCGTTCCGCAGCGGCCAGGTCGCCGCGCTTGAACGTCAGCACGCCGATGGCGTTGAGCGCGGACGCCTCCCGGGGATCGATCTCGAGCGCCTTTCTGAAGCTCTGCCCGGCGCGAGTTTCATCACCGCGGTCGAGGTAGATTTCACCGATTTGATAGTGGACGTGGGCGTTGGTCGGGTCGATCGTCAGGTAGTGTTCGTACCCGGCGAGAGCGGCTTCGTCGTTGCCCATCTGGCGGTAGGCATTCGCCATGTTGATGACCGGGAGATCGTAATCGGGCTTCAGCGCTAGGGCGTGTTTGAAGTACTCGATGGCCTCCGGGTAGCGCCCCAGCCGAGCGTGCAGGTTGCCGAGGTTGAACCACGCGTCGGTCACGTTGGGATCGGCTGCCAGGACGCGCTTGTACAGCCCGACGGCCTTCTCGGCAGCCGCGTCGCTCTTCCGGTCGTCATGCGCGATGTCGCGCGCGTCGCTCATGAGGTTGAACAGGTCGATCTTGTCTTTCGGATCGGCCCGCTCGCTCTTCGGTCCCGACAGGGTGGCGACAAACGAGCCGACATAACCGAGCGCGGCCAGTCGGGCGCGCGCCTCAGGATCGACTTCGGGTGCCGGCTTCGACACTGAGTCGTCGCGTGGGGCGTCCCTCTCGATCTCGCGCAAGCGGGCGATCATCCCGTCGGCCACCGTCCGCCGGTCGGCGTACAGGTTCGTCGTCTCATGCGGGTCGCGTGCCAGGTCGTAGAACTCGGGCCGTGGAGCGTCGATGGCCTTGTAGCGGCCCACGCGCCACGCGCGGGTTTCACTCCAACCGAAATGATGCAGGGGATAGAGCGCCTCGGCATACCCTTCGAGGTCCATCGTGCTCCGGACGCCGGTCATCAGCGGCGCGAGGCTCACACCGCGGATCCCCGCAGGGGCCGGAATGCTCATGAGATCGAGGACGGTCGGCATCAGGTCGACCGAGCGGACAGGGTCGGCGACGCGGCGGCCTCGGGCCCGTTCGAACGGCGCCCGGATGATGAACGGGACGCGGGTCGTGCTCTCGTACACGAAGAAACTGTGTGTGTGCTCGCCGTGCTGGCCCAGGCTCTCGCCATGGTCCCCGACCACGGCGATCACCGTCTTCTCCAGCAGCGTTTTGCGCTCGAGAAAGTCAATCACGCGGGCAATCTGCGAGTCCATGAACGCGATCGCACCCAGGTACGGGTGCTCGGCGTAGCGGGTCTTGAACGGCTCGGGCGGCTCGTACGGCGCATGGGGATCATAGAAGTGCAGCCAGGCGAAGAAGCGCTGGTCCTTCACCTTCTCGAGCCAGGGCAGGGCCCGGTCGACGACCTCGTTTCCGGGCCGCCGGATCTCCCCCATGCCGCCGCCATGAGTCTCGGCCAAATCGAAGTCGTCCACGTAGGTGTCGAAGCCCTGGTTGACGCCCCACTTGCTGTCCAGGACGAATGCCGCGACCACCGCGCCCGTCTGGAACCCGCGGCGCTTCAACAGCGTCGCGAGCGTGAGCTGCTTGGGCGAGAGGAAGAAACCGCCGTTGTCGCGAACGCCGTGGTCCGGCGGGAACTTCGACGTGAAGATGCTGCAGTGAGCCGGACACGTCAGCGGCGCCGTTGCCATCGTATGCTCGAACAGTACGCCCTCGCGAGCGAGCCGATCGATCGTCGGGGTCTCCACGCCCTGGTAGCCATAGGCGCCGATGCGATCGGCTCGAGTGGTGTCGAGGGTGATGACGAGCAGGTTCAAACCGTCCATTGTGCCGCCGGAGACCAGGCGGCCGAGTTCGACGCCGGTCGCGCTTCGCGACGGGCGGCTGGCGCTGTACCACCAGAGGCCACCGGTGAGGAGCGCAACGCTCAGTAGGCCGGGTAGAACGAGCCAGCTCCAACGGCGCTGGCCAGGCGGGTGCGTCGATCGCCCGGGCCCCGAGCCCTTCGCGGCGGGTTCCGGCGATGGCAGTGAGGACGGCCGGCGGATGCGTTCTTTGCGACGAATCATGTCTGACCTGTGACCCGACGAAACCGGGAAGCGCTGTTCCAGCCATGCTCGCCGATCGCGAGTGAGCCGTCAACCAACACCCGGCTCCGACACCCGCCTTCGGGATCTTGAATGGTCGCCTCCAGACGCTTGGATTCTCTGCGTGGAGCTGAATCGGTATGCGACCAGGTGACCCTTTAAGCACAATAGCTTGCAGAGATCGTCATGGCCGGGAGGGAATGGGTACGGGTGGCACGGCGTTTGGAGTATACTCCCCAACTAACTGTGGCTCGGGCTCGACT
>Ga0209745_1001034_pt1 | contig 16773 bp, 13 predicted proteins | sample BarGraNGADG00312_FD_184495 | JGI IMG/M metagenome (GOLD analysis project Ga0209745, IMG submission 184495) | Arctic peat soil microbial communities from Barrow, Alaska - Barrow Graham LP Ref core NGADG0004-312 (SPAdes) (version 2) | ecosystem: Environmental > Terrestrial > Soil > Wetlands > Peat... | reverse complement strand
GCACTCCATGGACCGGCTGGCACGCAACCTCGAGGACCTCCGCAGGATCGTGCGGGAGCTGACCGTCAAAGGCGTGCGAGTCCAGTTCCTCACCGAACAGCTGACCTTCACCGGTGACGACACCGCGATGGCGACGTTGCTGCTGTCGGTGATGGGTGCGTTCGCAGAGTTCGAACGTGCCCTGATCCGCGAACGGCAACGCGAAGGGATCGAGCTGGCCAAGAAGCGCGGCGCGTACCGCGGCCGTAGGAGGTCCCTCAGCGAGGAGCAGGTGACCGAACTGCGTCAGCGGGCCGGCGACGGTGCCGCGAAGGCAACACTGGCTCGTGAGTTCGGCATCAGCCGCGAGACCGTCTACCAGTACCTGCGCACCACGCAGTACCTGCGCACCACGCAGTACCTGCGCACCACGCGCTGAGCGCGCACTTGCCCCAATGCGGTTCGGAGAACTCGTAGGCGTGGTCGACCCGGGCTGGGCCTGTGGGCATGTGGCTAGGCTGCGGCCCATGACGCAAGCCACCGTGCTCCCAGGCTGGGCGATCGCCTGTGTGGCCTTCGGAACGCCGCTGCTGGCTTTCATCGGAGTATTCGTTGGTCACATGTTGACCCGACGCGGCGCCAAGGAGCAGGACCTCCGCTGGCGGCGCGAAGAGACCATGCGAATGCTGCGCTGGGCGGCCGAGCTCGCGGTCGACAAGGAAGATGGCCGCAACAACGTCGGAGTTGCCGCACTATCTGCGCTTCAGGACTCAGAGCTGCTTCAAAGCGATGATCAAGATCTGATCTCCGCGGTCTTGAATGTGTTGGTTGAACCGGTTCTGGATGTCTACGATGAAGGTGACGAAGTTCAGGAGGTGGATTAGGTGACCAACAAGACCGTGAAGGTGACCCGCGCGCAGGTTCGTGCGGCCAAGCTCATCGTGAATCGAGCCTCCCGTGGCATCGGCGTCGCCACTCCTGCGGTGAAGGCCATCGCCAATGCCAAGCCGTCGTCCATGGCAGTCGAGCCTAAGCGCGCCACGGTCAGTTAGGTGCGTCGCCGCCTTGATCGCGGCTACGAGGCGGGATCAGGATTCAAGTTGCAGCTGATGGTCGGTCCGTGCGGGCTCTAACCGGCCTGTCCGCCTGCCGGATTAAGGACGGCTACGGGCACGCGCGGAGCTGTACCGACGTCGCGCGAAATGATGTTCGTCTTCCCGTAGCGGGATCGGTCTACGGACAAGAACGCACACCATCGCGGCAATGATTGCGTTGCCGATCTGGGGCGAGGCTGAGTACGGCTCATAAGTCTGGTCGCGATGGAACGAAGCCTCAGGTGGCGGCCCGGTGTGTAGCTTCCCCGGCACGGGGACCGCCCCCTCGGCATGGCCAGCAGCTCGGCCGCTGACGCCAGACCCGAGCGCCGAGACGAGCCGCCGGCGCCGTGTCTGCTCGTCTCGGTCCTCTGGCGTGGCCTCGCAGACGTGCCGAGGGTGGGAGACGCTGCACGTCGTGTCGCGGAAGTGCTGCTGCCCTTGCGACGCACGGGGCGCACTCGAGGTTGTGATGGATGCTCTGGATGGACTCGACGAGCTGAACTGGTCCGGACTGCTCTGCGCGTACGGGCCGGCTGACACTGTGCCTGACCTGCTTCGCCGGGTCCTGGATGAGGATGCCACCAGCCGCTCCGCTGCTCTGGAGGATCTGTGGGGGACGGTGTGGCATCAGGGCACTGTCTATGAGTGCACGCCGCTCGTCGTGCCCTTCCTGGTTAACCTGGCAACCAACCCAGAGGGCGACGATGACACCCGGGCGCAGGTCGCCCTCCTGCTGACCTCCGTGGCGACCGCCACGTCCTTCGTGCTCCCGCACGACCAGCAGATGCGGCGTCCGGCATGGCTGCGTGAGCCCGGTGAGACGACGCCGGCTCGCGATCTGACCGTCGAAAGCCAGGCCGCCGTTGCCGCCTGCGTCGCGACGCTCGTCCACGGAGCCACCAATGCTCCGCCGGCGACCGGGCTGGGCTCGTTGCAGTGCTTGCCGCGGTAATGGCAGACCTCCCGACCATCGCGGTCGCAGCGCTGCGTCCTTTGGAGGACGACGATGACGAGCGGCTGGCGACGGCCGCTTGCCTGACCCGGATGCTGACCGAGGACGGGGTAACCGACGACGAGCTCCTTCGGCTGGCGGAGGTGGACGTTGACGCTGCCGACTACTTGGCCAGCATCGGAGACTGGCCCGTCGGAGTACGTGCGGTGGAGCTGGTCCGTGAGCTTGCGGAGCGCGTTGCAACGGAACGGGCTCGCTGATGCACGACGAGGTTGCTCGGCTAATGCACTCGCCCGGCTGGCGAGCGAGGACCTTGGCTATGGGCCACCGATTTGAGTATCTCGTCGACGGCCAAGACGGTGCTCTCCACGTCGGCTAGCAAGGACACTTCCCGTGTCCGTAGCGGGATCGCTGGCGGCCACGGGTCATCACGTGGGCGCGTGGGTCTGGTCGATTTCAGGCATGCTGTCCCAGTGATCCTCGAACACGCTCTGCTGCCGGTCAAGCCTGGCGAGGAGGCCGGCTTCGAGTCGGCCTTCGCCGAAGCCAAGGCGATCATCGCCGGCATGCCAGGCTTCCTACGTCTCACGCTTTCGCGTTGTCTGGAGCGCCCGAACACCTATCTGCTGCTGGTCGAGTGGGACCGTTTGGTGGACCATACGGAGGGCTTCTGCGGCTCGCCCCAGTACCAGGAGTGGCGCCGGCGGTGTGGTAAGACCGTGACTACCCCAGGGCTTGCTTGGCTTCGGGCGCTCACGTGGTTTCAGGCCCTGACTGCGGTGACCCATTCCTCGAGGTTGGTGATGTCGATCCCGCGATCGAGCTCCGTGTCGGTGATAACCAGCCCATCGGTGGACTTCGGCTGGAACAGCGACGACTGATGTGCACCGACAAACGGGCTGCGAGCCGGGCCTGCCATGGCGACCACCGCTTGATGGAAACGGGCGATGTTGCCCAGCGTCGCCAAACCGGGAGAGGCGTCTGCGTCGCCGTCGAAGAGCAGAAGAACGTCCGCGCCAGCCGCGAGGAAGTCCTTGCCGATGGTCATGACCTCTGCGAGTGCGGCGTCCGCAGCCAGCCCGATGACGGAGGTCAGCGATGCCGGGCCGGGGAGACAGGCGACGAGAGCAACCTGGTCACCCAAGCTGGTGCGCAGACGTCGCACGGCCTCTACCGCAGCCGTCGCGTGCGGCGCAGACGCCAGACCGCCCACAGCCTGTTCGAGCAGCAGGGCTGAGGAGGTGACGGCCAGTCCGTCCGGGCCGACGGCCTGATACAGGTCCCGAAGCCCGTTGGCGAGCTGGGTGGGATTCTGTGTGAAGTCCTCCCAATCGCGCTCCTGGATGCGCGCCGCGGGCCCCAGTGCCAGGGGGACGGCGATGCCGCCGTCGTCTCCCCCTCCCGTCGCCAAGGCCCGGACGCGTTGTCGCGCCGTCACATCCGTATGAGCGGCGTGACGACCGCCCCGTCGGGCCAGGAGCCGAAGAACTCCAGGAGCGAGTCGTCCGGCTTACGCTGTGACCACTCAGCCTCGAACTCGGCATACGGCACACCGCGATGCAGCCGGTCGCGCACCACCTGCTTGCGAGCCTCCTCGGTCGCCGCCACGTCGACCCGACCGCTCGACTCGTCGATGCTGACCGCGTAGACATCACGGGCCACCTCGGCGGAGACCAAGTTCTTCGTCACGTCGAGCACGACGGCTGCAGGATCACGGTCGATCGGGTCGCCGTAGCCGGTGCCGCCGGTCGAGAGACCGATAATGATGGACTGACCGCTGGCGACTGGGTGAATTGAGCTGCCGTACGGCTCCGAGACCACCGTGCCACCGAATCGACCTTCGAGCAGTGCCTCCAGGGTGAGCGTCCCGGCCTCGGCTGACGCGAGCGCCTCGACAATGTTGATCCCGTCGAGACGGATCCCCGGCACGGTGGGCTGTGAGTAGCCGCCGAACAGCGGTTGAGGGGTCTGAATCGACGAGTTGTCGGCGATCGCCATCTGGAACAGCATCGGTACGTGGTGGGTGACCCATAGCTGGGCAGTGCCTACACCACCCCGGTACTTGCCGGGGCCCCCGGAGTCCTTCCAGTGGGAAGAGAACGGGATCAGGAGCGGGAACTCGTTCTCCATGGTCTCGACGTCCGGGGCCCGGCCGAAGGCACACCACGGGAAGCCGTAGGCGTCCATCCCGTCCTTGACGGCCCGTGCACCCTGGCCCTCGGTGTTGATCGGGTAGGCGATCATGTCGGCGAACATGGCCCCCCATTGACTGATGCCGGCGAGAACGATCGCGTTGCCGCCGTTTCCCTGGCTGGCCGCGACCTGCTTCCACTCGTCCGTGCTGAAGCGGGCACGGCTGATGCAGTTGGCCACGGCGCTCATGGCACCTGTGGCCGCCATCACCGAGCAGGACGTGGCGGCGCGGACGTCCGGTGAGAGCATCGTGTTCGGGGGGAAGATGAAGTCGATCGGCTGGAACGTTGCAGAGCTGACCGGCAGGTCATGGAAGACGTACTCGTAGATGTAGTTGGCCATGTGCCCGATGACGGCCTGCGGGTGGGCGTTGTAGCTCGACGGGTTCTCCGGGCTGGTGCCGGCGAAGTCGAACGTCAGCGTGTCGCCCTTCTTGATCATCGTCATGGAGCAGTTTCGGATCAGTCCCTGGTGAAGTCCGGCCGCGTCGCTGAAGGTCACCGCCTTGTAAGTGCCGTCCGCCCAGTGCTTGATGCGCTGGCGCGCGCCTGCTTCGGCCTCGTCAAGCATCCGGCGCATCAGACCGATCACAAAGTCCTTGCCCTCACGCCGGAACATCTCCAACAGCCGGACGCGGACGCGGTCAGCCGTGGTGACGCGGGCGCGCATGTCCACAGTGACGTTGGCCTCGGCCCGCAAACCGAAGGCAGCGAACATCTCCAGGATGTCGCTGTTGATCTTGAAATTCTGACCGACCCGCATGGGAGGGAGGTTCATGCCCTCCTCAAACCGGGACGTTGCCGAGAGGGGCATACCGCCGGGCTCGATCGCGCCTGTCTCGGTTGTGTGTGAAAGGGCCGCCGTCCAGCCCACCAGCTCTTCCTCGAAGAACACCGGCATGATGGCAACCTGGTCGGGGTTGTGGATGCCACCGTAGAGAGCGTCGTTGGTGTACCAGATGTCGCCGTCGTTGATGCCGGGGTTGCTGGAGTGCCGCGAGATGATGTACTTGATGATGATCGGCGGGATGACGGCATGCAGGTAAGTGCCAGCTGAGGCGTTCACCAGGTCGCCGTTGGCGTTGAATATCGCCACGATCGAGTCACCGGCGACACCCATGGACGAGCGGGACGAGCGCATGAAGATCTCGTAGCCCTCGTCGAGCAAGTCCGCCGTGCGCTGCACGCCGATCTCGTAGTCTCCGGACTTCACGGCGTCGGCGCACTTGCGCTCGTAGTCCGAGGGGGCCGAGAGCTTAAGGGACTGAAGCTTCTCCTGCAGGCTGGGGTAGGTCATCGCGTGCCCTCCTTTCCGTTCTGAGCGCCGGTATCCTCGAGGATTCCGAGCCCATGCCGGTCAATTCGCAGTTGCTGTCCTGGCGGCACGACGATGGTGGAGAACTCCATCTCGATGATGCCTGGCCCCTCGACGAGGTTGCCCGGTTTCAGGGCGTCGAAGGAGAAGACGTCGGTGTCGCGTCTTACGCCCGGCTCCGGCCAGTAGGCCGAACGGGACGTCGTCTTCGCGGCGGAAGGGTCGGCCGACTGCAACGGGTGCACCGGCAGTTCCATCTTCTCGGTGATGACCGTGGCCTTGAGCACGATGGCGTCCAGGAAGACGCCACCGGGCTTGTTGACCACGTGGGGGCTGAACGCTTCTGAGAACTCCTTCTCGAAGTCCTCATATACCCGCCGAGCGTCGTCGTCGTTGTCGATCGTGAGGACCGGCGATGACACCCGCTTGACTTGGACCAGACCGCCGTACAGCATGTCCAGCTCAACACTGAAAACGGTCTCGCGGTCGGCCAGACCCTCAGCCTCGAGATCGGTCTTGGCCTTGTCGATCATGCCTCGGATCTTGGCGTTGAACGCCTCCTTGTCGATGACGATCTCCTCGGTCATCGGAGCCATGTACTGCATACGGCCGCTCTGTTCGTAAACGTGCATGATGTCCATGACCGAGCTGCCAAGAGCAGAGAACACCGGTGCCTGGGGGAAGATGACCGCGGTCGGGACATCGGCGCGGAAGCCAGCCACGTGGGTGGGCCCACCTCCACCGAACGCGAACAGGACGAAGTCCTCGGGGTGGTAACCACGCAGGTGCACCTCACGCTTGATGGCCGATGCCATGTTCTGCTCGATGACGCGCCTGATCAGTGCTGCAGCCTCATCGACGGTGATACCGAGTGGCTCGGCGATCTTGGACTCGATGACTTTCACCGCGATTTCCTTGTTCAGCGGCATCTTTCCGCCGAAGTAGCCGTCCGGGGCGATGTAGCCCAGTACGACGTCGGCGTCTGTGACGGTGGGCTCGGTGCCTCCGAGGTCGTAGCAGACCGGACCCGGGTAGGAGCCGGCGCTTCTGGGACCGACCTGGAGACGGCCACCGAGTAGGTCGTTGATCCAGGCGATGGAGCCGCCACCGGCGCCCATCGTGGTGGTTTGGAGCATGGAGATTCCCACCATCCACCGGTCGATGATCGGCCGGAACTCATATGACCGGACCGACGCGTCCACGACCATGCCGGTGTCGAAACTGGTGCCACCCACGTCGGTGGCGATCACGTTCTGGTAGCCCAGCGCCTGACCGATGTGGAAAGAGCCCATCAGACCCGAGACGGGGCCGCCGTTGAATGTGCGGCTGGCTGTTGTCTTGAAGATCTCACCGCTGCCACCGGTGTTGTGGGTCAGCAGGAACGTGCCCTTGTAGCCGTTGTCCCGCAGCTGGTCCCAGGTGGTCTCGAGCTCGAACTTGATGCTTGTCTGCAAGTACGCGTCGAGCACCGCAGTCATGGTGCGCTCGTACTCCCCGACCTTGCCGACGACCTCGTGGGAGAGCACGACCGGCAGGTAGCCGACGTGGTAGCCCTTGTACTCCTCGCGAATGATCTTGCGAACCCGGCGCTCGTGCACGGGGTTGGCGAACGACCAAAGCAGCGAGACAGCGATGGCCCGGGCACCCTTGTCCACGAGCTGACGCAGTTTGGCGCGTACGTCCTCCTCGTTCAGGGGCCGGATGATCTTGCCGCTGGAGTCGACGCGTTCGCCCACGCCGACGATCATGTCGCGGTCGATCAACGGCTCGGGTTTGCTCTGGACTGCCAGGTTGCGCCGCTCGCCGATCCGGGTGCCATCGGTCCACTGGGCACCACGGCCGATGAGGATCGCGTCCTCGTGGCCCTCGGTTGTGATGAGGCCCAGCCGAGGTCCTTTGCGCTCGATGAGGCGGTTCATCGCGACGGTCGTGGAGTAGCGCACGATATCGATGTCCGGCAAGACGTCACCAAGCTTCTTGCCCAGTTCGGTGGCTCCGGCGTTGAGGACGTTGAGGAAGCCGACGGACAGATCGTACGGTGTGGTCGGTGACTTGGCGCAGACGCGCTGGTCGTCCCAGGTCAGGACAAGGTCGGTGAATGTACCGCCCACGTCGATGTCGATCGCTTTCATCGCGATACCTCCAGCTTCCCGTTCTCGTTGATGTGGACTTCGCCGTCCGCGAGCCGTTGCTTGATGGAGTCCACGTCGAGCTGCGTGTCCTGTGTGAGGGGGTGGCCGGCAGGGAGGTACTCGCTCTCGACCTGGCGCCCGCAGCCCGGGCAGTAGAACTCGATGATGCGGATCCAGTCGCCGTTGGGTGCAAATGTGTACTCACCCTCAAGGACCGGCGGATGCACCTCACGCGGATCACGTTCGGCGACCAGCAGCCCGTGCTTGTAGTTTCCGCGCAGCGACCCCAGGTCCTGGCCGCAGTCGTGGCAGTACCACCGTTCGTTGTCCAGGTCGGCATCGACGTACTCGGCAATGTGCAGTCGCGTCATCGCTCACGCCTCCTTTCGGGAAAGGGACGCGTCACCACGCGCATCCGTCGTCAGGGACCAGCCGTCAGTGACCAGCCAGGTGTAGGAACCGCCGTCAACCAGCAGCGGCCCCTGGATCGAGTTACCCACCAGACTTTCCGCGTCGTATGCCGTGAGCGTGCCGGAGGCGCCGTATGGCGACTGACGGGAGCCAGTTGCAGACGCGTCTCCCTTGGCGGCGGCGCCCTCGGGGACCTCGACGGATGGCAGCGGGTAGCGTGCTGTGAGACGAACGAGGGTGGGCTCACCACGTAGCCCGTCGAGGTACCCGGACGGGTGCGAGCCCTCGCCGCGAACTGAGTGCTCCCGGGAGCGGATCTCCCAATGCAGGTCGGCATGGCGGGTGTCGAATCCCTCACCACGGAGGTCGCGCCGCGCTTCACCGGCGAGGTGGTCGCCAGCGATCCCGACGGTTACCCCAGCGGTGATCGCCGACTCGTAGACATGGACGACGTCCGAGATGGCCGAGCCGAACGCCGAATATACGCTGCCGTACCTGAAGAAGCGCGCAGCAGGGGCACCGAGCCGGTCGGCCACCGCCGTAACGAACAGCGGGCCGTTACCGCCGTAGGCATAGACCGTGCACTCGGATGGATCCCAGCCCACCTCCTCGGCCGTCTCACGAGCCAGCTCAGCCACATCGTCCCACGCGGCTTCAACCACCGCCTTGGCGGCATCGTCGGCCGAGACGCCCAAGGGCGTGCCGACGTGCTTCTCGAGCGCGGCTCGTGCCTTATCGACGTCGAGGACCCGCCTGCCGCCCAAGAAGGCGGTCGGCGACACGAAGCCTGCGACGACAAAGGCATCGGTGATGGTGGCGTTCCGGCCACCTAGTCCGTAGCACGCAGGGCCGGGCGCAGCCCCCATGCTGTCCGGGCCCAACGTGACCTTCCCGTCCAGAACGCGGGCCACACTTCCGCCGCCGAGAGCGATCGAACGCAGCAACGGGAGGTCGAGCTTGAGCGGGATGCCGAAGAACTCACCAGAGGACTTCAGGACCACCCGGCCGTCTTCCACGGCACTGACCTTGGCTGTGGTACCGCCCACGTCGACCGCGATGACCTTGCCCTCGCCGAATGTGTCGGCCGCCGCGGCACAGGCATACGTACCGAACAGCGGACCGGACTCGATCGTGTCGAAGGCCTTGGTCTTGCCAATGCGGGCCACACCACCGTTGATGTGCCCGATGAGGACATTGCCCTGCCACCCGTACTGGTCACGGACGATCTCCTCGGCCCGGTAGAGCGTGGTGGCCAGGGCGGGGTGGACGTAGGCGTTGATCAGCGAGGCGATCGTACGAGTGCTGTCGTCGGGACGAAGCACGATCTCGCTGCCGGCCAGCGCCGGGATCGAGCCCAGGAAGTGGTCCGGGTAGTCCGAGCCGATCATCTCGACGATACGGGTCTCGACACTGGCGTCAGGAAAGGCACCCTTGAGGCTCACGTTGATCCGGCGAATCCCCTTGTCCAGCAGTGACTTGATAGCCAGCCGAACAGTCTGCTCGTCCGCGTCCGCCTCGATACCCGTGATGTCCTCGGCCGAGACCAGGGTGCCGATCACGGCTTGGGCCGCAGACTCGTCATAGAGGTCCTTTTCGTGTCCTGCGCTAACCAGGAGACCCAACTTGGCGCCCACGCGCTGGGCGAGAACGTTGGAGGTGATCGTTGAGGACCAGCGGATCACTTCCACCTGAGACAGAAACGTGCGGAGGTCGGGCAAGTTGAGCTGAATTCGGGCGGCTTCAAGGATTTCGAGGAACGCAATGGTCACGTCATGCGGTGTCGTCTCGACCTTGAGGGACAGAACCTGGCCGTTTCCGCTAACCAAGCCGTCCGTCATCGTGCCGCCGGTATCGATGTCAATGTTGAACATCGTGGGGTGTCTCCCATTCGACGAGGTGGAGGCCAACAGCGAAGCACCGAGATGAATCGATGTGACCGGCGCCACACGCGGGGCGTTGGAGAGATACTTGACGTAGCGGCGACGTTACGTCAACAAATGGTTGATTTAATGCTACGGAATGCACCGACGGTCGAGAGGTCTGCACTCATGGTCGAGTCGGACCCCTGCCTGTCAGTTCCGAGATCCGCACCCAGCGCCGAGCTGCGGAACGATCGGGCTGTTATCCCGTATCGCGCCCGGAAGATGCGGGCCAGCACCGTCGGGTTCATCAGCCCGTGGGCACACGCGATCTGCCCGATCGAGCGGTTCAACAACCTCGGATCAGCAAGGTCGCGGCGCACTCCAACCAGCCGTTCGTGCCTGAGGACGCCCATCACACTGTTCCCCGATCCCTCGAAGAGCTGGTGCAGCCGACGCACTGACATGCCGTGGGCAAAGGCAATATCGGCGGGCTTGATGTTCGCATCTGCCTGATTTCGGTTGAGGAAGCCTCGGACCTGTTCCCGAAGCACCGCCTCGGGGTCGCTCACCCCCCAAGGGACGCCGAACTGCGACTGGATCAGCGTGGCAATGAGGTCGGCGGCATTCTCACCCAGCGCATCGGCCGAGACATCAGCTTCGAGTGCCTCGATGTCAGCAGCCAGCCGGGACAGGAACTGGTATACAACGCCGGCCATGCCCGACCCTCCAGCCATCCGGATGCCAGTCAGCGAACGCAGCTCCGCATCAGAACGACGCAACTTGCTCTTCGGCATCAGGAAGACCTGCCAGTTGAACCGGTCCTCCATCACCAGCGTGAACGGCCTGGCGCTGTCGTAGAGCACCATGTCACCGGGCCGCAGAACCGCCTCACGTCCGTCCTGGACGAGGATCGAACCACCGCCTCTGGGCATGCCAATCTGAACAGTCTCAGGGTCACCATGTCGTACGTCGCGCTCGCTGCGCACGTAAACGTGGTCCCCCCCGACCACACGGCGGAGCCCCAGTGCGCCCAGCCGGTTACATGCCATGGCCGCACGCGGAGTGGCATCGTGCCGTGGGTCGATCTGGACTGGGAAGATGTGCTCGCAGACGGTCTCAAGCCAGTAGGCCATCCGATCGCGCTCGGACTCGCTGCGCGTGTCATACACAACACCCATGCTGAGGCGACCTCTCCCTATCAATTCAGGGTAGGCGCCGCCATGGAGGCTAGCAAGGGTTGCGCAGAATTTCTTTCGACATCTATGTCTACTAGCGTCACGGTTACGTGGCACATCAAGAGACGTCATCAGACGCAATCCTTGGCCGGGTCACCACCGGGGACCCGCCGTGATGTCCAGAATGTAGTGCTTGGCCATCTTGCGGCGGCCGATGACCTTGCCGACCCGGATCCCGTTCTTGCCGGCACCGGCCAGGCGCCCAGCAACCACAGCGGCGACGATCGTGGTCAGCTCGATGTCTGTGGCCTCCAGCAGTGCCAGGCGTTTGCGGGCGCGTTCGGCGGCCAGGGCCGGGGTTGCGGCAGGCGATCAGGCGTTCCACGTGTAGTCGGGGTGGGTGATCTCGGCCAGGTTGCGCAACACTCGCCCGCCGTGCTCTGCATCTTGCACATCCAGCGCAGGCCTTTGAACCCTCAGTGCACATCCTGAGTCATACGTGCTACGAGCCGTTGACGGGCGAGGGGTGTGGGTGTCGAATATCTACTAGCGCCTCTGTGGCGCGGGTCGCAGTGTCGTGGGAACACCTCGCCGGACCTCCAATCACTGGATGGAGAAACCCGCGATGTTCAACATAGACATCGACACCGGCGGCACCATGACCGACGGACTTGTCAGAGGCGACGGCCAGGTCTTGTCGCTCAAGGCCGAGACGACGTCACATGACGTGACGTTTGACTTCCCGACCTGCGGAGTCTCCTCTCCGAGTTCGAGGTCATCTGGTGGTCGTCCACGATCACCTCGAACGTCCTGGCCCAGCGGGTCGGACCCAATGCCGTGCTGGCCGTCGACCGCGACGAGGCCGGCCTGGTGCCCTACCACGGTGACGACGCGGTGACTACCCACGTCGCCGACGGGACCCACGAAGATGAGGTCGCGGCATACGCCGCCAGGGCGAAGGAACTCTGGGGGAGCGTTGATGCCTTCGCGAACAACGCCGGCGTCGAGGGGCAAGTCGCTCCGGTGACCGACCCGGCGGTCGAGGACTTCGACAAGGTTCCCGCAGTGAACGTCCGAAGGTTTTTCAGTGGTCTCAAGCACGTCCTGCCCTTCATGGAGGAGGGAGCCTCGGTCGTGAACACGGCCAGCCCACTCGGTCTCGTCGGCGGCGCCGGACTGGCGCCCTACGTGGCGAGCAAGAACGCGGTCATCGGCGTGACAAAGTCGGCGGCGCTCGAGCACGCCCTCCCCGAGGAGCGCGGGTCGACGCCGTCTGCGCCGCACCGATCGCTGGCCGGATGATTCGGGTGTTCGATGCTCCGGCGTTCGGCGCTTCGCAGGTCATTGGAACGGTCCTTGCCGTCGCCAGCGCATTCACCACCCTTGACCCTGTTGGAGGTCTCCGCCATGACTAACGATGCCAGACCTACCGAGCCCGTCGGCTTGGCCGGACCGCTGTATGCCAAACCGCGCATCGTCCGTGAAGACCGGTCGGACGGCAGCATCCTCCTTCGGTCCAGTGACGTGCTCGGCGACCATCCCGTGAGCGTCCTCCACTCATTTCGTGCCTGGGCCGAGACCGATCCCGCACACGTTCTCGTCGCTGAGCGCGACGGCTCAGGCGGGTGGCGGGACGTCACATACGGGCAGGCGGCCGGTGCCGCGCTGTCGATTGGACAGGCTCTGCTAGACCTCGGACTGGGCGCGCAACGGCCCCTACTCATCCTGTCCGGCAACTCGGTGGACCACCTGCTCGTGACCCTCGGCGCCCTGTCGGCGGGCGTGCCCGTGGTGCCTACCAGCACGGCATACTCGCTCCAGTCGCAGGACCATGAGCGGATCCGGGGGATCGCGCGAATGTGTAGGCCCGGGGCCGTGTTCGCGGAGGACTCCGACCAGTTCGGTGCCGCTCTAGACGCCCTCCCCGACATAGCCGTTCTCGCTAGCCGTGGCGGCCGACCGGCAGCAGCATCCACCGACGACCTGCGGGCCGTGCCGGCAGGCAGCGAGGTGGATCGTGCCTTCGACGCCATCACCCCGGGCAGCCTGGCCAAGATCCTCTTCACGTCCGGGTCCACCGGGGCACCCAAGGGTGTCCTGAGTACCCACGGGATGTGGGCTGCGAACCAGCAGATGATGCGCCAGGTGTGGCCGTTCCTCACCGACGAGCGACCGGTCATCGTCGACTGGCTGCCGTGGAGTCACACGTTCGGTGGCAACCATAACCTCGGGATGGTGCTCGCCAACGGTGGGACGCTGCACGTCGACTCGGGGTCTCCCGCCCCCGGGGCCTTCGACCAGACGCTGGCCAACCTCGCGGACGTCGCGCCGACGATCTACTTCAACGTCCCGGCCGGATACGCCCAGCTCGTACCCGTGCTCGAGAACGACCCCGAGCTCGCCGCCGTGTTCTTCTCGCGGCTCCGCCTCATGTTCAACGCAGCCGCCGCTCTGCCCTCCGCACTGTGGGAGCGGCTGTCGAAGGTGGCGCTGCAGACGACCAGCCGTCAGATCCCGGTGACCGGGTCGTGGGGTCTGACCGAGACGGCGCCAGCCGTGACCAATGCGCACTACGACTTCTCGGACGCGCGGTGTATCGGCGTCCCCTTGCCCGGGGCTGAAGTGCTCCTGCTGCCACTAGAGGACGCCTACGAAATTCGCACCCGCGGGCCGATGGTTACCCCCGGCTTTCTCAGTCGCCCGGACCTGACTGCGAAGGCCTTCGACGGCGAGGGCTTTTACAGGACCGGCGACGCGGTGCAGCTCGCTGATCCCGACGACCCGAACCAGGGACTGCTCTTCCGCGGCCGGGTGGCTGAGGACTTCAAGCTCAGCACCGGAACCTTCGTCCGGGTCGGGGCGGTCCGCACGTCACTGCTCTCAGCCCTGCCGGTGCTCGCGGACGCGGTCATCGCCGGCCAGGACCGTGACGTCGCGTGTGCTCTGGCCTGGGTCAACCTGGCCGAGGCCAGGAACCTCTTGGGCCGGAAGCCGAAGGCCGACGGCGAAGCCTTTGTGGACAAGGACCTCGCAGTTCATGTCGGCCGGGAGCTGGCGGCGCACCAGCGGACGGCAGGCCGGGCCAGCCGGATCGAGCGGATCATCCTCATGACCGGCGCCGCCGACCTCGACGCCGGCGAGATCACCGACAAGGGGTACGTCAACCAGCGCAAGGTCATCGAGCGCCGGGCCGCACTGGTGGCTCGCCTCTACGACGAGCCGGACCACCCCACCGTGATCAGCGCAGCGTCAACAGACCGCACTCTAAGCACACCGAGGAGCACCTGATGAAGTTCGCCGACGCTGCCATTCCCGCCGGGATGGTATGGAGCTCTCCCTTCGCCAAGTGGCAGGGGTCCCTAAGTGAGGTTTCCAGTCTGGATCTCGCGACGGCGGTTACCAGCCGGGCCCTGGCAGACCGGGGCGTCGACGTTTCGGCCGTCTCCTCGCTCGTGCTCGGGTGGACCGTCCCCCAACCCGACATCTTCTACGGCGCACCGCTGCTTGCGGCACAGCTCGGCGCCGACCACACCACGGGAGCGATGGTCAGCCAGGCATGCGCGACGTCGGTGGCGGCGCTCCAGGTGGCCGCGAGCGGGCTCAATGGTCCTAACGACGTGCAACTCGTTGTCGCGACCGACCGCACAAGCAACGGTCCCACCCTGATCTATCCGACGCCCTCAGGCCAGGGCGGTGCTGCCCGCACGACCCACTGGGTGCTCGACAGTTTCGCGAGGGACCCGTGGGCTGGCCGGGGGATGCTGGCCGCCGGCGACGCGGTCGCCACCGCGCACGGCTTCACCCGAGCTGCGGTCGACGACCTGAAGGTGCAGCGGTACGAGCAGTACCTCACCGCCCTGGCTGACGACCGGGCCTTTCAGCGGCGATACATGGTGCCGGTGCGCGTGCCAGGTAAGCGTGGCAAGGACCTTCTGCTCGACGCCGACGAGGGTGTTCGCCCAGTCGACTCCGATGGTCTGTCTAAGCTGAACACGATTGATCCGGAAGGTGTTCACACGTTTGCCACCCAGACCTACCCTGCCGATGGGTGTGCAGGTGCGGTCGTAACCACGACCGCCCGGGCGCGGGACATGGCTAGCGGGGAGGGTGTTGTGCAGCTCCTCGCCAGTGGGACCTCGAGGGTGGGAAAGAGCCGGATGCCGGAGGCTCCCGTCCCTGCCGCGGAGGATGCTCTGCACGCTGCTGGTCTGACTCTCTCGCAGGTCAACCTCGTCACGACGCACAACCCGTTCGCGGTCAACGACCTCTACTTCAGCCAGCAGACCGGCTTCCCGCTTGAGAGGATGAACGTCCGTGGCAGCAGTCTGGTCTTCGGTCACCCCCAAGGGCCGACGGGGATGCGGTCGATCGCCGAGCTCGTCGAGGAGCTCCGCATCAGAGGTGGAGGTGTCGGTTTGTTCACCGGATGTGCCGCCGGCGACACCGGAATGGCGATCGTTGTGCGCGTCACCGACTGACGACCGGGCCCAGCATCTAAGACCACCCAGTATGTTGAGTCATTAATTCGCAACATATTTCAGTATCATCGGTTCATGGCAGATCGTGGCCGCCCGAGGGCGTTGCTAGAGCTGACAGAATTCACCTCAGCTCAGGAGACAAACCATGATCTACGGTCAAGCCAGCACCATGGTCACCGCTAGTGGACCGAAGTCCTTGACTTCGTTTGCGACCTGTCCCGCTACCGACAGGCCGACACCAAAATAGGCAAGGGGCTCAGCGTCGAATTCGACGGTGCCGACCAGTTCGTCCGCTTCCGGTCCCGGCCGCGTGGCATACCGGCGCCACCCCGCTCAAGTGCAAGCCCCATTCTGACCGAACGAAGACAGCGCAAGCATGACGATACGGCCGAACGAGACAGGCGTTCCTACGAACCCTCAGGGCGATGCCTCACTGCCTTGATCGGACTTCACCAAGGTTTCGACATCTGGCGTCAGGATACGAGTCTTTTCCGGCTCGCGTCAGACAGGTGTAACGCATTCCAGGCTGCAGTCGCTGCGGACGGCGAAGCGATCCTGGACGAGGCCACCCGCGAGATCCTGTGGACGCACTGCAGGCTAGCCGAGCGGGTCCTAATAGCGTCCGCCGCGGGGGCCTCGCAGGCGGCCGTCCAAGTCGAACTAATAGTTGCGACCCAGCGTCACAGTGATGCAACGCGCGAGGCTCTGACTTGCTTTCGCCGCCAGGAGCCTGTTCGCGGCCCTGGTCGAGCTACACGGTGCGTTCCCGTTCCCGGTGCTGGGCATCGATTCGGATTATGCCGAGGGATGCATAATTCGGACAACGGCAGCGAGTTCATCAACGCTCACCTGCTGGCCTACTGCGAACAGGAGGAACTGACCTTCACCCGCTCGCGGGCGGGCAACAAGAACGACGGCGCGTACGTGGAGCAGAAGAACTGGTCGGTGGTGCGTCGCGCGGTCGGCTACCACCGCTACGACACCCCACCCGAGGTGGGCCTGCTCAACGACATCTACGCACTGCTAAGGCTGCACACGAACTTCTTCTCACCCCAACAGAAGCTGGTCGAGAAGCACCGCCGCGGCGCGAAGGTGGCCAAGCGCTACGACACCGCCAAGACCCCCTACCAGCGTCTCCTGGCCGACAAACGCGTCCCCAAGGAGATCAAGACCGACCTTG
>Ga0209745_1001031_pt1 | contig 16803 bp, 16 predicted proteins | sample BarGraNGADG00312_FD_184495 | JGI IMG/M metagenome (GOLD analysis project Ga0209745, IMG submission 184495) | Arctic peat soil microbial communities from Barrow, Alaska - Barrow Graham LP Ref core NGADG0004-312 (SPAdes) (version 2) | ecosystem: Environmental > Terrestrial > Soil > Wetlands > Peat... | reverse complement strand
CTCGGTACGCGCGCGGGGCTCGCGCTGCGACCCGCGACGCCGGTCGAGCCGTTCCTGGATCTGCTGTCCGAGATCGACATGCTGCTCGTGATGACCGTCGAGCCGGGATTCGGGGGCCAGTCCTTCATCGAGGGAACCCTGCCGAAGATCCGCCGTGCGCGAGCGGCGATCACGGCGGCGGGACTCGACGTGTGGGTTCAGGTGGACGGCGGCGTCTCGCGCGGCACCATCGAACGCATCGCCGACGCCGGGGCGAACGTGTTCGTCGCCGGCTCGGCGGTCTTCGGCGCCGAGAACGTCGCCGCCGAGATTGACGTGCTACGCGCCCTCGCTGATGCTGCACCTCACCAGCACTGACCCGACCTACTGCCCCCGACCCCGGACCCCTGTGACCCAGAGCTCCCAGGGCAACGTGGGTGCACGACGCGCAGCTCCGGCTGAGAATCCCTGACCTGGGTCCAGGCGTCGCAGGACGGCGCGGAACATGCGCTGTGGCATGATCGTTCCCAAGAACACACACGTGCTCCGGGGTCGGTGGAATTCCGAGCCGGCGGTGACAGTCCGCGACCCGCGCGAGGCCCTGCACAGGGCGGAGCGTGGTTGACCTGGTGAAACTCCAGGACCGACGGTGAAAGTCCGGATGGGAGGAAGTACGTGGCGGTGTGCGCGGCTTCGGTCGTGGGCATCGTGGCATCGCGGGCTCCGTTGAGCACCGAGCCGTCTGTCCGTCCCCGGAGCCGCTGATGCACGGGGAGGCGGCATGACGAGTACGGAGCTCAGCGACACCGCGCCCGGCGCAAACGTCCCCGGACCGATCCCGTCGGTCGGGCCGGCAGTGGCCCAAGAGCTCGCCGCGATGGATCGCGCGCTCGAGCTCGCCCGCCGTGGTCCTGCGTACGGACCCAACCCCCGCGTCGGCTGCGTCTTGCTCGCCGCGCCGGGGTCGGTCGGCGGGCCCACCGCGCCGGTTCTCCCTGTCCTGGCCGAAGGCTGGCACGCCGGAGCGGGCACGCCGCACGCAGAGGCGGCCGCGGTTGCCGTTGCCCGCTCGGCCGGAGTCGACCTGCGCGGTGCGACCGCGGTCGTCACCCTTGAGCCTTGCGACCACACCGGCCGCACCGGGCCCTGCACCCAGGTGCTGCTCGACGCCGGGATCGCCCGGGTCGTCGTCGCCGTGCCCGACCCGAACCCCGTGGCCGCCGGGGGAGCGGCCCGGCTGCGGATCGCCGGCGTCGAGGTCAACTTCGGCGTGCGCGAGGCGGAAGGTCGGGCGCTGCTGCGCCGGTGGCTGGCCGCGGTCGACCGCCGACGTCCGTTCGTCACGCTCAAGCTCGCGGCGAGCCTGGACGGGCGCATCGCTGCCGCGGACGGCTCGAGCCGATGGATCACGTCAGACGTCGCCCGCCAGCACGCGCACGACCTGCGGGCTGAGGTCGACGCGATCGCCGTCGGCACCGGCACGGTGCTCGCCGATGACCCGTCGCTCACCGCGCGCAACGCCGCGGGCGAGCTGATCGCGCACCAGCCGTTGCGCGTCGTCGTCGGGCACCGGGCGGTGCCGGCCGGGGTGCGGCTGCGCGGCGCGGGCGGGGAGCTGGTGCACCTGCGCACGCACGACGTCGCCGAGGTCCTCGCGATCTTGCACGAGCGTGAGGTGCGCCACCTGCTCGTCGAGGGCGGACCGACGCTGGCCGCGGCGTTCCTGCGCGCCGGGTTCGTGGACGAGGTGCACGCGTACATCGCGCCCGTGCTGCTCGGGGCCGGCCCCGCGGCTGTCGGCGACCTGGGCATCGGCTCGATCCAGGACGCTCTTCGGTTTGTCCCGCGCGAGCACGTGCAGCTGGGTCCGGACGTCCTGATCGTGTCCACGCCGGTGCTCGCGGCGCTGGCACCCGTCGCCGAGGAGGAGCGCTGATGTTCACCGGGATCGTGGAAGAGGTCGGCACCGTCATCGCGATCGACGCCGCACCGGACGGGGTTCCGGACCGTGACGCGCGCCTGACCGTCCGCGGGCTGCTGGTCACGTCCGATGCTGCGCTCGGGGACTCGATCGCTGTCAGCGGGGTCTGCCTGACGGTCGCGGAGCTGGGGACAGGAACCTTCACGGCGGACGTGATGCCCGAGTCGCTGCGCCGGACCGCTCTCGGCTCGCTCGTCGTCGGCAGCCCGGTCAACCTCGAACGTGCCGTCCGCGCCGGCGGGCGGCTGGGCGGGCACGTGGTCCAGGGGCACGTCGATGGCGTCGGGCACATCCTCAGCCGCCAGCCCGGCCCGCGGTGGGACGACGTCGTCGTCGCCCTGCCGTCCGAGCTCGCCGGATATGTGGCCGAGAAGGGGTCGATCACGGTGTGCGGGGTCTCCCTGACGGTCACCCACGTCGGCGCGGACTGGTTCGGGGTGAGCCTCATCCCGACCACGCTCACGGCGACGACGCTCGGCACGCTCGCTGTGGGCGATCCGGTCAATCTCGAGGTCGACGTCATCGCCAAGTACGTCGAACGCCTGCTCGCGGTTGGCGGGGGAGTCCGGCGATGAGCAGCACCGACGAAACGATCCGGCTCGGCACCGTCGAGCAAGCCCTCGAGGCGCTGCGCGCCGGCCGTCCGGTTCTTGTCGCGGACTCGCCGGACCGTGAGAACGAGGCCGACGTCGTCCTGGCGGCTGGTTCGGCGACGCAGGAGTGGATCGCCTGGACCATCCGGCACTCCTCGGGTTACCTGTGCGCTCCGATGCCGTCCGGGCGGGCCGACGCGCTGGAGCTGCCGCTGATGGTGCCGCTCAGCGAGGACCCGCGGCGCACCGCGTACACCGTGACGGTCGACGCCGCGCGTGGGGTGACGACCGGGATCTCCGCCCACGACCGGGCCCGGACCCTGCGGGTCCTCGCCGACCCGAGATCCGGTTCGTTGGACCTCATCCGCCCCGGCCACGTGCTGCCGCTGCGAGCCGTTCCAGGTGGAGTGCTGCACCGAGCAGGCCACACCGAGGCCGCCGTCGACCTGTGCCGGCTAGCGGGTCTGGCGCCCGTCGCTGGCATCGCCGAGCTCGTGAACGACGACGGGACGATGATGCGGCTCCCGCAGGTCGATCATGTCGCCGTGCGCGACGGTCTGGTGCTGCTCACCATCGCCGACCTGATCGCGTGGCGTCGCGACCACGGTGACCTGACCCCCGCCGCCGCCGCGGACGACGCGGGCACCCGGGTGGTTCGGGTGCACGGGGGCGCCGTGGCCGACCTGCCGACCCGGCACGGGTCCTTCCGCGTCCACGCGTACCGGGACCTGCGTACCGGCGCCTCGCACGTCGCGCTGGTCTCCGCCCGCGACCTGGGTGACGACCCGGTGGTCCGCGTGCACTCCGAGTGCCTGACGGGTGACGCCTTCGGTTCGTCGCGGTGCGACTGCGGTCCGCAGCTCGAGGCGTCCCTCGAGCGCGCTGCCGCCGAGGGCGGAGTCGTCGTGTACCTGCGCGGGCACGAAGGGCGAGGGATCGGCCTGCTGTCGAAGATCGAGGCCTATGCGCTCCAGGACGCCGGCCGGGACACCGTGCAGGCGAACCTCGACCTGGGCTGGCCCGCGGACCGGCGCGAGTACGGGGCCGCGGCGGCGATTCTCGCGGACCTCGGGGTGCACCGTATGCGCCTGCTGACGAACAACCCCGCCAAGGTCCTGGGCCTGCGCGCGCACGGGCTGGACATCACCGAGATGGTTCCCCTCGAGGTCGGCCGCACCCCGGAGAACGCCGCGTACCTGCACACCAAGGTGGCGGAGATGGGCCATCTGCTCACTCGGCCGATCGTCGATCCCGTCAGCACCGTCAATCCCGTCATCCCTGAGGAGACCACAGCATGAGCAGCGCCGGAGCACCTGCACTGCACGTCGACGGAACCGGCCTACGTGTTTCGATCGTCGCCGCGAGCTGGCACACCGTGGTCATGGCCGGCCTGCTGGCCGGGGCCCGTCGAGCCCTGGCCGCAGCAGGCGTCACGGACGTCCGCGAGGTGCGTGTGCCGGGCGCGTTCGAGCTGCCGGTCGCCGCGTCGCGTGCTGCCCACCACGGGGCCGACGCCATCGTCGCGCTCGGCGTCATCATCCGCGGCGGGACGCCGCACTTCGAGTACATCTGCCAGGCGGCGACCCAGGGACTGTCCGACGTCGCGCTGCGCTCCGGCGTCCCCGTCGGCTTCGGAGTCCTCACGTGCGACGACGAAGCGCAGGCGCTGGATCGCGCGGGGCTGCCCGGCTCGAACGAGGACAAGGGCGCCCAGGCGGCCCAGGCCGCGATCGCCACCGTCGTCGCGCTGCGCGGGATCTGAGCGCCGATGAGTCTCCTCGGCTGGCTGTTTGACGCTCAGGTCTTGATCGCGGGCCACGCCATCCTGTGGCGCGAGATCATCGGCAACCTGTTCGGCCTCGCGTCCGCGATCGGGGGCATGCGCCGCCAGATCTGGGCCTGGCCCGTCGGCATCGTCTGCAACGTGATGTTGTTCACGGTGTTCCTCGGCGGTGTCTTCCACACCCCGCAGGCGGTCGATCTCTACGGTCAGGCCGGGCGGCAGGTCTTCTTCGTCGCGGTCTCTGTCTACGGCTGGGTCCAGTGGCGCCGTACGCGCCGGGCCAGCGGCGGAGAGGGACCCGCCGTCGTCCCGACCTGGGCCGGACGCCCGGGCTGGGTCCAGCTCGGCACGGTCGCCGTCGTCGGCACGGTCGGTTTCGCCATGGTGTTCCGCGCCCTGAACTCGTACGGTCCGTGGGCGGACGCGTGGATCTTCACCGGCAGCCTGCTCGCGACCTACGGGATGGCGCGCGGCTGGATCGAGTTCTGGCTGATCTGGATCGCCGTCGATGCCGTCGGGGTGCCGCTGCTTGTCCGCGCGGGGTACTACCCGTCGGCCGTGCTGTACCTGGTCTACGCGAGCGTGGTCGCCTACGGCTTCACGGTGTGGCTGCGAGCGCAGCGGGACGAGCGCCCGCGGCGTGCGGCCACCGCCGGAGCGGGCCCCGTCCGGGTTGGCTGACCCGCCTGGCCGGACACGGGCGCGTCGTCCGTCGGCCCGGCGTCTAGGCTCAGGACCGTGAAGACGTTCGATTCGCTGTTCGCTGAGCTGGCCGACAGGGTCATCATCCGCCCCGTCGGATCCCGTACCGTTGCCGAGCTGGATGGTGGGGTGCACGCCATCGGCAAGAAGGTCGTCGAGGAGGCGGCCGAGGTCTGGATCGCCGCCGAGTACGAGGGGCCGGACCGCACGGCGGAAGAGATCTCCCAGCTGCTCTACCACCTGCAGGTCATGATGCTTGCGAGCGGACTCACGCTCGACGACGTGTACCGCCACCTGTGATCGTCGACCTCTGAGCCATCCAGACCTGTCCTGTCCTGTCCCCGTCCCCGTGAGGATCCTGTGTTCCGCATCGCTGTCCCGAACAAAGGCTCCCTGTCCGAGCCTGCCGTCGCCATGCTCAAGGAGGCCGGCTACCGTCAGCGCCGCGACCCGCGTGAGCTTGTGCTGCAGGATCCTGACAACGGTGTCGAGTTCTTCTTCCTACGTCCGCGCGACATCGCGGTCTATGTCGGCTCAGGCACAGTGGACGCCGGCATCACCGGCCGCGACCTGCTGCTCGACTCCGGTGCCGCCGCGGTCGAGCACCTGCCCCTCGGTTTCGGTGGCTCGACGTTCCGGTTCGCTGCGCCCGTCGACCGGGTCGACTCGGTCGCGCAGATCGACGGGATGCGAGTCGCCACGTCCTACCCCGTGCTCGTCACTCGTCACCTCGCCGCGCACGGCGTGACGGCAGACGTCGTGCGGCTCGACGGCGCCGTCGAGTCCGCGGTCCAGCTCGGAATCGCGGACGTGGTCGCCGACGTGGTCTCGACCGGGACCACGTTGCGCGGCGCCGGGCTCGTGGTCTTCGGTGACCCGATCCTGGTCTCGGAAGCAGTCCTGATCCGTCCCCAGGGCAGTGCGGTCGGCACCGGCCTCGACACCCTCACGCGGCGGTTGCAGGGCGTCCTCGTGGCCGACCAGTACGTACTGATGGACTACGACGTCCCGACGTCCCAGGTCGATCGAGCTATCGCCATCACCCCTGGACTCGAGTCGCCGACCGTGTCCCTGCTGCACAAGCCCGACTGGGCAGCGGTACGGGCCATGGTGCGTCGCGACCAGACGAACCGTGTGATGGACGACCTGTACGACGTCGGTGCGCGGGCGATCCTCGTCACGTTGATCCACGCCTGTCGGCTCTGAGCCGGTGGGGGCTTCACGCGAGACGGCCCGGCGGGCGCTGCACGTCCCGTTCCGGCCGCGGCTCGCTCGCGTGGTCGCGCTGGTCCTCGGGGTCGTCGTGGCCGCGGGAACTCCCGTGCTCGTCCTCACGGTGCCGGGCGACTACGGGTTTGCGGACCTGGGCGGCTTCGCCGCGGTCGGCGCTGCGATCGTCTGGTTCTGCTGGCGTGAGGCCAGCGTGCGCGCCCTGGTCGACGAGCGCGGCGTGACCGTGCGCAACCTCATGCTCACCCGGCGGGTCGAGTGGGCCGAGATCGTCTCGGTCCGCTTCGGACAGGGCCGGCCCTGGGTGCAGCTCGACCTGGCCGACGGTGACACGCTCGCCGTGATGGGCGTCCAGCGGGCCGACGGCGCGTTCGCAGCAGCAGAGGCCAGTCGGATGGCGACGCTCGTCGCGCTGCACGCGCGCACGGCCCGCAACGACTGACGGGTTCGTCAGAGCAGGCGCGCGGCGTGCACCCCGGCCGCGGCAGCCGCGAGGAACGCGGCGGGGTCCTGCCCGAGGCCCCGCCCCATGGTCGACAACCGGACCGGGGACCCGGCGAGGGCGACGAGCAGGTCGTCGCCGGCATCGACCCGGACGAGGCGGTGCCGGCCGATCGGCGACCCGAGGGCGAGCGCCTGCTCGTGCACCCGCACCCCCAGTGCATCGAGCGGCCCGTTGGGCGCGAAGACCGGGACGACGACGTCGGCCGGGACGAGTGCGACCCGCCCGTAGGCGGTCAGTGAGTGGTGGGACACGCCGAGGTGCCGCTCGCGCAGGTCGGTGGCGGACACGCGGAGCGCGGCGACAGGTCGTCCGCCGAGCGTGCCGACTGCGTTGACCGCCTCGCCTGCTGCGACGCCGGAGAAGCCCCAGCGGGTGCCGGTTCCGAGATTGCCAGGCCCCTGCGCGACCACGACCAGGTCGGCGCCCACCACAAGTCGCGCCGCGAGCAGCGCGGTGTGCACCGTCACCGCCTCCAGGTCACCGCCGAAGGCCTGGCCGGCGGTGATGCAAGCGCCGATCCAGCCGGCCGTGCGTAGCTCCGAGACGGTGCGGGAGAACCAGGCCGGCAGCGCCCCGCCGTCGGTCATTACGTAGGCCACCGACGGAACCGGGCGCCCCGCGACAGCTGCGGCGTGCCGGGCGCCCGCGACGACGGCCGGCAGCGCGGAGTGCAGATCGGCGATCACGACCGGCATTCCCGCGAGGTCGTCGGCGTCGCGCAGCTGGGCGTGATGTGCCGACTCCTGCTCGTCGACGCCCAGCACGAGCGCCTGCAGCGGGGTGTAGCGGGCCTTGACGAGGTGGCCTGGACCGGGAACGGGGTCTGTCGGCAGCGTGTCCGGCAGCGCCACGACGAGTGCGTACCCGCCGGTCCCGAGACCCCGGGCGAGCGCGGAGACGTTCAGGAGCACCCGGTCCCCGACGTCCGGGTTGCCGACGAGCTCGGTGTAGGCGAGCGCACGGACCTCGGTCCCGGCGGGCAGGACGGCGGCCGGGGGAGCGGCGTCCGGCATCGGGTCGGGCGCCGGCGTCAGGCCGAGCCTGACCGTCACCTCGAGGGCCCCGGCCCACGCCGCACCGCGCGACACCACGACTCCTGTTCGCCACGTGATCACACCGGTTACGCTACCGGCCCGCCGGAACGGCCAACGGCCACTAGCGTGGGGCCGATGCCTGCACAGACTCATCCCGCCGAGCGGCTGCTCAACCTCGTCATCGCCCTGGTCAACACGGCGGGTCGGATGACGAAGGAGCAGATCCGTGCCACGGTTGCGGGCTACGGTGATGCACCGTCGGACGTCGCCTTCGAACGCATGTTCGAACGAGACAAGGATTCGCTGCGGGAGCTGGGCATCCCGATCCTCACGGTCGTGGGCAGCGGGCACAGCGACGACGTCGGCTACCGCGTGGACCAGGAGGCGTACGCGCTGCCTGCCATCGAGCTCACCGCGGGGGAGCTCGGCGTGCTGTCGCTCGCCGTGCAGTTCTGGCAGGACAAGTCGCTGCGCACGGACGCGACGCGCGCGCTGACCAAGCTGCGGGCCGTCGGATCCGCGCCTGGGGGCACGGATCTGGTGGCCGGGCTCGCGCCGCGGGTGCGGGCCGCGGGGGACGCGTTCGGACCGTTGCTCGACGCTGTCCAGGCGCGCCAGGCGGTTGCGTTCACGTACCGTGCGGCGAATACCGGGGACGTGCGTGAGCGCACCGTCGAGCCGTGGCGGCTGCTCGCGCGCGGCGGCGGGTGGTACGTCGTCGGACGCGATCGGGACCGGGATGCTCCGCGCTCGTTCCGGCTCAGCCGCATCGAGGGTGCCATCGGGACGGTCGGCGCACCCGGTTCCTACGAGATCCCGGCGGACCTCGACGCCGCCGCGGTGCTAGCGGGCCGGGGTAGCGAGCCGGTGCGCCTGGCGACCCTCGCGTTACGGCCCGAGCGGGCGAGCGCGTTGCGGTCCCGTGCCGTCGCCGAGCCGGCCGACCCGGTCGAGCTGGCCGACCCGGCCGAGCGTGACTGGCTCGTCCGGCTGCTCGCGCACCGCGACGTGGTGCGGGTGCCCTTCACGGGCAGCGCTGATCTGGCCGACGAGGTCGCGGGCTACGCCGACGCCGTCGTCGTCCTCGCGCCGCCCGACCTGCGTGCCGCGGTGCTGCACCGGTTGCGCGCCGCCGCCGCCCTGGACGCAGAACCGCCCGCCGGGGGTCCCGTTGGCTGAGAGGGCGAGCGATCGGCTGCTGCGGATGCTCGGCATGATCACCTACCTCGACCGGCACGCCGGTGTGCCCGTCGAGCAGCTTGCCGACCAGTTCGGCGTGAGCACGCGCCAGGTCGTCGCGGACATCGACACGCTGTGGGTCAGCGGCACGCCCGGGTACTGGCCGCACGACCTCATCGACTTCGACGCGGCATCGTACGACGAGGGTGTGGTGCGGCTCGTCGAGTCGCGCGGCATGACCCGTCCGCTGCGGCTCGGAACGCGCGAGGCCGTCGCCCTCATCGCGGCGCTGCGGGCCATGCGGGCCGCGCTCGCCCCCGGCCTGGACCGGGGCCGTACGGCCGTGCTGACCTCGGCGCTCGACAAGCTCACCGCCGCGACCGGGGAGGCGGCTGCCGCGGTCGACGTGCGCCTGGCGCTCGAGGGCGCGCCCGCGGTCGTCGCTGCGCTCGGTGCGGCGGTCGCGGGCACTCGCCGGCTGCGCATCCGGTACGTCACCGCGGCCGACGTGACAAGCGTGCGCGAGGTCGACCCCATCCGGCTGCTCACCGAGGACGAGCACTCCTACCTGCTGGCGTGGTGCCACCGGGCCCGGGACGAGCGCTTGTTCCGGGTGGACCGCGTGCTCGAGGCCGAAGTGCTCGACGAGCCCGCAGCGGCGCACGCCGTGAGTGCGCACAGCACCACCTTCGCGCCGGGCCCGGACGACGAGCTCGTCACCCTCGAGCTCGTCAGCCGCGCGCGCTGGATCGCGGAGCAGGTGCCGGTCGAAAGCGTCGAGAACCTGCCCGACGGCGCCTTCCGCGTCGCGCTGCGGGTGGCGGACCCGGCCTGGTTGCGGCACCTGCTGCTGCAGGTCGGGGACCAGGTCCGTGCTGTTGCCCCTACCGGCGTCGCCGCCGATGCGGCCCGGGCTGCGCGGGAGGCGCTGTCGGCCTACCCCGCAGCGTCCGGACGCTGACGTCCGGGCGGGCGGTTCGGTTCGGATGTCTCTGCTCGACCGGTGCGGGGGTGGGGGTTCGCTAACCTGACCCCATGGTGTGGTTCACGGTCTGGACGCTGCTCGTGCTCGGCACGCTCGGTGGCGCCTTCCTGCTCGGCCGCGACCTCTGGCGCAAGGGCGGGGTGTTGCTCGCCGAGGTCGAGCGCGCCGGCGGGGTGGCCGGCAAGATCGCCGACCGCGCTGACGTGCTCGCCGCCGCGGCGCCGCCGCGCCCGACCCACGATCTGCTGACCGGTCGCGCTGTGCACCGCGCCCGTCTCGCGGAGCTGCGCGCCGTGCGGGCCGAACAGCGCGAGGCTCGTCGGCTGCGGCACGAGCGCACGGTCCTCGGCTGGCGCGTGTACACGCGCTGAGCAGTGCGGGCCGCCCTGCGGGCGTGTCAGGGATACGATGGCACGACCGCCAAGACAAGGATGTCCGTCATGCCGAACCTCAAGGCTCCCGAGATACTGCTCATCCTGCTCGTCGTTCTTCTGCTGTTCGGGGCCAAGCGGCTGCCGGATCTCGCCAAGAGCGTCGGGAAGTCCCTGAAGATCCTCAAGAACGAGGTCCAGGATCTGAACTCCGATGACCGGCCCGCGGACGCATCGAGCGCCGCCGCGCCGCCCGCGCCCTCGGACGTCACTCCGGCTCCGTTCCCCGACTCCGTGACACGCTCGCAGTCCCCGGACGACGCGGACCGAAAGCAGGTCTGAGCCGGCGGTGAGCGCGCGCCCCACCCGGCAGCGCAAGGACGACGCGGGGCGGATGCCGCTGCGTGCCCACCTGATCGAGTTGCGCAAACGCCTCGGCCTCGCGGCGGTCGGGCTGGTCGTCGGCAGCATCGTCGGGTGGATCGTCTACCCGACGGTGTTCGCGATCCTGCAGGCCCCCGTGGTGGCGCTGCGCGCACAGCGCGGTCAGCTCATCGCACTGAACTTCAGCGGGGTGATCTCCGCCTTCGACATGCAGATCAAGGTCTCGGTCTTCGTCGGGGTGCTCCTGTCGAGCCCGTGGTGGGTGTACCAGCTCTGGGCATTCATCACCCCGGGCCTGACCCGCCGGGAGCGGCTCGTCACGATTGGTTTCGTGGCCTCAGCAGTCCCGCTGTTCCTGACCGGCGCCTACCTGGCGTGGTGGCTGCTGCCGAAGGGCGTCGGTCTGCTGACCGGGTTCACCCCGGCGAACTCGACGAACCTCATCTCCGCGCAGGAGTACCTCACGTTCGTCATGTCCATGGTGCTTGCGTTCGGCGCGGGCTTCCTGCTGCCGGTGGTCATGGTGGGGCTGACGATGGTCGGCGTGGTGAACGGCCGCACGTGGCTCAAGGGTTGGCGGGTGGCCGTGCTGCTTGCGTTCATCTTCGGTGCGGTGGCAACACCGACAGGAGACGCGATCTCGATGCTCGTGCTCGCGCTCCCGATCACCGCGCTGTACTTCACGGCCGTGGGGATCACCCTCCAGCACGACCGAACGGCGGCCCGGCGCGCCCTCGCCGAGGACAGTGCGTGAGCCACCTCGGCGTCGTCATCAACCCGACCGCAGGTCGAGGCCGCGGGTCGAGGGTGGGAGCGGACGTGCTGTCTGCGCTACGTCGGCGCGGGCACACGGTCGGGGACCTCTCCGCGAGCACGCTCGCGGTGGCGACCGCGCGTGCCCGGCAAGCCGCCGTCGCGGGGCTGGACGCGATCGTCGTGGTCGGTGGGGACGGTATGTCCCACCTCGGCGTGAACGTCGTGGCAGACACCGACCTCCCGCTCGGCATCGTGGCGGCAGGATCGGGCAACGACGTCTCCCGGGCGCTCGGGCTCCCGCAGGGCGACGTGGGGGCGTCGGTGCGGGCGATCGAGCACGGGCTGACCCACGGGCCTCGACGCATCGACGCGGTGAGCGCGGGACCGCCCGACTACAGCGCCCGCGAGTGGTTCCTCGGCGTGCTGTCCTGCGGCTTCGATGCGGCCGTCAACGCCCGCGCCAACACGATGACCTGGCCCCGGGGGGGCGGGCGGTACGTCCGGGCGATCGGAGCCGAGCTGGGCCGTTTCGCACCGTACGGCTACAAGCTCACGCTCGACGACGCCGTCTGGGAGTCGGCCGGCACGGTGGTCGCCATCGCCAACTCGCCGGTGTTCGGGGGTGGCATCAAGATCGCGCCGGACGCCGCGATGGACGACGGACTGCTCGACGTCGTGGTGGCAGGCCCGTTCACCAAGCTCGGAGTGGTGAAGATCTTCCCGGGCATGTACGCCGGCCGGCACCTTCGACACCCGGCCGTACAGGTCTTCCGCTCGCGCACGGTGCTGATCGAGCCGGATATCCGCCTCGGCGGTATGCCCCCGGCGGCCTTCGCAGACGGTGAACGTCTCGGCCCGCTACCCCTGAACGCGAAGATCCACCCGGGTGCCCTGGCCGTCCTGGCCTGACCCCCCGGCCCTGCCCGACCCGAGGGTGCTTAGGGTTGGGGCGTGCCGGGTGATGCGAGATCTGAGTTGGTGGCTTTTCGCGAGCTGCAGAGCTTCGTGCTAGACGACTTCCAGGTGGCGGGGTGCGAGGCCCTCGAGGCCGGTCGTGGAGTACTCATCGCGGCGCCCACCGGGGCGGGGAAGACCGTGGTGGGCGAGTTCGCTGTCCACCTCGCGTTCGCGTCGGGCCGCAAGGCGTTCTACACCACCCCGATCAAGGCGCTGTCCAACCAGAAGTACGGCGACCTCGTGCGGCGCTACGGACCCGACAACGTTGGCCTGCTGACCGGAGACACCACGGTCAACGGGGACGCCCCTGTCGTGGTGATGACCACCGAGGTGCTGCGCAACATGCTCTACGCGGGCTCGCCGACCCTCGACGGGCTCGGGTACGTCGTCATGGACGAGGTGCACTATCTCGCGGACCGCTTTCGCGGACCGGTCTGGGAAGAGGTGATCCTCCAGCTGGCTCCGGACGTGCAGCTCGTGTCGTTGTCCGCGACGGTGTCGAATGCCGAGGAGTTCGGCGACTGGCTCGAGATGGTCCGTGGCGATACCGAGGTGGTCGTCAGCGAGCACCGACCCGTGCCGCTCGGTCAGCACGTGTACGTCCGCGACAAGCTGTACGACTTGTACGCACGCCACATTGACCCGACGGCGCCCGGTGTCAACCCGCCGATCAGTCCGGAGCTAGGCGACGTGTTGCGCCGCCGGGAGCGAGTGGCGGGGGAGTCGGTCGCCGGCGGGCCCCAGGGGCACGGTCCTCGAGGCCCTCGCGGACGCGGAGACCGGGGCTACCGGGGCCGGGGCGCCGGGCCGGGCGGCCCCGGGCGGCCGTCCTTCCGCCCGACGCCGCGGTTCGCCGTCGTGGAGCTTCTCGCTGACGCCGGGCTGCTGCCCGCCATCGTGTTCATCTTCTCTCGCGCCGGGTGCCAGGGGGCCGTCGGTCAGTGCCTGGCGGCCGGGCTGCGGCTCACCACCCCGGCGCAGGAGGCGCAGATCCGGCAGATCATCGAGGAGCGGTGCGCCACGCTCCCACCGGAGGATCTCGACGTGCTCGGCTACTCGGACTGGACCGAGGCCCTCGGCCGCGGGCTCGCCGCGCACCACGCCGGAATGCTGCCGATCTTCAAGGAGACCGTCGAGGAACTGTTCTCGCGAGGCCTGGTCCAGGTGGTCTTCGCGACCGAGACGCTCGCGCTCGGCATCAACATGCCGGCCCGCTCCGTGGTCCTCGAGAAGCTTGTCAAGTGGGACGGCACGGCGCACGTCGACGTCACGCCAGGGGAGTACACCCAGCTGACGGGCCGCGCCGGGCGGCGGGGCATCGACACCGAGGGGCACGCGGTGGTCGTCGACCACCCGGGCCTGGACCCCGTCGCCCTGGCGGGTCTTGCCTCCAAGCGCCTCTACCCGTTGCTCTCGAGCTTCCGGCCGACTTACAACATGGCCGTCAACCTGGTCGCGCAGGTCGGCCGCGAGCGTGCCCGGGAGGTGCTCGAGACGTCTTTCGCGCAGTTCCAGGCGGACCGGGGCGTCGTCGGGCTGGCCAAGCAGGCCAGGGCGCACGCCGAGGCCCTGGAGGGCTACGCGGAGGCCATGCGGTGCCACCTCGGTGACTACGCCGAGTACGCGGGGTTGTTGCGCGCCATCACCGAGCGGGAGCAAGGCCTGTCCCGTGAGGCATCCCGCGAGCACCGAGCCGCCGCCGCCGAATCCCTCGAGGGCCTGCGGATCGGGGACGTGATCGTGTTCGGGGTCGGCCGCCGCTCCGGCCGCGCGGTGGTGCTCGACGTCCGTGCGGACGCAGGCATCCAGGGTGTGCGTCCCACGGTTCTGACGGCGGACCGTCAGGTGCACCGGCTGTCGCTCGTGGAGGCGCCGGGCGGGGTGCAGAAGGTCGGCACCCTGCGAGTCCCGCGCGGGTTCAACAGCCGCAACCCCGCCGCGCGCCGCGAGCTCGCCGCCGCGCTGCGTGCCTGGGTCCCGGAGCCCGGCACCGAGCACCGCGGACGCAAGCGGCCGACCGCGAAGGCGCGCACCACCGCGGCTGACGACGCCGAGCTGGCGGGTCTGCGACGCAGGGTGCGCGCCCACCCGTGCCACGCGTGCCCCGACCGGCAGGAGCACGATCGCTGGGCCGACCGGTGGGATCGGTTGCGCCGCGAGCACGCCGCGCTCGTCGCCCGGATCGAGGGCCGCACCAGCTCGATCGCCCGGGTCTTCGACCGGATCTGCGAGGTCCTGAACCGTCTCGGTTACCTTGCCACGGTCGCCGGTGACGCCGGGCGCTCGGAGGTCACGGTCACGTCGGACGGGCAGTGGCTGCGCCGCCTGTACGCGGAGAACGACCTGCTGGTGGCCGAATGCCTGCGCCGTGGTGTCTGGGACGAGCTGGACCCGCCGGCGCTCGCCGCCGCGGTGTCCACGGTCGTGTACTCCGCGCGTCGCGACGACCGCGAAGGCGATCCCCGCATCCCCGGTGGGCCGGCCGGCAGGCTCGGGCGCGCGCTCGACGAGACCGTCCGGATCTGGTCCGAGCTGGACGACCTCGGCCGCCAGCATCGGATCGAGCCGACGGGGCCGCTCGACCTGGGCCTCGTCGAGGCTGTTCACCGGTGGGCCGCCGGGCGCAGCCTGGAGGTCGTCCTGAAGAGCAGCGACCTGGCCGCCGGGGACTTCGTGCGCTGGTGCAAGCAGGTCATCGACCTGCTGGACCAGATCGCCCAGGCGGCGCCCAGCGCGCGGATGCGCGAGGTCGCCCACCGCGCCGTCGTCGGGCTGCGCCGCGGGGTGGTGGCGTACTCGTCGCTCTGACGTGCTGCTGGTGGGCCTATCGTGAGCGGTTGTGAGCTCTACGCTGTACCGCCACGGCGTTCTCCACTCCTCGGCCGATCCGTTCGCCGAGGCCGTTCTGGTGAGCGGGGGGATCGTCGCCTGGCTCGGGGCGGACGACACGGCCGCAGGCCTCGCGCCGGACGTCGACGAGGTCGTGGACCTGGATGGTGCGCTCGTCGCTCCCGCTTTCGTGGACGCGCACGCGCACGTGCTCGAGACCGGACTGGCGCTCGAGAGCCTGGACCTGTCGGCCGCCGCAGGTGTCCACTCGCTCGCCGGTGCACTGGCCGCGGTCGCGCGGGCCGCCCGCACCGCGCGGGCTGCCGGCGTCACTGGGCCGCTGCTGGGATACGGCTGGGACGAGCGGGACTGGCCGGAATGCCGCCCGCCGACGGGCCTGGAGCTTGACGCTGCCGCAGGCGGGGCGCCGGTGTACCTCGCGCGCGTCGATGTGCACTCCGCGGTCGTGTCCTCATCGTTCGCGGCCGTGGCCGGGCTGACAGAGCTCAGCGGGTGGGACACCGACGGCCGGGTCCAGGGCGAGGCGCACCATGCCGCGCGCGAGATGGCCCGCCATGTCGATCCCGCTCGCCGGGAGGTCCTGTACCGCCGGGCGCTCGGGGAGGCCGCCGCGCACGGGATTGCGTCGCTGCACGAGCAGAGCGCGCCCTTCGTCGACACCCGCGAGGGGCTCATCTCGCTCCTGGCCCTGACCGCAGCCCCGGGCAGCGGGCTGCCCCACGTCGTCGGCTACCGCGGCGAGCTGTGCGCGACGATCGACGACGCCCGCGAGATCCTGGCCGCCATCCCGGGCCTGACCGGTATCGGCGGAGACCTCGACGTCGACGGGTCCCTCGGGTCGCGCACCGCGGCTCTGCGCGCCCCGTACCGCGACCTGCCGACGGCGCATACGCATGCCGGCTCGCTCTACCTGACGGCCGAGCAGATCTGCCACCACCTCGCGTCGGTGACCCGGGCCGGCGTGCACGCCGGGTTCCACGTCATCGGTGACCGAGCGATGGACGAGTTCCTCAGCGGTGTTCATGCCGCCTCGGAGGTCGTGGGACTTGGCGCGATCCGGGGTGCGGGTCACCGCGTGGAGCACGCGGAGATGATCGATGCCCCGACGTTGGCCGCGCTCGTTCTGCTGGGCGTGCGGCTGAGCGTGCAGCCCGCCTTCGACGCCGCCTGGGGCGGGGGTGACGGGATGTACGCCGCCCGGCTCGGCGTGGGGCGCGCCTCGGCACTGAACCCGCTCGCCGATCTCGCCGCAGCGGGGGTCCCGATGGCGTTCGGCTCGGATGCCCCGGTGACCCCTTTCGACCCGTGGGCGGGGGTGCGGGCCGCCGTCACCCACCACGAACCCGACCAGCGCATCTCGGCCCGAGCGGCCTTCCGCGCTCACACCCGCGGCGGCTGGCGGCTGGCTGGCCTGGACCACACCGGCGCCGGGGAGATCCGGCTGGGGGCCCCGGCTCATCTGGCGGTGTGGCGGGCGGACCACCTCGTCGTGCAGCCGGGTGGCGGCAGGGTCT
>Ga0209745_1001030_pt1 | contig 16805 bp, 17 predicted proteins | sample BarGraNGADG00312_FD_184495 | JGI IMG/M metagenome (GOLD analysis project Ga0209745, IMG submission 184495) | Arctic peat soil microbial communities from Barrow, Alaska - Barrow Graham LP Ref core NGADG0004-312 (SPAdes) (version 2) | ecosystem: Environmental > Terrestrial > Soil > Wetlands > Peat... | reverse complement strand
CGTTGGCGTCTGGGGTTAGCAGATTGGGGAGTCGGCTAGATCAATGCCACCACCGCAGCGGCGAGAGTCCTCGTTTGAGCTCGAGTTCTACGAGACGGCCTACGGCGACCAGCCCGCTCGCCGTTGGATGAAGGATCTGCTGCCAACCAAGCGGCGCGCGCTGGGCATGGCCATGGACGCGGTTCTGGCTCATGAGGGTGTTGGCGTGTGCGAGACGAAGTGGGGGAAGCCTTTGGGCGGTGGACTGTACGAGTTCCGCCTTCGAGACGACGACGCGCCGGGAGGGCGAATCCTGCTGCGTGCATTCTTTCATTCCTTTGGTGAGAGGAGGATCCTGATACTGGGTGGCTACGACAAGGGAGAGCATCCTGGCAAGGGATTCCAGGAGAGTCAGATCGAACAGTCGCGAAAACGCTTAAGGGATTTCTTGGTGAGATCCCAGCAACGATCAAAATAGGGGCTGCCATGCCCGTTGAGCCGTTGGGCGCGCGGGTTGCATTCGAGGCGATATGGTGTATAATCCATATCGATGGATGATGACCGGGCGGAGGGACTCCAATGGGCAATAAGAAGTTCAGCGACTTCCTGGACGAGATCAGAGAAGAGGCTCACACTGAGGGGCCGCAGGCCGAGGCCGAGTTGGCATTCTTTGAGGAGAGGTACCACCTGGCTCACGAGTTGATGCGTCGGCGGGGTCAACTCAAGTTGACCCAGGCCTCTTTGGCCAGTAGGTCGGGGATCGGTCAGGCTGAGATCAGCAAGATCGAGGGCGGGCGTTCTAACCCTACGCTGGAGACTATCTCGGTCCTCGCCAAAGCGCTGGGCTGCCGGCTATCGCTGGAGCCCGCCTCATAAGTACCAGTCCTGCGGCCTCGCCCTCTGGGGGTCTGCGGGCGTGCCGCCCGCTCGCGGCGTCAAGCCGCCGCACTCCACAGTCGCACGCTGCCTCCCCTTGACCGGGTGACCCCTCACACCATAGACTTCACCCCGGTGATGTATGCGTCTTTGCATGGACCAGTTGCCCTGGAAACGACCTGATCCTGTGGATTCCCCGGTCTCAAAACATAGAGGTTGGACGCCCTTGGAGGAGAACAGCGCCGGCAGCGTGGGCTGTCGTTCCGTACCGCTGGGGGATCTCACCTACACCGTCCTGGACATCGAGACCACCGGCCTCAAGCCCCAGGGCAACGGTATTACCGAGATTTGCTGTCTTCGGATCGAAGGTGGCCGGCTGCTGGATCGTTTCTCCACGCTGGTCAACCCGGGCATCCCCATCCCCCACTTCATTCAGACCATGACCGGCATCACCGACTCCATGGTCCGTGATGCCCCGTCCTTTGACCGTCTGATCCCCGACTTGCTGGCGTTTCTGGGGGATACGGTGCTGGTGGCCCACAACGCCCCCTTCGACCTCTCCTTCCTGAACTACGGCCTCTACTGCCACGGCCGGCGCCACCTGCACAACCCGGTGGTGGATACCTGCCGTCTGTCCAGGAAGCTGATCCCGGGGCTGTCCAGCGCGGGGCTGGACTCGGTGGTTCGCCACCTGGGCGTCCAGGTCAAGGACCGGCACCGAGCCGGTGGGGACGCCGAGGCCACCGTTGGGGTGCTGCTGAAGCTGCTGGAGCTGTGTCAAGCGCAGGGGATCGAGACCGACGCCCAGCTGGCGGCATTTACGACTCCTGCCCGCCCGAAGCGCGACCCCAAGAGCCCTCCCCGGCCGGGCAGCCATGCCGAAAGGTTGGCGGTGCTGGCGGAGCGCTGCCGAGCCCTGCCCGACGCCTCGGGAATTTACATAATGCACTCCGCCTCCGGCCGGATCCTCTACGTGGGCAAGGCGATCTCCCTGCGGCGGCGCCTCGCCTCCTACTTCAGCGACGACATCTATGGGAAGACCCGACGGCTGATGCGGGAGGTGGAGTCCATCGAGCACCGGCAGCTGGGATCGGAGCTGGAGGCGCTGCTGGAGGAGTCGCGCCTCATAAAGCTTCACCAGCCCCACTACAATGTGATGCTGCGGGACTACCGCGACTTCCCATTCCTGAAGATCGACGAGTCCGGCCCCTATCCCCGTCTGCAGGTGACCCGGGAGATCCACCAGGATGGCGCCCGCTACTACGGCCCCCTTCACAACATGAAGGCTACAGAGATGGCGTTGGGTATCCTCTCCCGCTGCTTCAGGCTGTACGACGACCGTTGCCCGGGTCGCAACGAGGGGGAGAGCTGCCTCTACCTCCAGATGGACCGCTGCCTTGGCCCCTGTCTCGGTCTGGAGCGTAGGCAGATCCACAGGCAGGCGGTGGAGGAGCTGTGCCGCCGGATCGAGACCGATCCCGACGGCCTGGTGGAGCAGTTGGTGCGGCTGAGGGACGCGGCGTCGGACCGGCTGGATTTCGAGACGGCGGCCATCTACCGTGACGGCATCGACGCCCTGTCCAGCGGGTTGGTTAGGCAGCAGATCCTGGCACCCCCGCTGGAGGGGTTGAACGTCCTGGCCGTCTGCCCCTCAGCCCACCCGGGCTGGGCGGAGCTGTTCGTCTTCGATCAGGGAACTATGGCCGGCCGGGCAAGAGTGTTCGCGGCGGGTGGGGACGCAGCCCGGGAGTCGCTCGAGGGGTTAATGGAGTCGGTGGCGCGGATGGAGTCGGGCGGCATCCCGCGCTCGGAGCTGCTCACCGACCCGGAGCGGCTGGATCGGGTCAACATAATCACCTCCTGGATGGAGGGACAGGGTCCCTCGACCAGCATCGTGGTGCTTGAGCCCGGGTGGGCGTCCGATCGTTTTACTCAGATTGTGGATCGGGTGTGGGGGGCGGCCAGAGTGGCCGCCGGTTTGGAGGAACAGCAGTGATGAGCAACGAGGAGGTAGCCCAGACCCTTGAGGAGCTGGCCCGCCTACTGGAGGTTCGCAAGGAGCTGATCTTCAAGATCCTCTCCTATCGTCGGGCCGCGGCGGCCATACGGGTGCTGGACGTCCCGCTGGTGGAGTATCGAAAGCTTCACGATCTGGAGGACATCGCCGGGGTTGGCGAAGCCATAGCCAAGAAGATGAACGAGCTGCTGGACACCGGCAGCTTGAGTCTACTTGACGAGCTCCGACAGTCCTCGGCTGGGAAGCGGTGAGTCACCGTTCTGCCCGCCCATCCGCAGGCTCTGGTACAATGTGGGCACTGAATGATGATCCTCGGCCGGCCTGGCCAAGGACTTGCAACTAAGTGGATCCAGCGGCTGTCCCACTGGCAAAGGGAGGTAGGCAATGCGGTTGCGATATCGCTACGTCTCGGTGGAATACGCGCCAAAGCCGGCTCACGGGGAGCGGATGCAGCGGGCGGGATGGACTTGGATGCTGCCCCTCCCCTACACCCGTGAGGAGGTGTGGCGTCCCCCCACGGACGTATACGAGACCGACGAGCACATCGTGATTATGATGGAGCTTGCAGGCGTCAAGGAAGACGACATCGAGGTGACCGTCTTCACAGACCTATTGGTCGTATCCGGCACCCGCCAGGATGGCATCAGGCCGGAGAAGGTCGTCTACCACGAGATGGGTATCAACTTCGGTCGTTTCCGCAGTGAGGTGTTTCTGCCGATTCGGGTAAGCCCGGAATGCATTGAGGCCCGTTACGAGAACGGTTTCCTCTACATCTGGCTGCTGAAGAGCTGCGAAGCATGGCAGCCCGGCGACAACAGTTAAGGAGGAGATGGCGATGACCGTTTCCGACATCGCGTCCGAGCATGTGATGGAGTCTGACGACACCCCCGTACGAGGGGATCAACCCTACCTGGTGCCCATTCTGCCTCTTAAGGATACGGTAGTTTATCCGCTAACTATTGTTCCGCTTGCCGTCGGCCAGGAGAGATCACTGCGGCTGGTGGACGATGTTGCCACCAAGGACCGCTTGATCGGGCTGGTAGCGCAGCGAAACCCGGAGACCCAGCTGGCAGGCCCCGACGAGGTGTACCAGATCGGAACCCTCGGCAAGATCCATCAACTGTTGAAGATGCCGGACGGCTCCGTGCGTCTGGTGATGCAGGGGCTGCAGCGGGTGAAGGTGCTGGAGTACACCCAGGAGCAGCCCTTCCTGATGGCCAGGGTCCAGCCGGTCCCGGAGACCGAGGAGCAGGAGCTGGAAGTGGACGCGATGTCCAGGAACGTCGTGTCCCAATTCCAGCAGTTGGTGAACCTGTCTCCCTACCTGCCCGAGGAGTTGGTGGCCGCTGCGATGAACCTGGATAGCCCCCGCCAGCTTGCCTACTTCGTGGCGATGAACCTGCGGTTGGAGCTGGAGCAGCGCCAGCAGTACCTGGAGATCGACTCCGTCGCCGAGAAGTTCCGGACGGTCATCACCTACCTGAGCAAAGAGGTGGAGGTCCTGGAGCTGGGCCGCAAGATCCAGAACGACGCCCAGGAGCAGATGACCAAGGCTCAGAAGGACTACTACCTTCGGGAGCAGCTCAGGGCCATCCAGAAGCAGCTCGGGGAGGAGAGTCCCGAGGAGGCCGAGATCGCCGACCTTCGGGGGAAGGTCCAGAACTCGGGCATGCCGGAGGAAGCCCTTAAAGAGGCGGAGCGGGAGCTATCCCGCCTGGAGAAGATCCCGTCGGCCTCGCCGGAGCACGGCGTTATTCGCACCTACCTGGACTGGCTGACGGCCCTGCCCTGGAATGTCAGCACGGAGCAGGCGATAGACGTGGCCAAGGCCCGCCAGATCCTGGACGAGGACCACTACGACTTGGTGAAGGTGAAGGACAGGATCCTGGAGTACCTGGCGGTGCGCAAGCTGCGGATGGAGCGCAGGGAGGAGGGCGCCGAGGGTGTCAACATGAAGGAGCCGATCCTCTGCTTCGTCGGGCCTCCGGGTGTCGGCAAGACCTCCCTGGGGCAGTCCATCGCCAGGGCCATGGGGCGGAAGTTCATCCGCCAATCGCTGGGCGGCGTGCGGGACGAGGCTGAGATCCGTGGCCACCGGCGTACCTACATCGGGGCGCTGCCGGGGCGGATCCTCCAGGCGATCCGTCGGGCGGAGTCCAACGACCCGGTGTTCATGATGGACGAGGTGGACAAGGTTGGCTCCGACTGGCGGGGCGACCCCTCCTCGGCGCTGCTGGAGGTGCTGGACCCGGAGCAGAACAAGGACTTCCGGGACCACTACCTGGACCTGCCCTTCGACCTGTCCAAGGTGATGTTCATCACCACGGCCAACACGCTGGAGACGATCCCTCCCCCGTTGCGGGACCGGATGGAGATCCTGCAACTCCCGGGCTACACCGAGGACGAGAAGGTGCAGATCGCGACGAAGTTCATCGTGGCCAGGCAGATCGCGGCCCACGGGCTGAAGCCCGAGGAGGTGATGTTCGAGGGGGATGCCCTGCGCACCATCGTCCAGGACTACACCCGGGAGGCCGGCGTGCGAAACCTGGAGCGCGAGGTGGCCACGGTGTTCCGCAAGGCCGCCAGGGAGATCGCCGAGGGCACGGCATCCAGCGTAGATGTCACCCCGGAGAAGGTGCGGGCGTACCTGGGGCGCCAGCGCCACTTCGCCGAGGTGGCGGAGATGGTGGACCGGCCCGGCGTGGTCACGGGGATGGTGTGGACTCCGGTGGGCGGCGAGATCGTGTTCATCGAGGCCGTGGCGATGCCCGGGTCCAAGGGGCTGAAGCTGACCGGACAGCTGGGCGACGTGATGAAGGAGTCGGCAGAGGCTGCCTACAGCTGCATCCGATCCCGGACGACAGGGCTGGGGTTCCCAGCGGACTTCTTCGATAAGCACGACATCCACATCCACGTTCCGGCGGGGGCGGTTCCCAAGGATGGCCCGTCGGCCGGCGTGACCATGGCCACGGCGCTGGCATCCATCGTCACTGGTCGGTCGGTGCGCCACGACGTCGCGATGACGGGGGAGATCACGCTGCTGGGCAAGGTGCTGCCCATCGGCGGGCTGAAGGAGAAGATACTGGGGGCCCATCGCGCTGGCATCACCACCATCATCCTTCCGAAGAAGAACGAGGGGGATCTGGAGGATCTGCCCCCGGAGCTGCGGGAGAAGATGGAGTTCATACCGGTGGAGAGCATCGACGAGGTGCTGGCCAAGGCTCTGGTGTCTCCAAAGTAGGACGGGTGTGCCCCGCCCCTGCGGGAGGGACGCCCGCGCTCCCTGGTGGCAGGGCGTGAGGTTCAACCTCACGCCCTCTTTCTTTCCCCAGGACTTCGCTGTAAGCTCTGCCATACATACATCGGACATAACGCGGATATCAACTGCGGCATGGCGCTTTGCCCTGCCCTTCTCTATTAGATCAGAGGAACCCCTTCCGTGAAAGTCCTTTTCGCCGTCGCCTCCTGGGGCCTCGGCCATTCTACCCGAGACCTGGTGCTGATCCGTGCCCTGGCGGGTGCCGGGCACGAGGTCACGGTTCTCTCCTCCGACCGTGCACTTGACCTCCTTCGAGGTGAGCTGAACGGTAGCTGCAATTACCTGGAGTTGCGGGATATCCCGAAGCCGATGGGGCGTTCCGCCTTCACCTTCTACCTTAAGATGAGCGCCGCCATGCCGCTGGTGTTCTGGACATTTCGCCACGAGCACCAGGTGGTTCGCCGGCTGAACCGCGTACACCGGTTCGACCGCATCATCTCCGACAGCAGGTACGGCGTATATCTGAGGGACGTTCCCAGCTATCACTTACTTCACACTCTACACCAGATCATCCCCGGCCGGCCCCGTGCATTGGAGAAGGCGGTGGAGCGGGTGCAGCAGCGGATCTTTTCCGGCGCCCGCAAGGTGATCGTGCCGGACCAGGAGGAGAACGGGCTGGCCGGCGACCTCTGCCACCGCCTCTCCTGCTTCCGGCGCGACCAGCTGGAGTACATCGGCATCCTCTCCAGCGTACGACGAATGCCGCTGGAGCCGGACGTGGACTATTTCGTCACCGTGTCCGGCGTGGAGCCGCAGCGCAGCATCTTCGAGCGGAAGGTGCTTGCGCAGCTGCCGGAGTTGCCCGGGAGGGTGGTGGTGACACTTGGCCGGCCGGACCTCCCTCACTCCGTCTCGGACGACGGGAGGGTGGCCGTCCACTCCTACATGAACCGGCAGATGCAGGAGGAGATGATGAACCGAGCTCGCCTTGTGGTGAGCCGCTCCGGCTACACGACGCTGATGGAGCTGGCAGAGCTGGGGAAGCGAGCGCTGCTGATCCCCACAGTGGGGCAGAGCGAGCAGGAGTACCTGGGGGCCTACCACGAGCGGAAGGGGACCATGCACTGTGTCAAGCTGCATAGGCTGTCGCTGGCACAGGACGCCCTGGCCGCCGAGGGGTACAGCGGCCTCGGCCAGTTCCACTCCACCGAGGAGTCGGTGCAGCGCTTCCTGCGGTTGCTGGAGGGGTAAGCCGCGCTTCTGACATTGTAGTGGCGACGCATGCGTCGCCACTACGCAATTTGCACCCCTGTGTTTGCACCCCCGTAGCGTCGGGGCTACTCCACAGAGTCACACCCCTACCGATTAGTCCGGTATTTTCAGCTTCTGCCCCAACTGGAGTGCGTTGGCAGTGGGCAACGTATCCCTGTTGGCGTCGAAGACCTTGCTCCACTTGGACGCATCGCCATAGTACTTCTGAGCGATGCTGGTGAGGGTATCCCCCGCGGCCACAGTGTGGGTCTTCTCCTGGGACGGTCCCGGCGTCGTGGCGGCGGCGGCAGGGGTGGCGGCGGTGGCAGGGGTGGCAGGGGTGATGACGCCTGCCGTGGCCACCGCGGGACTGGGAGCGGGGGTTGCCGTCGCGGACCGCGAGGCAGAGTCCTGACCGGGCCGAAACGCCAAGGCGATTGCGGCAATTACGAGGGCGCCCAACACGATCTGGAGAGCGCCTCGGCGGGCCAATAGGCTCTTCAGCCAGCTCCTGGAACCACGGGGACTTCCATAGTTGCGACTATGCATCTCCACCTCCCTTTGAGACGAGAGGAAACGAGGTGAGACGGGGGGGCACCACTTGGTCATTATACATGTTGCGGGGTGGAGTGCAAGGGGTGGGTCCGGGGAACAGTAGAAGACTACCGAAGGCTACTGGAGAGGGATGGGGATCGCGTGCCGTCCCTGAAATCGAACAATCTGGCTGTACCCCGCGGCGCGCAGCGCATCGATGGCGCGGTCGAACTGGATCCCCACCTCGGACGGCTTGTGGGAGTCGGATCCCAGGGTTGCGGGCACCCCCTGGCGGGCGCACTCCGCCAGCAGAGCGGGCGCCGGGTAGAGCTCTCCCACCGGCTTGCGCAGCCCTGCCGTGCTCACCTCTATGGCCAGGCCCGCCTGTTTCAGCGTCCCCACCACCTCTCGGTAGAGGTCCGTGGGGTCCGAGGCCGGCCGGTGGCCGAATTTCTTCACCACGTCCAGGTGACCGATCAGGTCGAAGAGGCCGGAGGCCGCCGCGCCCTTGATCAGATCGAAGTAGCGGCGGTAGAGGGCGTCCATGTCCCAGCCTGTGTACCTGTCCACATGCTTCGGGTCGTCGAAACCCCAATCCCCGATGAAGTGGACGGAGCCGTAGACGTAGTCCCAGGGGTAGGGGTCCAGGATGCGGGCAAGCTGCTCCTCGTGGCCGGGGACGTAGTCCGCCTCCAGCCCCAATCGGATGGGGATCTGTGGGTAGCGATCGCGCAGCCGCAGCACGCTCTCCACGTACTCCGGCAGCTGCTCCTCGGGCATCGCCAGGGTGGGATCGCGCCGCTCGGGGGGGAAGAAGTAGAGCGGGATGTGGTCGGAAAAGCCGATCTCCGCCAGCCCCAGTCCCAGGGCCCGCTCCACGTACTGCTCCATGGTCCCCTCGGCGTGGCCGCAGCGCGCGGTGTGGATGTGGTAGTCGGCCAGCTTCGCGTAGTTCACAGTGCACCGTTCCGCAACAGGGGTGGCAACTCCAGGAGGTTGAGTATCCGCGGCGAGTGAGCCCCCTCCTGGATGCCCCATCGGTCGATCAGTATCGCCTTGATGCCGGCAGCCTTCGCCCCATGGATGTCGGCCGGTATCAGGTCGCCGACGTGGGCGACCTCGTGGGGACCGACCCCCAGCGCGTCCATGGCCGACTGGAAGATCCGCGGGTCCGGCTTGTCGTAGCCTACGACGCATGAGGCGGCAATCACGTCGAACTTCTCCTTCAGCCCCATCCGCTCCAGATCGGGGTTCGGGTCGTCGGTGACGTTGGTGATCAATCCCAGCTTGTAGCCCTCGCTTTTCAGCTGGTCAAGGGCGGGCTCCACGTCCGGGTAGGGCTGCAGTACCCTGTCCAGCCCGCTCATGCGCAGCTGGATCTGGCCGGCCAACTCGGCGGCGTGGGCCAGGCCGAGGGACTCCAGGATGCGCTGCTGGAAGAGTGTGTACACCGCGGCTCGCTCCCCCGGGGTGCGCCTGTGGAGGGGATTGCTCAGCCCCTCCAGGGTGTAGAAGTCGTCGGCGGCCAGGTAGGCCCGCTGGATGGCGACGACTTCCGCCTCGAAGCCGAACTCCCGGAGGATGCCCTGCTGGCGAAGCTCGCGCGGTGGATGGCCGTAGACGAGGGTCTGGTACAGGTCGAAGAAGAGGGTGGTGATGGGCAACCTTGAATGGCCCCTTTTTGATTTCGACAATGATAGCACAAGGCGGGCCGGCCTGGGCTCCCGGTCTGCGATCACACCGGCTATCTACTAAAGAAGAGTCTTGACAAAACTAAGTACCAGATGCGACCGCCGTACCGCAAAAGCAGGACTCTTTGACGGGGCAGGTGGTGGGATGTAAAATCGCGCCACTTGACACAAGGGGGCCATTCGGTGAAGGGAAATCTCGCGTTCGCGCTTGCGGTAGTTTTGATGGCGGTGGGGCTGTGGCTTTCTATCGGCCTCGGCACCCCACAGATCTGGCTCTTTGGGGTCGGCTTGATCGGGCTCGTGGGGATCTCCGCGGAGAGCTATCTGGACCAGCCATCCACCGGCGAAACCCGCGACCACTACCAGGCTTTCACCCTCTGGATCGCCCCGGGTCTTTTGGTCGTATCCGGGCTGTGGCTGATGCAGATAATGCCCCCGGATAACCAGCTCTTGCCGGCCGCGGGGCTGGCCGCCGTGATGGGGTTGTTGCTGGTCTCGCTGAAGGCCAGCCTGAGTCCGGGCGATCGCTTCCACCGACAGGCGCGCTTTGTGGCCAACCTGATCCTCTACCTGATCGTCTTCGCCCTGTTCGCTTTGATCTACCACACCAAGGAGCGCAGCCTGTTCACGGCCACCTCCATCGGGGTGGTGGCGCTGCTGGCGGCGCTGGAGGTGTTGAGGTTGGGCCAGGGTACTCCCGAGCCCGGGTGGAGGCTGTCGCTGCTGGCGGCCCTCGTGGTGTCTGAGACGACCTGGGCGCTCAACTACTGGCCGGTGAGCGGGTTGGTTGGGGGTGCCATGCTGCTGCTCACTTTCTACGTCTTCGCGGGACTGATCCTGGCGATCCAGGAGGGGGGCATCGAGCGGCGACTGCTGACCGAGTACTGCTCGGTTGGGGTCGCCGGGCTGCTGGTCGTGGCCTGGGCCATGATGTCTTAGGGGGAAATGAATGGTTGGAATGAGTGAGCCCGATCAGAATGAGTACGACCTGATGATGCAGTTGGACCAGTTGGAAACCATCAAGGAGGAGATGGGGGAGTTGGGGGTCGCCACACTGGCCGAGGTCGAGGCGAAGATCGACGAGCTGAGCCGGAAGCTGGACGAGGTCCAGAAGAAGGGGAAGTAAGCCTTCGTCGCCGGAGGCTCTGACAGTTTGCGAATGGATGCAGGGGGGGGGCCAAGGTCCGGGGTATGCGGCGGCCGGCGAAACTTGGAGTATGCAGTGGCTGGCGAAACATGTTGAAACGGCGGGACTCTTAGGGTAAAATGCCCCAGCTCTGGAACAGAGCGGCGTAAGGAGGAATGGACCAAACATGGTAACCTTCCCTGAAGAGCGGCTCAGAGCCAAGCGGCAGATGACAGAGCGGGCGATCGCGCTCGCCATGGCAAGCCGTTGGGAGGAAGCGGCAAATGTGAACCGCGAGCTGCTGGTCCTGTTTCCGCAAGATGTAGATGGCCACAACAGACTGGGCAAAGCTCTTGCAGAGTTGGGCAAATTCGAGGAAGCTAAAGGCTCCTATAGCCGCGCAGCGGTTCTTGATCCCACCAACGTGATCGCCCATAAGAATCTGCAACGGCTTTCAAGACTGGCTGTCGAGCAGGCCGTTGACATAGCGCCGACAAGGGTGGACCCGTCGCTGTTCATCGAGGAGAGCGGCAAGACCACCATCACTACTCTGATGAACGTTGCGGGACCCGAGTTGCTCGCCAAGATGACGGCCGGTGATCTGCTGGAGCTGCAGCCCCGCGATCACATGGTCCATGTGGTGATCCCCCAAGGGGAGATGGTGGGACAGGTGGAGCCCAAGCTGGCCAAGCGGCTCGGAACGTTGTTGGGCGTCGGCAACCGCTACCAGACGGCAGTGACCAGCGTGGATGACCAGACTGTCAAGGTGATTATCCGGGAGATGTACCGTAGCCCGAAGATGGTTGGCAAGGTATCCTTCCCATCCAAGCCGGCGGCCGAAATGTTCCGCGGATACATCAAAGACAGCGTCCTCAAGTACGACTTGGACGATGAGGAAGACCTGTCCGAGGATGCCGATGACGGTCTGGAGATGACCGGCGAGGCGGAAATGGGCGCCGAGGAGCCGGAAGTGGTCGAGGAAAGCGAACTCCCGGAGGAGTAGCCGATCACTTACAGCTTCAAATTGTTGACGTCAAGTATTTACCCTGGTAAGATACTTTCAGCCATGAAAGGAGGTGATGCGAATGGGTTGTGATAGTTGCAGCGCGACGGCGCAGCTGGTTCGCACCTCTCGTGGGCTGGGGGCCGGGCGGTAATACCGCTCAGCAACTCCTGCCGACGGGTGTTGCAAGAACCGTAAGCTAGGCGCCTAGCGCTTGGCAACCGATAGCCAGAGGAAGCTCGCCTTCCTCTGGCTATCTCTTTTCTACAAGGGGGAGGGATGCGCCGAGGGCCTTCCCTGGGCGACTCATGCGTCTCCCCCACACCGGTCTCTTTTCACAGGGGTGTATGGATGAATGAGGGGACAGTCTTCTCAGCGCCGCCTGGCTGGGTGCTGCACTACTTCCCGGAGACGGGCTCCACCAACGACCTGGCCCGGGATGCGGGCGAGGCTGGAGCGCCGGAGCGAACCATATTTGTGACAGACCACCAGTCCAAGGGGCGGGGGCGCCAGGGCCGGAGCTGGCTGGAGGTGCCTGCCAGCGGCCTGCTCTTCTCCGTCCTTTTCCGGCGTCACCAGTCCCAATCCTTTCTCCTCACCTCCCTCTGTTCCGTGGCCGCCAGCGAGGCGATAGAGGGGGTGGCCGGGGTTCGTGCGGAGATCAAGTGGCCCAACGACCTGATGATGAGCGGCCGGAAGCTGGGCGGGGTGCTCACCGAGGTGAGTTGGGTGCAGGGCAACCCCTTCGCCGTGGTGGGCATGGGGATCAACGTCAACTTCGACCCCACGCTGCTGCCGGGGGTGCCCGACAACGCCACCAGCCTGCTGAGAGCGACCGGTAGGCATCTCTCGCGGCCCCAGCTGCTGCGCAGGATCCTGGAGCAGGTGGATGCCCTCCTCACCATGAAGCCTGCGAAGATGGAGGCGGAGGTGCGGTCTCGTTGGGCCGCCCGGCTGTGGCGGAGGCGACAGCGGATCATGGTGGCGGACAGCGGCCGGGCGCTGGAAGGGGTCTTCGAGGATGTGGCGGAGGACGGGGCGCTGCTGCTGAGGCTGGAAGACGGGTCCCTCCAGACCGTGCGGGTTGGGGATCTGGTGATCTAGAACCGACCTCAGCAGGGGCGACACACATGTCGCCCCTGCTGAGCTGCGTCGAGCCGCCGCACGCCAGTCGGCGTCACGTGCCCCAGTCGGCGTAGCCCTTCTCGTTGGCTTGGGCTCGCTCGGCTGCCTTGGCCTGCTGCTCCAGGGCGAGGCAGCTCAGGGCGGCGGCCACCAGCACCACCACCGATACCATCATGGTCGGTTGCATCGCCCCGACGAAACCGTTGACGAAGACGTCGTGGGAGATCTGGCGGAGCTGCTCTGCCGCCTGGGCCGGAACGCCGGCCGACAGCTGGAAGCCACCGTCCTGTCCACGCCCCACACCGAACCCGCTCTTGACTGCGTTGGTGAAGCCGTCGACGAATTGCTGCTGGAACTGGGGCGGCAGCTTGGCGGCCTGGCTGATGGCCTGCTCGTGGATGCTCGACACCAGTTGGTTCTGTAGCACTGCTCCCACCACGGCGCTCCCCAGCACACCGCCGAGCTGGCGAGTAGTATTCAAGACGCCGGAGGCCGCGCCGGCCATACGGGGGCTGATGTGGCGCATGGCAACCGTGGTCATGGGTGCGAAGATGCAGCCCTGTCCCAGTCCGGCCACGATCATCGGGATCAGCAGGGTTGCCGGTGTGGTGGTGGGAGTGGCCAGTCGCGTGATCATGCCCATGGAAACCGCGTAGATCAGCAGTCCGGCGGCGAGGATGTACTTGCCGCCGGTCTTATCCGACCACCGTCCCGCGAAGGGCGCCACGACCATCGAAACCAGAGACATGGGCGCCACGGTCAGGCCCGCGCTGAGGGCCGTGAGGCCCAGGGCCGACTGGAGATAGATGGTGAGGGGCAGGAAGAGCCCGAGCATGCCGAAGGACATGGCCGCCGCCACCCAGTTCATCAACAGGAAGTTCCGGTCGGCGAAGAGGGCGAAAGGCAGCAGCGGCTCGCTCTGTGTCCGCTCCCAGAGGGTGAAGGCGGCCAGGATCGCGATCCCCGCGATGATGACTTCAGGAATGCTCAGCCAGCCTGCCACGGTCCCCCAGTCGAAGTGCTCGCCCTCGATCAGTCCGAAGACGATGGCGAAGAGGCCGGTGCTGGACAGGACCACCCCCACGATGTCCAGGGAGTGGCGCCGGCCGTGGCGCAGGTCGGGGATGATGAGGAAAGTGGCCACGAAAGCCAGGATTCCTACGGGCAGGTTGACGTAGAAGATCCAGCGCCAGGACCAGTTGGTAACGATGAGGCCGCCCAGGGTGGGGCCGGTGATGGCGGCGACGCCCCCCACGGCTCCCCAGATCCCGAAGGCTGTACCCCGCTTCTCCGGAGGGAAGATGGAAGTCAGGATTGCCAGGGTCTGCGGGGTGAGCAGTGCGCCGCCCAGACCCTGGAGTATGCGGGCGGCGATCAGCTGGTTGATGTCCTGGGCCTGGCCGGCCAGGGCCGACGCGATGGTGAAGACCGCCACCCCCACGGCGAACAGCTGTCGCCGGCCGAACAGGTCTCCCAACCGGCCGGCGGTGATCAGCAGCACCGCGTACACCAGGATGTAGGCGTTCAGCACCCACAGTATCTGGTCCAGGGACGCCTGGAAGCTGTCGATGATGCTGGGTATCGCTATGTTTACGATGGTGGTGTCCAGCAGGATCATGAAGAACCCCATGCAGAGCACCAGAAGGACTATCCATGGATTGGATCGCAAACGAGCCATTACTTCTCCTTGAAACTATCTCGACCGACTAGATCGCCTGCGCTGGGTGCTGCTCGGGTCTTTGGAGGGTATTGCCGAGGGATTGTGCGGCGGCGATTACCCCCTCGACCACGCTGGGGTCGCCGCCCATCAGGCAGGCAAGTTCCCGGAGCAACAGGCGGAGTTCGAGTCGCTTCTTCTCGCCCATGGCGTCGAGGCTTCTCCCCAGGGCGTCGTCAATGTCCACCAAGGGAACCCTGGTCAGGGCGTCCAAGCCCTGCTCGGTCAGGGATAGTGGGGTGCGACGGCGATCGCTGGGGTCGCAGCCCCGCCTGGCCAGACCTTTGCGCTCCAGGGCATCCACCGCCGGCACCAGAGTGGCCGGGGCTAACCTCATGACACGGCTGATTTCGGTGATGGTGAGCGGCTGTTTGCGGAGCAGCTGCATGACCCCGAAGGGGAGGGCGCCGACGGTGATGCCGTGGGACTCCAGGCGGCGCTCGAGGTCATGCTTCGTCCTTTTGTTGACCATGCCGGCCAGGATGCGAACCTCCATGGCCACCGGAAATAGGTCGTCGCAGCCCATTTCATTAAACCTCGCGCACAATTAGTCTACTAATCATCAGTGCACGAAGCATACCAGGACCGCCGCCCCTAGTCACCCGGGACGGCGGTCCTGTGCATTCTGTTCGTCCTGTTTCGTCTTTACGCGTTTACGCAGCCCCTACTCGTAACGGAGGGCTTCGATGGGGTTCAGGGAGGCTGCCCGGTTGGCCGGGTAGATCCCGAAGAACACGCCGATGGCCGAGGAGACCCCGAAGGCCAGCAAGATCGAACTTGGCTCTACCACGGTCTGCATCTTCTGGCCGCCCAAGTCGATGCCGGAGATCAGTTGGGAGAGCCCAACCCCGATCAGGATCCCGATGATCCCGCCCAAAGCGCTCACCACCACCGATTCGACGAGGAACTGCACCAAGATGTCCCCCCGCTTCGCGCCCACGGCCTTGCGGATGCCGATCTCCCGGGTCCGCTCGGTCACGGAGACCAGCATGATGTTCATGATGCCGATGCCGCCCACCACCAGGGAGATCCCGGCGATGGCACCCAGCAGCAGCGTCATCACCCCCGTGATCTGGTTGGCCGTCGACAGCATGTCGTCCTGGCTGCGGATGGTGAAGTCGTCGTCCACCACCTTATGGCGCTGCCTCAACGCATTCCCGATGTCCGCCACCGAGGCGCTCATCGCCTTCGGGTCGTCGCTGACCAGCTGCACGTTGATTGTGGAGACGTTGTGGAGTCCGGCGTTAGTGCGCTGCACGTTCACCTTCTGCTGAAGGGTGGTGAGCGGCATCAAGATCGTGTCGTCCTGGTTGCCCATGGCCTGGGCGCCCTTGCTCTCCAACACCCCGGTCACCCGGAACTTCAGCCTCCGATTGTTGGAGAAGCCGATGCTGACAGTTTGATCCACGGCGTTGCCATCAGGGAAAAGGCTGGTTGCCACGTTGCTGCCCAGCAGGACCACTAGCGACTTGGCATCCATGTCAGTCTTGGAGATGAACTGCCCCTGGGCAGCGTGGAAGCTGCGGACGTCCTCGTACTCTGGGGTCACACCGGTGATTCGGGTGTTGACGTTGTTGCTGCCGGCGATCACCTGGCCGAAGAAACCCATCTCCGGCGCCACTTCCGAGATGTTGGCAACGCCGCCGTCGCCCAGTGCCAGGGCGTCCTCGTAGGTAAGGGTTGGGGCGCTGCCGGCTGCTGAACGGACGCCACCACCGGTGTTGGTTGCGCCCGGGGTAACGAATAGCAGATTGGTGCCCATGCCCTTAATCTGCTGGGTCACGGAAGCCTTTGCACCCTGGCCTACCGACATCAGGGCGATCACGGCGCCCACGCCTATGACTATCCCGAGCATTGTGAGGGCGGACCTCATCTTGTTGGAGGTCAGGCTCCCCAGCGCCACTCTAAGGGTTTCTAACGGGTTCATAGTCTTGTCTCTCCAATACCGGGGCCGCGGCGTCAAGCCGCCGCACTCCAAAAGGGCTTCTATAGGGCCAACGCCTTCTGCTCGTTTCGCACGTCGGAGCTCACCAGCCCATCCCGGACGTGGATGATCCGCCGGGTGAAGGCTGCGATGTCCGGCTCGTGGGTCACGAACACCACCGTTATCCCCTTCTCCTTGTTGAGCTTCAGGAAGGTGGAGATGATCTCGCTGCTTGCCTTCGTGTCCAGGTTGCCGGTGGGCTCGTCCGCCAGGATCAGGGTGGGATTGGTCACCAGCGCGCGG
>Ga0209745_1001028_pt1 | contig 16817 bp, 15 predicted proteins | sample BarGraNGADG00312_FD_184495 | JGI IMG/M metagenome (GOLD analysis project Ga0209745, IMG submission 184495) | Arctic peat soil microbial communities from Barrow, Alaska - Barrow Graham LP Ref core NGADG0004-312 (SPAdes) (version 2) | ecosystem: Environmental > Terrestrial > Soil > Wetlands > Peat... | reverse complement strand
GCAGAACCACTCTTTCACCGACCACTACCTCGACGTGCCGTTCGACCTGTCGCACGTGATGTTCATAACCACCGCCAACATCCTCTACTCGATACCGCCGGCGCTGCTGGACCGCATGGAGGTCATCGAGCTGCCAGGCTACACCGAGCCCGAGAAGGTCATGATAGCGCAGCAGTTCCTGCTGCCTCGCCAGCTGGACGAGCACGGGCTGGAGAGCTACGAAGTCAAGATTGAGCAGGAGACGATCTCGAGCATCATCAGGAACTATACCCGCGAGGCCGGGGTGCGCAACCTGGAGCGGGAGATCGCCGGGGTCATGCGCAAGATTGCCAGGAAGATCGCCGAGGGTGGCAAGGGTCCGTTCACGGTCAAGCCCGCCGACCTGCGGGAGATGATCGGGCCGGTCAGGTTCCGCCAGGAGGTCATCGAGGAGGAAGACGAGGTCGGAGTCGCGACCGGGCTGGCCTGGACCGAGGTCGGCGGCGACGTGCTCTTCGTCGAGGCGGAGAGCTACCCTGGAAAGGGGAACCTCACGCTCACCGGCAAGCTGGGCGAGGTGATGCAGGAATCGGCCCGCGCCGCCGTGACCTATGCCAAGGCCAACGCGGATAAGCTCAAGATACCCAAGGATTTCTTCGACACCAACGACGTTCACATCCACGTACCGGCGGGCGCCATCCCCAAGGACGGACCGTCGGCTGGCGTCACTATGGCGGTGGCGCTGGTATCCGCGGCCACCGACAGGCCGGTGGAGAAGGACGTGGCGATGACCGGCGAGATAACCCTGCGCGGCAAGGTGCTGCCCGTGGGCGGCATCAAGGAAAAAGTGCTGGCGGCCAACCGCGCCGGCGTGAAGAAGGTTATACTTCCCGAGGAGAACGAAAAGGACCTCGAGGAAGTGCCCGACTTCGTCAAGCAGGAGATGGAATTCTCGTTCGTCAAGAACGCTGACGAGATCATGGCCCAGGTGCTAAAGGACAGCGCCAAGAAGAAGGGGGAGGGTGGCGCTCGAGGGGCGAAGAAGGAGGCGGCCCCTGCAAAGGCTACGTAGGGTCTTCAACCCCCGATCGATCGCGTTCTACGGCGCGTCCAACAACCCCAGGAAGATGGGCACGGGGCAGCTCGCCACGCTCATCTCGCAGGGCTTCGCCGGCCCCATCTATCCGATCCACCCCACCGAGAAGACCGTTATCGGTCTCGAGGCCTACGCGCGCATCGAGGACGTGCCCGAGGCCCCGGACCTGGTGGTGATGGTGCTTCCCACCGGCATCGTCCCTGGCCTGCTGGCCGACTGCGGCAAGGCGGGAGTGCGGGCGGCGGTGGTCACGTCGGGCGGCTTCCGCGAGGTGGGAGGAGAGGGCTTCGCGCTGGAGCGGGAGCTCACCGCGGTGGCGCGCGAGCACGACATCGCGATGATCGGCCCCAACTGCATCGGCGTCTCCAACTTCAACTGCGGCCTCAACACGACGTACTTCCCCTACGAGCAGGAGGCCGGCGGTATCACAGTGATCAGCCAGAGCGGCACGTACTCCTGCCACATCTACGGGCACACCAAGCGCATGGGGCAGAGGCTGAGCCACACAGTCAGCGTGGGGAACTCGGCGATTATCGACCTGGCTGAATGCCTGGAGTACTTCGCGGACGAGCCCACCACCAAGGCCATCGCTCTCTACATCGAAGGAATAGCCGACGGCCGCAGGTTCATCGAGGCGGCGAAGCGCGCCAGCTCCAACAAGCCTATCGTCTCTCTCTACGTGGGCGGGACGGGGGCCGGGGCGCGGGCAGGGATGTCGCACACCGGGGCCCTGGCGGGGGACGACACCATATACGACGGGATGCTGCGCCAGTGCGGGATCCAGCGCGCGACCAGCATCGAGGAGCTGCTGGACTGGTGCTGGGCGCTCTCCACCCAGCCCAAGCCCCCCGGGAAGAGGCTCTGCATCCTCACCAACGCGGGAGGGCCGGGCGCGAGCATGGCGGACACGGCCAACCGCATCGGCCTCGAGGTCCCGATCCTCTCGGAGGGCCTGCAGGCAAAGCTCAGGGAGCACCTCCCGCACACCGGGGCGAGCATCAACCCGGTCGACATCACCTTCCTGCTCGACTACAAGGCTCTCTACGACACCATTCCCAGGCTGCTGATGGAGAGCGGCGAGGTCGACGGGATAGTGATGTACGGCGTCTTCGGGACGCTGCTCTTCAGGACGCTGCAGGCGGCGCTGAAGGGCCGGATCGACTACGGGATCGAGGCGCTCGTACCGATGTACATGGGCCTCATAGAAGGCTTCTCGAAGCTGTCGGCTGAGTACGGGAAGCCTATCCTGGTCTCTTCGTTCTGGGGCAGGGACGACGACGCGCTCGCATACCTTACGGACGTGGGGGTGCCGGTTTACCCAAGCCCCGAGCGCGCGGTCAAGGCTTTCGCCGCGCTTTACCGCGCTCAGTCCTTCGGGTCCTGATCGCCGCTCGTACTTAGATCCTGCTCGATCCTCCTGACGTTCTCGAGGCGCTTCTCAAGCAGATCCGTGGCTCGCTCGGTGATCTCGTCCATCGACTCCTGCAGCGCCCGGACCCGGCGCTCGACGTTGCGGCGCGTCAGGTCGTAGTCGAGCTCGCGGGCCCGCCTCTCCAGGTAGGCGCGGGGTGTCTCGCTCCAGTTGTGTGGAGGCGCGAACATGTAGTCCAGGCCCAGCTCGCTTGCGGGGAACGGGTAGCGCTTACGCTTGTTGACCAGGTTGTCCGTCGTGGTGATGGCGTTCTCCAGCTCCTCCGGCTTGCCGGTGATGCTCGCGGCCACCGTGTCCGCGCGGAGAGCGTCGTGGCCCCGCACCTTCCGCACGCGCCTCAGCAGGAAGCCCGCCGCCAGCACGTACGCCCAGACGATCACCGCGAAAGCGAAGGTCAAGACCGCGCGGTGCCCCGGCCGCACCATCGCGATCGATATGAGGCTGAGCAGCGCCAGCAGGGCCAGCAGGCCGTATGCCGCTCCCTCGAACTTGAACGAGCCGGGCCGGCGGAGATAGTCGCCGGACAGCAGGCTCGACAGCTCGTGCGCCATCACCGCCCGGACCTGGGGGTGGGGGAGTTCCGCCTCCAGCATCCCGGTGGTTATACCGATCCCCGGCCCCGAGGGCGTCTCGAAGGCGAGGCTGTTGGGGACCGCTCCGTCGATGACGGCGAGGTACGGCGCCTCGACCCCGGCGTCTTCGGCCACTCCTTCCAGCGTGTTCAAGAACTTGCCCAGCGCGCGCCTGTCGTACGAGCCGGCCGGCGCGGTCAGGATAAAGAAGTAGCGACGCGTCCTGAAGTACCCGGGGAGGAAGACGACCAGCAGCACCACGGCGAGGCCGACGGCGATAAGGCCTCCGGCCAGCAGCCGGGAGCCGCCGGTCTCCTTGATGAGCGGGGAGAAATGGATCGCGCCCGCGGCGTAGGGGACGACCACCAGGACCAGCAGCGCGATGATGCCGGCCGTCAGCGCGGCGAAGCACCCCGACTGGTACAGGAGCACCCTCCTCTGGTAACCCTCTATTTCGCGCGTCGCGCTTTCTTCGAGCTTCATGCTCAAAAGTATAGCGGGAACACATTTTGCATAAAGGGGACAGGCACCTTTATGCATTCCCGCTGTTTTGCGTTCGTGATGAAACACCAACCCAAGCAGGCGCGTCTAAGGAGCGTGCATGGGGAGCCCGCCCGGCTTGGAGGTGGCAGCAGTGAAGAAGGCAATCGTCGTCGCGCTGGTCTCGGTCCTGGTCCTTGGTGCCGCACTGGGCACCGGACTCTACTACGTCTTTCAACCCACTCAAGCCCGTCAGCCTCACACCACCCTGGGCAGGTTCGCCTCGCCCGCCGACTTCATCGCCGCGCTCAAGAACGGGCAGAAGTCTCAGTACAGGGGCGCCGAAGGCGGCATGATGACCACCAAGTCTCTCGCCGCGAACCCGGCGCCGGCAGCCGAGACTGCGGGCGCTCCGGCGCACTCCACCACCAACGTGCAGGTGGCGGGGGTGGATGAGGCCGACATTGTGAAGAACGACGGCAAGTACATCTACGCTATCTCCGGCCGCTCGCTCTTCATCGTGGCGGCCTACCCGGCCGAGGAAGCCCGTGTCGTCTCGCGGACCGACTTCGAGGAGAACGCCAGCATAAGCGAGATGTTCATCAACGGCGCCAAGCTGGTGGTGATGGGCGCTTCGGGATCCTCGCCCGCTCCCGAGGGCAAGGCGGGCGCCTACCGCCCCGCGACTTCTTTCATCAAGGTCTTCGACGTCTCGGACCCGGCGAAGCCAAGGGTCCTTAGGACGGTCGAGTACGAAGGTTCCTACTCCACGGCGCGCATGCTGGACGGCAATGTGCACGTCGTGCTCACCACCTATCCCTATTACACCCTGGACGGCGTAAAAGACCTCAAGCCCTCGGACGTTATTCCCTTGGTGCGAGACACCCGCGAGGGGCAGAAGGCGGCCGCGTTCGAGCCCGCCGCCGGCTACCGTGACGTCGAGGTCATCGACCCGCAGAGCTTCTCGTCCTTCCTCTCGATCGTCTCATTGTCGCTGGCCGACGGCAGCGGTGGCCTCAACAAGCGCGTCATCGCGGGCTACTCCGACAACGTCTTCGCTTCAACCGCCAGCATGTATGTCGCCAGCGCGCAGTACCCCTTCTACGGGGACTGGGCTCCGGTCGCGCGCGGCAACGAGAAGACGACCGTCTACAAGTTCGACTTCAAAGGGCCGAGCACGAAGTTCGTCGGCGCCGCCGAGGTGCCGGGGACCACGCTGAACCAGTTCTCGATGGACGAGGCCGGAGGGTTCTTCCGGATCGCCACCACCGTGGGCGAGGTCAGCCGGGAGGGCTCGAGCGCCACCAACAACGTCTACATCCTCTCCGGCGACATGAAGATGGCCGGCAGGCTGGAAGGGCTCGCACCCGGCGAGAAGATCTACTCGGTGCGCTTCATGGGACCCAGGGCCTACCTGGTGACCTTCAAGAAGGTCGACCCGCTGTTCGTGCTGGACCTTGTGAACCCGACGGCGCCGCGCGTGCTGGGGGAGCTCAAGATACCGGGTTTCTCCGACTACCTGCACCCCTACGACGAGACGCACGTCATCGGGGTCGGCAAGAACACGGTGGAGGCGGGACCGGAAGAGGAAGGCAACTTCGCGTGGTACCAGGGCATGAAGCTCGCCATCTTCGACGTGTCCGACGTCGCCAACCCCAGGGAGATGCACAAGGTCGAGATCGGCGACCGCGGCACGGACTCCTACGCCCTGAGCGACCACAAGGCTTTCCTCTTCGACCGCGAGAAGAACCTGCTGGTCCTGCCGGTGCTGCTGGCGGAGCTGAGCGGCGAGCAGAAAGCCTCGCCGGACCGCCAGGCCAACGACTACGGCAGCTACACCTACCAGGGCGCCTACGTCTACAACGTCTCGCTGGAGGGCGGGTTCGCGCTCAAGGGGCGCATCACCCACGTCGAGAATCCCGCCGAGATGGGCAGGGACTATGGCTACGGCTACTATGGCGCGGCCGACTCGGTGAGGCGCAGCCTCTACATCGGCTCGAACCTCTACACGGTCTCCGAGGCGAAGGTCAAAGTGAACAGGCTGTCCGACCTGGGCGAGGTGGCGACCGTCCGGCTGCAGTAGCCGGCGCGGCCGCGGATCAGTCATCCCCCGAGGACTCCTCCCAGGCCTCAATGCCCTCGCGCACGGCGAAGACGGCTACCACCAGGGCCGCCATGGGGTCGGCCCACCACCACCCGAAGGCCGCATTGAGCGCGAGCCCCACCAGCAGGACCACGGCCAGGAAGCCGCAGAAGAGCGACTCGTGAGCGTCCGCCGCCAGCGCCGAGTTATCGATGCGCCGGGCGACGCGCCCCTTGGCGATGAAGAGAAGCGGCATCACCACCAGGGCGGCCGCCGCAAGAGCTATCCCCGCCACGGATGACTCGGGCCTGGACCTCCTGACCAGGTCGATGATCGACTCGACCGCCACGTAGGCCGCGAGCGTGAAGAAAGTGACCGCGATGAGACGAAGCGCGGTGCGCTCCCTGGATTCCTGCTCTTCTTCGAGCCCCCGGAGCTGCCAGATCACCACCAGCGCAGCGAAGAACTCGATGACCGAGTCCAGCCCGAAGGCGACCAGGGCTATCGAGTGGGCGATCACGCCCGAGGCGACGGCCACTCCAGCCTCCACCACCATCCAGGCGAGGGTGAAGTACTCGAGCCTGAACGCCAGCCTGACGGCCCTACGGCGATATTCGTCGGTGTGCGGCAACCCATTCTCCCATGTGTCGTTGCTCGCGCCCGGGCTGCTGCCCGGCTTTAGAATAGTGGACCAACCGAGCCGGGATTGCCAGAAGGGGGGACAAAGCCGAGTGGGGCGGAGGGAACCTCTACTCCGCGCCGAAATCATCCGGCGCGACATAAGGCGACATAAGACGCAACATCAGACCGAAAGGGGGAGTTGGCATGCCGGGAGAGATGGTCCATTTTGATATCCCAGTCGACGACGTCGACAAGGCGATTGATTTCTACGGGTACGTCATGGGGTGGAAGTTCGACAAGTACGGTAGCGGGGGCGACGGCGGGGGGCACGGAAGGCATGGAGTACTGGCTGATCAGCCCGGACCCGGGCAATGAGGACGCCGTCGGGGGCGGCATCGGAAAGAAGCAGATGCCGCAGCAGAGCACCTTGAACTACTACCAGGCCGAGGGCGGCCTGGAGGCGTTCAACAAGCGCGTCCTGGACAAGGGCGGGAAGGTGATGATGGAGAAGATGGCTGTCCCGGGTTACGGATGGATGTCCGTCTGCGTGGACCCGGAGGGAAATCCGTTCGGCGGCTGGGTCGACGACAAGGACGCCAAGTAGGATCCGAGTAAGTCAGAAAACGCAACAATGGGGTCAGACCACTTTGTTGCATATATGGCCTTTTAATGACGCATCACCAGTACACACCAGTGGTGCGTCATGTTTCCACGAAATATGCAACAAAGTGGTCTGACCCCATTGTTGCGTTTTTTACATGTGCGACAGGATCTTGGAGAAGAAGTCCTGCGTGCGAGGGTGCTTGGGGTTGTTGAAGATCTGGGTGGGGTCGCCGTCTTCCACCACCATGCCCTCGTCCATGAATATCAGCCTGGTCCCAACCTCCTTGGCGAAGCCCATCTCGTGGGTGACCACCATCATCGTCATGCCCTCGAGAGCCAGGTCCTTCATGGTGTCCAACACCTCGGACACCAGCTCGGGGTCGAGCGCTGAGGTCACCTCGTCGAAGAGCATTACGTCGGGGCCCATGGCCAGGGCCCTGGCTATGGCCACGCGCTGCTGCTGCCCGCCCGACAGGTGCGCCGGATAAGCGTCGGACTTGTCCTTGAGTCCCACCTTGTCCAGCAGAACCAGCGCGATCTCGTTGGCCTCGTCCGCCGACATCTTCTTGACCTTGATCGGGGCGAGCGTCACGTTTTTCAGCGTAGTGAGGTGCGGGAAGAGGTTGAAGCTCTGGAAGACCATCCCCACCTTCTCGCGCACCTTGTTGATGTCGGTGGCCTTATGGGTTACGTCGATGCCCTCGATGAAGATGTTGCCGCGGGTCGCGCTCTCGAGCCCGTTGATGCACCTGAGCATCGTGCTCTTTCCCGACCCGCTTGGGCCGACCACGACCACTACCTGGGAAGGCATTACATCGAGGTCGATCCCGTTGAGCGCGACGAAGTCGCCGAACCTCTTGTGCAGGTCCACGATTCGGATCATCGCCTCGCCGGAATCGATATTCGTCTCCATCTCGCCGGACACTTCAGATTCTTCCGTCTCAATCCCCTTTCGAGAGCCTTACCTCGAGGTACTGGACGACGCGCATGGCCGGTATCGTCACCAGCAGGAAGAACAGCGCCACTCCCACCAGCGGGGTGACGTTGGCGTCCCTCCCCATGCCCTCCTTGCCGACCAGGAACGCCTCGGAGAGCCCGATGAACGCCACCAGCGCGGTGTCCTTGGTGAGCATGATGAACTCGTTGGACAGTGGCGGTATCACGCGGCGAACGGCCTGCGGCAGCACCACGTACCTCATCGACTGCAGGTAGGTCATGCCCAGCGAGCGCGACGCCTCCATCTGCCCCTTGTGGATGGATTCGATCCCGGCGCGGAATATCTCGGCCTCGTAGGCCGCGTAACACACCGTCAGCGCCACGGCGCCGGCGGCGAACCTGCTGAGGTTGAGCCCCAGGTACGAGAGCCCGAAGTAGATTATGAAGATCTGGAGGATCAGCGGCAGGCCGCGTATCACGTCGATGTACACGACCGCGATGAACCTGAAGATCTTGAGCTTCGAGAGCCGTAGCAGCGCCACAAAAAGGCCGAAGATCAGGATGAAGAACTCGGCGACCACCGCGAGCTTCAGGGTGGTCAGGAAAGCGCGGCCCACCTTGGGCCACCAGAACTTAATGGTGTCCCAGTTGAAGAAGTCCGCGATGAACGCCCTGAGCCTTTCCTGCATCAGGAGGATGAACACCGCGAGCGCGACCAGCAGCAGGCCGATTATCCCCAGCGTCTGCCCGGCCGTCGCCAGTCCGTCGCCCGCCAGCGCGTCGTCGTAGAGGATCCGCCGCTTCGCGATGCGGGCGAAGACGATCGCGAGCACCGCGCCGACGAACGGGAGCGCCGTCAGCCCGAGGATCCCCATGATGAGAGAGGCCTTCGCCCACCCGCTCACGTTGGGCTTCTCGAAGTCGGAGAGCATCTCTCCTTCAGCGTTGAGCTCTATCTCGTTCGCCATTTATTCATACCTATGGGGGCGCTAAGACCCCCGGTTAGAAACATGGGCCTGCATCCATTATGAACGCAGGCCCATGACTGCAGTGCTACTTAGATGCTCTGTTGTTTATTCCGTCGGCGGTGCGGCTCCGAACCACGTCTTGTAAATCGCGGTGTAGCTGCCGTCGTCCCGGATCGTCTTCAATGCGCCGTTGATGCTGTTGAGCAGCGCGGTGTTGTCCTTGCGGACCCCGATGCCATACTGCTCGTTCGTCTTGATCTTGGTGATGACCTTGGTCTTGCCACGCTTCCCGCTCACGTACATGTTCACGGGATAGTCGTTGATGATGGCGTCGACCTTGCCCTGCTCGAGGGCCTCGAAGGCGACCAGGATCGTGTCGAACTTCTGGATCTCCTTGATTCCGCCGGCCTTCTGGATCTCCTCGGCCTTGAACTGGCCGGTGGTGTCGATCTGGACGCCGACGACCTTGCCCTTGAGGTCAGCCTGACCCTTGATCGTCGAGTTGTTGGCCACGGCGATCGACTGGTCGCTGTCGATGTAAGGGTCGGAGAAGTTGATCTGCTTCTTGCGGTCCGCCGTGATGGTCATGGCGGACATGATGATGTCGTACTTCTTGGTCTTTAGACCCGGGATGATGCCGTCCCAGGCGGTCGATATCACTTCCAGCGTCAATCCCAGCTTCTTCGCGATAGCCTGGGCGACCTCGACATCAAAGCCGACTGGCTTGCTGCCTTCCATGCTCTCGAATGGCGGATACGACGTATCGCTGCCCATCGTGAGCTTGCCCGCTTTCAGCGTCTGCCCGCTCGCACCCCCGCAACCCGCCGCCAGCGGTATCGCCAGTAGCGCCGCCAGCAGCAGGCCGATAGCCGGCTTCATCCACTTTCCCTTCATGCTGCCTCCTTTTCCCCAGTATCCGCCCACATGCCCCCAGCAGGTGGACGGCGCGCGGCGCACGCCGCACGGGAAGCATTATATGTCCCACGGTGTTCAGGGGCAACAATCAAGAGTCCGGAGCAAAAAAGCCGTTTCTGGGGGAATGCGCCACTGGGTCAGGCCCCCGTGGTGCATATTATTGCCGGCGGGACGCATCTCCACACGGGCGATTTTCGGGGTCAGACATCCCGGCTCGCGTTTCGCCGCCGCTCGCCCCGCCGCCGCTACGGAGCAACGGGCCGCGCGTGCCGTTTGTGGTATAAGAGTACGGTCGCCTGAAGGAGTACGAAACGGAGCGTGATGGACGAGCAGAGGCGCGAGTGGCTGTTCGATGAAAAGAGGCGCGCGGAGCTGGCCCTCGTTGGCATAACGGTCATATGGGGGCTGACTTTCACCTTCACCAAGAAGAGCCTCGTGGAGCTCCAGCCTTTCGTGTTCCTCGCCTGGCGGTTTATCCTGGCGTTCCTGGTCATGTTCGCGCTGTGCGCGGGGCGCCTCAAGAAGATGAACCTGCCGACCCTGGGCGCCGGCGTCCTTCTGGGATGCCTCCTCATAGGCTCCTACGCGTTCCAGACCTTCGGGCTCAAGTACACCACGGCGGGCAACGCCGGCTTCATCACCGGGCTGTTCATCGTGTTCACCCCGCTGCTCGCAGCGATCTTTCTCAAACACAAGCAGTCGCCCAGGGCCATCCTGGCGGTGGCGGTCGCCCTCATCGGGCTGGGGTTTCTCTCGATCGCGCCGGGCTTCCACATAAGCACGGGGGACGCGTTGGTCCTGGTGTGTGCCTTCACCTACTCGGTACACATAATCTTCCTCGACGGCTACACCAAGAAGTACGATCTCCCGCTGCTGGTGATGGTGCAGATGGGCGTTCTGGCGGTCGGGAACACGGCGCTTGGCCTGGGCTTCGAGACCTTCAAGCTCCCGTCCACGGGATACGTGTGGATGTCCGTGATCGTCTGCGGGCTCCTGGCTTCAGCGCTGGCGTTCTACGTGCAGGGATACGCGCAGAAGGTCCTGACACCCTCGCGTACGTCGATGGTCCTCATCATGGAGCCGGTGTTCTCGCTGATATTCGGGATGATACTGCTCTCCGAGAGGCTCAGCTTGCGCGGCTGGCTCGGCTGCGCGCTCATCTTCGCCGGGATGCTGATCACCGAGATCCCCGGCGGCTTCCTGAGGCGGGGAAGGGGCGAGGCCGGCGAGCGCGAGGTGGACGCCGAGCTGATACAGATTTAACTCGGTATACCTTCTCCATCGGGTGTTCGCAGACTCAAAACCCTCCGGAGAAGGTATACCTCGCCAGCCTGTAATATTGATAGCCCAGCGCTGAAACGCAACAAAGGGGTCTGACCCCTTTGTTGCGTTTTTCGATTACACGCCGACAATCATTCCTACTGGTCAGCAGTCTTCTTAGATTTTCTTATAAAGGGGGGGTGTCCAGACGGGGGAAGGGTGAGCGTTTTGCGAGCGATTCGCAGCGTTCAGGGAGCATAGAGAGTCTGCTGACATCAGAACGCGAGGACCAGCGAGCAAAAGGCTCACCCTTCCCCCTCCCATTCCGATAGTGGGTAGAATCATTGGTGACCGTGCGACAGACGATACGAGGAAGTATCTCGATACGAGGAAGTATCTCGATGCAAAGCGAGCGAAGGCCTCCCGCGACCAGGGGCGGATCGACCCACGATAAGCCGGACGACATCCTGGTGACCGAGGTCTCGTTCTGCGCCCTCGACCTGGAGACCACCGGGCTGTCTTCTCTCTCCAGGATCGTGGAGGTCGGGGCGGTCCGTTTCCGGCTGGGCGAGCAGGACGAGCAGTTCCAGACACTGGTCGACCCGGGCTGCGCGATACCGAGGAGCGCCTCGAGGGTGCATGGGATAACCGACGAGATGGTCCGGGGCGCGCCACCGGCGCGGGAGGCACTCCAGCGGCTGGCCGAGTTCAGCGAAGGTTGCGTGCTGGTAGCTCACAACGCGCGCTACGATTCATCGATCGTGTCGACCGAGCTGTTGAGGGCGGGCATGCGCATGCCGCAGGCCCATGTCCTTTGCACCATCAAGGCATCGAAGCGGCTGCTGCCCCGGATGCCCAACTACAGGCTCCAGACCGTCGCGGAGACCCTGGAGATCTTCCCCGAGGGGTACCACCGGGCCCTCTCGGACGCGGTCGCCGCCAGGATGATCTTCGAGAAAGCCGTCACATTCCAGCCGGGGTGGAGGGACAGGACACTGGGCTACTATGTCGAGCAGTGCACCACTGGCCGGTTGGGGGCCGGAATCGAGATCGAAGCGCCGCTGCCGGACGAGCTCGAGGAGGTCGGCCGGGCGCTGGGCGAGGCCATCGAGTTCGGGTCGTACACCCTCATAACGTACCGCGGCGGGGCCAGGCCGCAGCGAACGGTGCAGGTGAGGCCACTCAGCATCTTCTGCGTCAGGGGGAACCATTACCTCGACGCCGCGTGCGCGGACGGGAGTACCCGCTCGTTCAGGCTGGACAGGATCACCCGGGTCCTCTTCGAGGGCGCGTAGTACCTCAGAACCAGTCGGTGGTCCTCACATACGGTTGATAGAGCATCGCGTAGAGGTCCATGGCGTAGCGGTCGGTCATGCCAGCGAGGTAGTCGCACACCGCGCGCTCGAGCCCGTCTTCCTCCGCGTCCTCCTTGAGCTGCCGGGGAAGCAGGTCGGGCTTCTCCAGGAAAGCGTCGTATATGCCGTTGAGCATCCGCTCGCCCTTGTAGATCATCCTGCCGACGAGTGGGTGGGTGTAAACCTCTTCCAGCATGGCCCGGCAGATCATCTCGACCTGGTGCTGCGCCGCGCCGGAGAAGCCGACCAGGGGATCCTCGTGCAGCCGGACCTCTTCGGCGGTCTCGACCCCCGCCGAGGCCACGTTGAGCCGCGTGGCGTCCACCACGTCTTCGATGAGCTCGCCGATCATGGAGCTTATCCCCCGCATCCGGCCTACGTCGCGCTCGTTGGGCCCCAGTTCCCGGCCGGCCTGCGAGGTGGACTCCCTCATCACCTCGAGGAGTCTGGCGATAAGGGGCGTGTCGGCGGCCTTGCCCTGGAGCCATTCCGTCCCCATCAGTCGGATGCGCAGCGCGTCATCGAGGTCGTGGGTGCAGAATGCGATGGTGTCGGCGGCGTTGACCACCTGGCACTCCGCCGAGGGCTGGCTGTAGATGCCGAACTCGACCAGCATCGGTGGATGGTCGAAGATGGTGTAATGCCGGGCGAGGCCCTCGCGGGTCTCCCAGCAGAGGTTGAGCCCGCGGAATTGCGGATAGGCTCGCTCGAGCCTTTCGACCACACGCAGCCCCTGCACGTTGTGGTCGAAGCCGCCGCGCCCCGCCAGCAGGCGGTCGAGGGTGGTCTCACCGCCGTGCCCGAACGGAGGGTGCCCGATGTCGTGCACCAGCGCGATGGCCTCGGCGAGCATCTCGTTCAGGCCCAGCATCCCCGCGATGGACCGCGCGATCTGCATGACCTCGATGGTGTGGGTCATGCGGGTGCGGTAGAGGTCGCCCTCGTGGGTGACGAAGACCTGCGTCTTGTACTGGAGCTTGCGGAAGGAGCCGCTGTAAAGGATGCGGTCGCGGTCGAGTTGGAAGCGGCCCCTGTGCTCGCAGCCGGGATCCTCGAAAGCTCGCCCGGCCTCGACCCTTTCCGGCAGCGTGTCGTCGCCGGCGGCCAGCGCGCTCATCTGCCTGCGGGCCCGACCGATGCGGGTGACGTTCGATTTTCGCGGGATGTTCGACTGGGACATCGGGTCGGTCCTCCTGGTGCCGCGGCGGTATTTCCAACACTAGCCGGATTCTAACATGCCCCTGTGACAGGCTATACTTCCCCCGAAGGGGTGCCTGACGGCGCCGGCCCCGTCCCAGGGAGGAAGAATGGACTGGATAGACGTGAGCGTGCCGCTCCGCAACGACGTGATCGGCTGGCCCGGCGACGTGCCGGTCGAGGTCGCGCGCCGGATGCGCATCGAGCAGGGCGCTGATTACAACATCTCCATGATCACCTTGAGCACCCACGCGGGCACTCACATGGACGCCCCGCTCCACTTCATCGCCACGGGCGACAGCATCGATTCGATGCCGGTCGACGTCACGGTGGGCGAGGCGAGGATAATCGAGATCCGCGACCGCGAGTCGATCAAACGGGCTGAGCTGGAGGAGCACGACATCCAGGCCGGCGAGCGCATCATCTTCAAGACAGCCAACTCCGAGCGCGATTGGCTCGATGTTCCCATGATCGAGGATTACGTGCACATCGCCCCCGACGCCTCCCGGTTCCTGGTGGAGCACGGGGTCAGGTGCGTGGGGATCGATTACCTCTCGGTCGGGAGCTTCCGCCCGGAAGAAGCCAGGGAGACACACACCATCCTGCTCGCCGGCGGCGTATGGATCATTGAGTGCCTCTACCTGGTGGGCGTGCCCGCGGGCCCCTGCGAGCTCCTCTGCCTGCCCCTGCGCATAGAGGGCGCCGAAGGGGCGCCCGCCCGCGCGTTCATCCGCCCTATCGGGCAGGATTTATCCTGACCGCACTCGCCATTGGGCGATCATCTCTTGCGTCGGTGTTGCGTCATTCCGATGATGCAACACCGGTCGAGCTACATCAGCACGTTTCGTCGGTACCCCCCGCGCCGAGGCGCTTGGAGAGGTGGACCAGGAAGTCCTGCACGTTGGTCACGATCGACTTCACCTCCAGCGTGCCGCGGTCCCGCAGCTTGTTGACCGCGAACTCGGAGACGTCGACCACGTAGATGTAGACGGGGCGGACGAGGCCGTCCACGACCTGGTACGACGGGGTCATGTTGCCCGCTGCTATCGCGTGCAACTGCGTGGCGAGCGCGATGAGGGTGGTCGCTTTCCTGGTCTGCGCGCGCATCGCGTCCTGTGAATCGAACACGCTGGCTATGGTGCCCGGCAGCGGCCCGTCGTCCCTGATGGAGCCCGCCGCCACCAGCGGTATCCCCGCCTTCACGCAGGCGTAGACTATGCCGTCCCGCACGCCTTCACTCTCGATCAGTGCCTCGACCGACCCGGCGGCGCGGGCCATGTTCAGCGTTTCCAGGTGGTTGTAGTGCCCGCCCTCGTCCGACTCCTGGGTATAGATGTTCTGGCCCAGGCCGGTCTTGAACAGCGACGCCTCCAGGTCGTGCGTGGCTAGCGCGTTCCCTGCCAGCACCGCGTCCACGAAGCCCCGGCGGATGAGCCCGGACATCGCTTCCCGCGAGTCGTGGTCGAAGGCGACAGCGGGCCCCAGCACCCAGACCACGTAGCCGTTCTCGCGCTCGAACTCGAGCAGGTCGTAGAGGGTGTTGTAGTCCCTGGAGTACGCGGTCTCGCGCGTCCGGCCGGTGCGGAAGACAAAGGGCTCGCTCTTTCGCCCCGCCTCGCCCGCGAAGCCGCCGGCGTGCACCAGGATGCCCTGCGAGCCGTCTTCGGCGCGGCCGACCACGACCCGCTCGCCCGACTCCAGCCTCCTGAATTCCTTGACCTCGAGCGACCCGTCCCGGCGGACCACGATCACACAGTCCATCCGGCTCTCGGTCGCCAGGGCCCACTTTCCGGAGACCTTCACGTACTCCGGATAGATGGTGGTGGCGTGGTAGCCCTCGGGCGCGACGCCGGGCGCGGAGACCGTGACCAGCATCGCGTCGGGGCAGGAAGCCAAGGGCTCGGCATCGAGGGCGGGCTCCTGGTATCGAGGTAGCGTGAAAGGCACTCGGTCCTCCCTTCTGCGGTTCGGTGGGGCCGTCGCGGCCCCTCCGGCAATACCAACCTACACGGAAGCGTGCGCGCCCCGCAAGATATAGAATTGAAAGCACCAACACTACGATGGGGGTCACATGAAGATCATCGACGTAGAAGCGTATCTGTGCCGCTTTCCCCTGCCCGAGGCTTTCTTCCCCTCCTGGATACCCGGCCTCCCCGAGATGAACAACAGCCTGCTGCTGGTGCGCTTGCTGACCGATGAGGGCATCGACGGCTTCACTGCTACCCCGGCGTTCCTGGGCGAGCTCAAGGGCGTGCCCGAGCTGCTCAAGGTTTTCCTCGTCGATCGCGACCCGTTCAAGGTGGAGGACTTCGTCAAGGTGTTCCGCGGCGCCAAGGCGGTCGGCGTGCGCGCCTGGTTCATGGAGATCGCGCTGTGGGACATCATCGGCAAGGCGGCGGGCCAGCCGGTGTACCGGCTGCTGGGCGGATACCGCGACCGCGTTAAGGCCTACGCCTCCACCGGCGAGCTGCGGCCGCCGCCGCGGCGAGCCCAGGACGCCCTCGCCATCAAGGAGATGGGCTTCAAGGCCATCAAGCTGCGCATCCGCTCCGAGGAGGTGGACGACGACCTCTCCGTGGTGGAGGCAGTGCGAGAGGCGGTCGGCCCGGAGATGGAGATCATGGTCGACGCCAACCAGGCGTGGCCAATCCACGGGTTCGGTGACTACCCCACCTGGGACGCCAAGCGGGCGGTGATGATGGCGCGCGAGCTCGAGCGGCTGGACGTGACCTGGCTGGAGGAGCCGCTGGGCATGTACGACTACGACGGCCTGGCCCTGGTGAACGCCGCGACGTCGATCAGTATCGCGGGCGGAGAGCTCAACAACGACATCTACGACTTTCGCGAGCTGATCTACCGGCACTGCTACGACATCCTGCAACCCGACGTGACGCTCGCGTGCGGAATCCTCAACGGGGTCAAGATCGCGGGGATGGCCGAGGCCGCGGGCCTGCTGGTGAACCCGCACACCTGGACCAACGGGATCGGCTTTGCCGCCAACCTGCAGCTGATGGGCGCGATACCCAACTGTACCTTCTGCGAGTTCCCCTACGACCCGCCCGGCTGGGTGCCCGAGGCGCGCGACGCGATGCTGTCCGAGCCATTCGGGATCGACGACGAAGGCTTCGTCAAGCTGCCGGAGGGGCCGGGCCTGGGCATCGAGGTGGACATGGAGAAGGTGCGGGCGTTCTCCGAGCGCCTGATGTAAAAACGCACCACGGCGCCTGACCCCATGGTGCGTTTTCAGACTTCGGTCGGACTCTCCGGGGACGAGGCCTTGCCCCGTCCTGGAGGGGGAGCGCCCCTGGGGGGCTGCCACG
>Ga0209745_1001026_pt1 | contig 16820 bp, 7 predicted proteins | sample BarGraNGADG00312_FD_184495 | JGI IMG/M metagenome (GOLD analysis project Ga0209745, IMG submission 184495) | Arctic peat soil microbial communities from Barrow, Alaska - Barrow Graham LP Ref core NGADG0004-312 (SPAdes) (version 2) | ecosystem: Environmental > Terrestrial > Soil > Wetlands > Peat ... | reverse complement strand
GATAAAAGGGTGTCCGAGGCCGGACGCAGGACTCATCCGATACAGGGTCAGCAGGGGGGATATGCCACTAAACCAGCTCTCAAGCCATTTTTCAGCCTCGGATACCCTCTACCCCCTCGCTGATTCTTGCCTCGGCCGGGATGTCACGAATGTATCACGAGGCCGCGTCGATTCGCATAATTCTGTTATCATATTTAGTAATTCTTGAAGGTCGGGACATTTATGGGGAGGGAATTTTCGTGCGCAAGAGTTTAACTACACTATTCATCCTCGCGGCCTGCATCCTGCTTTTGGCATTGTCGGGATGCTATGAGCAGGGCGGCCCGGTACCGGAGGAAAAGCACCCGGCGGTACAGCGAACATGGACCATGGAGGACGTGAATGCGGCGGTTACCCTGACCAGGGAAAAAATCCCGTCACCGGCTCCAACGGGTAACGGCACGCCTCCGGAAGACGCCAACTACGTTACCTACCTGCGCTGCCGGCCTGCAGAAGACACCGGAAGCATAAGCGATGCCGACGCGGTTATCGTCCTCATACCTGGCGGCCAGGCCGGCCAAAGCTACATGGAAATACTGTGCAAGCAAGCGGTCTATATGGCTCTCACACAACGCAACAAACACATCGAGATGTTGGTCATGGACCGGCGCCCCAACAACGTCGAGGATCTTACCGGCATGAACGCCGCCATGGCTGCGCATGACACCCAGGTCGCCATCGATTATTACTATCATGGCGCCGAGATAGACGGGCACACATTCGCCGGCTTCAATCCGGATATGCCCTACCTTTCGGAGTTCGGGCTCGAGTTGGTTATGAAGGACGTTAATACGCTCATTACCACGGTTGTGCCCGACCCCGCCGTTCGGCGGCAAAAACTCTTCCTGGGCGGCCATTCCATGGGAGGCCCTTACACAGCCCTCTACACCGGATGGGATTTCGACGGCAACCCGGAAACCACCGATGACGCCGGTTACATGAATGTCGCCGGTCTGGTCGGACTGGACACCTTAGTACAGATAAACCTCGATTTCGTGACGGATTTTAATAGCTCTACTCCTTCAACCGCCGATGTCGCAGCGCTCACGGATACTCCGGCAACGGGTAACGAGGAATACTACATCAATTTCCTGGATGACGTCCGCACGGGTTCCCTCACGCGGCTTATACCTTCGTCTTATCTGCTTACCTCGGAAATCATGGCCATTGAAGAATTGCTGGCCATGGAGGCGGTCTGGCATCCCAATGAGGAATCCGATTTATTGAAGAGAATTCCTTATTCCCCATCGGCGGCGCAGACCATCGCGATACTGCATAACAGAGGCCTCGACAATTACCTTACCGGCATTCCTTCCATTAAGGATTTCCGTTACACCAACGAGGTTGCTTTCGCTTGCGTGGTTGACGACAACTTCGATCCCATGGGGGCGCTGCAGGCTAGCTGCGGGTTTTTAAGTGGAGGAGCCGTGGTGAAGAAGGACTTTCCGATCACCCAGGAGTTACAGGACTTGTATCCTGAGATCACCGGCAAAGGCACCATAAATATGAACAGGCAGTTTATCGCCAACGATGCCGGCCCCTACTTCCAGATGGGAACGGGCCCGCTTTACACTTGGGCTAATTACGATGAGGTGGGCGACAATGCAGATCCCAATTTTATGAGCACCGACGGCAGCATTACCTATACAACGGCACAATCGGAAGTCTCGAACCTACAGGATGTCGCCCTCTCGATGTTCGATCAATCCAGCAACGGCTTGGAATGGTATTTCACCATTCGCCAGTGGGTCGATATTTGGGCGGCGCAAGAGAGCTTCAATACCAAGTACGGGCTCAATTACCTGCACCCCGACGCAATAAAAAGCCTTCCCAAAATTGAATTTGTCGGCGACGAAGGACCGATGGCCGGGCGGACGGATCAGTTGCCACCCGCGGTCCACGTGCTCAAGGGATATAACCACCTGGACGCTTTGTTGGCTGCCGCGAACACGCCTGCACGGCGGCCGAACGAAGTAATCGATCCCCTACTCGACTTCGTTCTTCCTGCGACCCCGTAGTAATAGCAAGGAATCGCACTATAGGGCGGGCCTGGTGCCCGCCCTTTTACTATCCGCGACTATAAATTGCCATTTTATGTTAAAATTTATTCAGAGTTTTCGAATGCCGGTGACTCTAGGGGGTTATAAGAAGGGCGAACCTCAACGGAGAAATCTTAAGACTAATTCTGGATAATTATTCCTGCTCGGGTATTACCCTCATGTTTGAAAGGGGGAGAAAAATGCAAAGCCTAAGAAATTACCCCAAAATAATTTTGCTTGCTATGGTGATGGTGTTTCTGCTGTTCACGAACCTGGCCCTCGGCCTCTTGCCCGCGTCCTCCCTGGCGGTGGCATCTCCTGGGCCGGGCTGGGTCGAGCAGACGCCCTTTCCCGGCGGACAGAATCTCAACGCAATCGATGCCGTAGATTCCAATACGGCCTGGGCGGTGGGTGATTATGGCACGCTCCTTAAGACATCTGACGGAGGCCAAACCTGGCAGAGCCAGAACTCTGACACAAGTTGGGCATTTCGTTCGATAGATGCCGTTACGCCTTCTATAGCCTGGGTAAGTGGAGTGAACGCTGTCTACAATACATCCGATGGCGGCACAACATGGGTTTCACATACTACGGATCCTGCCTTCCGGGCCATTCCTGTCCTCCCGGGATTTACCTTGACTGCCCCTCTCATAGGAGGACTTGCCGCGATTGATGCCGATACGGCATGGGTGACCGTCAGTTATGATGCCGTAATGCCGAATCCCCTTGGTCCCTTCTATCCTCCTATCCAAATCCTGAGCAGCGCGATATGGAAAACTGCAGACGGTGGGGATACTTGGAGCATGCAACTGTATTCCTTAAGCCCTCAAAGACTGGGACAAATATTTGTCGCGGATGGCTCAACCTTATGGACGGCAGGGTTCAATCTCCAGGATATACCCCTCGTGCCTAAGACTTATTCCTTGAGGTCCATTGATAAGGGCGTCACCTGGATTTCCCAAGACATGGGAATCCAAAATCAAATAACGAGTTTTTCGGTAGTGGATTCCGAGACAGCCTGGGCCGTTTCTGGAGACGCTTGGAGGACGATCGACGGCGGAACAACATGGGTGGATGTCAGCCCTCAACTCGACCAGGGTATCGGAGCGATTGCCGCTTTAAACAGAGATGTTGCTTGGGCACCATATTCGCTCAGGAGGCCAAACGATTACCTGGGCCAAACGATTAAGACAACAGACGGAGGCCAGAATTGGGTAATTCAGTCTGTTCCTACAAACCAATATCTTTCCGATATAGCGGTCGTGGATGAAACAACGGCATGGGTAATAGGTTGGAGCGGCGTGATCTTCAAGACGACCGACGGTGGAGACGCCAAGCCGGATGTGCTCTCGGTTTCTCCGGCCTCAGCCACCTGGGGAGATAAGGTGACCATCAAGGGAATCGACTTCGGGGCCACCCGGGGCACTTCGTCTGTGGCCGGTGTGGAGAACGCCTCGGATTACGTCTCATGGTCGGATACGGAGATAGTAGTAAAGGTGCCAACCGGAACGTCTGGGAAGGTGCCGGTCGTCGTCACGACCGCGGCGGGTTCTTCCAACCCAGGAAGCTTAACTGTCGTCCCCGGCATGTCCGTGACTTCCGTTACTCCCAATTGGGCTAACACAGGAAGCGAGGTAGAGGTGACCATAGCCGGGACGGGCTTCGCCTCCGATGCGGTGGTGAGCCTGAAGTCGGGAGCGACCATGATAAGTCCCACCAGTACAACCTGGGTCTCCGCCAACAAGATCACCTGCAAGTTCAGTCTTACCAACGCCGCGGTAGGAACCTATGACCTTTCCGTAAGCAACCCGGGTGGATATAGCGCCACTCTTGCCGGTGGCTTTTCCGTCAACGCTACCAGCCCCTGCGGCTTTGGAAGCGGACTGGGAATGCTCATGCTCGGTCTTTCCCTTGGACTGCTGTCATTGGCGGGCTCGGCGCGAATGAAGCGCAAGTACAGGCGGGCTCACCGATAAGGGGGAGCACGGCAGCAGGCCGGGGCTTCATGCAAGGGCGGGCCTAGTGCCCGCCCTTCTTCCATATGCGGGCCTTATCTACTAAAGGGACCTTTACTTCTTCTATAATTGGAGCAACTTATCTTAAGGAGCAAGCGATGATCGCCAACCGGGGAAAGCGCATTTCGCCCTTTATAGTCATGGAGATTATGGAAAGGGCCTTCGCTATGGAGAGGGAAGGCCATGACGTAGTCCACATGGAAGTGGGAGAGCCCGACTTCGACACGCCGCAATGCATCAAAGAAGCGGCGCATAGGGCGCTGCTCGAAGGCAGGACCCATTACACGCATAGCACGGGTATTCCCGAACTGCGCGAGGCGATTTCCCGGCACTATCTCGAGAAATATAACGTGGGGGTCGACCCTGAGCGGATCATCATCACCAGCGGCAGCTCGCCGGCCATGCTGCTCCTTTTCGCGGCGCTGCTCGATCCCGGCGATGAGATAATTCTTTCCAATCCCTGCTACGCCTGCTACCCCAACATTATCGAGTTCGTCGACGGCAAGCCGGTCGAGGTGCCGGTATTCGAGGAGGACGGCTTCCAGTACCGAGCGAAGGAGATAGAGGGAAAGCTGGGGCCCGCGGTGAAAGGCATCCTCATCAACTCTCCGTCCAATCCCACCGGCAACCTGCTCGAGCCGGAAGTCATGCAGGAGATTTCGGCCATGGCAAAGAGAGGGCTGTATGTTGTAAGCGATGAAATCTATCACGGCCTGGTCTACGAGCGCAGAGAACATTCCATCCTGGAATTCACTGACCATGCCTTTGTCATAAACGGTTTCTCCAAGCTCTACGCTATGACCGGCTGGCGGCTCGGCTATCTGATCGCCCCCTCCGAATTCGTGCGGCCGATTCAAAAGATGATGCAGAACCTCTTCATATCGGCAAACGCCTTCGTGCAGTGGGCGGGAATTGCCGCTCTTACCGAAGCCGGCGAGGAAGTCGCGGCAATGGTGCGCACCTACGACGAGCGCCGCCGTTTCCTGTTGCCACAGCTTAGCGAGATCGGATTTGGAGTGGCGGTCGAACCGCACGGCGCTTTTTATATACTGGCGAATGCCAAGAAATATACGAATGATTCCTACAATTTCGCCCTCGAGCTGCTGGAAAGAGCGCGGGTGGCGACCACACCGGGCATCGACTTCGGAAGCGGAGCTGAGGGATACATACGATTCAGCTACGCAAATCATCTCGAGCAACTGGCGGAGGGCACGCGCCGCTTGAAAGAATATCTCGCGAAGAGGCGCTGATTCCCACATTCGGCGGCGGCGATTCGTTTGCTTGATTCTCATACGTCATTCCTTCATCCTATGGGGCGGGACACATATTGTAAGAGGCTCAGGGCCTTCTCGTTATTTAAGAGAGAGGCGGCACCACCAGCCAATCGCCGGCTGGGCAAAAGGAAGGCGACGCAAATCTTTTGAGTGGCAGCAGGCGGATAAAGGCGGGGTTATGAAAACGAGAATGGCATTCGGACTGCTCTTACTGGCGTTCCTGGTCTTGAGCGCTGTTTCTCCGGGCGCCGCATTCGCGGCGACACCCCCTCCAACCCAGGATCAAACGGCGGGGACGCAATTCATCATCCATCCGGAAGAGGGCAAGCTCGCCGATGTGGTGGGGGAAGTCATGGCGCAGGGCGGCCGCGTGGAGAAAGCCCTGCCACAGGGAAACCTGCTGCTGCAATTGCCCGAGGGCAGCGGTGAGGAGTCGCTAAAGCAGTTGCCGGGAGTCTCCTGGGCGGAACCGGACATGCCCTTCTATGCTCAAACGACACCAAACGACCCCGATTATTCCAGGCAATGGTACCTGGACAGAATTAACATGCCGCAGGCATGGAGCACTGCTGGCGGCGGAAACCCCTCTATCGTAATAGCCGTCCTCGACTCCGGTGTCGCCTACCGCGACAACGGCAGCTTCAGTAAGGCTCCCGATTTCGCCGGAACAATCTTCGCACCCGGTCACGATTTCGTCGAAAACGACGATTACCCGGACGACGATTACGGGCACGGGACACACATGGCTGCCATAATCGCCTCGACTTTCGGCAACGACTTCCGTGCAGCGGGCATGGCATATGCCTGCTCGATAATGCCCGTCAAGGTGCTGGGAAGCAACGGGGTGGGCAATGCCTCCCTGCTCGCTTCCGGCATAACCTGGGCAACGGACCACGGCGCCAGGATCATTTCTATGAGCGTGGCCTCACCACGACATAGTGAGGCCGTGGGTCAGGCGGTGAGCTACGCGGCCTCCAAGGGCGTACTTTGCATTGCCGCCGCGGGGAATGAAGGCTCGGATGCCGGTTACCCGGGTGGGATGGACTGCCCGGCCGATGAAGGGGATGCCGTCCTGGCGGTGGGAGCAACCGACTTCAGGGATTTAAGGGCGCATTATTCCAACTTCGGCGCCGGGCTCGATCTGGTGGCGCCGGGCGGGGACATGACGCGGGATGATAACCATGACGGCTACGGCGACGGGATATGCCAGGAGTCATACATCCAGTCCGGAAACAGCCAGTCGGGTTACACACTGGCCTGGGCGGACGGCACCAGTATGGCCGTGCCCCAGGTTGCGGCCGTGGCGGGTCTCATCCTATCCATAAGTCCGGGCTTGAGCCTGGCAAGAACCTCACAGATTATCACCTCTACCTGCGTCGATCTCGGATCGCCCGGCTGGGACGCCTACTATGGTTCCGGTCGGCTTAATGCTGCTGCTGCGGTGGCGGCGGTGGGACAAAATTCTTGGTATTTCGCCGAGGGGACGACGCGATCCGGGTTCGACGAATGGCTCTGTGTATTGAACCCCGATTCTCAGGACGCACAGGTCGATTTCGACTTCCTGATCTCCGGCGGAGAGACCCAGAGGGCGAGCTTTACCGTAACGGCGCAGAGCAGGTTTTCATTGAATGTACGCTCGGTGGTTGGTAACGACAAAGATGTAGCCGCCGTGGTTTCAAGCGCAAACTCGATAGTCGCGGAGCGGCCCATGTACTTCAATTATCAGGGAAAGTGGGCCGGGGGGTCGGACGCCAGGGCTGCGAGCCATCCGGCGACCGAGTGGTATTTCGCCGAAGGTACGACACGTTCCGGATTCGAGGAATGGGTTACGCTCGCCAATCCGGGCTATCAGGACGCCACAGTGGATCTTTTATATCTCGTCGGTCCCGGCCAGGGGTACAACCGGGGCCAGCAATGCATTATACCCGCACGTTCCAGGCTGACCGTGAACGTAAACGAGACCATAGGCCCTGACCTCGACGTGTCCCTGCATCTGACCTCCAGCCTTCCCATAGTCGCGGAAAGGCCAATGTACTATAACTATCACGGCGTCTGGGCGGGTGGAGACGATGTTATGGGCGCCCTATCGGCTTCCAAAGAATGGTATTTCGCCGAGGGCACGACCCGCTCGGGGTTTGAGGAATGGCTGACGCTCGCCAACCCGGGAAGCCAGGATACAACCGCACACATCGAATACCTGCTCGGAGCGGGACAGGGCTCGAACACCTCGCAAGACTGGCAGATACCGGCCCACTCCAGGGCTACGATTAACGTAAACATGGCAGTCGGCCCAGAGGTGGACGTTTCGTTGCACGTTGCATCGGGCCAGCCCATCGTCGCCGAACGTCCCATGTATTTCGACTACCACGGCATAGCGCAGGGCGGTCACGATGTGATGGGAGCGACCCAAGCTGGTAATAACTGGTATTTCGCTGAGGGGACGACCCGATCGGGCTTCGAGGAATGGCTGACGCTGGCCAACCCCGGGGATGGCGAGGCAAGCGTACGGGTGGAATACCTCTTAGGGGCGGGACAGGGAACGAACAAACAGCTCTACTACGCCGTCCCCGGCCATTCCCGCATCACGGTAAGCGTGAACCAGGCCGTGGGAGAGGGCGTGGATGTTTCCCTGCACCTGACTTCAAATCTAGCAATCGTGGCCGAAAGGCCGATGTACTTCAGTTATGGATCTCAGGGCTGGAGAGGCGGAACCTGCCAGGTGGGTTACCAGCCGGGCGTCGATTAATACAGATGTGAAGGCTGTGATGACCATGAGAATAAGATCATCGAGGGTAATCGGGATAGCCGTGGTGTTGAGCATGGTGCTCATGCTTACAATGTTCTATCCGAATGAAAGGGCCAAGGCCGCCGCAGAAGAGGGAAAGGTCACTGTTGAGCTGGGTGGCCTGTCATCGGCTGTCTCCATAGCGGAACGTCCTATAACGGGTACGGACAACATCAGCAAACAGCCCTACAAGTATAAGCAGGAGAGGTTTGGTAATTCCTTCCATTATGTACTCAGCGGCCTGTCTTTACCCTATTACGAAATTGAATTCAGCATGGTCGAATCGTATTACAGCTATCCGGGGCAGAGGGTCTTCAATATCAGCGCAAATGGCGCTCCTCTACCCGATCTTTCAAACATAGACCTCTTGACCAGGGCTGCAAAATACCAGGCCTACCAGGTGAACGTGGGCGTCTGGGCTGTCGGCGGAAAGATTGACCTGGGCTTCAACGCCAGTGCCGCCGAGGCCTCGATAAGCGGAATCAGGCTGATCGCGGCCGGGCAGACCATGGTCGAAATTGGGGTCATGGAGACACGCAACTTGTCGGCCCTCCCATTGCGCTTTGTGAACGGGCCGGGCCAGAACCTGCACGAGACGGTGTTGGGGCGGCTGGGCTCACGCTTTATGATCAACCCGGTGCCCCAGCTTCTCGGCTGGCGGCAGTCACCTCTCGGAACCTGGACGGCGGACATCTCGGAACTGGTGCTCGCTTTCCGGGACTCGCAGGGAGACGTGCGCTGCCTGCCCTTTACCGACCGTTATCCGGTCTTCTCCACGGTCAACCAACAACTGGCGATGACCGGCGTGAGCTACGAATGTCAGGACCCCAGCCTGCCCTTCCGAGCCACCGTAACCCTGCGGGCGCCCTTCTACCCGCAGGATACGAAGTTATCGAGCGCACCCTTTTTCTACGCGGATATCAGTGTCACTGATACCGGAGGAGGGTCGGTAAACAATGATTTTCTCCTTGTGAAGCCGCACAAGGACGGTAACACCGGAGCCGCCGCGCCGCAGGCGCTCGGGGGCACCACAAAAGGATACAAGTTCAACACCCGCTACACTTTTGCGGACGAGAGCCGCGTGCGGCTGGATTCGGATTCCGGCTCTGTTGACTGCCAGGAGGCAGTGGCGATCAACGACGACACGAATATCGGGTGGCACTACTCGGACATAACCTCAAATTCCTGGATCTGGGGTTCCCCGTCGGGCTATCCACTCCCCTACCGTCACAAGGTTTATTCCTTCGCTCCCACGGGCTATTCAGGCTTCGACTGGACCTTCGACCTGGGAGGAGGGGCCAGCCAATCGAAAACGATCGTGCTGGGCGGTTATACCAGCCAGGGGGTTCTGAATGTGAGAGGCGATTCTTCCTATCGCTTCCTCTATGGCAAGCCTTCGGGCCCGAACCTGGCGTCCATTGACGCCGTTGCCGATTACGCGGTCGGGAGCCGTACGGATATCCTGGCGAAATCTTCATTTTTCGACGGTGTCCTCTCCGACCCCTATACGACGACGCTTCCGCAGTCCGGGCACGACCTTATGGCCTATGCCCTGCAGAGCTTCCTGTGCAATACCTGGTGGTGTTATAACGGCTCCGGCAACGAATGGTTCAGCGTATGGGAAGGCACACCATGCATGTTTCATTCGACCATTGATGTCGAATACAACGACGCCTGGTTCTACCTCTATTTCTGGCCGGACCTGCTGCAGAAACTCCTGGGCGAATGGCCGCTTTTTGCCAAGGGCAACGGGCAGGGGGCTTACCTCTCGCACGATATGGGAGTGGCGACCCAGGTAACCGGGATGGCCTACCCGCACGATATGCCCGTGGAAGAAAATACCAATTACATCCTCCTCCTTTACAGCTATTGGAAATCTACGGGTAATACCACCTTCATGAAATCGCAATTTTCGCGCATGCGCGATTACACCAACTTCATCTTCGCCTGCGATACGGATGGCGACGGGCTTCCCGACATTAACAGCGCCAACACCATCGATCAGGGTTCCCCGGCTATCCAGAACAGCCGCAATCAGACCTACCTGGGAGTGAAAGCACTGGGCGCCTACCGGGCGGCGCGCGAGATGGCACGGGCCCAGGATGTGCCGGACCAAGGCTTTGTCGCGAGCTGCGACGCCGGGGTGAGGCTGATTAACATAAGCCTCGGCGACAAGCTGTGGTTGGGAGATCATTTCGCCGTATGCGCCGATTATTCCGTGCCCAGCCAAGACAGGGAAGCCTATTCCCTCTACGCTTCGAACGGTCTGCTTTACCTGCTTGCCGCCGGACTCGACTCCGGTCTCACCGCCAGCAACCTGGCCAGGTTCCGGCAGGATCTGCTTTCTGCCGCCTCGGCCACTTCACGCCGTTACGGCGATGTTCATACCAGTATCGACAACGAAAACCAATGGGTCTCGCAGGACCTATGGCGCGATGCCATCGCCTACTGGCTGAATGTGGATGGTTGGGGGCAGGGGCAGCAGAACCGTTTCGACCAGTATATGAATCTGGAGCGCTACTATGCGACCAAGAAAAACGGTGGCTTCTGGGACGTCTGCGCTTACAACGACTACTACTTCCTGGGAACCAGCGAGGCAAGCGGCCTGGGGTTCAGCGATTCCAATGCGGCCGCCGATTACCTCAGTCAGGCGCAGATGGAGGCCGGCGGGATGCGCGGCGCCTATTCGCTGGATGCCGCCTATCAGCAATCGCTGGGATATTATCCCAGGGGCACCACCGCCTTCAGTCTGATCAGCGCGCTGGGACGCCTGCGCCTCGACCGCCCCTCCGGCTTCCTGTTCTACGATCCGGCCCAGGCTCCGGCGAGGATACCGGTATTTTCGTGCGCCGATTGGTCCACACAGACCATCCCGGTGCTGGTCTTCGACTCGGGCGGCAATCTGCAGGACGCGACCAACCCATCCCTGCTGCCGGGATATCGCAACCGCAGCTCCTACAGCCCGATAACCGATCTGAAAGCAGAGCCTTTCTCCTGCTCGCCCGGAAGCGGCGGAGACCGCCAGGAGGTTACCGTCACCTATAACGCCCCGGCCGGATCGGTCACCGGAGCCCAGGTCCTTCAGGGAACGAATTTGATTAAGTCGATTACACCGGCCCCATCCGGCTTCAAGTGGAACGGGCTCAATAATTGGGGGCAACAAGCTCCAGACGGCGTGTACCGGATATACTTGCAGACCCAATCGGCGGATCCCGCCGTTCTGACCCCGCCCGACATGGTCGATGTGGGCGTGAACACCGATGTCCCCTCCCCCGCCAGAACCTGGTACCTGGCTGAGGGATACACCGGCAGCAACCCCAGCGGAGGAGAGTTCGACACCTGGGTGCTGGTAGAAAATGCCAACGATCAGCCGGCTAATATCATCGCCACCTTTATGCAACCCGGCGGGAAAAACACTCAGCAGGCATACGGTATCCCGGCTCATTCCCGCTTTACCATACACGTTGACAGCATTCTTCCGGCCGCCGAAGTCTCCACCAAGATCGATTCCGATCTGCCGGTGATCGCAGAAAGGGCTATGTACTTCAATGGCAAGAAGGCAGGCCACGACAGTGTGGGGGTCAATGCGCCCTCAGACCAATGGTATCTTGCCGAGGGATACACGGGAGGCAACTTCGATGAGTGGGTGCTGATACAAAATCCCGGCGATGCGCCGGCAACCGTGGGGGTTCAGTTCCAGACCCAGGAAATGGGCGTAGTCGATAGATTATACGGTATCGACCCCCATTCACGTTTCACGATCCACGTCGACGACATCCTGCCCGATGCCCAGGTAAGCACCTATGTCGATTCCAGCCAGCCTGTTGTCGTGGAGAGGGCGCAATACCTCAACGACATGCGCAGCGGCACCTGCAGCATTGGAGCGGCTTCACCCTCGTACACCTGGTACTTCGCTGAGGGCTATACCTCTGAAGGCTTCGAGGAATGGCTGCTGGTTCAGAATCCGCAGGATACTCCGGCCCTCGTTGACCTTACTTTCATGCAGCTCGACGGCACTAACAGCGGACTGCAGTTCACGGTAGCGCCTCGCAGCCGTTACACCGTACCGGTCGATCAATATCTCTCCGATGCCCAGGTTTCGGCGAAATTTACCTCGAACGTTCCGGTAGTTGCCGAACGGGCGATGTATTGGAAGGATCGCAGCGACGGTCATGACACCATCGGCACTCCCTGCCCCGAGTACAACTGGTTCTTCGCGGAAGGTTATACGGCCGAGGGCTACGAGGAATGGCTGCTTATTCAAAATCCGGCTTCATCTCAGGCGCTGGTCAACATTGACTTCATGTTCCCAGGCGGAGCCACCAAGAGCATTGCCGTTGCCGTTCCGGCCCGATCCCGCTTCACATTGAATGTTGGCAGTATCGTGGGGGCGACCGAGGTCAGCCTCAAGCTCTCCTCGAACCTGCCGGTTGTTGCGGAGCGGGCCATGTACTTCAATCAACGCTCGGGCGGCACCTGTTCCATAGGCGCCATGCAATAATGGGGTTAGCGGCGGTCGAGGAAGCGGGTGGCCTTCAGGCCGGTCGACGGATCGTAGATATCCGGCGACTGCACGAATTCAACTTTGGGTGTAATAGCCGCCGCCTGCTCGACCCGCTCGATCACTTCGCGCTCGACATCCTGGCGCATGCGACCGGCGACGGAAAGCCGGATCAATAACCTATCGGGGCTGAAGGGGTTTCTGGAATCTTCCTTTTCTACTACCAACTGGTATTCCAACAACCCTTCGATCCCCGCCAACTGGTTCTTAACCGCTTCGGGATTGACCAGCTTTCTGTCCATACGAATGGCTTCTTCCGCCCTGACCGCATAGCTGAAATCACTGGAAGCCAGAAGCCGGGTGCCACAACGCCCGCAGTAGGGACAGGTACCTCTTTCCTGAACCGCGAGATCACCCACAATATAGCGAAGGAGCACGGTTCCGCGGCGATCGAGATGCGTTATGGCAAGCAGCCCCGGTTCGCCGTCGGGGAGTACTTCGTGTGTCTCCGGGTCCAGGATCTCGATATGGTAAAGGTTCGGTGCCGGGTTGTGGTTTCCGCCGAACTCGCAGCATTCCACGAAAGTCCCCTGGCATTCCGTAAAGCCGTAGCCGTTATTGATAAAAACATCTTCCGCCCCCAGCGCCCGCAGCCGCTCCTTCATCTCCTCGCGCATTGCCTGCGGCACCGGGTCACCCAAAGCCAGTATGATGCGAAGGGCCGAGAAATCGGCGCCCAACTGCTCGCCCCTCAGGATAAAACTCCGCTCGAAACGTCCCATTCCCGACAGCACCGTAACCCGGTGCCTTGCCGCCAGTTCCAGCGCCTCGTCCATATCCCTGTGCAGCTTGAAGGGCTCGACGTCCTCTCCCACCAGAGCGTTCACCATCTTCATCCCAACGGTGGAGGCCATGTGTATGCTGCGGTAGAAACCGATATGGGGAAGCGCCCCGTAGGGAAAGAGGTTGAGCATGGTATCTTGCGGGGTCATCCAGCTTATTTCGGCGGCCCTCCTCAGCTGCAGGCTGATGTTGAACATGTCGTAGGTCGTATTGAAAAATGGCGCAGGGGAGCCGGTGGTCGTGCCGGAAGTATAGTTGATCTCGTATGTGGCATCGAGCTGTTCGGGGGGATCGATCACCAGGAGGAAAGCCAGCGGGTTTTTCAGGTATGCTTCCTTGGATGTTACCGGTATGCGCTGCAGATCTTCCAAGCTGTTAATTTTTTCCAAGCCTATCTTTTCGCGCTTGAATACATCCCGATAATAGGGGCTGAATTCCGCTACCCACTCCAGCTGCCGCCGCAAGTTTGATTCCTGCAGACCCTTGAGTTCCCCGGGGTCCTTCCAGAGCGGGTTTTCGGTATCTCTCGCATAAATCGGCCAGCTAGCCACGAACTCCCTGACCTTATCGGGAGTGACTGCTTCTCTGGTCATTCCTTCCCAAAGCCTCCTGACCCCATTACTCACTCGCTTGACTCTTGATGTCGCAGATTAGGAAGGTGAAGTCATCTTCCATCCTCTTGCCGCAGAAATTGTTGAGCACATCCACAAGATCCTCGACGAATGCCCCCGCCGCCCTCGAGCCCGCACTCTTCAAGTAGCGTTTCAGACGGTTTTCGCCGAAGGTCCGCCGCCTGGAATCGCGACATTCGATTACTCCGTCAGTGTAGATGAAGAAGCGGTCTCCGGGCTCCAGTTGGAATTCCTCTACCTCGAGGTCGGGCTCCTCGAAGGCCCCCAGCACGGTCCTCTTCTTCGAACCGAGAGTCAGCAGATTGCTGCCTCCCCTTATGAGAATCGGATCGTAGTGGCCGGCGTTCACATATCGCATTCTCAGGGTCTTAAAATCCAACTGGCCGTAGAAGACGGTCAGAAACCTGTCCTCCATACGATGCGGGACTATAGCACGGTTGGCCCGGCGCAATACCTCGGCGACGTCGCTCCTGTAGGCGGCCTCCGCCCTTATCGCGCTCATAGCCAGGGTAGCCAGAAGAGCGGCCGGTATTCCGCTCCCCGCCGCGTCCCCTATCACCAGCGCCAGGTGGTCCTCCTCCTCCCAGAAATCGTACCAGTCGCCGCCGACCAGGCGGGCCTGCTCCTGGTGCGCCAGGATCCTGACCACCTTGTTCTCGAGCGAATCTCCGGGCAGAAGGGCACTCTGAATATGAGCTGCGATGTCCAGCTCCTTGTCTACCAGGTCCAGGTACTGGAGCCTTTTTTGCTCCGTTATGTCCCTGAAAACGCATATCACGTCTTCAATCTGGCGTTTCTTATTCCTTATCACCGAGAAGGAACCACTTATCCAGACCTGGCTTCCGTCCCTGCGAGGGTACTCCATCTCCCAACGCCCCATCCGCTCCCCTCGGAAGACTCGATCGATGGGACATCCTTCCCGCCCGCACACTCCGGGCTCAACCGAGGTCTCACCGAAGAGGATCTCATGGGCGTGCCTGCCCAGCGCCTCGTCCTCTTTCCAGCCGAAAAGGGTTTCGGCGGCCGGATTGAACAAATTTATGCTGCGGTCGCGGTCCACGAGGAAGATGGCCTCCGGGTTCGCCGAGATGATGGTCTCGCTCCTCTCACGTTCCACGAAAACGCGCTCGCTCGCCTCCAACTCCTGCAGGCGCCTCTCGCGGTCTCTGATCCTTTGCCTCAGTCTGGCCTGCTCTACGGCGATTCCCGCCTGACCGGCGACGGCCTTAATCATCTCCATATCGTCCAGGGTGAAGGTACGCTTACGTTTAGAATCTCCGAGGATTATCATCCCTGTGACCTGGTTCTTTGAAGCGATGGGAACGCTCAGGCCGGAGAGTATGCCCAGGGCACGCGCATTATCGCGATTCACCCTGGGGTCTACTTCGGTGTCCTCCACGACGGTGATCTCGCCGTTCAAGATGGTTCTTCTCGTTAGCTCATCCATTTCTTCCGGGTGCTGCCGCAATTGCCGCAGCCGCCTGTTCATTTTGGTCGAAAAGCCTTGACCCCAAATAAACTGGAGTTCATTTTTTTCCTGCTGATAGGAGAAGAGAAGCACTCTGTCGACCTCCGCCACCTCAGCCATCTTCTTTACCACGACCGACATCGCCTGGTTGAAATTGAGGGCTGCAGCAGCCCCCTCCGCCAGATCTTTCATCACCTGAGCCTGCCGGCTTCTCATCCTCTCCAGGCTGAACAGGCGGGCGTTTTCGATTGCGACGCCCGCCTGGGGTGCGAAGGCCGCGAGGAGGGCCATGTCCAGGCGGTTGTAGATGCGCGCCTCAACGTCATATAATTCCAGCCCCCCTATGGGCTTTTCGTCTTTCATGATCGGGCATGACAAGACCGACCTGACCTTTCCCCCCACGGCCGCCGGCAGGGAGAAGCCTCGCAGGCGTTCATCCGCCCCGGTCACCGGCGCCTTCTCCGCGATGGCTTCTGCCAGCAGGGAACGGGATAGCTCTACCTTGCGGCCTTTCACCCACGGCGGGCTCAAACCCAACTGCGATACCAGTTCCAGCTCATCGCCTGTCTTCTCTATTAAGTAGACCGCACCCATCGGAGTCTGCATTATGCCGGCCGCTACCTCCAGGATCTCATGAAAGACGCGATCGAGATCCATGGTCGAGGTGATGATGAGGCCCACCTCGAGCAGGCCGTGCAACTCCTGCAACTGGCGCTGGATCATCTCGTCCTTGGTCTCGATATAGGATGCGCTCAAGGCGGCGATAAGGTTGGCGTTGATGTCGCTCAGCATACCGAGCACGCTGGCCCAATCCGCCGGTGAGAGATCGCGATCGCTTATCTCCGGGACGATGCGATTCCAGATGATCATTTCAACCAGAAACACGGCGCGCACCAGGTCGCCGAAGGGGATGGTCTGCAATGAACGATTGCGGCCGAGCAGGCGCCCGAAGGCGTAGAATTCCTGGCGGTCGATCGCCTCGCCGGTGATGAATCCGCTGATCCTCAGGGCGAGATTCTCCAAGAGATCACGGATATCTTTTTTGGCGTCTGCAGAGATGCCGGCATAAGTCGGCAGATTCTTCTCAAAGGCATTCTGCATCTCCAGAACCAGCGCACCGATCTGCAGGGACAGCTTGCCCGATATCTCTCTCAGCATCTAGCGAGACCACCTTTGACGAGGTTCAATCTATTAGAAGTATAAACCCAAACGGAGATCGGGTCT
>Ga0209745_1001025_pt1 | contig 16826 bp, 18 predicted proteins | sample BarGraNGADG00312_FD_184495 | JGI IMG/M metagenome (GOLD analysis project Ga0209745, IMG submission 184495) | Arctic peat soil microbial communities from Barrow, Alaska - Barrow Graham LP Ref core NGADG0004-312 (SPAdes) (version 2) | ecosystem: Environmental > Terrestrial > Soil > Wetlands > Peat... | reverse complement strand
GGAGGGGTGTGAACCCCTCCTGGTGGAGCGGAGCGAGGAGCGCGAAGCGTGAGGAGAGCAGCGACGTCGCCGGTTAATCCGGCCCCCGCTACCAGCGCGATACGTGCCCGGCACTTAGTGCCGGGCTTTTGGATTTGAAACGGCGAGCGGGGGGTTATTTGGTGCGGCCCCTCCCGAGCACCGGCTTTTTTATTTCTTGACCACCGGGTGATAATATCAATGCAAGGGTGACCCGGGAGTCGACTTGAACGGACAACATGCGCGCAACATCATAGCCTTCCTGTCATTCGTGGCGACAGCTCTAAACATCGCGCTGGCGGCCTACGTCCTTTACAAGAACCCACGTCGAAGGGAAAACCAGCTCTTCGCTCTCATCGCCACATCGGTTGCCGTCTGGTCTTTCGGCGACGCTATGTACAACATCTCGCATACGGTCCGCGCCTGGTCGTTCTGGGTCAAGTTCCAGGCTCCCGGCGAGATATTATTCCCTGTCCTATTCCTGCACCTGGCCCTGATATTCCCTGCGGTGTTTTTCCTGCTCAAGAGGAGCACCGGGGGAAAGGCCTTGCTGGCGTGCCTCTACATACCGGCGATTTTCATCCTGGTCTCGTTCTACACCACGGAGTGGGTACTCAAGTTCAGGGTCGTGCGTGTGAATGACCATCTAACAATAAAGGGCTGGCTCTATTGGGCGTACGCGTTCTTCTCCTATGCGCTGCTGTTCGCGGCGCTCGCCCTCTACATCTTCAACTACTACCGCTCAAAGCGACTGAGGGAGAAGCGCATCGCCCAGATTATGATTGCCGCCGTCGCCATCCCGTTGCTGGTAAACATCCTCGAGAACGCCGGGCTTTACAAGCTCTCCTCCGCGCCCTGTTTTTTCACCATCGCAGCCGCAATCTTCGCTTACGGCATTCTCAAGCATCAGATGTTCACGCAGGTGGAACAGGTCCTCAAGCGGAGCATTGTCTACTTCACCCTGACCGTACTCATAACCAGCGCCTACGTCCTCACCATCATCATCTCCGAACGCTTCATCAGCAGTTACTTCAGCGCCAAGGAATACCTGATCACAGCCGCCTTCATTCTGGCGCTGGTGTTTGTCTTCGAGCCGCTGCGGGGACTATTGATGAAAGCGGTCGACAGAGTATTCTTCCGCAAAGACTATGAGTATGGGCAAATCCTTGCTTCCCTGGCGCGGTCACTCTCCGAACTTTCGAGCGTGGACGCGATCAGCAGGAGGGTCACGGATACTTTGACGGCGGACATGGGAATAACAGGCGTCGCGCTCCTCTATGAGCCGCTCGGGGAGGAATCGTGGGGCAAACAATCATTCTCGGGGTTTGTGCCAGCTTACATAGGCGGCCGCGACATGGAGATTCGTCTTGACAACGATATTCTCCACGTGAAGCGGGGCCGTGACGTGGACGCCGCCTTCAAGGTGCTCCAGATACCGCTGGTGTTCGAGAGAGAAAAGATCGGCACGCTCCTGCTGGGGGAGAAGCTATCCGGCTACGATTTCTCCTTCAGCGACCGGGCCTTGCTGGAGGCGATGGCGCCGCAGATGGCCGTGGCGCTCAAGAACGGCGCTCTCTACCAGGAAATACTGGAAAAGCAGCAGAGGGTCAACGAGCTGATGGAGAAGGTGGCGAAAGCCCACGAAGAGGAGCGAAAGAGAATTGCCCGCGAGCTGCACGACGGAGTGGCGCAGAGCTTCCTCGGCGTTGTCTACTTATCGGAGTTTGCCCTCGAGAACCTGGAGCGGGACATCGCCGTCGCCAGGAACGACCTGACCCAACTCACAAAGCGGGCTCATGAAGGTCTGGACGAGCTCAGGGCGGTCATAGACGACCTGCGACCAATCCCACTGGAGGTGCTGGGGCTCAAGGGCGCGGCGGCGAAGCTGTTAAGCGATATAAACGCCGAGGGAGATCTCGAGACTTCCCTCGAGAGCAACATGGACGAAGGCGAGAGACTCCCGCCGTTACTTGAGGGCAACCTGTATCGCATCCTGCAAGAGTGCCTCAATAACGTACGTAAGCATGCTAAGGCCCGCACGGCAACGGTAAGCATGATGCGCGACGATGCCCGGCTCACGCTCATGGTTTTCGACGACGGCGTGGGCATCCCCGGGGCGTCCGGCGAGATTGGCTCGGGCCTGGGCCTTTTGAGCATGCGCGAGCGCGCCGAGGAGATGGGAGGAGAGCTGCTCGTGGAAAGCGAAGTGAACAACGGCACCAGGGTGACTGTGACGCTAACTCTGAGGTGAGGTAGCTCCGGATGGGGGAGAAGCCGATCAAGGTCCTTATTGTCGATGACCACGACATAGTTCGCGAAGGCCTGCGGCGCATACTCGACGTGCGCGACGACATCGAGGTGGTGGGCGAGGCGGTGTCCGCCGAGGACGCGGTTCCACTCATCGAGGAACACATGCCTGACATATGCCTTTTTGATATCCAGCTACCCGGCATGAGCGGGATTGAGCTCATCACGAAGGCCAAGGAGATAAACCCCGAGGGTGAGATCGTGGTCCTGACCATGTTCGATGACCGCGAGATCGCCACCCGCGCCATCAAGGCCGGGGCGATCGGCTATATCCTCAAGGCGACCGCAAACCAGCAGCTCCTTGACGCTATAGACGCCGCCCACCGGGGCGAGTCCCTGATCTCTCCGCCGGTGGCGAGAAAACTGGTCGAAATGCTCGCCGCGCTACCCGAGGCGAAGGAGGCGCCTGAGGACGTCGCCCGCTCGGAGCCTTACAACCAGCTAACCCGTCGGGAGATGGAGGTGCTGAGGCTCATCGCCGAAAGCCTGAGCAACCGCGAGATCGCAGAACGCCTCTTGATAAGCGAGCATACCGTCAAGTCCCACATTAAAGCCATCTTTCGAAAGCTTCAGATAGACGACCGCACCCAGGCTATCCTCATGGCCGTCAAGGATGGCTTGGTCTGATGTACCTCCCGAGAGGCATAAGCGTGACCTTTTCCAGCCGTGAAAAGAACCCCCGATCCATCTCTCACGGGGAATAACAATCGAAGTCGCGCCTGGCGATAACGCGCAAGCCTCTCATCCCTCTTGAGAGGGGGATGAAGCCGCGTTTTCTACCCTGCAAATACCACCGTTTATGCCTCCCGCGCGGAATAGTTTTCGCCTTCACGTAAGACGAAAATCATATTAGGAAGCAATAGGTAGGGGGGGTGTGGGTTGGAATGTCCAGTTTGCGGAAGGAAACTACCGAGGACGGACGGCAACGGGTGCTGCGACAGGTGCGGGTCGAGGCTCGGTGACGACGAACGGGAGAGGGACCTTCGCGACCGGCTGAACGAGGCGGAAAGCCTGCTCCGGGCGGGCATGACCCTTCGGGCTCTTGAGATTACCCAACAGGTCGTGGCGCTGAAGCCGGGATATCCGGCGGCCCATCACGTAATGGCGATGGTCCTATATGCGGAAGGGCGCCTCGAGGAGGCCATCCGCGCCACCCGTTACGCCCACAGCCTTGATCCTTCAAGCGGCCGAATCGATAAGTACCTGCGGTTCCTGGAGGCAAGGTACTACGAGTCGAACAGGCGGCATCATACGACGGACCACAAACCCCCACAGCAGCCTGGAACTCAACAGCGGTCCGCTCCGCCCATACCACCTAACCCTCCGCGGCAGATGCCCGACTTCACCGGCTGGGTGAGCTCATCGAGAGAGGCTTCCTCAAGTGGTGGTATTTCGTGGGGACGTTCATAATGCTCGCCGGAATAATCGGCCTGGGTTCGATGATCATCTTTGTGATCGCCGCAGCCCTGGTACCGCTAAATATCTACTTAATTAACAGGATTGTGATAACGGGCAGGAGCTTCCACTTCACGCTTTTGGGTATAGCCGGGACGGTTATTGCGGCGGCTATCTACGGCATCAACTACTACAGGACGCGTGATGATGCGCTGCTGGCTTTCACGGCCGCCACACCGCTGGCCCTTCCTTTGTTCTGAGGGGCTACAGGGCCAGTGTTCGTTAATACGGCTGGTGGTTCGTCGGCCTGAGTGCCGGTTACTTTACCTGCGGGTATATGCTCCGGCGCTCAAGGCTCCTGCCGCAATCCAAGGTCATGTACGGGCTCGGAAACGGCGCCGTCATGCTGCAAGACGGGTCGAACCTCTATTGGAAGAGTTCAGCCGGAGCGTCCGGATGGTCGGAAGGCATGACACTGGTGCCGAAGTCGATTACCACCCACTGGCCGTTAGTCTTTTTCAGTAACCAGCTCGCCGCGTCGGTGGACCTGTCGGCCGGTTGCATGTCCACCCGCGCCCAGCCGTCCACGACCTTTGAAGCGAGCACGTTCAGCTCACCTACAGAGGGGTTGTTTGCTCTGGCGCTGGCCTTTGCTACCTCGGTTACGGCGGCGGTATCCGCGTCCCCGCTGGCTTGTGTCTGCTGGGTATGTGCGGAGGTGGTTGCCTGATTCCTGGGAGTAGTGGTTGTGGTACTAGTGGCCGGTGCGGTAATAACAGGCTGGCTCGTCTGGACCACCACGGGCTCACTTTTCTTACTGAACCCTTTAACAGCCAGCACGGCAACTACCACAATTACCGCTAATAAGACAACAAACGCTAATACGTAAAACCACTTACCACGCAAGGTTGAACCTCTCCTTTGCTTCCGGTGAATCTTTCTATGAAAGGGAGTGGCCGACCTGCATCAGCCGATCAGCGTCCTGGCCTGCGCGACGATGTTCTCCACCGTAAACCCGGCGTGCGCGAGCGCCTGACTACCGGGGGCGGAAAGGCCGAAGCCGTCCACGCCGATGACCGCTCCATTGTCCCCGACGTATTTGTGCCACCCTTGGGTTATCCCCGCCTCGATCGCCAGGTTCTTGAGGCCTCTCGGCAGGACTTCCTCGCCATAGGCGTTGTCCTGCTCCTCGAAAAGCTCCCAACTGGGCATGCTAACCACCCGGGCTTTGGTTCCAGCGCCCGCGAGCGCGTCCCGCGCGGCCAGCGCGAGCGCCACCTCTGAGCCCGTGGCGATTATCGTCAGTGCCGCGTCGTCGTCTTCGGTAAGCGCATAGGCGCCCCTGGCAAGACCTTCCGCGGGCGCGAGTTTATCGCGGTCCAGCACCGGCAGACCCTGGCGGCTGAGCGCCAGCGCGGTTGGGCCGTGCCGCTGGAGCGCGACCTTCCAGGCCTGCACGGTCTCGCCGGCGTCGGCGGGCCTTATGACCGTCAGGTTGGGGATTGCCCTGAGCGCTGCCAGTTGCTCGACCGGTTGGTGCGTGGGCCCGTCCTCGCCCACCCCCAGGCTGTCGTGCGTGAATACATAAATTACCCGCAAACCCATAAGCGCCGCAAGACGGATGGCGGGCCTCATGTAGTCGGAGAAAACGAGGAACGTGCCACCGTAAGGTACGATGCCGCCGTGGCGCGCCATCCCATTCATGATCGCGGCCATGCCGTGCTCCCGCACGCCGAAATGAATGTTGCGGCCCGAGAAGTCACCCTTTCGAAGACTTTCATAGCCTTTGACGTAGGTCTTGTTTGATGGGCCCAGATCCGCGGAGCCGCCGATAAGTTCCGGAATGACGGGCGCGAGCGCCTCCAGGATCTTGCCTGAGGCCGCGCGTGTGGCGACGCTCTTGCCGGCTTCGAACGAAGGAAGGCTTTCCTCCCAGGTGGGGGGGAGCTTCCCTTCCATGACCCGGAGCCATTCTCCGGCAAGCTCGGGATGCTCCTTACGGTACGACTCGAAGCGCTCGTTCCACTCCTGCTCGATCAGGCTGCCGAGCTCAACCGCCGAGCGCATGTGCTCCAGCACCTCATCCGGTACGTGGAACCGGTCGCCGGGCGGCCACCCCAGGTTCTGCTTGGTCAGGCAGGTCTCCTCCGCGCCCAACGGCGCGCCGTGCGCCTCTTCGGAGCCCTCGAGGTTGGGGCTGCCGCAAGCGATCGTGGAACGCACCATTATCAAAGTCGGCGCAGACTCCTCGGTGCGCGCATCCGCGATGGCTTCGGCAACCGCGTCGATGTCGTTGGCGTCGGCGACCTTCAGCACCTGCCAGCCGTAGGCGCTGAAACGCGCCGCGACGTCCTCACTGAACGCCAGGTCTGTGCTGCCCTCGATGGTGATCCGGTTATCGTCGTAGAGACAGACCAACCGGCCCAGCCCCAGGTGGCCGGCAAGCGAGCACGACTCTGAGGCTACGCCTTCCATGAGGTCGCCGTCGCTGCAGATGACGTAGATGTAGTAATCGGTCAGATCGTAGCCGGGTCGGTTGAATCTGGCTTCAACGATCTCCCGCGCGAGCGCCATGCCCACCGCGTTGGAGATTCCCTGGCCCAGCGGCCCGGTAGTGACCTCAACGCCCGGTGTAGAACCGAATTCGGGGTGACCCGGCGTAGAGCTGCCCAGTTGGCGGAATCGCTTGATCTGCTCAAACGGAAGGTCGTACCCCGTGAAATACAGCAGGCTGTACAACAGCATGGAAGCGTGACCCGCGGAGAGAACAAACCGGTCTCTTCCCGGCCAATCCGGGTTGGAGGGATTATGGCGAAGGAATCTGGTCCAGAGCGTGTAACCCACCGGCGCCAGGCCCATGGGGGCTCCAGGGTGACCGGAGTTGGCGGCCTCTATGGCGTCGACGGAAAGGCATCGTATAGCGTTCACGGACAGCAGGTCGAGGTCGTCACTGGTCTTCATGCGGCAAATCTCTCCTTTCCTGGAGAACATCACCGGGGCCTGCGCCCCAGAATACTATAATGCAAAATATGCAAGAATTGGGGTCTAATTGGGGTCAGGTCTCATATTTTGCATTTTTTCGCGTCTGCCCGTTGGTGCGTTAAGGAAAATGCAAAATATGAGACCTGACCCCAATCTATTTCGTTGGTGCGTTAAGGAAAATGCAAAATATGAGACCTGACCCCATTGTAGATATAATTATGCGACGGAGGAGCGACATATGAGCTTGGACCCTGAAACGATAGGCTTCATGTCCACCGACAGCTTTGCCGCACTACTGGGAGCCGAGCTGGTCACGGTCGAAGAAGGCCGAGCGGTGGCACGCATGGAGCTGGCGGACAGGCACAGAAATTTCATGGGAATGGTTCACGGCGGCGCGATTTTCGGCTTGGCCGACGTGGCGTTCGCGGCCGCGGCCAACTCCGGCGAGAACCGTGCGATGGCGTTCCATATCAGCATAGAGTATCTCTCTGCAACCGGCGACACGCCTTATCTCGAGGCCGAGGTCAAAGAGACGGGGCGCGCCGGACGCGCGGGTCACTACTCAATGGAGGTGCGTGATGCCGCGGGTAGGAAGATCGCCATGTTGAGCGGTTGGGCCTATCGCACTTCAAGGTCCGTGATGGACTGACGCCCCGCGATAACTTATCGAGGGGCGCATCAGGGCACGGCCTTAACTCCCTACCGCACCGGCATTCCGGGTTATCGTCCCAGACGCGTGGTGCGTTTGTTAGGGACCGAATGATACGATAGAATCGCATTCCAGTTCTTAAGGGCCGTTGAACACGCAGGGATGGATCAATCCGGCCCGCTTGGTAACAGACAACAGAAGCAGGGCTTCTGGTCGCCAGGACGAAAAGAGAGAATTGCGGGAAAGGAAGGATTAGCGGGCTGTGAAGGTTAAGTGCGACACCTGCGGGCGGGAGTTCGACAAAGTCTACTGGGACATGGAGCCCCATCTGTGCAGAACATGCCAAAGTCTGGGTAAGGATGCCTGCGCCAAGTGCGAGGGATGGTGCTGCGAGCGACCAAACGAAGAAGGGCGCATCGCTTTGCTGGACGACGAGAAGGAGCGCTTCGGCTTCAAGCGTGACTGGATGTGGGCCGAGCCGTGTCGCTGGCGGGATCCAGAATCCGGCCATTGCATGCTCAGGGTGCGATTCCAGCCGACGGTGTGCCGCGAGTACGTCTGCGATGATATGGTGAAATGCGTCCGGGCCAGGCTGGCCGAGAAGGAGGGCGCAGGCAGGGCAACCTGATGGGGGATAGGTGGGGTGATCAAACGGGGGAGCGTGCCCGTCACCTGAAGCAATCCAACCTGACGGGGGATTGCGTTGTTCGTGGAGTACGATTAATATCAAGGGACTCGGTGGTGGTATCTCCGAAGGGCAGGGATGACGCGGTGTTGCCCCGGAGCTAATAACTGGGAGGTCGGGCGAAATGCGTAACGAAATGGAACCAAAGCGTGTGCTCGTTGTTGACGACGACCGCGACTTCGTGCAGGCCCTTGAACGCTATTTGAGGGTTGCTGGATATGAGGTCTCATGCGCCTACGGAGGGATGGGGGCACTGGAGGAGATTCGCGTATGCAACCCTTCCGCCGTTATCCTTGACGTGATGATGCCCGATATAGACGGGCGGCGGATCGTCCGTTACATCAGGGAGAAGATGGGCGACAAGCAGACCGCGGTGATAGTGCTATCCGCGCTGAGCGACCGCAGCTCGCGCACCAACCTTATGATGGACGGCGCCAACGACTACCTTACTAAGCCGTGCGACCCGGCGCGAATCTCCAAGAGCGTGGAGCAATTCACGTCGCAGACGGCATCGCAGACGGCATCGCAGACGGCATCGCAGGTAGGTAAGAAAGACTCGATACTCGACTCATACATGTAATTGCCCTGGTTGTGCCGGGGTTTTCCACAGTTCAATAACATGATGACATCTGTGTATATATGTATATGCACGTGAAAATATCCGAGTGGGCAAAGCGTAACGGAGTAACCTACAGAACGGCGCTCCGTTGGTATCACCAAGGAATCCTGCCCGCCAGAGCACAGCAGCTCGAGACCGGAACCATCCTGGTCCATGAAGATACCCTCAATACTCTACACCCAGAGAGGTAACCATCTATGCCCGCGCCTCTTCGCACGACCAGAGGGGGGACATAGCGCGACAGGTGGAGCGGCTCAAGGACTTCGCCGCGGCGAACGGCTTGCGCGTAAGAGCCGTTGTCCAGGAGATCGCCTTCGGGCTGAACGGCCCAAGGGCGAAGCTCATCAGGCTGCTTTCCGACCCGAACGTAGGAGCCATCCTGGTGGAGCACCGGGACAGACTCGCCAGGTTAGGCGTGGAGTACATAGAGGCAGTTCTCCTGTCGTAGGGAAGGAGTATCATGGTATCGGATGAGACCGAATAGATGTCCGACATATGGGCCGATTCTATTGAAAAGGTGACTTCAACATGCGCGCGTATCTACGGGAAGCGAGGCGCTCGCAACAGAGCAAAAAAAGCGCTTGACGCAGTGAGGACGGATGGTGATTAGACGAGCCTACAAGACAGAGCTCAAGCCCAACGCCCGCCAGCGAGAGTCTCTGGCCAACCACGCCGGTGCCGCCCGCTTCGCCTACAACTGGGGGCTCGCCAGAAAGACCGAATCCTACGAGTTCACGGGCAAGACCCCCACCGCGATAGATCTGCACAGAGAGCTCAACGCCCTTAAGAAGATACAATTTCCCTGGCTCTACGAGGTCTCAAAGTGCGCCCCCCAGGAAGCGCTCCGTGATCTGGACCGAGCATTCGAAAACTTCTTCAGGAGGCTGACTCTCATAAGGCAGGGAAAACACAACGGTAAGGTGGGCTTCCCCCGCTTCAAGAGCAAAAGACGCGGACTCGGCTCCTTCAGGCTGACGGGATCCATCCATGCGGAGCCCGGACGAATCAAGCTGCCCCGCCTGGGATGGATGAGGCTGAAGGAAAACGGATACCTGCCCCCAGACGGAACCGACGGCGTACACGCGCTTTCGGCAACCGTCTCCGAGAGGGCCGGCAGATGGTTCGTATCGCTCCAGGTCGATGAGAATCTTCCCGAGAACGAGCCCGCCTCTGGAGATGCCCTGGGCGTGGACCTGGGCGTGAAGACTCTCGCCACCTGCTCCGACGGCCAGACTTTTGAGAACCCGAAAGCCCTCTACAAGAACACCAGCAGGCTCGCGCGGCTCCAGAAGAAGCTCTGCCACCAGGAAAAAGGCTCAAAACGCCGGGAAGAAACACGGAAGAGAATCGCTCGTCTCCACTACCGCATCTACTGCATACGCTCTGATACTATCCACAAGGCGACCTCGAAGATTGCCGCGAAAGCCAAACCGCCTTCTGCGAGGCCTGGAGTGGTAGTGCTGGAAGACCTGAACCTCTCCGGGATGATGAAGAACCGCAGGCTGGCCCGTGCGGTAGCAGACGCATCCATGCGCGAGTTCCGCAGGCAGATGGAGTACAAGTGCTCCTGGTACGGCGCTTCGCTCCTGTTGGCCGACAGGTTCTTCCCGAGCTCCAAGACCTGCAGCGCCTGCGGTGAGGTCAACTCCGGGCTCAAGCTCTCGGAAAGGACTTTTACCTGTCCTGCGTGCGGCCACACAAAAGACAGGGACCTGAACGCGGCAGTCAACCTTTCAAAGGTCGCCGTCAGTTCGCCGGAGACCCTAAACGGACGTGGAGGGGACGTAAGACCTGCTCAGTCGAGCATGCAGACCCCTGAGAAGCGTCAATCAGAAGGAATGGCACATCTGTCATCGTTTTGAGGAACGGTTTCCATTTCTACGGGCGGTTTATTCCGCCTGTCCGTATTTACTTCAGGACAGATACGCCGCCTTGTTTCAGGCGGTCCGTTAAGGCTGTCACCACGCTCCTTTCGCGATATACTCTTTGCATCTTGTCCATGACCGGTGGTCGTGACACGTTCGTGATGCCACCGTAGCGCTGGAGCAATTGATGGCCCTTGCATTCGGCGTGCTGCTGGCTCTGGCCGGCACGGCGCTAATAAACTACAGCAACTTTCTGATGAAGAGGGAGCTCGAGTTCCTTCCGCGCATCGGAAGCGAGTCGGCTCTCAAGACCATCCGGGCGTTCCTTACTTGCCAGCCGTGGCTGCAAGCGCAGGGCATGCAGATACTGGGAACTTTCGGGCATGGCATAGCAGTCGGCCTTGCTCCACTCTCCGTCGTACAGCCGATCAACGCCGCCGGCATTTGCCTGTTGGTACTGCTTGCGGTCACCCGCCTCAAGGAGAAGGCGTCGTTGGTAGATTGGATCGGAATCTCAGCCATACTCCTGGGTGTGTTGATGCTCGGTGTCACGCTCGTCAATTCGTCCACAAAGACATACGCCTACCGCCCGGTCATTCTGTGGTTCTTCATCGGACTGCTGTTGAGCGTGGTAGCGGCCAGTCTCACCGCCGCCTTTTTAAGGGAGGATGATCGCGCCTCGTCGTTCCTGGGGATCGCCACCGGCGTCCTGGTCGGCCTGACGGCCATATTCATGAAGATGGGTTGGACGGACGCCGGCAACCGCTGGGGGGAGTTCCGGGTAGCGGGCTTCGCGTTCTCGTCCTATTTCTGGCTGGCCATAGTAACGACCATAATCGCCGCGGTGCTTTTTCAGATAGCGCTCCAGCGGGGATCGGCGATAGTGGTTGTGCCGCTGGTGACCGGGTTCAGCAACCTGATACCGATAATCGTCGGGCTGGTCGCCTTCCGCGAGCCGTTCCCCTCCGGCGGTATCATGGTCTTCCTGCGCCTCTGCTCCATATTATTCATCATAGGCGGGGCGATCCTACTATCTCTTCGCCGGGAAGGTGGGGCCTCAAAGAAGGTTTATACGGAGGACTCGGCCCGCACCGTCCTTGGGGTCTGACCACTTTTGTTGCGTTTGGAACAGGACAGCCGACCACTAGTCCGTAAATGCAATGAAAGGGGTCTGACCCCGGAAGGGCGGGGGGGCCTGGGGCATGCTTCCTTTGGTATGGCGAAGCGACTACAATTGTCGTTGGTGATTATGAATGGCTGAAAAACCTGTCGTGGCTTTTTTTGACCTCGATAATACGCTGCTGGACGGCGCCAACGGCAACATATACGCCATCAGAATGGTGAGGGAAGGCTACATGAAGCCGTGGGTCCTCTTGCAGGTTCTCCGGTATACGATCCTCTACAAGATGAACCGCCTGCCGCGGCGCGAGGTCTACAAGAAGGTCCTGGACATCATGGGTCACTACACGGTCACGGAGATGATCGCTTTCATGGACCGCAACTTCGAGTCGCACATCTTGCCCAAGCTCTACCAGGGTGGGGTGGATATCGTCCGCGAGCACAGGGAGCAGGGCCATAGCACGGTCATAGCGACCGCCGCGGGGGAGTACATCGCCGAGCGGGTGCGCGTTCAACTGGGCGCCGATGACATCATCGCCAGCTACACCCCGATCAAGGGCGACCACATGACCAGCGAGGAGATGGGGCCGATGGCGTTCATGGAGGTCAAGCTGGACATGGCGATGGAGTACTGCAGGGAAAAGGGCGCGGATCCCGCGGACTGCTGGTTCTACTCCGACAGCGCCAGCGACCTGCCTCTACTTGAAGCGGTCGGCCACCCGGTTATGGTGAATCCGCAGCTCAAGCTGAGACAGGAGACCCGGGGCAGAGGCTGGCCGGTACTTAACTTCAAGGAGTACGCGAAGTTCGACCAGATCCGCCGCCCGGAGCGCCTCATATCACCTGAGATGACCCACTTCCTCAGGCTCTACGAGGAATCGCTTGCCAAAGCCCGGGGGGCTTGATCAAGATCGTAAGAAGTGCCAAAATCTGCCATACCCCCCCTTCTCAGGCGCGTTACTCCGGGATTACCTCGAAGTGATCGATATCCGTCAGGCTGCCGGCCGGCTCGTCAACCCAGACCGCCTTCACCCGCATCCCGACCTTGAACTCCTGCCAGTCCACGCCCTTAACGGAGCTCACGAACCAGGAATCCGCCCCGTCGAGCTTGATCATCGCCGAGATGAGGAACTCGTCTCTGGGATTGCCGCGGACGTCCGCCATCTCCACCGTGTAGCTCATCACGGTGCCGGTGTCCTTGAGCTCGACGACCTCGTCGATATCCACGAAGCATTTCCGGCAGTAGGTGGGCCCGGGTACGTACACCATGCCGCACTCGGAGCAGCGTATGCCCTTTATCTTCTTATCCTTCATCCCCTCGGTCAGCAGGCGCACCCCGGTGCCGTCCATCCTGAACTTATAGGTGGACGCGTCCCACGTCCCCTGGACCTGACGCGTCTCGGGCCCCATTTTAAACTCCATCTACCCCACCTTCCGCGCTAGAGCTTATCCAGGCTCGTCGGCGAGCACCATCACCGTGACGTACTGGAACATCCCGCCCCATCCGTGCGCCAGGGCCTTCTTTATCTTCTTGGGGATCTGGTGTTCCCCCTCGATCTTGCGCATTATCTGAAGGGCGCACTCCGCCGGGCGGTTCATTGCCGAGGTGCCGATGGCGTTCGTCGAGAAGACGCCGCCGCTGGCGTTTGTGGGCATCTCCCCGCCGATGTCGAGCGCGCCACGGTCGAGCATCTTGTGGGCCTCGCCCTCCCGGCAAACGCCGAGCTTCTCCAGCCACATAAGTGATTGATGCGCGAAGCCGTTGTACATTTCGCTCATGTCGAGCTCCCTGCCGGGATTCTCGATGCCGGCCATCCTGTATGCCTTCTCGGAGGCGATCTTTGCCGGCTTCTGCTCAGCCGGGTCGGTTATCTGGCCCTCCAGGAAGTTCGCCGTGCAGGGGTCGGAGGTCGCGCTGCCGACGCCGGTAATCCAGGCGACGTTGCCATCCGTAAGCTTGTCGACCATCTCCTGAGAGGCTACGATGCAGGTGGTGGCGCCGTCGCTGGTGGGGCAGGTGTGCCCGAATCGCAGCGGGAACGCGACCATCGGCGTTGCCTGGATGTCCTCCACCGTGGTCTTCTTGCGCAGGTGCGCGTAGGGATTCAGCGCCGCGTTGCTGCGCTCGAGGGCGGCCATCTTGTCTATGTGCTCCGGCTCGGCCCCTGAATGATGCAGGTAGCTCATCGCCTGGTACGAGGCCGCTCCGGTGGAGCCGCCTCCGCCGAAGCCGATACCCTTGCCGGTGAAGAGGTCCATACCGTGCGCCACCATGGTCATGGCTTCAGGCAGGACGATGCCGGAGAGACCGACCTGTGAGTCGCCCTCCGACTGCTTTTCCCAGGAGACCGCCATTACCACGTCGTACATCCCGCTCGCCACGTAGTAGTATGCCGCCTGCAGCACGGACATACCGGTGGTGCCTCCAGTGGAGATACGGATAATGGGCTTGTCGATAGCCCTCATGTGGTCGCTCGCCCAGAGGTGGGGCAGGTTCAACCCCTCGAACGTCTGCATGTTGCCGAACGTCACCGCGTCGATATCGTCCGGTGTCAGTCCCGTGTTTTGGAAGGCCGCGTCAACGGATTCGCTTATCATCTCCACGATGTTGACGTCCCTGCGTTTGCTCACAAACACCGGTGTATACCCGACTCCGATTACAGCGACGTTTCTCATCCGCTACCCCTCCTCCACACTGACGATCATCACCGCGTTGTGCTGCATGCAGAAACCGTCCTGGCCGTGAGCAAGCGCGGTCCTTGCGTCCACCACCTGCGTGTCACCGGCATCGCCAGCCAACTGGCGATGGCATTCCGCCAGCCGCACCAGCCCACCGGCGTTGAAGGCGTACGCCCCCAGCGCGCCACCGGAGGGGCAGATCGGCATCGCGCCGTCGAGATCGGCCAGACCGCGGTCGGCCACTTCGCCGCCGCTTCCCTCGGGGAACAACCCCAGCCCCTCGCAGATGATGGGCTCCTGGTGGGCGAACTTGGCGCTGACCTCGGCCACATCGATACGATTGGCCGGGTCGCCAACGTCGGCCATCTTGTAAGCCCTCTGCCCGGCAAGTTTCACGGACTTCGAGCGAACGGCGTTTCTCTCGGGGTAATAGGTGTCCAGCGAATCACCGACTCCCTTGATCCAGACCGGCCGGTCCGTGAGCTCCTTTGCCTTCTCCTCGGAGGCCAGCAACAGCACGCATGCCCCGTCGGTGAACGGGTAGCAGTGGAGCTGCCTCAGCGGCTCGTAGAGGAGGTCTGAAGCCGCCACATCCTCGGGGGTGACGTCGGCCCTGCCGTTGAAGGCGAACGGATTCAGAGCGGCATTACGGAGGTTTCTGGCGGCAATCTTGTTCAACTGTTCCTCGGTCAGGCCGAACTCGTCCATGTAAGCGCGGGCCTGCAGGGCCGCGGCGCTCAGCTCGTTCATTAGCCCGAGCTGGCGGTCGTAGGTCTGGTTGAGCGTGTATTCCATCACCAGGTAAGGCCTCATCACCGAGCCGCCCTGGCTGTTTCCCACCACCAGCGCCGTGTCGTACAGGCCTGACATTATCCTGATCATGGCGTATGTGGCGGCCATTACCCCGTCGGCCTCCACCTTGGTCTCGTCCTTCATGTAGGCGCCCACGGGGCAATCCTCAAACACGTTGCTGATGGTATGACCGGAAGCGAAATCGTTGGAGCAGAGAACGAACGTATCTATGTCGTGTCTGGTTATGCCCATGCTATCGTAGAAACCTTTGCACAGCTCGAAGAGCATACGCTCGCGCGACATTCCACTGTCCGCGGCGTTCATTTGGGCCTGCCCGACTATGGCAACTTTTCTAAGCATTTCGTCACCCCCTCAACCTTCGGCCTCGAAATGACTGAGGTCGCTGAGGCTGTCCTCCGGAGGATCCTTGAAAACGGCCTTGACCCGCAGCCCTTTCTTGAGTTCGGTGGGTTCAATGCTCTTGACTTCTGCCAGGAGCGGCACCGTTGCGCCATCCAGCTTGATCATGGCCAGCAACTGGGGGGAGTCCAGCTTCTCGACCAATCCCTTGTTGATTTTTACGTGGCCGACAGTGTAGTTCTCGACCGTACCAGCGGGACCAACCTCGACCCATTCGTCGAGTACCCTGTTGCAGGCCCCGCATATCTTGCGGGGGGGCACGGTCACCTTGCTGCACTCCGGGCAGGTGACACCGAGGATCTTCTTTTCACCGAGGCCCTTTATATATCTCTCGAGATATGGGCCGATTCGATAGTTGTACGTGTAGTCGACGGGGACCTGAACATCTACCACCAGTTTCTCAGGTTTTTCTGCCATACACTCACCTCCGAATCGGAGCCTGGTTAATGCTCTGACCATGTGGACATTCTATTAACCTTTCTGGTGCGCGTATCATAATATAACTACACGGAATCGCTGTAAAGCGCCATTGGGGTCAGACCCCTTGACTTGAATTGAGCAGACTGGTGACGCTGGATCCAAGTCAATTCAAGTCAAGGGGTCTGACCCCATCTCCTAGAGATTGACTTCGTCCAGCTTCGACCTTAGTGCTTCCGCGGAAGCACGGAAGGCACCGACCTCGCTGTCGTTCAACGGAAGTTCGAGGACCCTTGCCACACCTCGCTTGTTGACTATTGAGGGCAGGCTCAGGCAAACGTTATTTACTCCGTGGAACCCCTGCATCAGCGAGGAGACGCCCAGGACCGCGTTCTCGTTTCTGAGTATTGCTTGAACGATCCGCCTTACGGCCAGCCCTATGGCGTAGTAAGTAGCGCCCTTTTTTTCTATGATCTCGTAGGCGGCATTCTTGACGCTCTGAAAGATCGCATCTTTGTCATCCATCGTGCAGACGTTGGAGCAGTCTCTACAGAACAAATCGAACGACATTCCCGCGATATTGGTGACGCTCCACGCCGCCACCTCGTCGTCACCGTGCTCGCCGACTATGTGAGCGTGGACGCTTTGCGTAGCCACGCCGCAGCGCTCGCTTAATAGAAAGCGAAAGCGGGCCGTATCGAGGAGCGTGCCGGAACCGATGACCTGGCCCGGCGGGAGGCCGGATATCTTCAGCGCGGCATAGGTGAGCGCGTCGACCGGATTCGTCACCACCAGAAGTATGCAGTCCCCGTTGCCGGCGATCGCTTTCGGGACGATGTCACGAATGACATCGATGTTGCTTTTCAGAAGGTCCATACG
>Ga0209745_1001024_pt1 | contig 16831 bp, 16 predicted proteins | sample BarGraNGADG00312_FD_184495 | JGI IMG/M metagenome (GOLD analysis project Ga0209745, IMG submission 184495) | Arctic peat soil microbial communities from Barrow, Alaska - Barrow Graham LP Ref core NGADG0004-312 (SPAdes) (version 2) | ecosystem: Environmental > Terrestrial > Soil > Wetlands > Peat... | reverse complement strand
GCATCCCATCGCAAGCGCCCCGGCCACGCCCCGCCCGTCGGCGATGCCGCCGGCCGCGAGCACGGGAATCGGTTGCGCCGCGTCGATGCACGCGGGGACAAGCGCCATGGTCCCAACGCGGCCGGTGTGCCCGCCGGCCTCGCTGCCCTGTGCCACCAGCAGGTCGATGCCCGAGTCCGCCATGCGCTTCGCGTTCTTGCTGTTGCCGGTGATCGCGAGCACTTTGATGCCGTTGGCGTGCGCCTCCTCGACCATGAATCCCGGGTTGCCGAGCCCTGCGCAGAACAGGGGGATCTTCTCTTCGATGCAGACGGCAACGGCTTCTTGCGGCCTGAGCGTCGTCGTGTCGGTTTTGACCATGACCTCGATGTCGGGAAGCCCGAGGTCCACCTTCATCTTCGCGACGTAATCCTGGTACGGCTGCGGAAGGGTCGCCACGAGCTGGCTCAGCGGCACTTCGCCCGAGCCTTCGACCCCTTGTATGTCAGCGATGTTCTTCGGCAGGAGGAGGTCGACGCCGAAGGGCTTGTCCGTCTGGGCCCTGATGTCACGGATCGCCTTGCGGAGTTCCTCGATCGAATAGCCGCTCGCGCCGAGCACGCCGAGGCCGCCAGCCTCGGACACGGCAACCACCAGCTCTACCGGAGCGCCGACCTGCTCGCTGAGCGTGTTCGGCCCCATCCCCGCGCTCATGATCGGGTACTCGATATCCAGCATGTCACAGAGTTTCGTTCGGAGTACTCTCTTGCCCATTGAATTGCCCCTTTCCCGGGAAGAAGACCTCTCTTATCACGCAGCAAGGATTCTATCACCAAGAACGCCTGTTGGCTGCGCGGGTCAACCATCTGGGCCGTGTCCCTTCTTGCTTCGCCGGTTGCCGCGACCGTATTATTCTTCAAGGACAAGAACAACGGGGAGGTTGTGACGTGAAAGGCCTGGTCGTCTATAAGAGCTTCTGGGGCAGTTGCCGGAAGATAGCCGAAGCAATCGCTAAAGGGTTGAGCGAGACGGGCCATGAAGTTCAGGTCGCCGCGATAGAGCAGGCACCGGACCCCGACGCTTCACTGGACTTTTTCATCATCGGGGCCGCGACGCGATGGCCGGGCGCGTGGCCGAAGATCAAGCGCTATGCGAAGAAGGCCGCGAAGTCGGGGCTCGCCGGAAAACCGTTCGCGGCGTTCAGCACGGGCGGCACCCTCCACGACGAAAAACCCAACAAGCAGGCCTCCGAAATCCTTTACGAGCTGCTCGAGGTGGGCGGGCTGGTCCCGCTGGCGCCGCCCTTCAAAGCCGCCATGGAAGGATACAAACCACCGGGCGTCGAGAAAGGCACGCTGCCGTACAGCGAGGTCGTCCGCGCCGAGGAGTTCGGGCGCGAGCTGGGCACCAAGCTGTCAGCCTAGCCGGGAAAGTCGGTCGGTATTGTCGCTATCACGTCGCCCATCTTGAACATCTTGTGGTACTTGAGCCCGAGCTTCATTCCCCAGAGTAATCTGACCTTGAACTCCAGCCGCCCCAGCAGGGCTGAGGAGACCATCCCCGCCTCGCCTTTGTGGATGCGCTCCCAGGTCCTGTAGTCAGCGGCAAGATATATCTCCGGTGAATAGATCGTCCCGAGCCTGATATCCAAGCTCCTGCCGTCCTCAAAGATCGAATAGAATGCGATGTCCTGGCCGCCGAGCGCGGCGGGCACGCCAGTGACGTCGTGCTGGAACGTCGCTGAGAATTTGCCCCGCGCGGCCTTTTGAAGGGAATCGTCCTCGTTTATCAGGCGCCGGCACTCGTCCAGCCATTCCTGCGACAGATAGACAACCACGTCTCGGTGCGCCTCCTCCCGTCCGGGACAGCCCTTCGATATGGATCCATCACATGATATCCGTTCCAGCTAAGCGGCAACCACCCGGAAAAGGAAACCCCCCGCCTTGCGGAAGGCAGGGGGTTTCATCTCGCAGGTCTTCTGAAGTTATCCGATGCTGTTGCTGTTGCCCATCGACTGCCCGAGGTTCGCGGGCTCTTCCTGCACGGTGACGTCGACGGTCTTCTTGTCGGTGCCTCGATAATAGGTGATGGAGATCTTCTGGCCGACGCCAGTCTTCCTCACCGACGCCACGAGGTCGTCGACGGCCTTCACTGGCTGGCCGCCCGCGGCCACGATGATGTCGCCGGTCTGGATGCCGGCCTTCTGAGCGGGGCCGTTCGGCACGATGTACGTGACGTAGGCGCCCTCGCTCACGGGGAGGTGGTACTGTGTCGCTATCTCCGAGCTGACGGTCTGGCTCTGGACGCCGATGTAGGGATGTGAAACGGGCTTGCCGGCGATTATAGCGTCAGCCACCCGCTTCGCGGTGTTGACCGGTATCGCGAAGCCGATGCCCTCGGAGCCGCCGGACTGGCTGGCGATGAGGGCGTTGATCCCAATGAGGTTCGCGCCTCCGTCACATAGCGCCCCACCCGAGTTGCCCGGGTTGATGGGCGCGTCGGTCTGGATGAGGTCGGTCAGGACGGTGGTCGATTGGCCCGTGTCGCTGCTCGCTGCGACGGTCCTGTGCAGCGCGCTCACGATCCCCGCGGTCACTGTCTGCTCGAAGCCCAGCGGGCTTCCCACCGCGACAACGAGCTGCCCTACCTGAAGAGCATCAGAGTTGCCCACCGTTATGGCGGGCAGTCCGGTCTTGTCGATCTTCACGACCGCGATGTCGTTCTCCGGGTCGGTGCCGACTTTCTTGGCCTTGACCTCGGTGCCGCTCGCCAGCGTAACCGTGATGTCCTGGGCGTCGGCGACCACGTGGTTGTTGGTGATGATGTATCCGTCGGCGCTGTAGATGACGCCCGAGCCGGTTCCAGACTCGGTCTGGCCCAGTGAGAAAGGCGTGGACTGCGATACGCTCTGCACGTCGATGTTGACGATCGATGGCGTGACCTTTTTCGCCACCGCCGTGACGTCACTCGCGCCCTGCGACGGGCTGACATTGCTCGTCGTCTTAGCCACGTTTACCTGCCCCTGTGTTCCCGAGCTCTTCACCTTTCCGCGCACGAGGTCATAGGGGTTCACACCGAAGATGGCCGGCATTATCAGAAGCACGAGTAGCGCTCCGATGATTCCAGCACAGAGCATCTGCAGAAATACTCTTCCTCTCCCCGCACCGCCGCGTCGTCGCGGAGGCTCAACATGCTGCGGGGTGTAGCCATAGTGCTGGGCCGGTCCCTGACCACCCGCGTCCGCGTAACCGTAGCCTGCCTGCACTGGCGGCAGCGGCACTCGTTCCTGCGGCGGCCTCGGGGTGCCGTTGACCGGCGGCTGCCCTGTTCCCTGGTACTCGTCCATTTCCTTGAGATCAACTCCTTTTTACCTCCGGCAATGCGCCACCGGGGTCTGACCCCACTGGCGCACCCGGCTACTGCACCTGGTTTGATTGAGGGTTCGCCTGGAACCCCGCCGGCTGGTTGCCGACCATTATGAGAGTGCCACCCTTGCCGCGCAGATCATTTCGTATCGTCACTGACTTCGTGGTGCTTCCGGACTTGAATGTGTACACGGTCGTCTGGCCGCCGGACTGGGCCAGGAACCTCGTCGGCATGCTTCGCTCCGCGAAGCCGGTCTTGCCCGACAGCTTGCTCTTGTACCACGCCGCTACTTTATCAGGCGCATCCGGGGTCCATAGCCCGGTCGTGTTCTGCCTCCGAATTCCGCCGTTTGGCGCGGAACCCTGACCACTCCAGTTCGGACGGCTGCCCTGGGACTGAGGAACGCTGCCCGGAAACTGGGGCCTGCTGCCCTGGAACTGCCTCGTGCCGCCGCCCTGCAGGAGTGCGGAGGCGTCTACCTTGGTAGCGCCGGGATATATCGGGGCGCCGAGCTGGGCTTCGGTAATGCCTGCGCTGCTCGAGGCGCTCGACCCGCACCCGGCGGCATACACTGCGATTCCTGTGACAAGCATCGCCGCGACCACAATCAAGACTACTTTCTTCACCCGGTGCTCCTCAAGCATTTAACTCGGTCAACTTCCCGTCACTCATGTGGAACGCCCTGTCAGATACGTCCAGAATGCTCTCGTCGTGGGTGACCATCAGGACGCACTTGCCCTCCTCGTGGGCAAGGGCCGAAAGTATATCGACGACGGTCTTTCCGGTCGCGGTGTCCAGGTTTCCTGTCGGCTCGTCGGCCAGGATGACGTCGGGGTCGTTCGCGAGCGCTCTTGCTATCGCGACCCGCTGGTTCTCGCCGCCGCTCATCTTGTTGGGATGCGCCTTGAGGAGCCTGCCATCTACCCCCATCTTCGCAAGCAGTTCAGTCGCGCGCCTGTTCTGCTCTGACGGTGATACGCCCGCGATGTCCATTGAGAGCATCACGTTTTCCAGGGCGGTGAGAGTCGGAATCAGGTTGAAGAACTGGAACACGAAGCCCACGTTTTCCCTGCGGTATCGCACGAGGTCCGTTGAAGAGTCCAGGATGTCGCGCCCCGCGACCGTTATCGACCCGGTGTCCGGCTTCTCAAGCGAGCCGATCACATAAAGGAGCGTGGTCTTGCCCGAGCCCGACGGCCCGACGATGGTGGTCACAGCTCCGTTTTCCGCCGTGAAGGTCGCATCGGCTATCGCGGTCACGTCACCGGCTTTGACCTGGAACGTCTTGCTGACGTCGGCGACGCTCAGTATCTCGTCTGACATTTCTTACCTCATTCCATGCTCAGGACCCGCGCGGGCCTCAACCTGATTATCCAGACCAGAGGTATCGCCATCCCGAGCAAGCTCAGACCTACGAGGATCAGTATCCCGTAGAGGAACAGCGACCCGCGGTAGACGACGTTGAGTTTCGCCGCCTGCTGTTGTTTTGCGGCCGCCGCGGTGTTGAACCTGCCGCCCTTGTTGTAGAGCTGCTGGTTTGTAAACGCCCTCACGAGGCCGCCGGCCGGACCGCCCTGGTTCTGCGCCTGCTGCTGCGAGGCGGGCTGGCTCTTGGGCAGGATCCAGTTGCCCAGGCTCTGCCCGATCAGCGCTGTTGCTCCCATCGCAAGGATGATGGCGACGAGGCATATACAGAGGATCTCGACGGCGAACTGGCCGATGACCTGCCCGTCGGTCGAGCCGATGGCCTTGAGAATCCCCAGCTCCCTCGTGCGGCCGCTGATGATGATGACCATGGCCAGCAGGATGATGACGGCGCAGGCGCCGAGCGCTCCCGCGAGACCGATGAGGGAGGTGTTCTTGGCCTTGATGAGCGGGTCGGCGATCGCCTGGTAATCCGTCAGGTCCGTCGCCAGCTCGTACTTGCTGCCCGAGCCCACCGCGTCCTTCTTGAACGTGACCTTGAGGGCCGGCGTGTTGTCCACCGAGTCAAAGTAGTACGAGCCGAGTGACAGGAACCCCGGCGTCGCGTTCAGCTTCTGCACGACCGAAACGGGCGCATAGAACTCATTTCCCGCCGGGTTGATGTTCAAGCCCTGCCCGCCGCTCTGGCTTTGCTGCTCGGCCTGGACCGTCTCGTAGATCCCGATGACCTTCAGGTCCATCGTGGAGTCAACCCCTGTCGCGCCCGACACCTGAGCCTGGACGGTGCTTCCCACTTTCAGTGAGTTCTGGTCCGCGAGGTTCTTCTCGATGACCACCACGGGGTTGGCGTTCTGGTAATCTGCATAAGTGAAGAGTTTACCGCTGACAAGCTTCTTGGCGCCGGTCGTGAAATCCGATGCCGAAGTGCCGCTCGTGTTGCCGCCGAACACGAAGCTGTTCTGGGTCAGGCCTCCGAGGCCCCGGCCTCCGCCGCCCCCACCACCGGTCTCGCCCGCGCCCTGGCGCAGCGCGAACAGCTGAGTCATGGTGGTGTTCGTGAGGTTGGACATCGTGATGCCCGTCTCGAGGACTTTGTCGTATGTCTTGACGTAGTTGTCCTTGGCGAACTGGTCGGTGAGCGATTCGGGCACGAGGTTCTCGACCCTGTTCGCCTGCGCCTGCGCCGCAGTCATGCTCCTTGCCGCCGCCTGGCGCTCGGCCTGGCTCTGCTGCCGCTGGGCCTCGAACTGTTTCATCTGGTAAGCGGAGCTGATCTGTATCTGGCCGTAGTTCCCGACCTGCTGCTTGATGGTGCTGACCTGGTTGTCCGCGGCGAGCTTCACCGCGAGCATCGACATCGAGAACGTCAGGCATACGAACAGCAGCACGACAACCACGATGTTTCGCGCGTAGTTGCGCCTGAAGCTCCTGAATCCTCTGTGGAAAGCTCTAAACACGTGCCTGCCTCCCGCTTAGAACGAGTAGCCGGAAAGCGGCATTGCTACCTGCGTTCCGTAGTCGGTACCGCTCGCCTTGTAGATGATCAACTGCGAATTATCCTTGGTCACACCCGCGTTGGGCGCGTCCGTAAGTGGGTTCAGGTCGTAGAAGAGGAAGACTTTGCTGACGGTCTCACCGACCTTGACCTTGTAAGTCGCCGGGCTCAGGTCCGAGTAGTTGAGAAGTGTGCCCGATATCACGTTCGTGTCCACGTACGCCCCGAAGGTGCCGTTCGTGCCGTAGTAGTCAGTGTAAGTGTCCGCGGCGATGCCCGGGCTCGTCAGTCGGAAGGAGTATTGAGACAGGTCTACCAGGCCGTTGGCGCCTGTGTTGAATGCGGTCAGCTCGAGCTCCAGGTAGTCGCCCGGGACCTCACGCGCACTGGAAGAGATCGCGCTCTTGTTCGTGTTGGGCCTGGTGGCGTTCACGATCGTGAACCTGGTTCCGACCAGGTCGGCGGCTGCCGACGGTGAAGCGGCTGCCTGTGTCGTGGCGGGTGCGGTGCTCTGGGTCTGGGTGGCTGCCGGGGCGCTCGTCGGCGCGCTGGACTGCTGACTCGCGTCGGCTTTGGTCACGCCCGGCGGCAACTTGTTGCCGTTGCTGCTCGTCTGGTTCTGCTTGTTTGCGGTGGTACTGCCGCACGATGCCAGTCCAACGATGACAAGGGCCAGCGCTGCGGCGATGCAGAATCCAAGACCGATCGGCTTGAGCCATCGTCTCGTCTTTCTCATCCTGTCTCCCTTTCTCGATACGGGCATCAGGGTCGCCCTGGTCACGCAGCTCCGTCGTCGGTTGCTCTACTTCGCCCTCCAACATACTTTTTACCGGTGGTTCCTGAGAATACGCTTAGAATACTGAGAACTTTCACGAGATGAGTGTGCCGTCCCTGTTCTTGCCGTGCGCGAGCGGCAGCCGGACTGTCGCGGTCGTCCCCTGACCGGGGACGCTTGCCAGCTCGACCGAGCCGTGGTGTATCTCGGCGATGCGCCTTGCTATGGACAGACCCAGCCCGTGCCCGGTGACCTGCTCTTTCTGGGAAGGTACCGCCCCGCGATAGAAGCGGTCGAAGACGTGCTCGAGGTCCGCCGGGCTTATGCCGTAGCCGTGATCGGTCACGGTGACGATCGCGTGCCTTTTCAACGTGGAGCTCGAGATCGTTATCGCGGTGCCGTCGGCGCTGTACTTGATGCTGTTGTCCAGCAGGATCACGAACAGCTCGACGAGGCTGGGCCTGTCGCCCGTGACCTTTATGTCGCCGGAGACATGGGAGAGCTCTAACGTGCGCGCGGCGGCCGAGCGCTTCACCCTGTCCACCGACTCTTCGAGGATCGCGCCGAGCTCTATGGTGCCGACCTCACCCCTGCCCACGGCCTCCTCGTACTGCGCCAGCTTCAACAGGCTGCTGGAGAGGGCTTCGAGCTTCCCGATCTCCTCGAGGTTGCTCTCGAGCAGCTCGCGGGTCTCCGCGGCCTCGAGGTCCCCTCCGCGCAGAGAGACTTCTATCTCTGTCTTCATCGCGGTCAGCGGCGTTCGCAGCTCGTGGGCGGCGTCCGAGGTGAACCGGCTCTGCAGGTCGAAGGCGTCCTCCATCGGTTTCAGCTCGCGCTTGGCCAGGCCGTAGCTGGCCAGCCCGCCAAGGCACAGCACTCCTATGTTGAAGTACACCAGGAACAGCGCGAGATGAGTCTTGGCCTCGTGCACCGCCTGCGACTCGAACGTGGGGGGCACGTCGCCGGGGAAGACGTCGTCCTGGAATATCCTCTGCCTCATCTCGAGGCGTCGCTCGAAAGGCCGCGCTCCCACTTTGTAGAGGGCGAAGCTCAAGAGCCCCGTGATGAGCATGATTATCAGCAGATATCCGAGGGTCAGCTTGATGAGCGAGCGCCGCAGGTTCACGCACGCACTCCGATCGTGTAGCCGAACCCGCGAACGGTGTGAATGAGCTTGGGCCCGTCGAAGGGCTTGTCTATCTTGCTTCGCAGGTATCCGATGTAGACCTCGACCGTGTTGGGCAGGACGTCTGCGTCGTAGTCCCAGACGTGGGCGATGATGCTGTCCCTGGTCAGCACGATGTTCTCGTTTCGCATCATGTACTCGAGGAGAGCGTACTCGGTCCTGGACAGAGGTATCTCGACGCCCGCGCGGGCAGCGGTCATGGCGACCGTGTTGAGCTCGAGGTCGCTCACGCTGAGAACCTCGCCGATGCTGCTCTGCGGTCGCCGGAGGAGCGCCTTCACGCGGGCCAGCAGCTCCTCGAACGCAAAGGGTTTCACGAGATAATCGTCCGCGCCCGAGTTGAGCCCCGCCACGCGGTCCACGACCTTGTCTTTGGCGGTCAGCATCAGGACCGGAACGTCCATCCCGCGACCGCGGACCTCCCTGCACAGGTCGATGCCCTCCGCCGCGCCCGGCAGCATGCGGTCGAGGACCAGCAGGTCGTAGTCCTGCGTCACGGCCAGGTCCAGGCCTTGGTCGTAGTCCCCGGCGATGTCCACGGCAAAGGCCTCCTGCTCGAGGCCTTTCTTGATGGCCCTCGCGATCTTACGGTCGTCCTCGATGATCAGGATCCTCATACGCTCTTTTCCAGTTCTCTATCTATTAATGAGAACATGATAAGGCATCCGTGCCAATGAGAACGGGCTGGATGCCGGCCCGGTTTGGTCTCAGTGGTAGGTAGTCTGGTACGGGCCGCCGAAGCACTCATCCAGCCGTCCTCACTGTATACGTACAACACGATTATCAGCACCATTCCTGAGAATCCGCTTAGAGCAACAATGCAACATGGAGGTCAGGCTCATTTATTGCGTCAGCCTGCGGCACAACGTGCGACCCATGGCCGGTGCAAGAAATGAGCCTGACCTCTATGTTGCGGGTCATCCTTGTATGTGGATGGGTTCGTAGGTGACGCCGGCGTCGGTCACGTGGACGCGGACGTAGTGGTTGAAATAGTGGACGGGGTCCGCGCCGTAGAGTGGTGCGCCCGCGCCGCCGGTCATGATGTACCTGGTTTGCCCCCACACTCCGTCGTAGTATCCGTGGATATGCGAGGTCATGAGCAGGGTGACGCGCTGCTGGTCGAACAGGGCGTTCAACATCTGCGCGAACGAAAGGCTCGCGAGTGAATGGCCCGTCGTCTCTCCCTTGAACCTGGGGTCGTAGAGCGGCACGTGCATCACGACGAAACGATACTTGTACGATTGCCCTTTTACGAGCTCCGCTTTCAGCCATCCCAACTGCGCGCTGTCGATCGTCCCGTTCGAGTCGTCGAGCACGATGAACATGCTGTTGCCGATCGCGAAGTCGTAGTAGGCGGGACCGAAAAGGGCCGTATAGAGCTGGCCGGTGCTGTCGTCGTGGTTGCCTCCCGAGACGAGGAACGGCTTCTTCGAGGCGGCGATCTGGTCGAGGAAAAGGCGGTAGTTCCCGACACTGGCGCCGTCGACGAGGTCGCCGTTGTCAAAGGCGAAAAGCACGTTGTCTGCGTTCACCTGGTCGATGAGCCGTGGGAAGACCGTGGTCGAGCCGCGGTTGTCCCCGAACATGGCGAACGTGAAGTCGTTCTTCGAAAGGTCGATCTTCTTGATCTGAGCGGAGTTCAGGTGGAGCGGCAGGCCGCCCGGTCCCGTCTGTGGGGGTGCGGTCGTCGGCGCGGTCTGCACCGGTGTTATCGCCTTCGGCCCGGTCGAAGGTGTAGTCGTCGTCTTCTGCCCGCAGGATGAGCCTACCAGTACCATGACAAGCAGCAGCACTGCCGCCGCCGCGACAAGCGCCGGCTTCAAACCCCGGCGCGCCGGTCCGCTGTTCAACTCTCGTTCTCTCCTTCCGGTGCCGCCTTCACGTATCCGTAGGTGAAGACCGTCAGCAGCAGCGCCTGCATCAGCCAGGTCGGCAGCAGCTTCTTCACCTCGTCCGCGCCGGTCCGCACCGCCCATATCTCGACCGCGCCGAGGCCAAGGATCACCTGCACAGTCAGCAAGGCGACAAAGCGTCTGGCAACCGGCTTCGAATAAGCCCAAAGCAGGAGGCTCGTCCAGCCCGCCATCAGCGCGGAGCCGTAGCCCATCGCGTACTTGTACTTGCCGTCCACGTCCTCGAGGCCCCAGAACACCTTCGCTGCCCAGGGCGACATCATCGGCACCATCGCGGCCGCGTCGGTCACCGCGCCCGCCAGGAAGGCCGCCTTCAACACCTTTGCGTCGTCCGCCACGGCCGTCTCCTTTCAATCCTCCACCGGTGCACATGCTACTTCAACGACTTTCGACAACCCGCCCTCTGAACCCCACCCGGTAGAAGCAGGAAGCGCACATGACTCACCGAATGGAAATCATTACAACTCTGTGACCGGGGGCACGATGGACAAGGATGCGGGCTCGGCACTGCGCTCATTCGTAAGACGGCACGCGGCGGCGATCGCGATCGCGTCGATATTCGCGCTCTACTTCCTGACCCGCCTCGTCAACCTCAGGGGCGTGCCCGTCTTCATCGACGAAGCCATATACATCAAGTGGGCGCACCAGGCACAGCACGGCAACCTGTGGGCGTCGCTGCTGTGGGACGGCAAGCCGCCGCTGCACTCGTGGATGATGGTCCCGTTCCTCGGCGCAGTCAAAGACCAGCTCCTCGCGGGGCGCTTGAACTCGGTCTTCTTCGGCTCGCTCACGACCCTCGGCCTGTTCCTCACCGGCAGGGAACTGCGCAACTGGAAGCTCGGCGCGGCCGCCGCCTTCCTCTACGTCGCCTGCCCCTTCGCCCTCTGGTACGACCGCCTGGCGATAGCCGAAAGCATGATGCTCGCGCTGTTCGTGTTCGCCGTCTTTTTCGCGGTCAAGGCCGCGAAGACGGTGAATCCTCGCTGGTTGATAGGAACCGGGATAGCCACCGGGCTGGCGCTGCTTACCAAGGGGACGGCGACGCTGCTCTACCCGATCGTGTTCTTCGCCTACTTTGTCAGGGGCCCGGCCGAGAAAGGGCTGGAGAAGAGCAAGCCGTTGTTGAGGTGGCTCGGCGCCAGCGGCCTTGCGCTCCTCGGCGGCTTTGCGATGCTCAACCTGGAGCGCCTGTCGCCCGTGTGGGCACAAAGGAGCCATTTCATCACCACTCGCACGAAGGGCATCGTGGCTGCGCTCGCGACCCCGCTCAGAACGTTCCTCAGTTTCAACAACTCGATCCTCAAGAACCTGTACGCCTGGCTGACGCCGGTCCTTCTTCTGCTTGCGGTTGCGGGCCTGGTCCTGAGCCTCATCAAGAGATGGCGCCCCGGATATTTTCTTTGGGCGTGGTTCGTCATCGGATTCGCGGTCATATCGCTGGTCGGGAAGTTCGAGTGGGCGCGCTTCTACCTCGTGCTCGTGCCGCCCTTGCTCCTTGCGGCCGCATACGCCCTCTACGAGCTCGGGGCTTCCATGGCGAGGGCCTGGAGCAGGGCACCCGGGCGCAAGCTGCTTCCGTCCGTCTCCATCGCGGTCGTGGCGGCCCTCCTCATGGTCGCGGCGATGCCGGCCGGCTCCATGATGGCGGGTATGGTGACAGCGAAAACGGGTGAGGCCGAGTACCTGAAAGGACGCTGTGCCGGCACCGGGATGAAAGAGACGGCGGCGATGCTCTCGGAGGCGGCCGATCACGCGAAGATCAACGTGGTCGTCAACGACTACTTCATCCAGCTCGCCCTGGAGATGTACATGGGCAACCGGCCGAACGTGAACGTAATCACCCTGGAACTCGAATACAGGAACGGCTTCAGCAAGCTTCTCGAGCAGACTCTGGACGATGCGGCCAGCAAGGGTCCCACGTACCTCGTGGCAAACTTCACCACCACTACTCCGCCACCAGGATGGAACCTGGTCACGCTCAAGACTTTTGACAAAGACGACGGGCATCAAAGGAGCGCGATGCTGGTCACGGAAGTGCCCGACGACTCCCCGATGAACGCGGGGATGAACCGGCAGCCATTGTAACGTTCACTGCGGCTGGAACCAGCCCGCTTCTTTCATGACCTCGACCGCGATCCGGTTGCCCGGAGCATCCGTCCGTGCAACGCCGATCCCCACGTCCTTGCCGACCAGCTCATCGAGCTCGGCGACGTCCTTGTTGCTGAAGCCCGGGCAGAGCAGGATGGACCTGACCTTGTCCTCATCCACGAGCCGCTTCGCTGCCTCGAGAGCCTCAGCCTGGTTCTTTACTACTACGACGAACAGCTTGTACTTGCCCGTATCTATGACCGCATTGTGAGTGGCCGGGTCGGCGTCCGGGGCATGCGCGAAAAATGCTGCGTTGAAAGCCATGGCGATCCTCCATGTCGGTCCGATCATCGATGCCGTTAAGACGATAGTAAACGCATTCGCCATCGGAGACCATGAAAAAACACAGCCCCGCGCATGCCTCCTGTAAGATGATGTCGTTGATGTCCGCACTATCAAAGGCATGTCCATATGGACCGCGAGAAATATGTGCACGGTTATTCGGAGCGTGAGGCCGAGCGCCTGCACGACCAGGCAGGGACGCTTGCCGACCTCCTTCATCATGACACCGTCTATCCGCCTGGAAGCACCGTGCTCGAGGCGGGCTGCGGGGTAGGGGCGCAGACGATCATCATCTCGAGGAACAGCCCTGGCGCGCTCATCACCTCGATCGACATCAGCGAAGAATCATTGAAACAAGCCGCTTCGCTCGTGAGTGGAGCCGGCGCGCGCAACGTCACGTTCCAGGCCGCCGACGTCTACGATCTGCCTTTCGAAGCTGAGAGCTTCGACCACGTATTCTGCTGTTTCCTGCTGGAGCACCTGCCCGAACCGGCGCGGGCGCTCTCGGCGCTGAGGAAAGTGCTGCGGAAAGGTGGATCGCTGACCGTCATCGAAGGCGACCATGGCTCGTGCTTCTTTCACCCGGACAGCAAGGACGCCCGGCTCGCCATCAAGTGCCTGATCGATTCGCAGGCGCAGCTCGGGGGCAACGCGCTCATAGGGCGCGAGCTTTACCCGCTCATCAGGGAGGCGGGGTTCGCTGATGTCCGAGTGAGCCCGCGGATGGTTTACGTTGACTCGAGCAGACCGGATCTGGTCGAGGGCTTCACCCGGAACACGTTTACCGCGATGGTCGCCGGCTCGATGGACAAGGCCGCCGCGCTCGGGCTGGCGACGCGCGAGCAGCTCGAGAGAGGGGTCCGCGACCTGTACCGCACAGCAGAAGGCGACGGCACGTTCTGTTACACGTTCTTCAAAGGCGTCGCCATCAAATAATCCGATCGCGGTCGCCGGTGGACAGCCCGAATCAGTTTCGTGAGAATGGTCATGTGGGGAGTGATTCTCGTTTTTCCAGGAGCGCCGCGGGTGCCCGGCATGGTCGTGCAGACAAGGGCAGGCGGCGTGGAGTGTGAGTCCATTGCAGTTGAACGCATACACGGTCTCGCTGTTCGTGGCTGCTGTCGTTTCGGCAGGGCTGTTCCTTTACGCGTGGCGCAGACGGTCGGTGACAGCGGGCACGGAACTCGCGCTCCTCATGCTGGCGGTGGCTCTCTGGGCACTGTTCCAGGGCCTCGAAAGCTCTATGACCGCGCGGTTAGCCAAGATGTTCTTCGGCTCGTTGAGCTATGTCGGGAGCCAGAGCACTCCGGTGATCTTCCTGCTGTTCGCGGTGCGCTACACGCAGCAGGACAAGTGGGTCACGCCAAAGAGGATCGCCATGCTGTCCGTCCTGCCCGCGGTCTCGATCATCCTGGCCTTCACCTCGGGTGTCCAGCACTTTCTCTGGAAACAGGTCACCCTGACGCACACCGCAGCTGGCATAACTGCCATCTACTCGCACGGGATCTGGTACTGGGTCGAGGTCGCGTACGGATACACGCTTATCGCGATAGGTGTGATCGTCTTGCTGCGTGCCGTGCTCAAGCTGCCGCAACTTTACGCGTGGCAGGCGCGGCTCCTCATCATCGCAACCCTTGTGCCTCTGGCAGGTCACATCGTCTATTCCTTCAGTCCGTCCTCGGTCGAGGGCCTCGACATAACTCCCATCGTGTTCACCCTGACGGGGATCCTCGTCGCGCTCGCGCTATTCAAGTATCGCCTGCTGGACCTCAGACCGATCGCGAGCGGCGTGCTTTACGATGGCATCGGCGACGCGATGATAGCGGTGGACGTCGAGAACCGGGTCGTCGACATCAACCCGGCGGCGCAGAGCATCATAGAGTTCCCGGCCGACCAGGTGCTCGGGCAGCCGGCCGGGGAGGTCTTCCGTTCCCTGCCTGAGCTTGTCGAACGCCTGGGGTCGACATCGGAGGAAGACCAGAGCGAGCTTCAGGTCCTCCACGATGGTTTCATCAAGCACTACGACATGCGCGTATGGCCGCTCGTCGACCGCAAGGCGCACCTGCTCGGCAAGCTCGTGACGCTCCACGACGTTACAGAGAGACGGGAAGCGCAGGAGGAGCTGAAGCGCATCAACGCGGAGCTCGACGGCTACGCGCACACAGTCTCGCACGACCTCAAGGGACCGCTCGCGGCTCTACACCTTGCAAGTGAGTCCATCGAGAAGCTGCTCTCGCTCCCCGAGACAGAAGATCGCAACGAGAACATAGTCAAGCTCGCCGAGATCATCGTACGCAACACCAGAAAGTCAGAGGAGCTGACGAACAGTCTTCTGACCCTGGCGGAGGCGGGCCAGAGGCCTGCGGGGGTCTCGGACGTCGATGTAGGCAAGATTGTAAAGAGGGTCCTCGAGGAGCGGCGCGGCGAGATCGAGAAGAGCGGGATGCGCACTGAGTACAGGAACCTGGGACGCGTACGGGCGGACCCGACCCATATCTATCAGCTCTTTGCCAACCTCGTCGGGAACGCCATCAAGCACAACAGCAGCGACGAGCCCACGCTGGCCATACGCCTGGTCGAATCGAAGGGGGACCTCCACACGTACAGGGTTTGCGATAACGGGCCGGGCGTGCCTCCCGGAGACCTCAACCGCATCTTCGACCCCTTCTACACTGCCGGCGGAGGCGTCGGCACCGGGATAGGGCTGGCGACGGTCGCCCGCATCGTGAAAGTCTACGGCGGCGAAGTGCGCGCATACAACGACAACGGCGCCTGCTTCGAGTTCAGCCTCCATGACTACTCGCTGGAAAGATAGTGGACGGGGTCGTGGACGGGGTTGGACGGGATCGTTCACTTTACACTTTTCCGTTACACTTTTTGGACACCCTTCGCACAGAGTTCGTGCCTGCGTACAGTGCCTGTCACTTCGCGCAAGAAAAATGCAAGACTTTCAGGTTTGACCCTTTATGCATATCATCTTCTTGGAGGTTAGCTGCATGCTGAGACCATAGAAGACGGGTGATGTTCTGGTGAGAGCCCTCAGGACGCCGGACGAACGCTTTTCTGACCTTCCCAGTTATCCTTTCGAGCCGCACTACCTGGACGTCCCGGATTGCGAGGGCGGCCACCTCAGAATACATTTCGTGGACGAGGGACCCGCGGGCGGGGAACCCGTGCTGCTGATGCATGGCGAGCCCTCGTGGTCTTTCCTGTACCGCAAGATGATCCCTGTGTTCGTCGAGGCGGGGTTCCGCGCGATCGCTCCCGACCTCGTCGGTTTCGGCCGCAGCGACAAGCCGGCTGACCGGCGCGATTACACTTACGAGAGGCACGTATCCTGGATGCGCTCCTTCCTCGACGGGCTCGGCGCGCGCGACATCAATCTCGTCTGCCAGGACTGGGGCGGCCTCATCGGGCTGCGCCTGGTAGCCGGCGACCCTGACGCGTTCGCGCGGGTGATCGCGTCCAACACCGGTCTACCCACTGGCGACCAGAAGCTGTCGGACGCTTTCACGGCCTGGCGCGACTATTCTCAGCAGGTCCCGGATTTCAACGTCGGCCAGATCGTCCAGGGCGGCTGCAAAACCGAGCTGCCGCCCGAAGTCGTCGCCGCTTACGACGCACCGTTCCCCGAAGACGCCTTCAAGGAAGGCCCGCGCATCTTCCCGTCCCTCGTCCCGATCTCCGGCGACGACCCTTCGGCGGAAGCCAACAGGCGCGCCTGGGAGAGCCTCGCCAGGTTCGACAAAGCCTTCCTCACCGCTTTCAGCGATGGGGACCCGATCACGCGCGGTGGCGAGCGGGTCTTTCAGAAGCTCGTCCCGGGGACGAAAGGTCAGCCCCACGTCACGATCGCCGGTGCCGGGCACTTCGTCCAGGAAGACAAAGGCGAAGAGTTCGCCCGCATCGCAGTGGATTTCATCCGTACCACGACGCATGACTGAGGTGGGCCGAAGAAGATGCAGAACCTCGAGCAGGCTCGCCAGCTCATGAGCGGCTGACGGCGGTCAACGCTCGGCGGCGAGCTCCCGCCACGAGTCTACGCCACTCATCTTCAGGACGACCGGCTCGGAACCCTTCCTGCGGATCACGACCTCGATGGTCTGGGACTTCTGCCCGTAGAAACCGGTCGTATCGACAGCTCCGAGCTCCAGGCTCACCAGGCCTCTTGGGAACTCGAGCGCGATGATGCCCTTCAAGAGCTTCCTGTTCTGGGTTTCCGCATGCGTTGCCATCTCAACCTCCACCGAATCGTTTTCGCT
>Ga0209745_1001022_pt1 | contig 16834 bp, 19 predicted proteins | sample BarGraNGADG00312_FD_184495 | JGI IMG/M metagenome (GOLD analysis project Ga0209745, IMG submission 184495) | Arctic peat soil microbial communities from Barrow, Alaska - Barrow Graham LP Ref core NGADG0004-312 (SPAdes) (version 2) | ecosystem: Environmental > Terrestrial > Soil > Wetlands > Peat... | reverse complement strand
TCAACGATAGTCGGGGCTGACGATGAAGGGTCGGAACGGACGATGAAGGGTCGCGACGATAATCGTCAGTCGCGACTGGAAGCGTCAGTCGGACCAATGAGCGTAGACCGCGACTTCCTGGTATATTCTGGGGCCCATGCCCAGCGATAGTCGTTCCCTCGAAGAGCTTCGCATCGACCGCAACGCCAGGAATTCCGGCGGTGTGCCGGTCTTCGCCTGGGTGGCCATCGTCGTGCTCCTGGCCGGAGCGGCGGGCGCCTGGCGGTGGATGCGGGCGCCGCGGGCGGTCGAGGTCAAGACCACCGTGGTCGAGGAGCCCAGGACGGCCGGCCCAGGGGACGGCGCCGTCCTCAATGCCTCGGGCTACGTCGTCGCGCGGCGGCGGGCAACCGTCTCATCCAAGATTACCGGCCGCGTGATCGACGTGCTCGTCGAAGAGGGCAAGCCGGTCCGGAAGAACCAGGTCCTCGCGCGGCTCGACCCGACCACCTACGAGAAGGCCCTCGCCCTGGTCGAAGCGGAACTCGAGGCCACCAGGCGTGCGGTGGCCGAAAATCGGGTCAGGCTCGAGCAGGCCAGGCTGACGCTTCAGCGCAACAAGGCCCTGCGCGCGGAGGGCATCGTCAACCAGGCGGACCTGGACAGCGCCGACACGGAAGTCCGTGCGCTCGAGGCGCGGCTGGCTTTGTCCGAGGAACAGGTGCGCGTCTCCGAGCGCCAGGTGGCGCTTCGCCAGAACGACGTAACGGATACCGTGATCCTGGCGCCGTTCGACGGCGTGGCCATCTCGAAGGACGCCCAGCCGGGAGAGATGATCTCGCCGGTGTCCGCGGGGGGCGGGTTCACGCGCACCGGCATCTGCTCGATCGTGGACATGTCGTCGCTCGAGATCGAAGTGGATGTCAACGAGAGCTACATCAACCGGGTGAGCCCCGCGCAGCGCGTCGAGGCGGTGCTCGATGCGTACCCGGAGTGGCGGATCCCGGGGAGGGTCATCATCACCGTACCAACCGCCGACCGCCAGAAGGCGACGGTGCTGGTGCGGATCGCGTTCGACAAGCTGGATCCGCGGATCCTGCCGGACATGGGGATCAAGGTCGCCTTCCTTGGGGCCGAGACCCCGGCGGCAGCGGCCGCCACGCCCGTGACGATCGCGAAGAGCGCGTTGCGCACCGAGGCCGGGAGCCAGGTGGTCTACGTCGTCACTGGCGACAACCGGGTGGAACGGCGCGCCATTCGCGTGGGCCCGGTCAGAAACGACCGCGTCGAGGTGATCTCGGGCCTCACACCCGGCGAACGGCTGGTGCTCGAACCGCCGGCCGTGTTGAAAGACGGTGACCGCGTCGTCGTGAAGTAGTAGCGCGGGGCTTCAGCCCCGCGGTCCAGGAGTCTCACGTGTCCAACGATATCCTCGTCCGCGCCACCAACCTCCACAAGGAGTTCCGACGCGGCGGCGAACGGATTGACGTCCTGCAGGGCGTGAACCTCGACATTCCGTCCGGCGATTTCCTGGCCCTGATGGGCCCGTCCGGTTCGGGCAAGACGACGCTGCTGAACCTGCTCGGCGGCCTCGACACGCCGACCCACGGCACCATCACCATCGCCGGGCAGCGGATCGACGAGATGTCGTCGGGGCAACTGGCCCGCTGGCGTGCCTCGAACGTCGGCTTCGTCTTCCAGCTCTACAACCTGCTGCCGGTGCTGACCGCCGAGCGAAACGTGGAACTGCCGCTGCTGCTCACGAGGCTCTCGAGCAAGGAGCGCAAGCGTCACGTCGAGATCGCCCTGCGCGTGGTCGGCCTGAGCGACCGCGCGCGGCACTATCCCAGGCAACTGTCGGGCGGGCAGGAGCAGCGGGTGGGCATCGCGCGCGCGATCGTGATCGATCCGACGCTGCTGCTGTGCGACGAGCCGACCGGCGACCTCGACCGGAAGGCGGGCGACGAGATCCTCGACCTGCTGCAGGCGCTCAGTCGCGAGAACGGCAAGACGATCGTGATGGTGACGCACGACCCGCATGCGGCGGCGCGCGCCAAGCGCGTGCTCTACCTCGATAAGGGCGTCCTCACCGCGGAGTCGGTTGCATGAAGTACCTGCCACTGCTCTGGCGAAGCCTGTTCCGCCGCAAGGTGCGCACGATCTTCACGCTCCTCGCGGTGCTGGTGGCGTTCACGCTCTTCGGCTTCCTCGTGGCCATCGAGGCGGCCTTCGGCATGGGCGTGGAACTCGCCGGCAACGAGCGCCTGGTGCTGATCCACAAGGTCTCGCTCATCCAGTTGCTGCCCGAAAGCTACCTGGAGCGCATCCGCGCGACGCCGGGGGTCACCGACGTGTGCCACCAGACGTGGTTCGGCGGGATCTACCAGGACCCCAAGAACTTCTTCATGCAGATGCCGGTGGACCCCGAGTGCATGCTTCGGATGTACCCCGAGTTCAAGCTGCCCGAGGATCAGAAGAAGGCCTGGTTCGCCGACCGCCAGGGCGCGATCGCCGGCCGGACGACCGCCGAGAAGTACGGCTGGAAGATCGGCGACCGAATCCCGATCCAGGCGACGATCTGGCGGAAGAAAGACAACTCCTCGAACTGGGAGTTCAACCTTGTCGGCATCTACGATGGGGCCGAGCAGGGCACCGACACGACGCAGTTCTTCTTCCAGTACAAGTACTTCGACGAGTCTCGCCTGTTCGCCCAGGGCCAGGTCGGGTGGTACGTGGTGCGAATTGCCAACGCCTCCAAGGCGCCGCAGATCGCCGGCCAGATCGACAGCCTCTTCGCAAACTCTCCAGCGGAGACGAAGACGACGACGGAAAAGGCGTTTGTGCAGGCGTTCGCGAACCAGGTCGGGAACATCGCACTGATCGTCCGCAGCATCATCGCGATGGCCTTCTTCATCATCCTGCTCGTCACCGCGAACACGATGGCCGAGTCGGTTCGCGAACGGACGAGCGAGCTGGCGGTGCTCAAGACGCTCGGCTTCACCGATGGGCGTGTGCTCGCGCTCGTGCTGGTGGAGTCGTGCCTGATTGCGGGCGTGGGCGGCTTCCTGGGGCTCGGCCTTGCCGGCGTGCTGGTGCCGAAGATCCCCACCGGCAACCTGCTGCCCAATCTCTTCGTGCCGACCGCATCGCTTGGCCTCGGCATCGCCCTCGTGTTCGGCCTGGGCCTGGTGGCCGGCATCTTCCCCGCACTCCGCGCGATGCGGTTGCGCATCGTGGACGCACTCCGGAGGGTGTGAGCGCCATGTGGATCTTCTCAGGATTGTTCCAGGCTGCGGTCGTCACCGCGCTCAACCTCCGCACGCTCACCGGTCGGCTGGCGTCCTCCTCGGTGGCCGTCGTCGGGATGGCGGGCGTCGTCGCCGTCCTCGTCTCGGTGCTGTCGATCGCGGAGGGCATCAAGGCGACCATGGCCAACACGGGAGCGCCGGATACCGCGATCGTGCTGCGCTCGGGCTCGGACACCGAGATGACCAGCATCCTGATGCACGAGGACGTCGTGGCCGTGAAGGACGCGCCGGAGATCGCACGCTCGTCTGCCGACGGTTCGTTGGCCTCCGCCGAGCTGTTCGTGGTGGTGGATCTGGTCAAGGCGAGCACGGGAACCACGGCGAACGCGCCGCTCCGGGGGGTGGAGCCGGCGGCGTTCAAGGTGCGCCCGGTCAAGTTGATCAAGGGCCGACGGTTCGAGCCCGGTCGAAACGAAGTGGTGATTGGCCGCGCGGCAACCGCCGAATACCGCGGCCTCGACGTCGGCGACCAGCTGAAACTCGGCCAGAACGTCTGGAACATCGTGGGCGTTTTCGACGCGGGCGGCACCGTGCCCGACTCCGAGCTGTGGTGCGACGCGGGCGTCCTCGCCCCGCTCTACCGCCGCGGGAACAGCCGCCAGGCGGTGTACGTCAAGCTCACCTCTCCCGAGGCCTTCACCCCGTTCAAGGACCGCCTGACGACCGACCCACGGGTGAAGCTGAAGGTGATGCGCGAGCAGGAGTACTACGCCGGCCAGTCGAAACTGCTCTCGGGCACCATCGTCTTCATCGGCGGAATCATCGGCGTGCTGATGGGCGTCGGGGCGCTGTTTGTGGCGATCATCACCATGTACTCGGCGGTGGCGAGCCGCACGCGCGAGATCGCCACGCTGCGCGCCCTCGGGTTCCGGGGCGGACCGGTCGTGATCTCGGTCCTCGTCGAATCGATGATCCTGGCGCTGGTCGGGGGCGCCGTCGGCGCCGCCATTGCCTACTTCGGCTTCAACGGCTACCAGGCCGCGACGATGAACTGGCAGACCATGAGCAGCATCGGGTTCGCGTTCCGCGTGACGCCGGCGCTGCTCGTGCTCGGAGTGGGATGGGCGCTGGTGCTCGGCCTGCTCGGCGGCCTGTTCCCGGCGATCCGCGCCATGCGGCTGCCGATTGTGACAGCGTTGCGGGAATTGTAGGGGTGGACCGGCGCCGCCTGTGCCGCGATTCCGACTCGCGGCCTTCCATTCAGTTTGGTGGCCGCGCGACGACCCACAACGCGCCGCTCTCGCCGACGATGTAGAGGTCCTCTCCCTTGAGGGCGATGCCCGTTGGCCGAACGAGGCCCGGGATCGCGTGCGCGGCAACGACGGCGCGAGCGTGGAGGTCGATCGTCAGCAGCGTGTTGTAGGCCGCGCTGATCGCGTACATCCGCCCATCGGCAATCGCTGTGCCCGTCACGTAGAACTCGTCCAGCGTCCGCTTGCCTGTCAGCTTCAAACCGGACTCGGCTGCGATCGTCGGCAGGAATTCCTCCGACAGCGTCAGGTCGCGCCCGAAGCGCGAGATGACCAGTCGCTTCACCTTGTTGTTCGGCACGGTCACGGTGTAGACCGATTTCGTCGCTGGGTCGTACGCCGCGGACATCGTGTACATCATCCGGCCGCGCACCGTGCCGAAACGCGAGCGAGACACCTCGTTGAACTTGTCGAACGACTCCAGGAAGTAGCGGAAGTTCGCGTTGGCGTCGGCCTTGTCGTTCGGCTCGAGCACCACGTAGCTCTTGTTCTCGCCGACGGCCATCACCGCACCCTTGTCGAGGAACGCCGCGCCGCCGAACTGTCCGAGGTCCACCGCGAAGCCGACGTCGATCACGGTGTGGCGGTTGACTTTCCCCAGGGTCTCGTCCGCCAGGTAGATTCCCTGCTGGGTGGTCACCAGGAACTGCGAGGTGGCCGGATCGTATGCCAGGTCGGTCGGCGTGCCAGCCAGCGGGAGCGTCAGCTTCGACTGCGTCTTCACCGACAGGATCGGCAGGTCCGCGAGCGGCCCTGCGCCAGGCTCGCTCGACACGGCCGCGACGTCAGGCTTGTCAATCGACCACCGGCCGCGCAGAGAGATTGGCGCGGGTGACCATTCCTCGAGCGACCAGACCCAGTGCGTCGGGTTGAAGGAGAACCGGACCGGGTCGCTCTGCCCCATGAACGGCGGCGGTCCCGTGCTGGCAAACGCCTGGATGATGTTGCCGGCGATCACGACGAGGAACACGACGCCGGCGAGCCACTCGAGCGGCCGAAGCGTACGCGGTTGGTCCTCGATGTCTTCCTTCTTCGTCATCAGCAGGAGCACGCCCATTGTCGCCACCGACACCCAGTAGATGAAGAGCGCCCAGGTGTAGGTGTGCGCACCGAGAATTTCGGCGCTGAAACCCTGGCCGACATCGCGCGCCGCGTGCATGCCGGTGTGGCGGATGCCCATGAACACGCCCCAGATCGCCACGAGCACAGCCATGCCGAGGTATTTCGGCTTCGGCCCGTAGCGGAGGACGAACAGGCCGACGAGCGCCACGAGCGCCATGCCGATGCGCTGTTCCCAGCACATGACGCACGGGGAGTCGCCGTAGACGAAGCCGAGCACGAAGACGGCGACGCCGACCGGGATGACGGCCAGCGCGATCACCGCCAGCGCAAGAATGGTGTAAAGCACGTCTCGTCTCACAAGCGGCTCTCCTGTGTGGCGCAGGGCTTCAGCCCCGCGAACGGCGCTGAGCATTCCCGCGTCAGTAGTTCACCCCGGGCAACAACCCGGTTCGGGTGGCGATCGAGAACAGGAACACCATCAGCAGCACGCTGACGACGAGCAGGCCGAAGGCGAGCCGCTCCTTGTGCGGCTTGCGCAGGACAAGACAGGCAGCGATGAAGATGATGACGAGATTGAGGAACTCCACAGGTCCACCTCCTGAGCAAGGACGATAGCAGGGGCTTCAGCCGTCAGGCAACCCTGGAGGGCTGCCCGTGCCCGGACCCTACCGGCTGGCGAGCACGGGGGGTTCCCGTCCCTGGAGGATAGAAACGCCGAGCAGGATGAAGCCGATCCAGAGAACGTCGGCAATCACCAGGTGCACCATCTGCATCCATACCGGCGCGAGCAGGATGACGTTGGTGAAGCCGGCCAGCACTTGCAGGAGGGCGACGACGGCGACGCCGATACCCAGCCGACGCGACAGCCCGCGCCGCTCGTAGCCATAGCGGATGCCCGCCAGCGCCAGCCCGACCGCCACGAGCACCGTGATCGCGGGATGCAGCAGGCGGAGGCGAACCAGGACGTGCGATGTCGCCGACAGCTCGGCGCCCAGCGACTCGGCCAGGGAGCCCGCGGGGTAGAGCGTGTCCCCGAGCGCCGCCACCGCCCCGCTCACGCCGGCCAGCAGCATCGCCACCGCGCCGACGGCGAATCGCCCCGCGAGGCCACCTCGCCCCGCCACTCGCACCGGTTCCCCGCCCGACAACCAGTAGGCGGTCAGCGCCAGGCACGCCAGCAGCAGGAACGTGTTGGTGAGATGGACCGACATGAAGAGCGCGCGCGCCATGCTCGCGTTGTCGGCGACGAGGCGGAAGAGGACGAGGGCCGCCCCGACGCCCGCCTCGACGATCATGAAGAGCATCGACCAGGCCGCGCCCCGGCGCGCCGGATGCCCCGCCGCACACGCGCGCCACGTCCAGAACAGCAGCGCGACAACGGAGAGGATCGCCAGGCCGCTGGTGAGGCGGTGCGAGAACTCCACGAGCATTTCGACGCTCGGCGCCTGCGGGATCACCTCGCCGTTGCAGAGCGGCCAGTGCGCGCCGCACCCGGCTCCAGACCGTGTCGCGCGGACGTAGGCGCCCCACGCGATCACCGCCATGTTGTAGAACAGCACTCCCCAACTGAACCGTGCGAGCCTTGTCATATCGGCATCCTATGTCGTCTGCCGCGGTCCGGAGCCCCGGCGCCGAACGGTGTCGAGGAACCCCAGGACCGCGCTATTGAACGCTGCGGGCGATTCCATGCACACCGCGTGGCCTGCGCCCGGCAGAACCCGCAGTTCGCTGCCGCGAATGGCCCGATGGATGGTCTCAGCGTACCCCATCCCCTTCAGCTGATCCTGCTGCCCGACGATGACGCAGGTCGGGGCGGAGATGTCGTGAAGACGCGTGGTGAAATTCAGATCGAGAAACGAGTCGCACAGCCGCGCAACCGACGAGAGGTCCAGGTCGCGATACCCCACGCGCGCCGCCTGCAGAATCGCGGCGCGGGCCGCGATGAAGTTGGGCGAGAAGTTCCAGGCGACGGTGACGAGAAAGAACAGGTCCGGATCGTTCGTCAACGCCGCCGCCTTCCACCCTTCGACGATCAAGCGCAGCTCGGGGCCGACCTCGCTGACCGTGTCCGCCAGGATGAGGCTCTCGACTCGCGCCGGGTGCCCCAGCGCGAACGCCTGGGCCACTTCCCCGCCGTACGAGATCCCGAGGATATGGGCCCGCTCGATCTCGAGCGCGGTCATCAACGCGGCGAGGTCGTCCGCGTGCAGGGCCATCGAATACGGCCCGTCCGGGTGGTCCGACTGCCCCTGCCCGCGACAGTCGTACTGCAGGACGCGGTACTCTGCCGAAAACGCGGGTGACTGGAGCGCCCAACTGGCCGCCGCGTTCATGAGGATGCCGTTGTTCAGGACGAGGACGGGCGCCCCCTCGGGGCCGTGCAGTTCGTAATACAGGCAGACGCCGTTGCACGCGATGAATGGCATACGCCGAGATTGTAGAACAGATTTCGAGGTGGGCCCCTCGGAGGTTGTGCAGCCGACGAGGCAGACCACGGCACCTGGTCTGGGCTGAAGGGTGGTAAGATCCCGAAATCCACCGCGCGAGCACACGAACGACCACCGAGAAAGTGAGCACCGACGTGGCCCTGAAGTACAAGGACATCGAACAGCTGTTCTGCGTTCGGTCAAACCGCCGGGTGCGGCTCAAGGATCACAAGCCCGGATGGAAGGGTGACGGCTACCTGCGCGACCTCGCCAAGGACGACCTGAAGACCGGGGCTCAGGAGTACCTCCAGCAGAATCTCGACGCACTGGCCGATGCGCAGGAGCGCTTGTACGCGTCGGGCCGTCACTCGCTGCTGATCGTGCTGCAGGCCATGGATGCGGCCGGCAAGGACGGCATCATCAAGCACGTGATGTCGGGGATCAACCCGCAGGGGTGCCAGGTCTTCGGCTTCAAGAGGCCGTCTGACGAGGACCTGGCGCACGACTTCCTGTGGCGCTACACCAAGTGCCTCCCGGAGCGGGGCCACATCGGGATCTTCAACCGCTCCTACTACGAGGAAGTGCTCGTCGTCCGGGTCCACGACGAGATCCTCGAGCGGCAACGCCTCCCGCCCGGCAAGCGCAACGGCGCGTTCTGGGACGCGCGGTATGACGACATCAACCAGCTCGAACGGCACCTCACCCGCAACGGCACCGTAATCCTGAAGTTCTTCCTCCACATCTCGAAGGGCGAGCAGAAGAAGCGCCTGCTCGACCGGCTCGACGACCCGTCGAAGCACTGGAAGTTCTCGATCGCCGATCTCGCCGAGCGCGCCTGCTGGAAGAGCTACCAGGAGGCGTTCGAAAAGATGCTGAACCAGACGAGCACGAAGTGGGCTCCGTGGTGGGTCATCCCGGCCGACAACCAGTGGGTGTCGCGGGCGCTGGTCGCCACGGTCGTGACGCGCACGGTCGAAGGCCTCGGCCTGAAGATGCCGACCGTGGACGCGCAGCAACAGCGCGACCTCGCCAGGGCGAAGCGACAACTGCTGGGCGAACGCTAGACATCTCCCAGGGCTGGAATCTATCTCAGGGACCAACGACGCCGTTCCTGAGAGCCGAGTCGCGGGGCGGATACTCGATCGCGCCCCGCATGCTCGCCTTGCGCTCTGGTGAAAAGTCGGGGAATGGCACTTCTCCCTGCTCTCGCCACGCCCGCACCGCGTCAACCGCCTCCCCCAACTCGTGCTGATACAGGAGCGTCCGCACCCCAGCGAGCACGAAGCGCAACTGGTCGGCCGTGGTCTCGTACCTCAGGCGCGGCCCATGAACTCCCGGGTTTCGGTGTTCACGCGGACCTTCTCACCCTGCTTGATGTACAGCGGCACGCGGATCTCGATGCCCGTCTCGAGCGTGGCCGGCTTGGTCACGTTGCCGCTCGCCGTGTCGCCGCGAACGCCAGGCTCCGTGTAGGTCACGGTCAACTCCACCTGCTGCGGCATCTGCAGGCCGATGACGTTTCCATTGAACAGCAGGATCTGCACCACCTGCCCGTCGAGCAGGCAGTCGAGCGCGTTGCCCAGCATCTCTTCCCGGAGGGTGAGCGTTTCAAAGCTCTCCTGGTCCATGAAGTGAGAGCCTGCGCTGTCACTATAGAGGTAGCTTGCCGGCACCTGGGTGAGATCCGGCTCCTTGAACTTGTCGCCCGCCTTGAATGTCTTGTCGAACACCGCCTGCGTCTTCAAATTCCGCATCTTGACGCGGACGAGCGTCTGGCCGCCCCGCGCGGTCGGCGTGGAGATCTCGACGTCAAGGCAGACGTAAGGGTTGTCGTCGAACTCGAAGCACGTCTTGCGCTTGATGTCGATCGCTTCAATCAGGGCGGCCATGCGTTACCTCACCATGCTATTTCGGTTCGACGACCGTGAACGAGCCCTTGCCCATGTTCATGCCGCAGATGATGTCGATCTTGCCCGACTTGGTCGGCGTGAACTCGATGGTGGTCTCTCCCGCCTTGACGGTCTTCTTCACGTCGAACGCGTTGATCACCACCGTCCTCATGCACCCTTTCACCGTGTCCAGGTCCACTTCCATCTCCACGGGCACGCCCCTGGTGACCGTCGCCGGGGTCACGACGTAGCCCTTGTCGTCGAACGTGAGCTTGACCGTCTGGACTTTCTTCCCTGCCGGCTTGGCCACCTGCGCGGTGAGCGCCTGGGCGCTCAACATGGCGACCACGGGCAGTGCGAGCAGCAACGCGACGATTCGCCTCGTGTTCATGTCCGTTCTCCTGTCTGCGGGGCCGGGCCGCGTGCCGGGATTTCGGGACTCGGGCAGGCGCCGAAGGACCAGGGTCGATTTTCGCTCGAAGCCGGCAATTGGGCAAGGCCGCAATCTCGGCGCATAGGCGAAAAACGTCGTTCTTGCGCTAGAATGTTCTCTTCTACACCGGCACAGGCTCAGCGAGTGAGTCCCCGGCGACAAAGACGGCTGGTCGTCACGATTGTGGTGCCGACAGATTTCGTCGTCGTCGGAAGATGCGCAGCTGCGGGGCCGCAGAGGGCGAAATGACGCACGAGAACGGACGACGATGACTCGATTTGCTCAGGAATACTGGGCGCTGATCCTCGGCGGATCCAGCGGGTTCGGCCTGGCCTCGGCACGCAAACTCAGTGCCGAGGGGATGAACGTCTGCGTCGTGCACCGCGACCGCCGCGGCGCCATGGAACGGATCAACCGCGAGTTCGACGAGATTCGCGCGAACGGCCGCGGGTTCTTCAGCCTCAACCTCGACGCCCTCACCCCGGAGGGGATGACCTCGGTCCTCGAGGGGCTGGAGAGTCGCCTCGGCTCGGACGGCAAGGTCCGGGTCCTTCTCCATTCGATCGCGTTCGGCAACCTCAAGCCGGTGGCGGCCGCGAAGCCGCCGGCCAGCGCGCCGTCTCTGGACCGGCTGGCGGACGCGCTCGGCGTGTCGAAGGCCGACTTCGATCGCGCGGTCGATCGGCTCGCCGAAGCGGGTGAACCGCTGTTCCAGGCCCTGAGGCCGGTGGATTACGGCGCGACGATCCTGGACGACGAGGACATGGCACGCACCATCTACTCGATGGGCACGAGCCTCCTCACCTGGGTGCAGCGGATTCACGGCGCGGGCCTGTTCGCCGCCGACGCGCGCGTCATTGGGCTCACCAGCGAGGGGAACGAGATCGCGTGGCGCGGCTACGCCGCGGTGGCGGCGGCCAAGTCGGCGCTCGAGTCGGTCTCGCGAGCCATCGCTGTCGAATTTGCGCCGCACGGGATCCGCTCCAACATTCTGCAGGCGGGCGTGACCGACACGCCGGCGCTCCGCGTCATCCCGGGCAGCGCGCGCATGAAGGCCGGTGCGCGCCTGCGCAACCCGTTCGGCCGCCTGACAACCCCCGAGGACGTGGCGAACGTCGTGTTCTTGTTGAGCCTGGACGAGGCCCGCTGGGTGAACGGCGCCCTCATCCGCGTGGACGGGGGGGAACACGTTGCCTAGATACGAACCGCTTCCTGGCGACCTGTTCATTCACGGCGTCGGCCATTTCCACCCGGAAAACCGGATCGACAACGCGTTTCTGGCGTCGCTGCACATCGGCACCGACGATGCGTGGATCATGGAACGGGTGGGCATCCGCTCCCGTCGCACGGTGCTGGCGCTCGACTATATCGTCCGAACCAGGAACGAGCACCCCTCGGAAGCCGCCCGCTGGTCGCTGCACACCAATGCAGAAACCGGAGCGTTCGCCGCGCGGCTCGCACTCGAGCGCGCGGGGATCACGCCATCGGAGGTCGGCCTGGTCATCGCCGGCGGCTGTTCGCCGCAGTACTCGATCCCGGCCGAAGCCTGCCTGATCGCCGCCGAGCTCGGGATCAACGCGCCGGCGTACGACCTGAGCTCCGCCTGCTCCAGCTTTGCCGTGCAATTGCACCACCTCCGCGCGATGCGCCCCGAGGCCGTGCCCGACTACGTGCTGGTGGTCAACGTCGAAAACACCACGCGCACGGTGGACTACCGCGACCGCCGGACCGCCGTGCTCTGGGGCGACGGGAGCTCGGCCGCGGTGGTCTCGGCCCGCGTGCCCGCGCCCGTCCGCGTCAGGCAGAGCGTCGTACACTGCGACCCGTCGGGCTGGAACAAGGTGGTCATCCCCACCGGGGGCCACTTCACGCAGGACGGGTCGGCCGTGCAGGGCTTCGCGATTCGCAAGTCGGTGGCGACGGTGAACGAGCTGGCCGCCCACCTGGCGGGCGACCGCGCGGAGATGCTGTTCATCGGCCACCAAGCCAACCTGATGATGCTGAACGCCGTGTGCGAGCGGGCGAAAGTCGACCCGGACCGGCACCTGCTCAACGTGGACGAGTTTGGCAACTGCGGCGCGGCCGGCGCGCCTGGCGTGCTGTCACAGAACTGGGACCGCCTGCCGCCGCGGTGCGAAATCGCGCTGGTGGTCGTCGGATCGGGCCTGACCTGGGGCGGCCTGCTGATCGACGTCAGGAGGTCTTCGTGAAATACGCCGAGTTCCTGCAGAGAACACAGTTTTCGAAGGTCGAATTGCTTGCGTGCGCGAACGGCACGCTCGTTGACGATCCACCGGCCGACGGGTTTGCCACGCTGCCTGGTCCGCCGATGCTCATGGTCGACCGTGTCGTCGAGATCAGCCACCGCGGCGCGCAGGGACGCATCGTGGCCGAGTACGATGTCCAGATTGACGCCTGGTTCTTCCAGTGTCACTTCAGGTCCGATCCCGTGCAACCCGGGTGCCTGGGTGTGGATGCGATCTGGCAGTTGATCGGGTTCTACGGCGGCGTGCGCGGCGCGAAAGGCGCGGGGCGCGCGCTCGGCGCGAAGGAGATCGAATTCTCCGGCCAGATCCGGCCCTACAACACGTTGGTGCGCTACGAGATCGACATCCGCCGCTACGCGGAACTCTCGGACACGGGCGCCGCCATCGCGATTGGCACAGGCCACGTCATCGTGGACGGCGAGCTGATCTACACGGTGAAGGACGCGAAGGTCGGGATGTTCAAGGGCATCCGGTACCCCGACTACCCGTTGCCGTCGGTGAATTCGGTCGGCGGGATCATGAACAGATAGTTGACAGTTGAGAGTGGCTGGCGGCCAGTGGCTCGTCAGTCACGCGTGACGCACTGACAACTGGCAACCGACAACTGACAACTGGCAACTGTTTACTGTTTGGATCCACCATGGTTGGAGTTCGCCTCACCCCGGCGCAGGTGCTCGAGTTGATGCCGCAGCAGCGGCCGTTCCGCTTCGTGGACGAGATCCTCGACGTGGACGGGCAGCGCATTACCGGGCGCTACACCTTCCGCGAGGACGAGTGGTTCTACGCGGGCCATTTTCCGGGACGGCCGATCACGCCCGGCGTCATCCTGCTCGAGTCGATGTGCCAGGTGGGCGTGGTGGCCATGGGCATCTACCTGTTCGCGCTGGAACGCTCGGTGGAAGAGGCGCGCGCGTGGACGACGCTGTTCGTCGAGGCGGAATCGGAGTTCCTCAAGTCGGTGCTCCCCGGTGAGACGGTGACGATTCGGGGCGAGCAGATCTTCTGGAGGCGGAACAAGCTGCGCGCGCGGATCGAGATGTTCGCGGCGGACGGCACGCTCGTGGCCCAGACCACGGCATCGGGATTGGGAGTCAGGAATGGCTGAACGAGTGGTGGTCACGGGAATGGGCGTCGTCGCGGCCAACGCGCACGGCCTGGACGCGTTCGAGCAGGCGTTGCGGGCCGGCCGGTCGGGGATTCGCTTCCACCAGAAGCTTCGCGACCTCGCCTTCGCCTGCCAGGTCGGCGGCGTGCCCGAGGTGAGCGACGAGCTCAAGCAGCAGTACTTCTCGGCCGACACGCTTCGCGCGCTCAACAGCGGCATGGTGTACGCCAGCATCGCGGCGATCGACTGCTGGCGCGACGCCGGGTTTGCCGTGCCCGAGGCGGGCAGCGACGAGGTGGACTGGGACACCGGCGCGATCATCGGCACCGGGATTGGCGGCGTGGACACCGTCGGCGAGTGGGTGGTCCCGCGCGTGAACGAAGGCAAGGTCCGGCGCCTCGGCAGCGCCGCCGTCGAGCAGACGATGGCCAGCTCGGTGAGCGCGTGCGTCGGCGGTTTCCTGGCGCTCGGCGGACAGGTCACGACCAACAGCAGCGCCTGCACGACCGGCACCGAGGCCATCGTGGATGCCTTCCACAAGGTGCGGGCAGGCCGGGCCGTCCGAATCCTCGCGGGCGGGTCGGAAGGATCGTCGCACTACATCTGGGCCGGCTTCGACGCCATGCGCGTGCTGGCCCGGCAGTCGAACGACCACCCCGAGGCGGCGTCGCGGCCGATGAGCGCGTCGGCCGGCGGGTTCGTCCCCTCGTCGGGAGCGGGCCTGCTCATGGTGGAAGGCCTGTCGTCGGCGCGCGCGCGCGGCGCGCGCATCTACGCCGAGATCCTCGGCGGGCACGTGAACTGCGGCGGCCAACGGGGCGGCGGCAGCATGACGGCGCCGAACCCCGAGGGGGCGAAACGATGCGTGCTCGCGGCGCTGGCGATCGCCGGGATCGGACCCGAGCAGGTCGAGGCGATCAACGGGCACTTGACGGCGACGATGGCCGACCCGCTCGAGATGGGGACGTGGCAGCGGGCGCTGGGGCGGCGGCCCGAGGAGTTTCCCTGGATCAACTCCACCAAGTCGCTCGTCGGGCACGGCCTGGGCGCGGCTGGTGGAATCGAATCGGTGGCGTCGGTGCTGCAGATCAGCCGCGGCTTCATCCACGGGTCGATCAACTGCGAGGATGTCCACCCCGACATCGCGCCGTTTGCCGCGCGCATCCCGCATCGGACCATCGACTTCGCGCCGCGCATCCTGGCCAAGGCCAGCTTCGGCTTCGGCGACGTGAACGGCTGCCTCATCTTCGGCAGGTGGGAAGACGGACGATAAGGAGACAGGCATGGATACCAAGACAGCATTCGGAAAGATCGTCAGCATCATCAAGCCGTTCGTGAAGAACACGACGGCCTTCGGCACTGCGACCGACGGCACGCGGATCATCGAGGACCTTGGCGTGAACTCCGCGCGCCTGGTGGACATCATTCTGGCGTTCGAGGACGAGTTCGGCATCGAGGTGGACGACGAGTCGGCGGACCGCGTGAGAACCCTGGGCGACGCCGTCCAGATGATCCTGCAGAAGACGGCGCCGGCGCACTGACGACCCGCCGTGTTGTCATCAAAAGAGCGTCTCGGGCTGCGGGTGCAGGAGGCCGTGTCGCAGGCCCTCATCCTCCTCACGTACTTCAGCCTCGAGGGGTGGTTGCGGTTCCGGCGCTACCGGATTCCCGCTCGGCGGCGGATCCGCGCGAAGTTCGCGGCTCTCGTCGGCGACGAGCGGGGACCGCTGCTGATCTGCGCGAACCACCTCACGCTGATCGATTCGCTGGTGATTCAATGGGCGCTGGCCCCTGGCTGGCGCCTGTTCGTGCGCCCGGCCTGGTTCACCTGGAACCTGGCGGACAAGCACAACATCACGAAGAACGTGTTCGTGCGCATCCTCGGGTACCTCGGCAAGTGCGTTCCGGTCCTGCGCAAGGGGCCGCCCGAAGAAGCGCGCCATACGCTCGACAAGGTGGCGTTCCTGCTGTCGCGCGGCCAGTCGGTGCTGGTGTTTCCCGAGGGCCGCCGCAGCCGCGTGGGCCGAGTGGACACAGAGAACTTCACGTATGGCGTCGGCCGCATCGTGCAGGAGACGCCATCGGCGCGGGTGCTGTGCGTCTTCGCGCGCGGCCTCGGGCAGCGGGAGTACGGCAACTACCCGCGCCCGCAAGAGACGTTCTTCGTCCGGTTGAAACGCTGCGCTCCGACGACGGCATTTCGGGGGATGCGGGGCGACCGCGACCTCGCGACGCAAATCGTCGGGCAGCTGAGCGAGATGGAGCAGGAGTACTTTGAGAACGCGATCCTGGATCGGTAACGACATCGTCGATCTCGCCGAGCCCGGCGTGGCGGGCAAGGAACGCGATCGGCGGTTCATGGACCGGGTCTTCACGCCCGAGGAACGCGATCGGATCCTGGCGGCCGCCGCCCCCACGCTTGCGTTGTGGAAGGCGTGGAGCGCAAAGGAGACCGCGTTCAAGATCGCCAGCAAGCTCCGCGAAGGCGTGATCTTCGCGCACAAGGCGTTCGAGGTCGGCCCGGAACCGGCCGCCGCGGCCGGGAGCAGCCTCACGACGGCAGGCAGCCTCGGCCAATGGGTCAGCGTGCAGTTCGAAGATCTCGACATCCGCGTCCGCTGGGAGATGGCGGTCGACTACGTTCACTGCGTCGGACAGCTCGCGCGCGGTGACGCCGTGAGCGCCCAGGGCGCCTCCGAGCTGGCGGGTCGCCCGCGACGACTGCTGGCCGGAATCCTCCACGACAGCCAGGCGCTGGACGGCATCCTGAGCCTCGCGGAACAGGCCTCGGTCTACTCGACCGCGTCCGAGCGCGCGCGCCTGCTGGCTCGCCGGTTGATGGATCGGTGGGATCTCCAGGGCGCCGAGATCGTGCGCATGTGGCGCGCGTGGGGATGGGGCCCGCCGGTCGTCGCCCAGGAAGGCCACCCGGTCGCCGGATTCGACGTCAGCCTCTCTCACGACGGCCGATTCGTGGCCGCCGCGCTGGCCGGGCCTGTCCTCACGTACTGAACCACAAAGATCACAAAGACCACGGAGGACGGACGACGGAAGCCGTCCGTGACCGTGTGCCTGAGTCCTTCGCTGCACAAACACGGCGACGTCTGTGCGCCAT
>Ga0209745_1001021_pt1 | contig 16838 bp, 16 predicted proteins | sample BarGraNGADG00312_FD_184495 | JGI IMG/M metagenome (GOLD analysis project Ga0209745, IMG submission 184495) | Arctic peat soil microbial communities from Barrow, Alaska - Barrow Graham LP Ref core NGADG0004-312 (SPAdes) (version 2) | ecosystem: Environmental > Terrestrial > Soil > Wetlands > Peat... | reverse complement strand
CTTCGGGCTCGACTTCCGGCTCGATCTCGATCTCGGGCTCAACTTCCGGCGCCATCTCGGCTTCGGGCTCTATCTCGACCTCGGGCTCAACCTCCGGCGCCGTCTCGGCTTCGGGCCCTATCTCGGTTTCGAGCGCCTTCGCCTCGCGGCGGAGCAGATGGAAACGCCGCGGCCGCGCGGGCTCGACCTCCGCCCCGAAGATCTCGGGAATGCTCTCGGGCTCGGCTTCGGGCTCTAGCTCGGCTTCGGGCTCGAGCCCGACCTCGGACTCTGGCTCGGCGATCGATATCGGCGTGGCGCTCTCCAGATCCGCATCCGACCGCGCCTCCGGCGCTGGCTCCGGCGCGACTACGGCTTCAGCCTCGGGCTGTTTCGCGTCCGAGATCTCGGTGGCGCCTTCCTGCGCTTCCTCGGTGTCCTCGGCTTCGCTCGGCAGCTCGTAGGCCACCAGCGGCCAGTCGGCCTCGGCGCCGGCTTCCTGCCAGTCGGCTCCCCAGACCAGCGGCTCGACCTGGTCGAGCGTGACGGACGTGGCCCCCGAGCTTGCCATGGCCTCGCGCGCGTCTGGAGCCGCGAACAAGGGGGCCGCGGCGGGAAACCGCTGAACGCGGCGTTTCTCGCGCGCGAGTGCAAGCTCGATCGAAAAGACGATCACGAAGGCCACGACCTCGGCCGCTACGATCAGGAGCGGGCTCTGGCCTGTTCGAGCCGAGATCGCCGCGACGAGAATCAGGAAGAAGGCCTCGAGCAGCAGCCTCGGCGCCGGGCGCGCCGTTGTGCCCGGGCTTTCCACCGGCGGCAGCCCGTAGGGATCGATTCTGGTCGAGATCGGGCTCGAGTCGAAGTGGATGCTCGGGGGACGAAAAGCGCGCTCTGGGACCGGCGGTCTTTCTTCGGCCGGGGCTGCGCCACCCCTCGTGCGCTCCAGCGCTTGCAGGATCTCTTCGAGCTCGCCGCTGAAGCGCTCGAGCAGGTCGAAAGCCCGGCGCGCGCGCTCGGGCCCGTCCTCCTGCTCGGAGTGCTCGCCGCTAGCGCGATGCTCGCCCGCGGGATCCTCGGACGGTGCCCCGCTTCCCCCCGCTGGCTGTTTGCTCTCTTCGCTGCCTGTCTGATCCACTCGTCGCTCCGCTCGGCCGCACAGCGATTATGACCGTCGCGGCGCGTGTTCGTGCGGCGAGAGCGCAAATCAGTCGATCGTCGCGCCTGTAAGAACTCGAATCAAAAAGAAGCACTCCCGACCGCGCTCGGCGGCGCGACACTGCGTCCTGGCCTCGCATCCACCGATCGCACCCGGTCGACGGGTGTTCATTTCGCTCCGAGTTCCTTGTCAGGCTGCGATCGGCTCGTCGACGTCGTAGGCGGCCATCCGGGTGCGGAGCTTCTGACGGGCGCCGGCGAGAATCTGCGATACACGCGATTCGCTGACGCCGAGGCGCGCTCCGATCTCGGCTCCCTGAAGCTCGTCGACATGGACGAGCTTGAGCACCATGCGCTCGCGCTCGGAGAGGGCCGCGATCGCGTCACGCACGATCGCCGCTCGCTCGCCTACCAGCGTCGCCTGCTCGGGCTCGCAGCCCGTCTCGCGATTCTCGACCGTGTCGCCGATCTCGAGCAACTCGCTGTCGTCGCCGGTACGGGTCGGAGCGTTGAGCGAGCAGACGTCAGCGCGCTCTAGCTCTCCGAGTTGTCTTCGGATCTCGCTGAGGGGAACATCGAGCGCCTCGGCCAGCTCGGACTCGCAGGGTGCGTGGCCGTTCTTGACGAAAAAGTCGTCGCGTGCGGATTCGACCTGGCGTGCGAAATGGCGCACCGAGCGCGATGCCCAATCCTGGCGTCGTAGCTCGTCCATGATCGCGCCCGATACTCGCGTCCAGGCGTACTGCTCGAAGGTCGCGCCTTTCTTGGGGTCGAAGCGAGTGACGGCTTCGATCAGGGCGACCAGACCGCAGGAAGCGAGGTCGTCGAGCTCACAGTGAGAAGGAAGCTCGCGCACCTTCTTCGAGGCCAGGTAGGTGACCATGGGCGCGTAGGAGAGAACAAGCCGATCGCGCGCCGAACTATCTTGTTTTGTGGCCCAAGCACGCCACAACGCCTCGGCTTCAGAAGCGTTGAGTCGCTGACCGCAAGTATCCGTATTCATTTGGGGGACCTCCGCAGTGGGGGAACTGCTCTAACTCTGTATCCGGCGGAGCCATCTGGCGATTCCCGGAATGCGCCTGCCGCTTTCCCCGATATCGCGTAACTGAGTACGCGCATTTCGGCCGCTCAGGAAGCGTCACCGCGCATTCATTCGCCGCTCGACCTGCCGATCAGAAGGAGCGTGTTCAAGGAAGAAGCAGGCAATAACGGCCTGAGTACTGTCCGGCCGGCGCTCGATCAGCACGGCAGCGAGGCGTATCCTTTACCGCCTCGTGTCGCGCTGGTGCCGAACAGAGGGAGAGATCACACGTTAGCCGGCGGTGGATACGTACTTGTCGTCGATGACGAGCCGCAGGTGCAGCAGCTGATCGCGCGCATCCTCGAGCGTCACGGCTTTCGTTGCGAGCTCGCAGCCAGCGCGGAGGAAGCGCGCAAACTGCTGGAGTCGAAGGCGAACAACTTTCAACTCATGCTCTGCGACGTCAACATGCCCGGCGAGAGCGGGCTAGAGCTACTGAGCAGCACGCTGGCCTCTCATCCCGAGGTCGCGGCGCTCATGGTCACCGGCGCCGACGACCCGGAGATGGCCGAGAGCGCGATCGAGCTCGGCGCCTTCGGTTACCTGACCAAGCCGTTTCGTCCCAACGAGTTGATGATCAACATCGTCAACGCTCTACACCGCCGGCGCCTGGAGCTGGAGAACCGCGCCCACAGAGCGATGCTGGAGAATGCAGTCGAAGCGCGCACCGCGGCGCTCAGCGAGGCCGTCTCCCGCTTGCAGCGCTCTGAGCAGGAGTTGCGGACACACCAGGAAGAGACGGTCAAGCGCCTTTCGAGCATGGCCGAGCTGCGCGATCTCGAGACGGGGCGCCATCTGGAGCGGATGAGTAGCTACTGCGCGCTGATCTCCGAGCGGTTCGACTTCGACCGTGAGCGAATTGAGCTGATGCGCATCGCGAGCCCGATGCACGACGTGGGCAAGATCGGAATTCCCGACAACATCCTGCTCAAGCCGTCGACGCTCACTCCCGAGGAGCGCGAGGTCATGCAGCAGCACACGGAGATCGGCTACCGGATCCTCTCGGGGTCGGACGCCGAGCTCTTGACTCTGGCCGCGGTGCTGGCCTGGACGCATCACGAGCGCTTCGACGGGAGCGGCTACCCGCGCGGGCTCGTTGGCGAAGAGATCCCACTCGAGGGCCGGATCGCGGCGGTCGCCGACGTTTTTGACGCTCTCACCAGCGACCGCATCTACCGCCCGGCCTTCAACGTCGAGGAGGCCGTCTCGATGATGCGCGATCAGCGCGGAGCCCACTTCGACCCGGACGTGCTCGATCGCTTCCTCAACGCGATGGAGAAGGTCGAGGAGATCCGCATGGGCTACGAGAACGCGGCGAACACCTCCGTCGAGCTCCGCTAGCCGGACCAAGGGCACGAGCGCGGTATCGTTCTTCACGCGCCGTCGGACGGCGCAAAACGAGCGGACCTAGTCGGCTCAATTTTTTTTATTTTTGGCGGCCGAATCCCTAAAGAGCTGTGTTCTCAGTCGATAACTCAAAGGAGAGAGACGTGCCAGCAGCATGAGCGAAAAGACAAAGAGCCGCCCCAATCGGGGCACAGAGCCAGACCCATGGCCGCACGAGCCGCCTCAAGAGCTTCTCGACGCGCTTGATCGCGCCGCGGCGCGCCTCTCCGAGCTCGACGCTCACGGCGTCCGCATCTCGCTTGGAATCGGAGCCGACGGAGACCCGCTCGCGCATGTCTCTCAGCAAGGGCTCGCATGCGAGATTGACTCCTCGCTCCTCCTCCAGCTTGTCTGTGGAAGTAAGCTGAGGGTGCCGCGGATCTCCGCGGTCTGAGCGAGAGGCACAAGCAGCCGGAGGCCGAGCACCGATGCAGAAGTTGACCCCTTTTCGCGTTGCCGTTGCCGACCATGCGCCTTTCATGCGTCGACTGCTCGGCGAGTCGCTGCTCGTTCGCGGTATCGAGGTGACCGGGGCGGTCGATTCGGCCGAGGCGGCGATCGAGCTTTGTGGGCGCACCAGCCCGGACGCGTTGCTCTTCGACATAGTCGCCGACACCATGGACGGCGTCGTGTTGATGCGCGGCCTGCGTGAGGCGGGCCTTAGCACCCCCGTGATCCTGCTCGGCGGGCATTTCCGCGCCGACCACTACAAGGTCGTCGACGCGCTGATCGAGGGCGCGCTCGATTTCGTCGAGCGCCCGCTTGCCTGCGACACCGTTCAGGTTTTCGTGGGTGAGCTGATCACGCGCATTCGCGTGGCCTCCGATTTGACCGCGGCGCGGCAGCGGGCGCTCGAGCTCGCCTCGCAGCGGGAGCTGCATGGGCTCGAGAACGGGTCGGACTCGGCGTCGCCGCTCCGCGATCCTTCGCGTGACGGCCCCGGAGCGGTAGTGGTCGTCGGCTCGATCGGCGGTTGCTGGTCGTTGTCGCACCTGATTCCCGCACTGCCGCCGCTGCTCGGCCTCGGCATGGTTGTGGTGCAACAGCTGCCCGAGGGATTCACGACCGCACTTGCCGATCGTCTCGACCACTACTCCGTCCTGGGCGTAAGAGAGGCGCTCGGTGGAGAGCAGCTCAACCCCAGCACCGTTTACTTCGCGCAGGGAGGAAGTCACCTTCGCATGGCCGGTGACGCCAAGTTGCTCGTCTCGGTGGAGGAGCCGATCGACGGGTTACGCCCGCGCGCCGATGTCACCGTCAGCGACGCTGCCCGCATCTTCGGCGATCGCCTCCTGCTCGTGGTCACGAGCGGGATGGGCAAGGATGGCTTGGACGGCGCACGTGAAGTGAAGGAGCGCGGTGGCCGGATCATCGTCGAGGAGGAGTCGACGGCGATCGCCTACGGAACGCCCCGTGCCATCACCGAGGCCAAGCTGGCGGACGCGGTCGTTCCGCTGAGCGAGCTCGCACAAACGGTCGCCGACGCCGCCGGAGTCTGGGGAGCCTCAATTCCCCTACCGAGCGATTACGCCTCGATGACGAGCAACCCGGAGAGCCCGAGTTAACGCTGTACTCTTCTCGCGTCGCTCACGGTCGCGCCGAGCCCGGACGCATCGCGGTGACGGGAAGTCGTGAATCGCGAGCAGAAGACACCGAGCGCCTCCGAGACCGTCATCTCGACTGCCGGGCTGGCCCGCAACTTCGGTCACACGCAGGCCGTCAAGGGCGTCTCCTTCAGCGTCGCTGAAGGCGAGGTTTTCGGCTTTCTCGGCCCAAACGGCGCCGGCAAGACGACGACGATCAGCATGCTCTGCACGCTGCTTACGCCCTCGGCCGGGGAGGCCACGGTCGCCGGCTACGACATCAGTAGCAAGCGAACCGAGGTGCGCCGCTCGATCGGTCTCGTCTTTCAGGACCCGACTCTCGACGAGTATCTGACCGCGATTCAGAACCTTCGCTTTCACGCCTACGCCTACGGTATGCCCAAGCGAGTCCGTGACGAGCGCATCTACGAGCTGCTGACCCTGATGGAGCTCTGGGACCGTCGCAACTCCTCGGTGCGCGAGTACTCGGGCGGGATGAAGCGCCGCCTGGAGATCGCCCGCGGGCTGCTTCACCACCCCCACATCCTCTTCCTCGACGAGCCGACGCTCGGGCTCGATCCTCAGACTCGGCACCGGATCTGGAAGTACGTGCTCGATCTGCGGCGGCGCGAGGCGCTGACGATCTTCCTCACGACGCACTACATGAACGAGGCCGAGAACTGCGACCGGATTGCGATCATCGACGAGGGCGAGATCGTTGCACTCGACCGGCCCGAGGTGCTCAAGGACTCGCTTGGTGGTGATGTCGTGACGCTTCGGGTCGAGGACGCCGAGGCGGCGGCGGCGGAGCTCTTCGCCCGCTACGAATTGAGCGCGAGCATCGAGACGGACAGCGTCCACTTCAAGCTGCCCCGAGCCGAGGAGTTCCTGCCCGGGCTGATACGCAGCTTCTCGAGCAAGATCCTGGCTGCCACAGTCCGCCGTCCGACTCTCGACGACGTTTTTCTCTCCCTCACCGGACACTCGATTCGCGATGATCGGCCCGCTGCCAACCAGCAGCTCCGCCGCTACCTGAACACGCCCGGCATGAAGCAGCAGCTGAGCTGATGGCGAACTCGCTTACAGCCCGTTCCCAGAGGAGGTCGGTCTCCACTTGAGGCAGACTCTGCGCGGGATCTGGGTCATCGCCTACCGCGAGCTGCTTCGTTTCGCTCGCGAGCGCTCGCGCCTGGCCTCTTCGCTCGGGATGCCGATCATCTTCATGGTCGTTTTCAGCGAGGGGCTGAAACGGCAGATCGGCGCGCTGGCGGTGGGTGTCGATTTCGTCAAGTTCATGTACCCGGGCATCATCGCGATGTCGGTCTTCATCAATGCGATCTTCTCGGGCCTCTCGGTCGTCTGGGACCGTGAGATCGGCTTTCTCAAGGAGGTGCTCGTCTCGCCGCTCAACCGCTCGGGCGTCGTGCTGGGCAAGGCGCTCGGCGCCTCGGTGATCGCGCTCTTTCAAGCCCTGGTGATGCTCGCGCTGGCGCCGCTCTTCGGCGTTCCGCTGTCGCTTAGAATCGTTCTCGAGCTGATTCCGATCGTGCTCGTGCTGGCCTTCTCGCTGGCCGGGTTCGGTCTTCTGATTGGCTCGCGGATGCGCTCCCAGCAGAGCTTTCAAGTGTTGGTTCAGATGGTCGTGTTCCCGCTCACATTCCTTGCCGGCGTCTTCTTTCCGGTCAACAACGTTCCGCGCTGGATGGAGATCGTCTCCAAGCTCAACCCGCTCACCTACGGCGTGGACGCGATTCGCCGCATCTTTCTCGCCGACGAGATCTCCGCCGCTATGCGTGCCTCGAGCCATCCGATCATCGGCGTGACCGTCTTCGGCCACACGACCACGACGATCGAGGATGTCGCGCTGGTCGGCCTGCTTGGCACCGCGCTCCTGGCCGGCGCCATCTTCTCCTTCAATCGGCATACCTAGCCTGCGCCGGTCACAGGCAGCACTTCTCGCTTGACGCGGGTTTCCCGGCCGCCGAGAATGGGCGGGCCGATGCCCGCAACGCGCGCTCACGTTTTCCATGGCTAGTCTCGCCTGGCCACTTCTAGCCCTCGTCTTCATGGCGGGGGCGCTCGCGACCTGGGTCGCCGGCACCAGCCTGGCCAAGAGCACCGACGCGCTCGACAATCGTTTCGGCCTCGGCGACGCGATCGGCGGAATGGTCCTGCTCTCGATCGCCGGCACTCTCCCGGAGATCGCGATCACGGTCTCGGCCGTCCTGCAAGGACACCTCGATCTGGCCGCCGGCAACCTGATCGGCGGCATCGCCATTCAGACGATGGTGCTGATCGTCTGCGACATAACCGCGGGCCGGAAAAATGCGCTCACCTACCTCGTCGGCTCGCTCATTCCGGTGCTCGAGGCACTGCTCGTCATCCTGGTCGTCTCTGCGGTGCTGATGGGCGCGTTGCTCAAGCCGTCGGTCACGCTCGGGCCCGTTAGCCCGGCCTCGATTGCCATCGTCATCGTCTGGTTGTGCGGCATCATCGTCATCAACCGCGTCAGGAAATCGCCGTCCTGGGAGGCGGTCGCGCCGGGCAGCCGGCCGGGACGTCCGCACCGGCGCGTCCCCCATCCGAAGGTTGCAACGCCGCACACCGGCACCTCCACCTTGCGAGTCGCGCTCTACTTCCTGGCCGCCTGCGTCGTCACGCTGATCGCCGGCGTCTTCCTCCAGATTGCCGGCAGCGATCTCGCCGGCCGGGCCGGAATCAACGGCGTCATCTTCGGCGCCACGGTGCTTGCCCTGGCGACCGCGCTTCCCGAGATCTCATCGGGAATCAGCGCCGTACGTCTCGGCGATCACGGGCTCGCCATGGGCGACATCTTCGGCGGCAACGCCTTTCAGGTCTGCCTCTTCCTCGTCGCCGACCTGATTGCCGGAAAGGCGGTCTTGACTACGGCCGGAAACCAGAACAGCTGGCTGGCGATCCTTGGGATTAGCCTCACATCCGTCTACGCGGTCGGCATCATCTTCCGGCCCAAGCGTTGTTACCTCCGGCTCGGGGCCGACTCACTCTTCGTGATCGTTCTCTTCGCGATCGGCATAGCCGGGCTCGTAACGATCCCGGCGCACTAGGACGGGCGCTCTATCTGTCGCGCCCGCTCGGAGTGGATTCGGCGGCCGGGGGGAAACGCCGACTGTCGTGGTAATGCGTTTGAAATCTGCGCTTTCGTTGGTACACTTCGCAAAGCTACTTTAGAAAGTGAAGCGACTAGGGCGGCGTAGATGAACGGGTGCCCGGGAGGAGAGCGATGAAGATCGCCGATAACGTCTCCGAGCTGATCGGCAACACGCCGCTCGTTCGCTTGCGCCGAATCTCCGAAGAGAGCGGCAGCAACGTAGTCGCCAAGCTCGAGTTCGCCAATCCCGGGGGCAGCGTCAAGGATCGAATCGGCCTGGCGATGGTCGAAGCCGCCGAGCGCGAGGGCAAGATCGGGCCGGACACGGTCATCCTCGAGCCGACGAGCGGCAATACCGGCATTGCGCTGGCCCTCGTCTGCGCCGCGCGCGGCTACAAGTGCACGCTCGTAATGCCCGAGACGATGAGCAGGGAGAGGCGCATGCTGCTGCGCGCCTACGGTGCCGATCTCGTGCTCACCGCGGGCGGCGAGGGCATGCCCGGCGCAATCCGCAAAGCCGAAGAGATGGCGGCCGCCGACGAGAACTACTTCGTTCCACAGCAGTTCGAGAACCCGGCCAATCCCGAGGTCCACCGGCGCACGACCGCCGAGGAGATCTGGCGCGACACCGACGGGAAGGTGGACGTTGTCGTCGCCGGAATCGGAACCGGGGGGACGATCACGGGCGTCGGCGAGGTGATCAAGGAACGCAAGCCGGATGCTCGCTGCGTGGGTGTCGAGCCGGATGGCTCGGCGGTGCTCTCGGGCGGGCAGAAGGGACCGCACGCTCTTCAGGGCATCGGACCCGGCTTCGTGCCGAAGGTGCTGAACACCAAGATCTACGACGAGATCGTGCGCGTGGCGAACGAAGACGCCTTTGCCAGCGCTCGGCGGATCGCGCGCGAGGAGGGCCTGCTGGTTGGGATCTCGTCCGGCGCCGCGATCTGGGCCGCCGAACAAGTCGCTCGCCGCGCCGAAAGCAGGGGGAAGCTGATCGTCGTGATCGTGCCTTCAAACGGCGAGCGCTACCTGTCGACGGCGCTGTTCAACGACCTGGCCGACTGAGGGAGGTGGCTGGCGTGCTGAGAAAGATGAGACACGACATCCGAGCGGTCAAGGAGCGCGATCCGGCTGCCCGCAACTGGCTCGAGATCGTTCTCTGCTATCCGGGTCTATGGGCTGTCTGGTGGCACAGGATTGCTCACGTGCTCTGGCGCTGGCGCCTCAAACTCGTGGCTCGCTGGATCTCCCAGTTCGCGCGCGCGCTGACCGGCGTCGAGATTCACCCGGCCGCCACGATCGGTCCCGGGCTCTTCATCGATCACGGGATGGGCGTCGTGATCGGCGAGACGGCCGAGCTGGGAGCCGAGGTGACTCTGTATCAGGGCGTGACTCTCGGAGGTACGAGCCTCAAGAAGGGCAAGCGCCACCCGACGCTCGGCGACGGAGTCGTGGTCGGCGCGGGCGCCAAGGTGCTCGGCGCGATCACCGTCGGCGAGTACAGCCGCGTCGGAGCGAACGCCGTGGTTGTGAGGCCGGTACCGCGCTGCGCCGTAGTGGTCGGCGTACCGGGCGAGATCGTGACCTCGAAGGGAAACGGGCACAAGCGCGTGGCACCCAACCTTGAGCACGACCAGCTTCCGGATGTGCTGGGAGACGCGGTGGCCGATCTGGTCGCACGGGTCGACGAGCTCGAGCGGCGGGTCGAGGGTGGCGTACCGCACCACGAGCTCGCCTTTACGCCGACCCACGGCGTCTGGTGCGAGAGCGAAGACCCCTCGATCTGAGTGACTTCCGATCTCGGCGGGAATAGCAGCACAGGCCGACTGTTTCTAGATTCGGCGCCGTTTTTCGCTTGGAAGGGAACGGGATGAGGCTCGAGGGGATCCACCACGTCACCGCAATAACCGGCGACGCGCAACGCAACCTCGACTTCTATGTACGAGTACTTGGGCTGAGGCTCGTGAAAATGAGCGTCAACCAGGACGTTCCGAGCATCCTCCAGCTCTACTACGGCGCCGAGAACGGTGAGCCCGGTGCCACCCTGGCCTTTTACGAGTACCCGGGCATGCAGGTAGGGCGAGCCGGCGCCGGCATGATCCACCGGCTCAGCTGGCGGATTGGCTCGGAGAAGGCGCTCGGCTTCTGGGCCCGGCGCCTGAGGAGCGAGGGTGTTGAGTACCAGCGCAGCGGTGCGCACCTGCGCTTCAACGATCCCGAGGGCCTGGCGCTGGAGCTGGCCGTCGCGGAGAGCGAGGACGAGCCGCTGGCGGCTTCTCGACCCGACATCCCCGAAGAGTTGGCATTGCAGGGATTCGATTCCGTGCGCGTTTACGCGCGCGATCCCGAGCGCAGCCGGGAGTTGCTGGAGCGGGCCCTTGCCTTCCAGCGCAGGAGTGATGCGGTTTGGGAGGTGCGAGGGAAAGCCCGAGGCTCTCTCTTCGCCTACGACAGCGCGCCGGTCCAGCCCGGGATTCAAGGCTCGGGGACGGTGCATCACGCGGCCTGGGCTTGCCCGATGAACGAGCGCGAGCGCTGGCACAAGGCGTTGACCGCGGCCGGGATGAGCGCAACGCCGGTTATCGATCGCTACTGGTACCGCTCGATCTACTTTCGCGAGCCGAGCGGAGCTCTTTTCGAGATAGCGACGATAGAGCCGGGCTTCGCTATCGATGAGGCGATCGAGCACCTGGGCGAGCGACTTGCGCTACCGCCCGCGCTCGAGCATCTGCGCGGGGAGCTCGAGGTGGGCTTTCCCCCGCTTCGCTCCTCTCGCGCGAGCTAGCGCGCCGAGCCGGGCGTGGGGCGCTAGGCCGAATCGAGATTCGAACGGACGCGGAGGGATTCGATTCCGAGGCTCAGATCCTCGGCGAGCTCTTCGAGCAACCGAGTGGTGCTCCTGGCAAAGGCGTGAGCTTGGCCTGCGTAGATGGTGAGAACGGCGTATACGTCGCCACCGGGCCCGCGCAACGGGATTGCGATGCTCGAGCGGTATCCGCGCTGGAAGGCGCGCGCGCGCCACGGCTGCCCAGCCGGGTCACTGGCGAAGTCGTCCAGGACGACGGTTTCGCCCGTTCGAGCCGCCGTTCCCGTTGGACCTCGTCCACGCTCGTCGTCGGCCCAGGTGATGTTCGCGCTGCCCAGGTATCCATCTTCGACGCCGCTCCAGGCGACCGGCCGGACGGTCTTGTCCTCGTCGCGCTCGACCGAGCCGACCCAGGCCATCAGGTACCCGGCCGCGTTGCAGACGATACGGCAGGCGTCGCGGAGAAGTCTTTGCTCGTCGGTCGCCCGCAACGTAGCGCGGGCGCAGTCCCGGGTTGCGATCAGCTCGCGGTTCAGGCGAAGCAGCGCCTCTTCTGCCAGCTTGTAGCGGCTGACGTCGATGTTGCAAGCCGCGCGCCCCACGTAACTGCCGTCGGGGTCGATCATCGCAGCGCACGTGTGCGCGATCCAGTGCTCATCGCCGTCTCGGGCGATGATGCGAAACTCGATCTCACCCTCGAGGAGCCGCCCGGCTGAGTGCGAGTGCGCGATGTGCTGCTCGAAGCGCAGTCTGTCGTCGGGGTGAACGATGCGCTCCATCAGCTTCGGGTCGGCGAGGAACTCGTCTTGGCTGTAGCCGCTCAAGCGCTCGCATGCGGGCGAGACTTGCACGAGCGCGCCCTGCGGATCCAACCGGTACTCCCAAACGTGAGTCGCGTCGGCGCCGTGAGAAGCCGGCGCGGTTTTACCGCTCTTCGCGCTGCGGCGGCGCGGCGCTGAGGCCTTCTTGGCGGAACTACTGTCCTGTTCGGCCACGCAGGAATCTTAGGGGTTTGCGGGGTGTTGCCGTTTTCGCGCGCGCCGTAGCCGGCCAGCCGTTCACGAGAGGCAGCTTGCGTCGCTCACCGAGAGAGGTCGCCCGCGGGGTTTGACAAGCGACGTAACGCGATATATCGTTATACACCATGATACTAACGCTGAAAGAAGGAGTTGTTTGATGCACGAAGATCATTTGGAAGGCCCGCGCGGGTCGAGACACCACCACCGGCGGCACGAGTCGCACAGGGAAGCGCACGCGCACCATTTCGCCGGCCCGCCGTTCGGCGGCGGCCACAGAGGTAGGCACCGAGGTCGCAAGGCGCGCCGCGGAGACATCCGAACCGCCGCGCTGCTGCTCCTCGCCGAGCAGCCGCGTAACGGCTACCAGATCATGCAAGAGGTGAAAGAGCGAAGCGAGGGAGTCTGGCGCCCCAGCCCCGGCTCGGTCTACCCGACATTGCAGCAGCTCGAGGACGAAGGGCTGGTGCGCTCGCAGGAGAGCGAGGGCCAGCGCCTGCTCGAGCTGACCGATTCGGGTCGCGCCGTGCTCGAGGAGCGCGGGAAAGACGCGCCTCCCCCGTGGGAGGCGATGGCGGGCGGCGTCGGCGAGCAGGCGCTCGAGCTCGGCTCGCTGGTTCGCCAGATAGGGCTCGCTGCCATGCAGGTGATGCAGGCGGGAAGCGACGCACAGGTCGAGGAGGCCCGTAAGCTCCTTACCGATGCCCGCCGCTCGCTCTACCGGATTCTTGCCGAAGGCGATGAGAAGGACTGAGCGGGCGAGCTAGATCGCCGCGATAATGGGTACCAGCTGAGGCGGAGGCGATTCTAGGGGGAGGGGCGAAAATGACGGAACGACTCGAGGGCACGGTGGCGCTCGTCACGGGAGCGAGCAGCGGTATCGGCGAAGCGACGGCGCGCTTGCTGGCCGACCGGGGTGCCACGGTCGCGATCGCCGCCCGGCGCAAAAACCGGCTCGAGCGGCTGGCTACCGAGATCGCGGGCAAGGGCGGCCGGGCGCTCGTGATCGAAGCCGACGTGACCGACCGCGAGCAGGCGACCGCCGCCGTCGAGCGAACCGTCGCGGAGCTGGGCCGGCTCGACATCCTCGTCAACAACGCCGGCGTGATGCTGCTCGGACCCGCGGTGGACGCGCCGCTGGAGGAGTGGGAGCGCACGGTCGATCTCAACGTGAAGGGCCTCCTCTACTGCACATACGCGGCGCTCCCGCACCTGCTGACCGCCGCGGAGGCCGAGCCGCGCAAGCTGGCCGACCTCGTCAACATCAGCTCGGTGGCAGGGCGCAAGGCCAACGCCGGCTCCGGTATCTACAACCTGAGCAAGTTCGGGGTGGGCGCCTTCAGCGAGTCGCTGCGCATGGAGCTGGCCAAGCGGCACGTGCGCGTGTCGCTGGTCGAGCCCGGGTTCGTCAAGACCGAGCTGTCGAACCACATCCGCGAAGGGGTGCGCGAGGCGGCGAGACAGCGCTACGCCGGGGTCGAGATGCTGGAGGCGGAAGACATCGCCGATGCGATCGCCTATGTAGTCACCCGGCCGCGGCGCATGGCCGTGAACGAGGTGCTCGTGCGCCCGACCGAGCAGGAGTTCTAGCGGCACCGCGTTCGCCGCCCCCGCCGAGAGCGCGGCAAGCGGGAAGCGACTTCGCGGCTCCGAAAACCGGCGGGGCCCACCTCTCCACCCACCCACGGGGCGGGGCACGGTATCGAGAAAAGACGCGAGGAATTGCGCCGGTTGTGCAGAGAGTCGATCACGCGCCTGTCAAGCTCGCTCGAGAAGCGATTGGCGCTCAGGCGCACTCAGTACTTGCTGACCGTCAGCACTGCGCGCACATAGCGATCAACCTTACGGTCGCTGAGCCCTCCACCCGGGAGCTCGGCGACGAACGCCGCGGATTCCGGCAGGACGTGGCGCTCCCAGGAAGTGGCGCTGCCCAGGTAAGCCGGTAGCTGCGCGAGCCCTAGCCCGGCCAGGCGGGCGAATCTGCGCTCGAGCGCTAGCGAGCGCGTCGTGACGCTCACCGCTGCGAGCGGCTGATGGAACCAGATCGACAGCCGCGGCCGCAGGCGCTCGATGAGGCGATAGGCGGCGCGCGATTCCGGCTCCGACAAGCGGCGGCGACCCGAGTAGAAGGCCCCGCCCAGGTGCCGCCAGCGCCAGGGGAAGTTGCGGTTGAGATCGACGCCGTGGGCGTTCCCGCGCGTTCCGGCCGCCCGACCGTCGGGGTTGAGATTGAGGATGACCCAGAGATCGACGCCTTCGGGCGTGGGCACTTTCAGCAGGCGCCGCGCGACGGCTACTCCGCCCGGCTCGTTGCCGTGGATCGATCCGACGATTAACACCGTCGGGCCATACGGATCGCCCCGCTGATAGGCGTAGATAGCTCGCCCCTGAACGGAGTGGCCGATCAGGTGCCGCGTCGTGCGATTACCCGTTGCCTGTCGATCGGTTGCGCCGGCGGTGACGCCGGCCAGGGCGATCGCAGATGCAATTGCGGCGAGGGCGAGAGCGGCTCGAATCGAGGATTTCGCCATGCCGGCACTCAACGCTTTCCGCCCGCGTGACTGAGCGCGTCCAGCAAGCCGCGTGCCTTGACGAGCGTCTCCTCGACTTCCTCAGCCGGGTCGGAGAGTGCCGTCACGGCGCCACCCACGCCGATCGTGGTCGCCGTATCGGTCGTGACGATGGAGCGAATGACGACGGAGAGATCGGCGCTACCGCTGAGCGCGAAGTAACCGAGTACGCCGGAGTAGACGCCGCGGGCCCCTCGCTCGAGGCGGTCGATGATCTCCATCGTGCGTAGCTTCGGCGCGCCCGTCATCGAGCCGGGCGGGAAGGCGGCGCGCACACATGCCACGCTCGACTCGTCGGGCCTCAGCACGCCGCTGATCGTGCTCACCATCTGGTGCACGGTCGCATAGCTCTCGATCTCGAACAGCTCCGCGACGCGAACGCTGCCGATCTCGCAAACACGGCTCAGGTCGTTGCGCATCAAATCGACGATCATCATGTTCTCGGCTCGATCCTTCTCGCTCGAGGCGAGCTCGTCTGCGAGCGCGCGGTCTTCGCGGGCCGTCGATCCTCGCCGCCGCGTTCCCTTGATCGGCCGCGACTCGACCTGGCGTGCGCGATCGATGCGCAGGAAGCGCTCGGGCGAGGAGCTAAGAACGCATACCTCCGGAAACTGAAGGTAGGACGAGTACGGGGCCGGGCAGGTGGATCGAAGCGCGCGGTAGGCGGCGAAGGGATCGATCTCTTCATCGAAGGAAAGCATGTTCGTCAAGCAGACTTCATAGGTCTCACCGGCTTCGATCTCGACTCGGCAGCGCTCTACCAGGCGCTCGTATTCGGGCAGCTCGTGCCGGTAGCGATAGGAAGGGGAGCTAGGCGGCGTCGAAAGCGGCTCCGCACCGTCGGGCTGAAGCTCCAAAGCCTGTAGCGCTTGGCCGGTCGCATCCAGCCACGCGAGCGCCGCGGGCCCGCTTTCCTCGTTGCTCAGGGCGAGCAAGTAGATCAGCCCGTCGCGCTGATCGAAGGCAAGCATGCGATCGCAGAAGACGAAGGCCGCATCGGGCGTCGGGGCGGTATTCGCTGCTCGGGCTTCGCAATCGGCTTTCATCTCGTAGCCGAGGTAACCGACATAGCCGAGGTTGAAATCGAACGGCAGCTCGTCGCTTGCCACCGCTCGTCGCGCCAGCTCGCGCTCGAGGTAGTCGAGGAAGGCGATCCGCTCCTCGACGGAGTCGTCGCGCCCGGTGACCACCACTTTCCGATCACGCAAGCGGTAGCTGACGTATTCGGCGTGCGGGCCGCTCGCGTCGCCCATGAACGAGAAGCGCGACAGACCGTCGGCGACCAGGCTCGAGTCGAGCCAGAAGCTGGGGGTTGCTTCTTTGAACAGAGCCGCGTAGGCGACCTCGGGCGTCACGGGGCTCGCAAGTGTGCGTGCCTGCAGCTGGAAGCCCTTTTCGTTCACGGGTCAAGGCTACTTGTAGGGTCGCGGTTGGACGCGCGAGCTAGAGGCACCGCGGGGGAATTCCCTCGCTAGCCCAACCCGGTAAAGAAACTCGCGGCAGCTGCTATCTAACGAATGTGAGCAATCGAGTGTCTGCCGCCGTCTCCGTCAATAAACTCGAGCAGCTATACCGATCCGGTTTCCACCGCTACCTCCGCGTGGCGGAGGCTATCGCCGGAAACCCCGAAAGCGGGCTCGATGCCGTGCAAGAGGGTTTCGCTCGCGCTCTTCGACACCGCCTGGACTTTCGCGGGGAGGCGCAGGTGTCGACCTGGGTATGGACATGCGTCGTCAACGCGGCCAAGACGGCGCGTCCGCAGCGCGAATCACCAATAGACGAGGAAGCCCTGGAAGCCGCGACGGAAGAAAGCCGCCCCTCGTCGGTCCTGCAGAGCTTGATCGTCTCGCTCCCAGAGCGGCAGCGCCTTGCACTATTCCTTCGCTATTACGCCGACCTGGACTATCGATCGATCGCCGAGGTTCTCGGGGTCGAGATCGGCACGGTCGGAGCAACGCTCAACAAGGCGCACGCCGCCCTGCGCCAGCAGCTGGAGGAGGTCCCGAAGTGACCATTCAAGACGATTCGTTTATCGGCGAGATCCTCGCTAGCCACGTGCCCGAGCGCCGTGAGATCGCGCCGGACTGGGCAAGCGTCGTGCGTCGAACGGGCCTTCGCGAGCAGTGGCG
>Ga0209745_1001020_pt1 | contig 16847 bp, 17 predicted proteins | sample BarGraNGADG00312_FD_184495 | JGI IMG/M metagenome (GOLD analysis project Ga0209745, IMG submission 184495) | Arctic peat soil microbial communities from Barrow, Alaska - Barrow Graham LP Ref core NGADG0004-312 (SPAdes) (version 2) | ecosystem: Environmental > Terrestrial > Soil > Wetlands > Peat... | reverse complement strand
CAGCCCGGTGCGGACCTGGTTCTGGATCAGCTCGCCCACGTTGCGCAGACGACGGTTGCCGAAGTGGTCGATGTCATCGACCTCGACGCGCACGTCGACAGCCGCGCCGGCGCGGTGGCCGGGCATGGTGAGATCGCCGGCGTGCAGGGCAACGATGTGACGGATCGCGGCGACGATGTCGTCGATGGACAGGACCGAGTTGGAAAGCGGTGCCTCAACACCCAGCTTCTTGTTGATCTTGTAGCGACCGACCTTGGCCAGGTCGTAGCGCTTGGGGTTGAAGTACAGGTTGTCCAGAAGCGTCTGGGCAGCCTCGCGGGTGGGCGGCTCGCCCGGACGGAGCTTGCGGTAGATGTCCAACAGCGCGTCGTCCTGGCCGGACGTGTGGTCCTTCTCCAAGGTCTGACGCATGGACTCGTAGTCGCCGAACTCCTCGAGGATCCGCGCCTCGGACCAGCCCAGTGCCTTCAGAAGCACCGTGACCGACTGCTTGCGCTTGCGGTCGACACGGACGCCGACCAGATCGCGCTTGTCGATCTCGAACTCCAGCCAAGCACCCCGGCTCGGGATCACCTTGGCCGTGTAGATGTCCTTGTCGGACGTCTTGTCGGGGGTCCGCTCGAAGTAGACGCCCGGGCTGCGGACGAGCTGGGAGACGACCACGCGCTCGGTGCCGTTGATGACGAAGGTGCCTCGGCCGGTCATGAGCGGAAAGTCGCCCATGAAGACGGTCTGGCTCTTGATCTCACCGGTGGTGGTGTTCATGAACTCCGCCGTGACGAACAGCGGAGCGGAGTACGTCATGTCCCGCTCTTTGCACTCCTCGATGGAGTACTTCTTCTCTTCGAACCGGTGGTCGCGAAACGACAGCGACATCGATCCCGAGAAGTCTTCGATCGGGGAGATCTCCTCGAAGATCTCCTCGAGACCGGACTTGTCCGGCACATCCCCACGGCCGGCCGCCACAGCTTCGGCCACGCGAGCTTGCCAGCGTTCGTTACCGAGCAGCCAGTCGAAGCTCTCCGTCTGCAGAGCCAGGAGGTCGGGCACTTCCAGGGGTTCGCGGATCTTCGCGAAAGAGATACGGCCTGAAGCCGTGATAGCAGTGGACACAGTCTGGGTCGCGGTGCGCGAGGCAGCCAAGGATGGTCCTTCCACGGGCCTTCTGAAACTGAAAGTTCAGCGTTACCGGGCGAACACGATCTCAGCGAAACGACATAGATCGAGCAAGGCTGTTGGCCTTACCTGAGGGCTCTACGGGCGCGACGAGGCGGAACATGAGGCAGCGCAAAGCGACAGCATACCCGCATGTCGGCGCGATAGTCCAACCGCGCCCGGGGGACCGCCATCTGACCGCCGCACGACTTGCCATGAGAATGACCCTCCAAGCGTCCCGCGTCAAGGTTTCGGGCTCACTGACCAGTGATGCCTGCGTCACAGCCGCTTGCCGCAGGTAGAAAGGCCCGCCCACGCCGGGGAGCCTTTCGTGCCTCATGACAACGCAGCACGGGCGGCTGGTCATCGTCGAACCTTGGCAAGTCCTTCGATGACCAAGCGGCCCGTGCTGGTTGTGTCGTCGGTTCTCTATGGTCGGCTAGCCGACCCTGCGGACCGGTCTAGGACTGGAAGTCCCCTGCAAGACGAACGAAGTGACCGGAGTCACCGTGACCGCCATCGTCACCGTGCTGACCCTTGACGTCGAACTCGACGCCGTTGGATGCGGTGCCGCCCAAGGGGGTGACGGTCACGTCAACCTCTTCGCGGGAGATGCTGGGAACCTTCACGACGATCTTCGTCCTGGTCCAGGACGAGACCTTCGCGATGGCCGATCCGAACTTCACTACCCCTGATCTTCCGAAACCGGTGCCCTTGATGGTCACCGTGGCGCCGATGGCGGCCTCGTCAGGCGACAACGAGCGGATGCGCGCGATCGACGCCGGCGGGGTCGTCGGCGGCACAGTCGTCGGCGGCACAGTCGTCGGCGGCACAGTCGTCGGCGGGACTGTCACTGGCGGGGCGACCGTGATGCTGAGGGTGGTGAAGCTCGCCTGGCCGGGAGGGCTACCCTTGTCGGCCCACACCGTGTAGGTGTACGTACCCACGGCTGCCGGGGCGGTCATGTTCGCCGACTTGGTCGTAGCCGAGCTGGGGCTGCCAACGACGCTTGCGCCATTGCCGGAGATCCAGTACCCGCAGGTTGCCTGGGCTCGCCCGCCGGTTGGCCTTCAGAACTCCGCAACACCCTGACCAGCATGGGGAGCCCGGGCTGGAGGGACTGCAGGCTGACCTGGCCAGCATCGCCGATGAGGACTTGAGGGTAGAGGCGTGCCCACGACGGGCTTAGATGTGACTCACGACACCGGCGAGGGTTTGATGTAGGGCCGTCCCGGCCTCAGTGACCGGGCTCATCGTGCGTCAACGAGCCCAAAGAGTACGTAGCAGACATAGGAAAGCGGGACAGACCAGATGGTCTGTCCCGCTTTCACGCCATGCGCTCCCGTGCCCTCACCGAAGCGGGCGCGGGCCCTAAGTCACTTGAGGGTGACGGTGGCGCCGGCGCCCTCCAGGGCAGCCTTGGCCTTCTCCGCAGCGTCCTTGGCAACCTTTTCCAGGACCGGCTTCGGGGCGGCGTCAACGAGGTCCTTGGCCTCCTTCAGACCGAGGCTCGTGAGGGCGCGCACCTCCTTGATGACCTGGATCTTCTTCTCGCCGGCCGCCTCCAGGATGACGTCGAACTCATCCTGCTCCTCGACCTCGGCGGCAGCAGCCGCGCCGCCGCCGGCAGCAGCAACGGCGACCGGGGCCGCAGCGGTGACACCGAAGGTGTCCTCGAACAGCTTCACGAACTCAGAGAGCTCGATGAGCGTCATTTCCTTGAAAGACTCGATGAGCCCTTCAGTGCTGAGCTTTGCCATGGTGGCAATCCCTTTCTGGTGATTCGTACACATGCCGTGAGTGGCGATGGTGATGGATGAGGCAGCCGCGACCGGGTCGCGTCAGCTCTCGTCGCCACCCGTGGCGACGTCTTGGGTGGTATCCGCAGGCACCTCGACGGTGTCCTGCGAAGCGGACACGTCTTGCGCAACCGGCGCGTCCTGGGTTGCAGCGTCGGTGGACTCCGTCGGAGCCTCCGCCATGACTGCGGGACCCTGCGCCTCGACCTTGGCGCGCAGGGCCTCGACCACTCGGGCCATCTGCGACAAAGGAGCGGCGAAGAGGTAGACGGCCTTGCTCAGCGACGCGTTCATTGCGCCAGCCAGCTTGGCCAGGAGAACCTCACGGGACTCGAGGTCCGCGAGCTTGTTGATTTCCGCGGGAGACAAGGCCTTGCCGTCCATGACGCCGGCCTTGATCACGAGGTGGGGATTTGCCCTGGCGAAGTCACGCAGGCCCTTGGCCGCCACAACCGGGTCACCGGTGATGAAGGCGATCGCGGACGGGCCCGAGAGCTGACCATCGAAAGCCGTGACTCCGGCTGCCTTGGCTGCGATCTCGGTGAGCGTGTTCTTCACGACGGCATAGGTAGCGTGCTCGCGAATGATGCTGCGCAGCGTGGTCAGCTGCGCCACGGTCAAGCCGCGGTAGTCCGTGAGCACGGCCGCACCCGAGTTACGGAACTTGTCCGTCAGCTCGGCGATGGCCGCTGCCTTTTCGGGCTTTGCCACTGGGCCTCCTTCCGAAATGAAATGCCGGGGAAGGCGGCCACAGAACGAGAAGAGCCCCGGCGCAGGGCTCGGGGCTCGCGGCATTCAAATCAGGTATGCCGGTCACGTGCGATCCTGCGCTGGTTGCCCGCATGCTGCGGAACCTTCGACCAACCTGCGGGAGCAGGTTGACAACCGGCGGTCTTTGGTCGAAGCCCACCCTACGGGCCCAGCGCGCACCGTCAAAATCAGCCGGGCGCCGCGTCAACGCCAAACGAACCCGGGTGCGAACACCGCGAGGCCGCGCCGGTGATCCGGTGCGGCCTCGCAGCACGTGCGGGGGGTCAGGCCAACGGGGTGACTACTGAGCGGCGTCTTCCTCGACAAGCAGGTTGCGCGTGCGGTTCTGGTCCAGCGGGATGCCAGGGCCCATGGTCGTGGCCATGGTGGCCTTCTCGATGTATCGGCCCTTGGACGAGGACGGCTTGAGCCGCAGGATCTCGTCCAGCGCCGCACCGTAGTTCTCCACCAGCTGGGCCTCGTCGAAGGATGCCTTGCCGATGATGAAGTGGAGGTTGGCGTGTTTGTCGGCGCGGAACTCGATCTTGCCGCCCTTGATGTCGGTCACGGCCTTGGTCACGTCCATCGTCACGGTGCCGGTCTTGGGGTTGGGCATGAGGCCACGCGGACCCAGCACCTTGCCCAGACGGCCGACCTTGCCCATGAGGTCCGGCGTCGCCACGACGGAGTCGAACTCGAGCCAGCCACCGGCCACCTTGGCGAGCAGCTCGTCCGAGCCGACGTAGTCGGCCCCAGCGGCCGTTGCCTGCTCGGCCCGCTCGCCGGTGGCGAAGACCAGGACCCGGGCGGTCTTGCCCGTGCCGTGCGGGAGGTTGACCGTGCCGCGGACCATCTGGTCGGCCTTGCGCGGGTCAATCCCCAGCCGCATGGCAACCTCGACGGTCGCGTCGTACTTGGTGCTGGTGGTGCCCTTGGCCAGGCGGACGGCCTCGAGGGGCGGGTAGAGCTTGTCGTAGTCGATCTTCTCCGCGGCGGTGCGGTATGCCTTGCTGCGCTTCACTTCTGCTCCTGGTGCTTGGGTTCCTGGTCTTTCGGAGGTCGTGGTCGAACGGACCAGCGCTGGCCCTGCCACTGAGTCGGTCTGAATCAACCGGTGGTAACGCCCATCGAGCGAGCCGTGCCGGCGATGATCTTGGCCGCCGCCTCGATGTCGTTGGCGTTGAGGTCTTCCATCTTCACCGCGGCGATGTCACGGACCTGGGCGGCCGAGAGGTGGGCCACCTTCGTCTTGTGCGGCTCGCCAGAGCCCTTCGCCACGCCGGCGGCCTTCTTGATGAGCTCGGCAGCCGGGGGGGTCTTGGTGATGAAGGTGAACGAGCGATCCTCGTAGACCGTGATCTCGACCGGGATGACGTTGCCACGCTGGGACTCCGTCGCGGCGTTGTACGCCTTGACGAACTCCATGATGTTGACACCGTGCTGGCCGAGGGCGGGGCCGACGGGCGGGGCCGGCGTCGCCGCACCGGCCTGGATCTGCAGCTTGATGAAGCCGGAGATCTTCTTCTTCTTGGGAGGCATTATCTGGGTCCTTGTTTGCTGGGGATGGTGCGGGTAACGCTGAACTGCTGGTGGTGCCGCCCGGCCGACGTCAGACGTCAGCCGTACGCCGCTCACTCAGATCTTGGCGACCTGGCTGAACGAGAGCTCGACCGGCGTTTCGCGGCCGAAGATCGAGACCAGCACCTTGAGCTTCTGGCCCTCGGGGTTGATCTCGGAGATGGTGGCAGGAAGGGTCTCGAATGGCCCCTCCATGACGGTGACGGACTCGCCGACCTCGAAGTCGACGATGTGGGTCTCACCGGCCTTTGCTCCCCCGCCGGAACCGGAGGCATCGCCGGGGGTCTCGAAGATCGGGTTGAGCATCGTGTAGATCTCATCATGGGAGAGCGCGACCGGCTGGTGGGTGTGGCCCACGAAGCCCGTGACGCCGGGGGTGTGGCGCACCGCCCCCCAGCTCTCGTCGGTCAGATCCATGCGGACCAGGACGTATCCCGGCATCCGAACGCGGGTGACCTGCTTGCGCTGGCCGCCCTTGATCTCGGTGACCGTCTCCATCGGGACCTGCACGTCGAAGATGTACGGCTCCATGTTCAGGGAGGTGACGCGGGTCATGAGGTTGGCCTTGACCCGGTTCTCATACCCGGCATAGGAGTGGATGACGAACCAGTCGCCCTCCTGCATACGGAGGGTGGCGCGGAACGCGGCCTCATCCTCGACATCGTCATCGGTGTCGACGTCAGCCTGTTCGACAACGGCGTCGACGTCAGCCTGTTCGACAACGGCGTCGACGTCAGCCTGTTCGACAACGTCGACGCCCTGCTCGCTCTGGGCGGGCTGGTCGGCGGAGACCTCGGAGGTCCACTGCTCGGACACGCTGATGACCTACTTCCTGACTTTCTGAACTGACCGATCGCAGTAGTCCACGATCGCGTTTTCGGACCGACGAAGCGGCCGGGGTGCATACGTACGTAGTGCTATTTGCGGAATTCTATTTTCGGGATGCTATTTGCCGAATGCGAGAGCGACCAGCTTGACGAACACCTGGTCGAAGCCCCACACCAGGCCCATGACGACAGAGACGAAGACGATCACCACAGAGGTGTAGGTCACCAGCTCGTGCCGGGTCGGACGAACCACCTTGCGGAGCTCGTCCAGGATCTGGCTGATGAACAAGGCGATGGATGCGAAGAACCGGCCCACCGGGTTGCCCCGTTGTGGGGCATCACGGCGCACGCGACCGGAGCCAGCGGCTTCTGCCGTGCTCTTCTCGGTCACTGTTCCTCATCTCCTTGAATCGATGCTGCTCGCTGTCGTGGGCACTCCCGCGCCAAGGCACGCGAGCCGCCACACCGACATCTCTGTCGGATCGAATAACGCAGGGCAGGAGGGACTCGAACCCCCAACCGCCGGTTTTGGAGACCGATGCTCTACCAATTGAGCCACTGCCCTATATGCGACGCCCTATGTCTTCATGCCGATTGGCGCACAGTTCCTGCCTTGCACATGTGGTGTCGGGAGGCCTCGGGGCATGCCTGAGCATGGTTGTCGTCAACCACCCAGTGGGTGAGCATACGCGAGGTCGGCGGCCCAATGCGAACTCGCCTCGGCAGCCGGGGACCGGCCTGCGGAGGCGCCAGACACCGCCATACCGACGTCTGCGAAGATTGTCCCGTGACTGAGCCCGCGCCCCGCACCCGTGTCTCCCGCCGTATCGGCTCCATCGCCGAGTCAGCGACGCTCGCCGTCGACGCCAAGGCAAAGGCGCTCAAGGCCGAGGGCCGCCCGGTCATCGGCTTCGGCGCCGGCGAACCTGACTTCGCGACCCCGGACTACATCGTCGCCGCCGCGATGGCCGCCGCCCAGAATCCGGCAAACCACCACTACACGCCGGCGGGAGGGCTGCCCCAGCTGAAGAAGGCGATCGTCGACAAGACGCTTCGGGACAGCCACTACCAGGTGACGCCCGAGCAGGTGCTGGTGACCAACGGTGCCAAGCAGGCCGTCTATAACACCTTCGCCGCGCTGCTCGATCCGGGAGACGAGGTGCTGCTCCCGTCGCCGTACTGGACGACATACCCCGAGGCGGTCAAGCTCGCGGGCGGCACCGCGGTCGAGGTGTTCGCGGGCGAGGACCAGAACTACCTGGTAAGCGTCGAGCAGCTCGAGGCCGCGCGAACGCACCAGACCAAGGCGCTGCTGTTCTGCTCGCCGTCCAACCCCACCGGCTCGGTCTACTCCCCCGAACAGATCCGCGAGATCGGCCAGTGGGCCGTGGCCAACGGGATCTGGGTCGTCACCGACGAGATCTACGAGCACCTGACGTACGACGGTGTCCGCTCGGTCTCGATGCCGGTCGAGGTGCCAGAGCTTGCTGACATCTGCGTCGTGGTCAACGGCGTCGCCAAGTCCTACGCGATGACGGGATGGCGGGTGGGCTGGATGATCGGACCGCGCGACGTCATCAAGGCAGCCACCAACCTGCAGTCGCACTCGACCTCGAACGTGGCGAACGTCTCCCAGTGGGCGGCGATAGCGGCGCTCAAAGGATCACTGGCCGCCGTGGACGAGATGAAGGTGGCCTTCGACCGTCGCCGCCGCACGATAGTCGGGATGCTCAATGACATCGAGGGTGTCCACTGCCCCGTGCCCACCGGTGCGTTCTATGTCTATCCGTCGGTCAAGGGCCTCCTGGGCAAGACCATCCGCGGCCGGGTCTGCACCACGTCGGCTGAGCTCGCGACCCTGATCCTGGACGAGGCCGAGGTGGCCGTCGTACCTGGTGAGGCATTCGGTCCGAGCGGCTACCTGCGTCTGTCCTACGCCCTGGGCGACACCGACCTGGCGGAGGGCGTTGCCAGGATGCAGAAGCTGCTCGGCGAGGCCCGGTAACGGCCCGACCAGCCGATCACCTGAAGTGGCGCCGGCTTGCAGTGCGACCTAGGGTCGGTGCATGAGCGACCACGAGAACACGGGCCCGGAGTCGATGGGCAGCTACAGCCTCGATGACGAGGACCAGCTGCAGAGGGAGGACACCCTCGATGACCGCGGTGTCGATGATCTCCTTGACGAGGGCTACTCACCACCGGAACGTCCGCGCGGCGTCGACGCCTACGGGACCACCGTGGCTGAGCAGCGGCAGGGCGAAAGCATCGAGCAGCGACTCACCCACGAGGAGCCTGATCCAGCCAACGTGGTCGAGGATCCCCTCGCCGACTCGGACATGGCGGGCGGCGATGACCCGGACGCCATTGCAGCCGAGGACGACTACCTCGGTGACGGCGAGGTGGGCGATCGGCGCAGCGGGCGGCTCATGGCCCCCGACCAGGGCACGCACGAGGACACCGAGTCGGACATGGTGGCCGAAGACGTGGGCATCGACGGTGGCGGCTCATCGGCCGAAGAAGCTGCCATGCACATCGTCGCGGATGAGTCGCGCTGAGTCCGAGCCGATCCGTGGGCCCGCTGCCCAAGGCTCACCTGCATCTCCACTTCACCGGCTCGATGCGGCTGACCACGCTCCTCGCACTCGCGGACAAGCATGGCGTTCATCTGCCAGACGCTCTGACGAGGTCCTGGCCGCCGACGCTGAGCGCCGCGGACGAACGTGGCTGGTTCCGCTTCCAACGCCTCTATGACATGGCTCGCGCCTGCGTCCGTGACGAGGCGGACATGCGCCGCATCGTTCGCGAGGCGGCCCAAGACGATGCCGCAGAGGGTTCACGGTGGCTGGAGATCCAGGTCGACCCCACGTCGTATGCACCGTTCGTCGGCGGCATCACGCCGGCTCTGGAGATCGTCCTGGACGAGGCCCGGGCAGCCTCGGAGGACGTCGGCATCGGCGTCGCCGTCGTGGTGGCCGCAAACCGGATCCGGCACCCGCTGGATGCCCGGACATTGGCTCGGCTGGCCGCCCGATTCGCCGGTGACGGCTCCGGACATGTGGTCGGATTCGGGTTGAGCAACGACGAACGCCGAGGAATCACAGCCGAGTTCGCCCCGGCCTTTGACATTGCCCGCCGCGCCGGGCTCGCCTGCGTGCCCCACGGAGGTGAGCTGCTCGGGGCAGATGCAGTACGTGAGACGCTCGCCGCACTCGCCCCCGATCGGTTGGGACACGGCATCCGCAGTGTCGAAGATGTGCGTGTTCTGGACGACGTCGTGCGCCGCGGCGTCACGCTCGAGGTGTGCCCTGGCAGCAACGTCGCGCTCGGCGTGTACCGGATGCCTGGGGACGTGCCACTGCGCCAGCTCGTCGAGGCCGGCGCACAGGTCGCCCTCGGGGCGGACGATCCGTTGTTGTTCGGCTCGAGGCTGAGCGCACAGTACGAGACCGCGCGAACGGCGCACGGCCTCTCGGACGCCGAGCTGGCCGAGCTGGCAAGGGGTTCTGTACGGGGCTCGCGGGCGCCGGAAGCGGCACGCAAACGGATGCTGGCGGACATCGACGGATGGCTCGCCGGCTGAGCTCGAGCCCCCACCTTTGCTCAGTTGAGACCGCTCACAGAGCCAAAATTCGGCGTGAAGACCGGCCTGAACTGAGCAAACCGGCCTGGATTGAGCAAGGTCAGAGCGACGTGCCCACAAGAACCGGCTCGTTGACCAAGCACACCCCAAAGGCATCCTGGACGCCGTCGCGGATCTCACGGGCCAGCGCGATGATGTCGGAGGCGGTTGCCGAACCCCGGTTGGTCAACGCAAGCGTGTGCTTGGTCGACAACGCCGCCGGCCCCGGCATGCGGTAGCCCTTGCCGAAGCCGGCCTTGTCGATCAGCCAGGCCGCACTGGTCTTGACCTGACCATCCGGGGCGTCGAACCGTGGCACGCGCACGGGTCCGTCGATGGCGCTCAGCCGGGCTAGCGCGCGGTCCTGCAGCGCGGCATACGAGTCGGTCGACATGATCGGGTTGGTGAAGAACGACCCGCAGCTCCAGGTGTCGTGGTCTGCTGCGTCCAGGACCGTGCCGCGCTGGCGGCGTTGGTCCAGGACGGCCTCACGCGCGTCCTCGAGCGGCACCCGCTCCCCCGCCTCGACACCCAGAGCGCCGGCCAGATGCGCATAGGCAATGGGCGAGGACAGTCTGTCCAGTCTGAGCTGGAACACCACCTCGAGGATGACGTAGCGCGACTCGCCCTTGAACAGCGACTGGCGGTAGGTGAACTGGCAGTCGGCGTTGGCGAAGGTGCGGACCTGTTGCTCGCGACGGTCCCAGACGCGAACCGCGGCGATGGTCTGCGCGACCTCCTGGCCGTAGGCGCCGACGTTCTGGATCGGAGTCGCACCGGCGCAACCCGGGATGCCCGAGAGGGCCTCGATGCCGGACCAGCCCTCGGCAATGGCCCGGGCGACCACTTCGTCCCAGACCTCACCGGCGGCAACGCGGACGGTCGCGCCGCCGGAGTCGGCGGACTCGACCGAGATGCCGACCGTCGCGATGTGGACCACCGAACCCGCAAATCCCTCATCGGAGATGACCAGGTTCGAGCCGCCCGCGACCACCAGCAACGGATCGTCGGCGTCGTCGACCTCGCGGATGGCGTCGACCAGCTCGTCGGTGGTCTCGACAGTGACCAGACGTTGAGCCGGGCCGCCCACGCGCATGGTGGTCAACCCTGACAGGAGGACGTCATGCTCCTCGCGCATCGGTTGGGTCAGTCGAGGACGACGACGGCGAACGCGCGGCCGAGCACCTTGTCGGTGCCGCACGTGGCCATCAGGTCGACCGTGGCCCGCCTGGTCTGGGCATCGAGCGCCTTGACCACCCCGGCCACCTCGACGTCGGCACCGCTCTCATAGGGCACGACCACGGGTTTGGTGAAACGGGTGAAGTACTCCACGACCCGACCGGCATCGCCGACCCAGTCGCTGACGACATTGATCGCCGAGCCCATGGTGAACATGCCGTGGGCGATGACGTCCGGAAGCCCCACGGACCTGGCGAAGCGTTCGTCCCAGTGGATGAAGTTGCGGTCCAGGCTGGCCCCGGTGTACTGCACCAGGCTCAAGCGGCTGATGTGAATGGTGCGGGAGGGCAGCTCTTGTCCGACCTCGACGTCACTGATGGACAGCACGGTATTGCTCATCTACTCACTCGCCTCCGCGGATGACGAGGGTTGAGGTGACGGTGGACACCGGCTCGCCCTCGGTGGTGGAAAGCTCGCAGCGAGTCGTGACCATGGCGTGCCCACCCGCCTCCTTGACGGAGTCAACGGTCAAGACGCTGACGATCTCGTCACCGGCGGTGATCGGACGGTGGTGGACGAACCGCTCCTCGCCGTGGACGACCCGGCTGAAGTCGATCCCCGCTTCCGGGTCATCGATCAGCTGCGCCTCGCATTTCTGGGCGATCAGGACGGCAAACGTGGGAGAAGCGATGACGTCGCGGTAACCGCGGGCACGAGCCTGCCTCTGATCGTAGTGAACGACGTCAGCGGCGCCCACCGCCTCGGCGAACTCACGGATCTTCTCCCGGCCCACGGCATACGGGGCGGTGGCCGGGTAGGTGCGCCCGGCAAAACTTGCGTTGACGGCCATGGCGACCACCATAGAACGAGCCGGCAGAAAGCAACGGACCGCCCCCACCACTGGCGGGGACGGTCGCAGGATGCCTGGATCGCGGGCGCTGAGATCGCCCGCACCTGAAGGATGCCGCAGGTCAGCGGGTCTCGCGGTGGGTGGTCTGCTTGCTGCAGCGCGGGCAGAACTTGGCGAGCTCCAACCGGTCAGGGTTGTTGCGGCGGTTCTTCTTGGTGATGTAGTTGCGGTCCTTACAGTCCACGCAAGCCATCGTGATCTTGGGGCGGACGTCGGAGCTCTTGCTAGCCACGGGGGGAACCTGCTCTCGGAACTCAAGGAAGAACTGAAGTGGAACCTGAAAAGGTCTGGGTGGTCGCGCGCTCCCGCGCGGCGACGCTCAAGAATAGGTGATGCCGGGGGAAAATCCGAAATCGTGTCAGTAGCGGGAGCGGGACTTGAACCCGCGACACCACGATTATGAGTCGTGTGCTCTAACCACCTGAGCTACCCCGCCAAGGGCATCCGAAGAACATGACGGCCGCCGCCAGCTGACGCTGAGGCGGCCGCCCATGCTCCGAACGGAGCCCCCAAACGGAATCGAACCGTTGACCTTCTCCTTACCATGGAGACGCTCTACCGTCTGAGCTATAGGGGCATCCGGGCGACATCTTCCGCCCGGTGATGCGTCGAGAAAGATACACGGTCACCGGCCCAGATCTGAAATCAGGGCCGGTTCGACAGCGGGAGCCGCCATGACCGTGCCGCGGTAGCCGATGTCGGACTAGGGGACGATCTGCACCGGCAGACCCCCCGAGACCAGGCGCCAGTCGGTGCTGGCGAACGTTGGCGGGTCGATGACGCCGTGGCTGGTGACCCAGTCGATGATCAGCTGACGGATCTCCGCCTGGGCGTTGTACACCACTGGAGCCGTCGCAACACCGGGGAACCCGCCGCCACCGGACTGCCGGTAGTTGTTGATCGCCACGACGAACTGCCCGGCAAGGTCGATCGGCGCCCCGGCGTAGGCCAGGTTGACGATCCGCGATCCCGGGCCCTGGGCGATGTCGATGTCGTACGTCAGCGGTGCGTCCAGGCCACCCATGACGTCGTAGTTGTAGTCCGGCGTGCCGGTCGGAGCCACGACCGTGACGGCGTTGGTGAGCTCGCTCGGGGTGAACGGTCCGGTGCCGCTGACCTGTTGGAAGTAGAACGCCGACTTCTCGAGGTACTCCTTGACCTGCGCTCCCGTGAAAACAATGCCGAGCAGCGTGTTGTCGTAGATGTAGAGGCCCGCGACATCGCGCACGCTCACTGCGCCGGCCGGAATGTTTGCGTCCTTGTAGAACGGCGCAGCAATCGAGAGCATCGGAAGCGCCGCTGCCGGCGTGCCGGCGATCGCCGTTCGCACCGCCTCGCCCTGAACCAGGTTGATGAAGTCCAGAGCCGCTGTGTCCTCGTAACGGGCGGTGGCGCAGGACATCGCCACGGTGCAGCTGCCGATCACCCCGTTGACGTACGTCACCACCGTGTCGTGGTCCGCCGTCAGCAGCTTCTTGACGTGGGGATCCTCGGCGACAGTATTGCTGTTGAGAACACTCGACCCGACGCTCTGCACCACCCATCGGTGACCCTGCTTGGCCAGCGTGAGGTCGATCAGTGAAAGCCGCATGCCCCAACGCAGTGGCTCGGTCAGCACGACCTCGCGGCCGGTGGTCTCGTTGAGAACCCGCCGCTCGGGAATCTCAAGGTGCGCGTGGCCGACGAGGATCGCGTCGATGCCCGAAACCTGTTGCGCCACAAGGGTCGCGGCATTCTCGGGGAATGGCAGCGCATCGCCGTACGACGACGACGTGGTGGCGCCGGAGTGGGCGGCCACCACCACGACGTCCACGCCGGAGGCACGCATCCGGGGCACCCAGATCTTGGCCTGCTCGACCAGACCCGGGAACGTCATCTTGCCCTCGACGTTGGCCTTGTCCCAGATGGCGATGCCGGGGTTGGTCAGGCCCAGGATGCCGACCTTGATCGGCTGCTCACCCTTCACCCTGACGGTCTTGATGACGTATGGCGCGAAGGCAGGTCGCCCGGTCGCGGCGTCCAACGCGTTGGCGCCGAGCAGGGGGAAATGAAGCTGGTGGGCGAACGTACGCAGCAACGGGATGCCGTAGTTGAACTCGTGGTTGCCCAAGGCCGCCGCGTCGTAGCCAATGTGGTTCATGGCCGCTGCCATGGGGTGCACATGGCCGTCGGTGATCGGAGCGATACGGGCGAAGTAGTAGGCCAGCGGCGTGCCCTGGATCGTGTCGCCCGCGTCGATCATCAGCGTGTTGTCACGGCCGCGCTGGGACCGCACGGCTTCCACGAGCGTGGCCACCTTGGCCAGACCGATGTCGTTCTTGGCGGAGTCGTCGTACTCGGCGTTGTTGAAGTAGTTCCAGTTGAACACGCAGCCGTGCAGGTCGGTCGTGCCCATGATGGTCAGCTTGACGGGGGTGCCCGGACGATGCGGGGGTCGGCGCTTCGAGGCCTCGGCGGAGCTCATGCCTGCTGCCGTGAGCACGCCCGCTGCCGCGACGCTGGTCAGCATGGTGCGGCGGGTGATGGGTGTTGGCATGGAACACTCCTCGCTTGACGGCCCTCGTGGGGCGCTTTGGGTCAAATGTCGGATCTGCGTCGATCAGGCTAGACCCCTCAGATGGGGCCCGCCAAGTTCTCGAGGTGCCTCATCTCCTGCTCCGGGTCGATCGCGCCGACGGTGCTGACCGCCGTGACTGTGCCGTGCACATCACGGACCTCGACATTGGCATTCACACCATCTGGCCCCGCGAGCACGGTGAAGGTCTGCGGGCCGATCATCGGGGCGACGAGCCGGTAGGCGAACCGCTTGCCGACCAGGCCGTCGCCGCTGCGGCGAACCAGCTCGCCCATCATCAGCGCCTGCAGCGGGCCATGCACGACCAGGTCGCTGTATCCCTCCTTGCGGACCCAGTTGTGGTCGTAGTGGATGCGGTGAGCGTTGTAGGTCAGGGCAGAGAACCGAAACAGCAGCGCCTCGTCGGCAGTCAGCGCCAGGGCGGGCTGGCGCGGCGCCGGCTCCGGCTCGTCCTGGAGCGTGCCCGCCTGTATGGCCAGGCTGGACCCCGGCGTGCGGTAGACGATGTCGTTCTCGTCGACGATGCAGACCCGGCCGTCCTGGACGTACTCATTGCGCACCGTCACGAAGGTGAGCGGCCCGGTGCTGCCCTGCTTCTCCACGGTGTCGGCGACCCATGTGGTTCGGGTGGCGGGCTTGCCGAAGACCAGCAGCGCCAACGTGCTGACCCGGCCACCGGCGAACATCCGCTTCCGGCCAGGCCCGGGCGGCGCAGGGATGCCGAAGGTGGGGTGCCCATCAGGACCAAGGTCGGCATGGGGGCGCTTCTCCAACAGGTGGATCCAATGCCACAGCGCGGGCAGCTCATCGGAGGGGATGTCGGTGCCGAGCAGGTTTGCCAGGGCCTGCGACGGCCCGGGAGTGATCAGCTCAGTCCTGACCACCCTCTGGGCGTTCTCACTCATACCTTCTCCTTTGCCCGGGCGAGGATCGCCTGTGCCTTGAGCCGCCGTCATGTCAGGGCGCCACCGATCCGCGTTTGACGAGCTGCCTGACGATGACGTTGCGCTGGATCTCGTTGGTGCCCTCGCCGACGATCATCAACGGCGCATCACGGAAGTAGCGCTCGACGTCGAACTCGGTGGAGTAGCCGTAGCCACCATGGATGCGCACCGCATCCAATGCGATCTGCATGGCGGTCTCGGAGGCGAACAGCTTCGCCATACCGGCCTCCATGTCGGCGCGCTCGCCCGAGTCGAACTTGCGGGCGGCGAACAGGGTCAGCTGCCGGGCGGCGGTGAGCTTGGTGACCATCTCGGCCAGGTAGTTTCCGATCGACTGGTGCTTCCAGATCGGCACCCCGAAGCTCTCCCGCTCCTGGGCGTAACGAAGGGAGTCCTCCAGCGCGGCCCGCCCGACCCCGAGGGCGCGACCCGCCACCTGCAGCCGGCCGACCTCGAGCCCACGCATCATCTGGGCGAAGCCGGTCCCCTCGGACTCGCCGAGCAGCGACGACACGGGCACGCGCATCTGCTCGAACGCGATCTCGCAGCTCTCCACGCCCTTGTAGCCCAGCTTGGGCAGGTCGCGCGAGAGCGTGAACCCAGGGCCCTTCTCCACCAACAGGATCGAGACGCCCTTGTGCTTCGGGCGGGCCGCCGGGTCGGTCTTGCAGAGCAGGGCGAACAGGTCTGACCTGCGGGCGTTGGAGATCCAGGTCTTGGAGCCGTTGATGACGTACTCCTCACCGTCCCGCCTGGCGGTGGTGCGAATCGCCTGCAGGTCCGACCCGCCGCCGGGCTCGGTCAGCGCCATGGTGGCCCGCAGCTCGCCGGTGGCCATCCGGGGCAGGTACGCGTCCTTCTGCTCCTGTGTCCCATGGTCCTGGATGAGCTTGGCGACCACCGTATGACCGCCCATGGCCCCGGCCAGGCTCATCCACCCGCGGGAGAGCTCCTCGGTGACGAGCACATAGCACGGCGTGCTCACCTTGGCCTCGCCCCACGGCTCCGCGATGGCCAGCCCGAAGATGCCAAGGTCCTTCATCGTCTCGATGAGCTTCTCTGGGTAGGTGTTGGAATGATCCAGCTCGCGGACAACGGGTTTCACATCCCGGTCCACGAACTCCCGGACGATCTTGACGATCTCGCGCTCCTCGTCGGACAGGCCTTCCATGGTGAGCTCCTCGCTATGCGCGCGATCTTGCGCAGGTGGCCGCACAACTATGTCAAGTGTTCGACGAGACTCGCCAGGAGGACTCGCCGCGGGAGGCATCGGCCGAATAACGTAGAGCCCGGAGCTTCAGACCAGAAACGGGAGTCGGATGACCAACGACAGCGTGACCGAGGAAGGTGTGACGGAACTCGGCGCGATGGAGCACGGCTATGCCAGGCCCCAACCTCACGAGCCGAGCGAGATCACGTTCGCGGAGCAGTTCTACCCCGCACGACCGCCGCACCTGCGACCAAAGGCTCGTCTGCGTGGCGCGCAGGACACCAGGGCACAACGGCTCGGC
>Ga0209745_1001018_pt1 | contig 16872 bp, 18 predicted proteins | sample BarGraNGADG00312_FD_184495 | JGI IMG/M metagenome (GOLD analysis project Ga0209745, IMG submission 184495) | Arctic peat soil microbial communities from Barrow, Alaska - Barrow Graham LP Ref core NGADG0004-312 (SPAdes) (version 2) | ecosystem: Environmental > Terrestrial > Soil > Wetlands > Peat... | reverse complement strand
GGTCGAGCACTTCTCGAGCGAGCTCGACGCCGGTCACGAGCTGCCCGCGTTGCCGCCGTGGTTCGTCGAGGAGAACAAGTGGCGCTCGGCGCGGTACGGCATGGACGCCATCGTGATCCTCGATGCCGCGGGGCGCGAGGAGCTCGTGACCGATGACGTCGCGCGGTGGTTGACCGTGCTCGAGCCGGTTGCCGCGCGCCTCGGCTGCTCGAAGGAGCTGGACGACGTCCGCCTGATCCTGCGACGTGGCGCGTCGTACCAGCGCCAACGGGCGGTCGCCCGGCGCAACGGCGGGGAACTGGACGCGGTGGTGTCCTCGCTGGTAGCCGAGATGCGGGCCGGCCGCCCGCTCTAGGACCGCGCTGCGGACGCGCCGGATCGGTGCACCCGCGACTCAGGCGCGGCACCCCGAACCGAGCGGGAGGTCGCCGACGGCCACCGGGAGCCGGCCACGCGCGGGCGCCCGCCCGGTGCGGACCGCGACGAGCGCTGTGAACGCTTCCGGGGTGCGGCCGTACAGCGTGATCCGAGCCGTCGGCGGCTGGACAGAATCCACGGCTCTACCCGGTCACCAAGGTGAGCGGCATCGACGAGTCGACCGGGAGGCTGAGATCGGACGGGGCGATTCCGCGACGGAGCGCCGCCGAGCCGAGCGCGGCGATCATCGCGCCGTTGTCGGTGCAGTACCTGATCGGCGGGATGCGGAGCGTGATGCCGGCCTGCGCGCACCGTTCCGCGGCGAGCTCGCGCAGCTGCGAGTTGGCCGAGAAGCCGCCGCCGATTACGAGCGTGTCCACGTCGTGCCGCTCGCACGCGGCGATCGTCTTGGCGGTCAGCACGTCGGCGACCGCGGCGGCGAAGGAGGCGGCGACGTCGGGCAGCGGGATCTCCTCGCCCGCGTCCTGACGGGCCTCGACCCAACGCGCGACGGCCGTCTTGAGCCCGGAGAAGGAGAAGTCGTACCGGTGCCGCTCGAGGTCCTCGCGACGGCTCAGCCCGCGGGGGAACCGGATCGCCTCCGGGTTGCCCTCACGCGCGAGCCGGTCCACGTGCGGCCCGCCGGGGTAGGGCAGGCCGAGCAGCCGGCCGACCTTGTCGAAGGCCTCACCGGCGGCGTCGTCGAGGGTCTGGCCGAGCTCGGTGATCCCGGTGACGATGTCGTCGACCATCAGCAGGGACGAGTGGCCGCCCGAGACGACGAGCGCCATCAAGCGGTCCGGGAACCCACCGTGCACCAGCTCGTCGACCGCGGCGTGGCCGATCACGTGGTTCACCCCGTACAGCGGGAGGTCGAGCCCGACGGCGAGCGCCTTCGCGGCCGCGGCGCCGACGGTGAGCGAGCCGACCAGCCCGGGGCCCGCGGTCACCGCGATCGCGTCGATCTCACCGAGGTCGACGTCCGCCGCCGCGAGCGCGCGGCGAAGCGTGGGGACCATCGCCTCGAGATGGGCGCGGGAGGCGACCTCCGGCACGATGCCGCCGAACCGCGCGTGCTCGTCGACCGAGCTCGCGATGGCGTCGACCAACAGCTCCGTGCCACGCACCAGCGCTACGCCGGTCTCGTCGCACGAGGTCTCGATGCCCAGGACGAGCGGTCCCTCTGCACTCACGGGTCCGAAGTCTACGTTCTAGCGCCCGAGCGGCCGATCCTCCGTCGCCCGATCGAGCCGCTCTCCCCCAGCCCGAGTGGAGCGTCGTGGCACGCTCGCACGGCGAGCCGGTGCCACAACGCTCCACCATGCGGACGGCCGGGAATCGAACGGCGACCCCCTGCGGTTCCCGTGCCATGACCTGCGAGACGATCCGCCGCCCTGCCCGCACCTCCGACGACCCGAGCCTGACCGAGCCGAGGTCCAATCTGGAGCACTCGCTCGCGATCCCGCTCGAGACCCAGCGCCTGCTCTTCCTAGATGCCCGCTCGGCGCTGCAGTTCTCGCCCGAGCCGGTGCCGGTGGACGTGATCAGGGACGTCTACGACCTGGTGCGCTGGGCTTCGACCGGCTTCAACACGGTGCCGATGCGCCTCGTCGTTGCGGAGTCGGAGGATGCCCGCACTCGAGCCATCGCCCACGCCAGCGCAGGAAACAAGCCGAAGCTCGAGCGTGCGCCGCTGATCCTGGTCGCCGCCCCCGACCCGGGCTACCACGCGTTCGCCGAGCAGCTCGTCCCTGGTGAGGCCGGACGGCGCGAGCGCGAGCGGCCGGAGTCGCTCGTCGCGCACCGCGAGAAGAGCTCCTTCATGAACGGGGTGCTGCAGATGGGCTACCTGATCGTCGGCCTGCGCGCGGCCGGTCTCGACGTGCGGCCGATGGCCGGTTTCGACAAGGCAGGCCTCGACGCCGACCTGCTCGCCGGCACGGGCTGGAAGAGCGAGCTCGTGCTAGCGGTCGGGTACCCGGCGGAGGAAGGTCCCGGCGTCGACGAGCGCTGGCCTCGGCTGAGCTTCGAGCAGGCCGCGAAAGTGCTCTAGGCCTCGTCCCCGAGCCGCAGCCGCATCACGAGACCGTCGACGTCTTCGGGCTGGTAGTAGCGCGGCCGGAGCCGGATCGGCTCGAACCCGAACGACTCGTACAGTCCTCGCGCGGGGTCGTTGTCCACTCGGACCTCGAGCCACACCTCGGTCGCGCCGAGCTCGCGCGCCTGCTCGACCATCGCGGCCAGCAGGACCTCGCCGTTACCGCGGTTCCGCGCGTCGGCCACCACGGCCAGGTTGAGGATGTGCAGCACCTCGCCGTCGAACGACGTGATCCCATAGCCGGCCAGCGCGCCGTCCTCCTCGACCCCGATGTGCCGCTTGCCAGGGAACCGGAAGTCGTCCTCGATCACCGCTCGCGACCACGCCGCGGGGCCGAAGATCGCCTGCTCCTGCTCGGCCACCCAGTCGAGGTCCTCGGGGGTGAGGTCGCGGAGCCGCCGAACGGCGCTCACCGCCCCGCCGGTACGCCGTGCACGTCTGGACGACGCAGGTACAGCGGCTCGGTCGGCAGTGCCTCACCCGCCGCGATCCGCCCGAGGGCGAGGCGCACCAGGTCGGCCGGATCGGGGTCGAGCGGTGCGCCGTCGGCGAGCGGAAGGTCGGCCGGGTAACCCGCCGCACCCCGCCCGACGACGACGGCACCCGCCACGGTCCCATCCGTCACCAAGTCCTCGGCGTGAACCACGCCCGGCCCGGCGAGGAGCGCGATCCCGAGCGCGTCGGTGACCCGGTACCGGGCCCAGTAGACCTCTCGGCGCCGCGCATCCGCCGTCGCGAGCACCTCGGCGCCCGCCGACAGCCCGAGGGTGCGGGCCGCGCCCGACGCGAGCGCGTCGAGGCTGCTCACGCCGTACACCGGCACCCCGAGCGCGAAGCCGAGCGTCTGCGCGGTGACCAGGCCCACCCTCAGCCCGGTGAACGGCGCCGGCCCGGTTCCGGCCACCACGGCCAGGAGCTCGCGCCGGTCGACACCGGAGTCGCGGAGCACGTCGGAGACCATGGTCGCGAGCAGCTCCGCGTGTCGTCTGGGCTCGAGCGCACTCGCCGCGCAGAGGGTCTCGCCATCGTCGGCCACGACCGCCACGGCGACGGCGGACGAGGTGTCGATCGCGAGGTACGGCACGGGCCCAGCCTACGGCGCGATGGGGAGCTCGACCCCGGCCCAGCGCCCACCCACCGCGGTGACGGTTACGTGCCGGACGCCCGCCTCCGCGTCGTCGAGCAACGGCTCGCCGCCCTCGGCACCGTGCGGGCGGTGGATCGTGACGTCGAGCCGATCCCCGGCAAGCGACTCGACCAGTCCCGCACCCCACTCGACGACCGTCACGGACTCGTCCAGGCTCGCGTCGAGGTCGAGCGCCTCCACCTCGTCGAGAGACGTCAGGCGGTAGGCGTCCACGTGCACGAGCGCAGGCCCGCCGGAGACCGACGGGTGGACGCGCGCGATGATGAAGGTCGGGGACGCCACCTGGCCGCGCACCCCGAGCCCGGCACCGAGGCCCTGAGCCAGGGTGGTCTTGCCCGCGCCGAGCTCTCCGGTCAGCACCACGAGGTCCCCGGCGCGCAGCACGGCGGCCAGGCGCGCGCCGAACGCCCGGGTCGCCTCGGCGTCGGGAAGCTCCACCTGGATCGTCGTCACCGCTCCCCCACGCGCCTCAGTGCGCTCCTACGTAGACCCGCGGCACCCGCGCACCGACCCGGGTGACGATCTCGTAGCCGATCGTGCCCGACGCGCGGGCCCAGTCCTCCGCCGTCGGCTCACCCGCAGCTCCCGACCCGAAGAGCACGACCCGCTCGCCCGCCGTCTCGCGCGCGTCGGGGCCGAGGTCGAGAACGAACTGGTCCATGCAGACGCGCCCCGCGACGGTCAGCCGACGGTCGCCGACCAGGACCGGTCCGCACTCGGACGCGCGCCGCGGCACACCGTCGGCGTAGCCGAGCGGCACCAGTCCGAGCGTCGTCTCGGTGGTCGTCGTGTAGGCGTGCCCGTAGGAGACGCCCTGGTCCGGCGGCACCCGCTTGACCAGCGCGAGTTCCGCCTCGAGGGTCATCGCGGGCACCAAACCGAAGTCCGCGGCGTCGACCAGGTCCGGCATCGGCGAGAGGCCGTACACCGCGATGCCGGGCCGGACCAGGTCGTAGTGCACGGCCGGGTTCGTCAGCGTCGCTGCGGAGTTCGCCAGGTGTCGCACCTCGAGCCGCGCGCCGCGCGACTCGGCGAACGCCACCATCGCGGCAAAGACCTCCGCCTGCGCCCGCACGGTCGGATGCTGCGGAGCATCGGCCCACGCGAAGTGCGACCACACCCCGACCACGCGAACCTCGCCGGAAGCCTCCGCGCGCAGTGCCGCGTCGAGCAGCGCGGGGAACTCCGCCGGCATCGCGCCGTTCCGGCCAAGGCCGGTGTCGACCTTGAGGTGAACCCGAGCGGTGCGCCCGACCGAGCGCGCACCCGCCACCACTTCGGCCAGCGCCCACGGCGCCGAGACGGAGACATCGACATCGGCTGCGACGGCCTCGGCGAGCGGCGCGCCCGGGGCATAGAGCCAGGTGAGAATCCGAGCGTCCAAGCCGGCCGCGCGGAGCGCGAGCGCCTCGGGGACCTGCGCGGCGCCGAGCCACGTCGCTCCCCCGGCGAGCGCAGCGCGTGCGCTCGGGACGATGCCATGGCCGTAGCCATCGGCCTTGACGACCGCCATCACCGCGGCCGATGGCGCGCGTGACACAAGGACTTGGACATTCCCACGGATCGCCGCGAGATCGACGACGACGTGGGCCGGGTAGGTGCTCACGATGCCCAGTCTTCCATCAGGCGCCGGTGAACCTCGGCGACGACATCGGCCGACAGCAGCCGGTCCGGGTGGCGCTCGGACGGTCCGCTCACCGGGCCGACCCGGCGAGCAGCGCTGCGATCGTCACCGGCAGCGCCTCGGCCACGTCCAGCGCGGCGATCGGCCCGAGGGCCGCGCCGAGGCGGTCCGGCACGCCGAGGCGGTCCGGCGCGCCGCGCGACGATGCGCGCTGAGCTGCCCGGCCGTGGACCAGGACCGCGGCCGCGGCGAGTCGGCCGGCCAGACCGGGCTCCTCGACGACCCGCGGACCGTGTCCCGCGAGCAACGCGCCGATCACCCCGGCGAGGACATCACCGGCGCCTGCCGTAGCGAGCCAGGGCGGCCCGCCGCGCTGGGCGTGCACGGTGCCGTCGGGCCCCGCGATCACCGTCGTCGAGCCCTTGAGCAGGACCGTGGCCCCGGTCAGCCGACTGGCCAACTGCACGAAGCGCATCGGCTCGGCCTCCACCTCGGCACGCTTGGCCGGCTGACCGCGCGCTGTAAGCAGCCGGGCAAGCTCGCCCACGTGCGGGGTGAGCACGAAGTGCGGGGCGCAAGCGGCCGGCAGCAGCTCGAGTGCGCCCGCGTCGACCACGGCCGGGACCGGACTCTCGCCGAGCGCCGACGCGAATGCCAACCCGATGCGTTCCGCCTGCTCGCGCTCGGCTGGATCGACACCTGGTCCGAGTAGCCACGCCTGGACCCGTCCGCCGGCCGAAACCACCTCAGGCCGGGCGGCCAGCACGGCGTCCGTCGCCGACTGCGGGCCCAGATAGCGGACCATCCCGACCCCGGCGCGCACCGCCGCGCTCGTCGCGAGCACGGCAGCGCCCGGGAAGCGCTCGCCGCCGGCGACCACGCCGAGCACCCCGCGCGAGTACTTGTCGTCGTGGGTGCCGGGGACCGGCCAGAGCGCGACCACATCGGCGTCCTCGAGGCACGTGACGGCAGGCTCGCCGTGGCGGACAAGCCCGGGCGTCAGACCGATGTCGACCACCTGCACGCGACCAGCGAGCTCTCGCGCCGGCGGCAGCAACAGGCCTGGCTTCGGCGCCCCGAAGGTGACGGTGAGGCAGGCCGGGAGCACCGGGCCGGATACCGTGCCGTCGTCGACGCCGATGCCGCTCGGCACGTCGACGGCCACGACGAACGGCGAGCCGTACTCCTCCAAGCAGATGAGATCGGACAGGACGGCGACGAGCTGCCCGGCCGGACCGCGCAAGGCGCCGTCCCCGCCGATCCCGACCAGGGCGTCGAGCACCACGTCCGCGGTGAACGCCTCGGCGACCGCGTCGCCGAGCCAGCACGGCTCGCCGGGGCCGCCCTCGGCCACGCTGACGACCCGCCCGCCCGCCCGGAGCAGCGCGGCAAGGCCTGCCGGGTGCACCCGTGCGGTCGTCGTGACCGCCAGCACGGACACGCCGCGCCGCGCGAGGTGGGCACCAGCGTGCAGCGCGTCACCGCCGTTGTTGCCGGCGCCGACCAGCAGGACCGCGTGCGAACCACGCACCCGACCCCGGCGAGCCCTGAGCTCCCGCAGCACCGCGACCGCGAGGGCGAACGCAGCCCGCTCCATCAGGGCACCACCCGCCTCGGCGAGCACCGGCTCCTCGGTCGAGCGCACCTGAGCAGCGGTGTAGGCGCGCAGCACGGCTCAGCCGCCGCATTCCGCGATGACGACGGCCGAGGCGATCCCGGCGTCGTGCGACATGGAGAGGTGGAAACGATCCACGCCGAGACTCCGGGCCCGGTCCAGAACCGTTCCGGTGATCAGCAGCGACGGCTCCCCGGCCACTCCGCGTGACACGCTCGCGTCCTGCCAGCGCAGCCCGGCCGGCGCGCCAAGCGCCTTGGCGCAGGCCTCCTTGGCGGCGAACCGCGCGGCCAGCGAGGCGGGAGCCAGTTCGCGCTCCCCGGCGGTGAACAACTTCTCGAGCAGTCGGGGCGCCCGTTCGAGGGTGGCGATGAAGCGTGCCACGTCGACCACGTCGATCCCGACCCCGATGATCACGGCTGTCCCGGTCGCCTCAACCGCTCACTCGACCGTGACGGACTTCGCGAGGTTGCGCGGCTGGTCGACGTCGAGGCCGCGGGCGGTCGCCAGCTCGCAAGCGAAGATCTGCAGCGGGACGACGGAGACGAGCGGAGCGAGCAGCGTCGGCGTCCGCGGAACGTAGAAGACGTCGTCGGCGAACGGCCCGACCGCGGTGTCACCCTCCTCCGCGATGACCAGGGTGCGCGCGCCGCGGGCCCGGATCTCCTGGATGTTCGAGATGACCTTGTCGTGCACCGAGTCGCGCCCGCTCGAGGACGGCACGATGACGAACACCGGCTGACCCTCCTCGATCAGCGCGATCGGACCGTGCTTGAGCTCACCTGCCGCGAAACCTTCGGCGTGGATGTACGCCAGCTCCTTGAGCTTGAGGGCACCCTCGAGCGCCACCGGGAACCCGACGTGGCGGCCGAGGAAGAGCACCGCCTTCTGCTCGCGCATCGCCCGCGCGAGCACCCGGATCGGTTCGGCGTTGTCGATCACCGACTGGATCTTCGCGGGCATCGCGTTCAGCTGCGCCAGGATCTCGCGGATCTCGTCGGGGAACTTGTTGCCGCGAAGCTGCGCCAGGTAGAGGCCGAGCAGATAGGTGGCCGTGATCTGAGCCAGGAAGGCCTTCGTCGACGCCACCGCGACCTCGGGCCCGGCGTGCGTGTACAGCACGGCGTCGGACTCCCGCGGGATCGTCGATCCGTACGTGTTGCAGATTGCCAGGACCTTGGCGCCCTGCTCGCGCGCGTGGCGCACCGCCATGATCGTGTCCATCGTCTCGCCCGACTGCGAGATCGCCACGACGAGCGTCCTCTCGTTCACGACCGGATCGCGGTAGCGGAACTCGTGCGCGAGCTCCACCTCGACCGGGATCCGGCACCAGTGCTCGATCGCGTACTTCGCGACGTGACCGGCATTTGCCGCGGTCCCACAGGCCACCACGACGATCTTGTCCACCGCGCGGAGCACGCCCTCGTCGATCCGCAGGTCGTCCAGGACCAGACGGCCCGAAGGATCGGTGCGGCCCAGCAGGGTGTCCGCGACCGCCTTCGGCTGGTCGTGGATCTCCTTGTCCATGAACGAGCGAAAGCCGCCCTTCTCGGCGGCAGCGGCATCCCAGTCCACCGTGAACCGGCGCGGCGTGACCGCGGTGCCGAAGAAGTCGGTGACGACTACACCGTCCGGCGTGATCGTCACGACCTGGTCCTGACCGAGCTCGAGGGCATCCCGGGTGTGCGCGATGAACGCGCTGACGTCGCTGCCCAGGAAGTTCTCGCCGTCCCCCAGGCCGACGACGAGCGGGGAGTTGCGCCGGGCGCCGACGACGATGCCGGGGCGGTCGGCGTGCACGGCGAGCAGCGTGAAGGCACCCTCCAGCCGGCGCGCGACCGCGCGCATCGACTCGGCGAGGTCCCCGGTCTCCGCGAAGGCCTCCGCGAGCAGGTGTGCGGCCACCTCGGTGTCGGTCTCCGAGGCGAACTCGACGCCCTTGGCGAGAAGCTCCGCCTTGAGCACCGCGAAGTTCTCGATGATTCCGTTGTGGATGACCGCGAGCCGACCGCCATCGGCCAGGTGCGGGTGTGCATTCAGGTCGGTCGGCGCACCGTGGGTGGCCCAACGTGTGTGGCCGATCGCGGCGCAGCCCGGCGCGAGCGGGTGCGCGATGAGCAGGTTCTCGAGGTTGACGAGCTTGCCGGCCTTCTTCGCCGTGGCGAGCGGCCCGCCCTCCGAGTCGACGACCGCCACACCGGCCGAGTCGTATCCGCGGTACTCGAGGCGGCGCAGACCGCCGAGCACGACATCCAGGGGTCTGCCACTCGGCCGCTGGGCGCCGACGTATCCCACGATTCCGCACATCTGCCGAGTCTAGTGGTAGCCACGGCGCGCCCCAGCGGTCCCCATTCGGTTCAGCGGCCCGTCTCGGGCAAACTGTTGCCGTGGCTCTCCGCAGCGATGACACCGCCCCCGCGCTCACTCCGTTCGTCGAGCTCGACCGCGAAGCCTGGAGCCGACTCTCGGAGTCGACGCCACTCCCGCTCACCGGCGCGGACGTCGAGCGGCTGCGTGGGCTCGGCGACCCGGTCGACCTGGCCGAGGTCGACGCCGTCTACCGGCCATTGTCGCGCCTGCTGAACCTCTACGTCGGCGCCACCAACGGGCTGCACGCGGCCTCGTCGACGTTCCTCCGCGAAAACGTCGGCGGTACCCCGTTCGTCATCGGCGTCGCGGGTTCGGTGGCGGTCGGCAAGTCGACGACGGCGCGCATCCTGCGCGAGCTGCTGGCCCGTTGGCCGGACACGCCGCGGGTCGAGCTGATCACTACGGACGGCTTCCTGTACCCGAACAGCGAGCTCGAGCGCCGCGGCCTGCTGGATCGCAAGGGCTTCCCGGAGTCCTACGACCGGCGCGCGCTGCTCCGCTTCGTCGCCGAGGTCAAGGCAGGGCGGGATGAGGTCCTGGCGCCGATCTACTCCCACCTCAGCTACGACGTCGTGCCGGGCGAGCACGTGGCGGTGCGCAAGCCCGACGTCCTGATCGTCGAGGGCCTGAACGTCCTCGCGCCCGCCCGGCCGCGCGCCGAGCGCGGGTCTAGCCTCGCGGTGAGCGACTTCTTCGACTTCTCGATCTACGTCGATGCGCGGACCGTGGACGTTCGCCAGTGGTACGTGGACCGCTTCCTGACCCTCCGGCAGACCGCGTTCGCTCAGCCCGAGTCGTACTTCCACCGGTATGCCTCGTTGACCGATGACCAGACGATCGAGCTTGCCGGGCAGATCTGGGACTCGATCAACGCACCGAACCTGCTGCGGAACATCCTGCCGACGCGGAGCCGCGCGACGCTCGTGCTCACGAAGGGCGAGGACCACAGCGTGCGGCGGGTCCGGCTGCGCAAGCTCTGACGGTCAGCCGTTGCCCCGTCAGTCCTCGGAGGCGATCATCTCGGCGACCTTGCGCCGCGACCGAACGTTCATGATCTTCTCCACGAGCGTCCCGATCAGAAGACCTCCGACCATGCCGACGAGGATGGCGAGAATGGGTTGGTCGTGCAGCAGGAAGCCGGCCGCGATTCCGATCGCAGCCGAGTAGATGGCCCAGGTCGTCGCGGCGATCGCGGCCAGCAGCATGAAGAACCGCCGCGGGTAGTGCACGCCACCGGCGGTCATGTTCACCGCGACCCGCCCGATGGGCACGTAGCGCGCCCCGATGATGAAGGCGGGGCCGCGGTGCTCGAGGGCGTGCTCCGCCCAGTCGAGTGCCTTCTGGGCCCGCTCGCCGCGCATGATCCGCAGTGTGCGCACGTCGACCATCGAGCCGATCTGGTATGCGATCTGGTCACCACCCCACGCGCCCACCGCCGCGAACGCGATGACCAGGATGAGGTTGGGTCCTCCGCCAGACGTCGCGGCCGCGGCGAGAGCGATCACCGCTGACTCCGAGGGGATCGGTGGGAAGAAGCCGTCGACGATTGCGAACGCGGTCAGGGCCGGGTACACCCAGGGGGAACCGCCGAGGGCGAGGATCCACTGCTCCATCGAGTTCGCCAGGTTCCCGAACGATGCGAACACGCCTCACCCGTCCTCTTGAGTCGCGCGGCAGGGCAGCCGGCAGCACCAGCCGGGCCGCGCACCAGCGTACGGTGCGGTCCGAGCTCCAGGCACCAAGATGCGGGTCGAAAGTTCCGGCCGACGAGCCAACGAGCCGGCTGCGGGCAGGCGGCGGCTCTCAGCCGAGCGGGAACCCGAGGGTGCGAGCGGCCGCGCGCGGCGAACCCTCACCGGTCCAGAACTCGACCAAGTTGCCCACCGAGCTGAGCGACCGGAGCTCGGCGCCGTCGAGGTAGAGCCGGCCGGCAAGGTGATCCGTCTCGTGCTGGATGATCCTCGCCTGCCATCCGGTCAGCACCTCGTCCACGGCTCGACCGCTCGCGTCATGACACCGGAGCCGGACGGTCCGGTAGCGCGGAACGACGGCCTGCCAGCCAGCCACGCTGAGGCAGCCCTCGTAGAAGCTGCGCCGCGAAGTCCCGACCGGTTCGTAGCTGGGATTGATGAGTGACCGAAACGCCAACGGGAAGCGTTCGCGGTCGTCGGCACTGTCGGCCTCCGTGGAGCCGACGTCTTCGGCGACGGCGATCGCCAGCCCGATCCCGATCTGGGGCGCCGCCAGGCCGACACCAGGCGCCGCCTTCATCGTCGCGCGCATCATCTCAATGAGCGCCTCGAGCAGCTCGTCTCCCAACTGGCCGTCGTACGGCTCCCCGATCGTCCGTAGCACCGGGTGTCCGGCCTGGACGATCGGCGCGGGCGCACCCGAGAGCACCAGCCGCTCGACCTGGTCCCGAACGGTTGCCGTCACAGGCTCAATCGCTCCCGCACCACGCCGGCAAGGGAGTCGGCGATCTGCCGCGCGAGCGTCGGCGTCGATGCCTCGACCATGACCCGGACCAGGGGCTCGGTCCCCGACGGGCGGAGCAGGACGCGTCCGGTCTCGCCCAGGTCGGCCTCGGCCCGGGCCACCGCTGCCCGCACGCCGTCGTCCGACTCGGTCCGGGTCCGGTCCACGCCCCGCACGTTGACGAGCACCTGCGGGAAGCGCTGCACCGTTCCGGCCAGGTCCGCGAGCCGACGACCCGAGGCCGCGACCTCAGCGGCGAGGTGCATCGCGGTCAGCACGCCATCGCCGGTCGTCGAGTGCTCGCTCATGATCACGTGCCCGGACTGCTCGCCGCCGAGCGTATAGCCGTTCCCGCGCATCGCCTCAAGCACGTAGCGGTCGCCGACGGCCGTCTCGACCGTGACGATGCCGGCCTCCTTCATCGCCAGCCGCAGGCCGAGGTTGCTCATCACCGTCGTGACGAGCGTGTCCGACGCGAGCGTGCCACGCTTGCGCATCGCCAGTGCCAGCACGCCCATGATCTGGTCGCCGTCCACCAGCGCACCGGTGTGGTCCACCGCGAGGCAGCGGTCCGCGTCGCCGTCGAGTGCGACCCCCAGGTCCGCGCCGGAAGCGACCACGGCGGCCTGGAGCGGCTCAGGGTGGGTCGACCCACACGCGTCGTTGATGTTGCGCCCGTCGGGTGCTGCGCTGATCACGATGACCTCGGCGCCCGCGCCACGCAGGGCTGCCGGGCCGACCTCGCTCGCTGCGCCGTTCGCGCAGTCGATCGCGATCCGAAGACCCGCCAGCGGGTTCGGCAGGGTCGTGAGGAGGTGCTGGACGTAGGCATTGCTAGCCGCACCGGTGTCGATCGAGATGCGTCCGACGTCGTTCCCGGTCGGCCGGTCCCACATCTCACCCATCCGGCTCTCGATCGCGTCCTCGACATCATCCGCGAGCTTGTGGCCGCCGCGCGAGAAGAACTTGATCCCGTTGTCCGCCATCGGGTTGTGCGAGGCGGAGAGCATCACGCCGAGATCGACGTCGAGTGCCGCGGTGAGGTGCGCAACGGCCGGGGTCGGCAGGACTCCGACGTCGATCACGTCCACGCCCGCGGACGCTAGCCCGGCGCAGACGGCGGCCGAGAGGAAGCCACCCGACGCCCGTGGGTCACGCCCGACGACAGCCCGCGGGCGGTGCCCCGCGAAGGCGCCGGAGAGCGCCAGCACGTGCGCGGCGGCCGCCGCGAGGCCGAGCGCGAGCTCCGCGGTCACCTCGCGGTTCGCACGGCCTCGAACGCCATCGGTCCCGAAGAGTCGAGCCATCGAAGTCCTCCCTGCCAACCTGACGACCATGACACACACGGGGCGACGCAGCGACGGCCCCGGCGGTCGCAACCACCGGGGCCGTCGCCTAGCGCGATCGCACGATCAGCGCTTGGAGTACTGAGGAGCCTTACGTGCCTTCTTGAGGCCGGCCTTCTTGCGCTCGACGACGCGCGCGTCGCGAGTAAGGAACCCGGCCTTCTTGAGCGCCGGGCGGTTCGCCTCGGTGTCGATCCCGTTGAGCGCCCGGGCGATGCCAAGGCGCAGGGCGCCGGCCTGGCCCGAGGGGCCGCCGCCGGTGATGCGCGCGATGACGTCGAAGCGACCCTCAACGTCCACGAGCTTGAGTGGGCTGTTCACGAGCTGCTGGTGCACCTTGTTCGGGAAGTAGTGCTCGAGCGTGCGTCCGTTGATCTTCCACGTCCCGGTGCCCGGGATCAGGCGAACCCGGGCGACAGCCTCCTTGCGGCGGCCGAGCGCTGCGCCGGGGGCAGTAATGCTCTGCCCGCGGCCAGTCCGGGCACTGGTCTCGGAGGTGTACGTACTGGGCGTGTCCTCGCCCTCGAGGTCGATGTCAACCGTGGTCTCTGCCACTGGGGTCCTCGCGTCCTTGGTGATGTCGTCCCGAGTAAGGCGGATGCCTACTGGGCGACCTGGGTGATCTCGAACGGCTGCGGCTGCTGCGCAGCGTGCGGGTGCTCCGCGCCGGCGTACACCTTGAGCTTGCTCAGCTGGGTGCTCGACAGGGAGTTCTTCGGCAGCATGCCACGAACCGCCTTCTCGACGGCGCGCTCGGGGCGGGTGGCAAGGAGTTCGCCGTACGTCACCGCGTGGAGGCCGCCAGGGTAGCCGGAGTGGCGATAGGCCTTCTTCTGCTCGCGCTTGTTGCCGGTGAGGGCGACCTTGGCAGCGTTGATGACGATGACAAAGTCACCGCCGTCGACGTGCGGGGCAAATGTGGCCTTGTGCTTGCCGCGCAGCAGGGTCGCCACATGGCTCGCGAGGCGACCCAGAACGACGTCGGTAGCGTCAATGACGTACCAGTTCCGTTCGACGTCGCCGGGCTTCGGGGTGTACGTGCGCACGGTCGTAAGCCTTCGTTTCGTGTCACTGATGTGGTCAGTACGGCGTTCGGCCTGGTGCCGATCACCGAGGAGATCGTCTCTGCGCATCAACCGCGTGGCCTGGCCAGTGGGAGCGCCGGCCGCCGTGTGAACGCACAACGACCTGCCACGATACCTGCTGTCACACCAGGGGGTCAAAACCACGGATGCGGAAGACCGACGGCACACCGCACCTGCGTCACCCGTCAGGCCCAGCCTAGGGCAGTTCAACATGCAGATGCCGCCGCGCGGTGACACCGTGTGCACATGGGCAGTCACGACGCCGCCCTCCCGGGTGGACAGAGCGGGTGGAACTCCGAGTACGACTCGGACCAGTTGCCACTTGAGGACACGCTGCTCGATCGCGACGTCGGGGACGTGCTGGACGAGGGCTACTCGCCGCCCGAACGACCGCGCCACAACCACTGGGGCGAGACCGCCCGCGAGGAGGAGCTCGGCGAGCCTCTCGACCTCCGGCTCGCCGAGGAAGAGCCCGAGCCCTGGGCGGCTCCGGAGCACGGCGCCCGCCAGGTGGACCGCGCCGGGCGTTTGCTCGCACCGACCGAGGAGACCGGTTCGAGCCAGGACGTGTACGCCGCCGACGTGGGGATCGCGGGTGGCGGCGCGAGCGCCGAGGAGGCGGCGATGCACCTCGTCGACGAGTCGGACCCGCGCGAGGACCCGATAGAGGATGCCGACGAGCAGCTCGAGTGGGGCCTCAAGGACGAGGGGTGAGCTGCCGCACTGCTCGGGCCTGCTTCGCACGCACCGCCAGACCGTCCACCTCCGGATAGGTCACCTCGTCGAGAGTGAGACCGCGCGCCGGGGCGACGGTGCTGCCGGGGTCACGCTGACCACCCGCGAGCACGGCCAGCGGCCAGCTCGGCGGGCGGCGGCCCTCGCCCACGGCGATCGAGGCACCGACCAGCGCGCGCACCATCGAGCGGCAGAACGCGTCGGCCTGGACGGTCGCGACGACGAGTCCGGCATCCGGTCCCGATGACGGACGCGCCCAAGCGAAGACCTCGAGCGTCCGGATGGTGCTGGCCCCTTCGCGGGAGCGGCAGAAGGCCGCGAAGTCGCGCTCGCCGAGGAGTCGCTCCGCCGCGTCGGCCATGGCGCCCTCGTCGAGCTCGCGCCGGTGCCAGAGGATGTAGGGCCTGCGCAGCGGGTCGCGGGTCGCCGGCTGGTCCGAGATGCGATAGCTGTACCGGCGATGCAGTGCGGAGAAGCGCGCGTTGAAGCCCACCGGCGCGGCCTCCGCCCTGCGGACGACCAGGTCGCTCGGCAACGCGCCGGCCAGGCGGCTGACCAGCGCTGCGCCCGGGCCGCGCCCGCCCCGCCCCACCACGCCGAGCCACGCCTCGACCGGGACGTCGAGATGAGCCACCTGGCCGCGGGCGTGCACGCCGGCGTCGGTGCGCCCGGCGACCGTCAGCCGCGCTGGCTCGGGTAGCCGCAGCACGGTCGCGAGGGTCTCCTCGAGCATGCCCTGGACGGTACGCAGCCCGGGCTGTATCGCCCAGCCGGCGAACGCCGTCCCGTCGTACGCCAGGTCGAGACGGATGCGCACCTCGGCAGCGCGCGCGTCCTCGACCGGGCCAGCCATGCACCAAACCTACTGGCCTGCGTCGACCGGGTGCCTCGCGTCGACGTCGTCGAGTGCCTCGAGCAGGACCCGGGTGAACTCCACCGGCGCCATCAGGTTGGACAGGTGCCCGGCCCCGTGGATGATCTCGAGCCGACCGTCTGCGCAGGCGCGGAGGAACTTGCGCTCCTGGAGCCGGAAGTGGTCCCACTCGCCATTCACGATCCAGACCGGTACCTGCAGGCTTGCCAGGTCCGCGCACGGGTCCGTCGCGCGCAGCGCGTCGACGACGTCCGCGACGACCAGCGGCGAGAACCCGCCGGCGGCGATGTCGCGCACGCCGCCGTCGGGCAGGAAGCGGTCGAGCACCAGGTGGTTGAGCCGCTCGCCGTGGTCCGGGAGACGGCCGATCGCGCTCGCGAAGATCTCGAAGCTCAGCGCGGCGATGCCGACCGGTTCGGCCGAGCAGTCCGCGGCGACCACGCCGGCCACGGACTCGGGGAACCGTGCGGAGTAGGTGATCGCGATGTAGCCGCCGAGCGACAGGCCGACGACGACGACCCGCCGGCCCAGTTCGTCGACGGCGTCGTGGACGACTGCCAGCGCACCGTCGATCGTGAACGGCTCGCCGCTGCGCGCGCCGTGGCCGGGGAGGTCGACCGCGATCACGGGTCGCCCGGTCGACGCGAGCGCGTCCTGCTGCGCGCGCCACATCGTCGACGTGACCCGGATCCCGTGGATCAGCACCACCGGTGTCTGGGCAGGTGTCGCGTTCACGGCCCCACTATGCCCAGATCGGGACCGGGCGGCGCGCTGAATCCGGGCCCGGTGGCCCGGTTGGGCCTGCGGCCGCCAGACGTCGCGAACTCGGGCACGTGAAGCGCGTGAGCGCCATGGCGCGCGGCCGCCCTGGCCCAGGCCCGGATGGCGGCTCGAGGGCCCCTCAGCGCCCGTGGACGACGCAGGGGGTGGCCCTGGGCGCGTGCCCAGGGCCACCCCTTACGGTGTTTTCGGCGTTGCTTGCGGCTTCAGGCCTTCGCGGCCTCGTCCGCAACCCCCTCGACGGCGTCCGTGGCGTCGACCTCGTCGACCGGAGCCTCGACCACGGCGTCAGCCGGAGCCTCGACC
>Ga0209745_1001016_pt1 | contig 16884 bp, 13 predicted proteins | sample BarGraNGADG00312_FD_184495 | JGI IMG/M metagenome (GOLD analysis project Ga0209745, IMG submission 184495) | Arctic peat soil microbial communities from Barrow, Alaska - Barrow Graham LP Ref core NGADG0004-312 (SPAdes) (version 2) | ecosystem: Environmental > Terrestrial > Soil > Wetlands > Peat... | reverse complement strand
AGAGCAAACGCGTCGCTTCGCTCCGATGGTGTTCGGCTTGACTGGAACCGGTGTTCGGCTTGGAGCGGAAAGGGTGTTCGCCTTCGGCGGAATGCGCAGCAACGAGCACGGCGAGCAGCGCCAGAACGCAGCCACCGAGAAGGCACAGCAGCGCGACGACCCGCACCGTCCCGACGCGGCGGCGGTCGGGTCGAGAGGCACGCTGCATCGGAGCTGGCCTAGAATACGTCGTGGTCAAGCTCCTGGACTAACGCTCACAGTAGTGGCCGCGGACTCACTTGTTTCCGTCGCCACGGCTGGCACTTGGTTCGCACGACGTCGACCCCGTCTCGAGTACCTTCGCGACTCCTGCATGATCACGACACCGAGCTGACGGCACGGTACGAGATCGAGGTACTCCCTGCACTCCCGCAACGCCGGACGACTCGTAGCCCTTGTGTCGACGATGAAGATAAGACCATCAACCACGCTTGCCAACGCGCTGGCATCGGCCGCGTCCAGAAGCCCCGGGGAATCGATGAGCACGAGGTCGGCGCTTCCGCTAGCCTCGGCGACCAGATCACCCATCGCCTGACCGGCGACCAACTCGCCGGGGTCGAGTACGCTGGGGCCGCTCGTGAGCACGTTGAGTATGGCGACCGGGTCCTCCGTGGCGGCGCCAACAGGCCCGGATGCGGACTCTCGGTCAAGCGCAACGTCGACCGGGTGGAGAGCCGTGCTCACACTCATCCGCCCCGTGACGATTGAGGTGACGCCCTCGTCATTGGGGAGATCGAAATGTCTGTGTAGGCTCGGGCTCCGCAGGTCGGCGTCGATCACGACGACACGCCTGCCCGTCCGGGCCAACGCGACGGCAACGTTGGCGAGAGCCGCGCTCGTTCCCTCACCATCGCGGGCGCTCGCGAAAAGCAGCGTCTTCACATCATCGCTCACGAGCACGGCGGATAGGCCCGCGCGCAGCCGGCGGTACGCTTCGGCAGCGTTGCCAGTGGGTGCCGCCAGAGAAACGAGTCGGCCAGTCTGGGCCCGCTCGTCTCGCGAGCGCGACAGCCGTCCGAGAATCGGCAACCTTAGGAGACTGACCACCTCCCGTTCGCCGTCCACCCGGGCGCCATACCGGTACAGAAGAAACACCAAGATGATGGCCACGAAGAGACCGACGCCGAAACCGAGAATCGCGCTGCGCACAGGCCGCGGGGAGAAGGGCTCAGCCGGGGGTACCGCCTCGGCCTGCAAGATGTAGCCGCCATTGCCTTTGACCGCGGCCAGCTCGAGCTGGGCGAGTTGCTGGGTCAGAGTGACATATACAGACGTCAGGTAGTCGACCCCGGCGGAAGTCTGGGCTTGAGGTTGCTCAAAGGCGGCGAGCTGCGCGCGAATGGCCTTGATCTCCGCTCGCGCGTTCGCGCGCGCCGCTTCTGTGCGGTAGGAGACGAATGTGACCGCGTAGGCGTTCGCCAGCTCGGCCGCGAGAGCCGCGTTGTCGGATTCGGCCGTCACGGCAACCATACGCGTGAGAGTCAGTGGCGCAGTGAGCTCGCCCTCCGCCGTCACGGCAACGGGGGCAGCGGAGATGGTGTAGTCCGCAGCTTTGGGCAGGGGGCGGCCGAACCGGGCCGCGGCGCTAGCCTGTACGTCGGGATTGGTGATCGTCACGTTGACACCGCTGACTTCAAGGCCGAGCTGCGTGGAGTCTGTGAAAGCGGCGACGTACAAGAGCCTGGCGTCGGCTTTGTATCTGACGGGTTGGGCTGCAGAGAACACGAAGGCGGCGGCGGTAGCAACGACCACGACGAGCAGGATCACCCACCAGTAGCGCTTCACCACCCTGCCGAAGTCATCGAGCGTCAAGCCATGGTCGCTGCCGCTCGCTCCATATCCCTGCGATCGGTCCAAATTCACACCAACTCCCGTCTCAAAGAAGGCTGCGCCCCGTCCCTGCTAGTCCTGGACATTATCATGGACCGGAGGGGAGGCCAAACCTGAGACATGTGGGGGGGAACGGCGAAACGGCCTCCAGCGGCGGGCCCGCCGTCGTTCCAGCACCGACCAGAAGAGCTGCTCGTGCTGGTCGGTGATCCGGTCCCAGTCGTACAACTCACGGGCGCGCGCCTGTGCCGCGGCACCAAGCTGCCTCACCCACTTGGGATTGGCCAGAAGACCTCGGAGAAGTCCGGCCAGATCACTCACATCGTTGCGGAAGAAGGCAAGACCGGCCTCGCCGATCGTGTCCAGGTTCTCCCGGATGCCGTTGACGACGACGCAGCGCCCGCATCCCATGGCTGAAAGCACGACGGGCGAAGTGCCCTCCACTTCGGAAGGCTGTACGTACAGGTAACAGTTGGCGCAGAGCTCCCAGAAAGCCTCGCCGAATTCGCCGCCAAGGAACAGGACGCGTTCATCAGCGGAATCCTTGAGTTGCTGTACATACTCTGGGTGATAGGGATTGTCACCGACGATCACGAGCGGGAGCTCGGTCTCGACCTGCCGATAGGCGTCGATGAGGTAGTGCACCCCCTTCTCGGGGATCAGGCGCCCAACAAACAGGAAGTACTTCTCTGGCTCCAGGCCGTGCCTCTTCAGCGTCTGCGTCCCGGCGCTGCTGCGAATCTGTGTCCCGTAGGCGATAAGGGGGAACTCGCGCCCGTACAGGGCCTGACAGAGGCGCTGCGCCTCGGCGGAGTCGACGTACACGTCATCCGCCCAGCTCACAGCCATATAGAGAGCCAGCCGCAAATACGCCCGCTCTGCCCAGTTCCACTTGGCGCGCGTCCAGTCCATACCATCCACCGCCGTCACGACCTGCTTGCCAAAAGCTCGGAAGAGCGGGAACAGAAGGGCGTTACCTATCCCGTGAACATGGATGATGTCGGCTCGATCGTTGATGACGGCATCAAGGAGTGCCAGAAAAGTCGCGCTGATGGTGTCGAGCGCCTTCGTGTTCACAGAGTGAAGCACAACCGTGCGCACGCCTCTGTGCCACTTCTGCGCCGCATCGACCTTGTGGCGCCGGCAATACACGACCGCGTCATGGCCCCGGGCGGCTAGCCGCGGATGAATCTCTTCCGCCGCAGTCTCTGAGCCGCCGTACTGGGCGGGTATTCCACGGATGCCCACTAGGAGTTCATCGACCAGAACCTGCGGATCGAGCTCAATGTGTTCGATGAGGCACTCCGGCATGCCGTCGAGCACCTGACCTTCGTTGGGCTTTCGCACATCTTGCCGTGCGAGGTGCCGCAAACGATCGCTTTCGCATTCGATGTCGGCGTGCTTCGCCGCTCATCTGCGGTACAATGCTCGTCGTCTGCCCCACGCAGACGGTGCTGCCGCCGCGGCGCTGGTCCGACTGCGGGGACCGTCGGATCGGACTGGCACTTGTGGGGACGTGACATGTTTGCGCCCTGCTCTGTCCCTCGTGCGACCGCGCGTGGCGGTGCGACTCGGCCTCCTTCTTGTTCCAAGTGGTCGCGGGCTGGGCGTGTATACTTTTGCGTGATCGTCCGAGGACGAGGTATCCGAGCCCGAGCCGGGGACAGGCGGCGTGACCGTGTCGCCTGCCGATATCGGTGCCACGTGGCGAGGTCGACCGTAATCCATCCTTCGGAAGGGGAGCGCTCGTGCGCATAGCGATGCTCGGCAACCGCGGTGTCCCGGCGAACTGGGGTGGTTCCGATACGGCGACCGAGGAGATCGGTGCGAGGCTGGTCGAGAGAGGCCATGAGGTGGTCGTCTACTGCCGGACGCACAACAGCGACAACGATGGCGAGTTCTACCGCGGCATGCGACGGATCGTTCTGCCGGCCGTGCGTGTGAAGAGCCTCGACACGCTTGGCCACAGCCTGCTCTCACTACTGCACGCTCAGGCGTTTGACGTCGCCGACCTGATGAGCTTCAACGGTGTGGGCAACTCCTTCGTCCTGCCCCTGACGCGCCTCCGGCGCGGCAGGGCCTCCGTGGTTGTCATCGACGGACCGGACTGGAACCGACCGAAGTGGGGCCGCCTGGGTCGCGCGGCGCTGCGCAACTCCGCCTGGTGGATGGCACGATTCGCCGACGTGATCATCGCCGACAACGTGCCCATCCGCGACTGGCTCACGCAGCAGTACCAGCGCGAAAGCGATCTCGTCTACTACGGCGCCGACCGATCCGCAGAGCTCGGAACGGGTGTGCTCGAAGCGCTGGGTGTGGAACCGGACGGCTACTATCTGTGCTCAGGCGTCCTGACGCCCGACAAGGGCCAGGACGTCGCTATCCGCGCGTTCCGAGACCTCCGCACCGAGAAGAAGCTCGTAGTTCTCGGTGTCGCCGCCTACGCTGAGCTCAGGGCGTACGCCGAGGCCCTGAAACGCGAGGCCGACCCACGTGTCGTCTTCGGCGGCTTCGTACCGCCGCGCGAGTTCAAGGAACTCGTTCAGCAGTGCTTCATCTACATCCATCCTCTCCGCGCGGACGGCAGCTCGCCGGCACTGATCCAAGCGATGAGTCTTGGCAAGTGCATCATCGCCAGCTCTCTGGTGGAGACCATCGAGATCCTGGGCGACGCCGGCCGCTACGTTCCGCCGGGCGATCCCGGCCGACTGCGTGACAGCATCATGGACCTCGAGGGCGACCGGGGTCAGCGCGAGGAGTATGGACGAGCCGCTTCTTCGCGATCGCTCCAGCTGTTCGACTGGGACACCGTCACGCAGCAGTACGAGCGGGCGTACGAGCGGGCTCTGCGGAGGCATCGCCGAAGGCCGGCAACGAGCGTGGCTGCCCCGTCCAGGCGCCAGCGGTAGCGACGGCTGTTGCGCATACTGCTCGTCAACTCGTTCTACTACCGACGCGGCGGAGATTCGGCGCACGTGCTCGACCTTGAGCGCCTTCTCACGGGGCGGGGCCACGACGTCGCTGTCCTCTCCATGCATCATCCCAAGAACGCAGTCTCCCCATGGAGCAGGTACTGGGTGCCTCGCGTCGAGTTCAGGGGCGCGGACTCCACGCCGGCGGTGGTGGCGGCGCTGCGGAGCGTCCATTCTAGGGAGGCGGCCAAGGCTCTGGCGCACATCGCGGCCGACTTCGCCCCCGACGTCGTTCACGTCCACGCAGTCCATCATCACCTCTCCACATCGGTCGTCGCTGAGGCCAAGAAGCGGGGATTCCCGGTCGTATGGACGCTTCATGAGTACCGGACGGTGTGCCCCGCGGCAGACCTGTTGCGTCGCGGTCGGATCTGTGAGGAGTGCGCCGGCGGCAGGTTCTGGCATGGCCTGCTGTACCGATGCAAGTCCGAGTCGGCGGTCAAGAGCGCGGCGGCGGTCCTCGAGTCCTATTGGAGCCGCTGGCGTGGCGTTCACGCGTTGGTGGACTGCTACATCTCCCCGAGCGACTTTCTGGCTCAGACGGTGATGCGCATGGGGCTGCCCGCGCGGAGGATCGAGGTCCTGCCCAACTTCTGCGAGCTGCCCGAATCGCTGCCGCGCGCACGCCGTCGACGTGGGGTGGCGTATGTGGGACGACTGTCGCCCGAGAAGGGCGTGGACGTCCTTCTGAGAGCGTGTGCGGCGGCCGGTGTCGACTCGCTCGAGGTGGTCGGGGATGGTCCTGCCGCCGGGGCTCTCAAGGCGCACGCGCACGCGGCAGGTATGCCCGTCAGCTTTGCCGGCTGGCTTGACAAGGCCGCCGTGTGGGAGACGATCTCGCGGGCGCAAGTGCTGTGCGTGCCGTCAGTCTGGTATGAGAACTGCCCGATTGTGGCGCTGGAGGCCATGGCTCTCGGGACTCCGGTCCTCGCCACCGATCTCGGAGGCCTGCCGGAGCTGCTCGATCACGGGCGGGCCGGGATCCTGACGCCGCCCGGCGATGCCGCCGTGCTGGCGTCCGCCCTTCGTCGCGTCCTCGCAATGAGTGACGCCGACGTTGGATCTCTGACGAGCGCCGCGAGACAACGGGTGGCTACGAGGCACGCGCCCGCGTCGTTCGTCGCAGCGCTTGAACGCATCTACGAATCCCTCTGACGGGATCGCTGTCCCCGCCCAAAGGCGCGGGCATGACAGGGCGGGCGCGTAGCCGCGGGCGACGGCGTGGAGTTGTTGCAGTCGTCGCTGGCTGCATGATCGCGATACTGTCGTGTCTGAGGCACGGGTCAGGCTCACACCCCCTTTGCCCTCTTGTGTGGAGCGCGCGCCTCACGAATTGCCAGCCAGCGGAGCCGGGTTGGTACTGCTGCATCATGCATGCGCGGATGGGCACGTCGTCGGCGATGGTCACGTCGGCGAACCGCGCCATCCACCAGGCGGAGTTGCCCATGCCCTGGAAGCTCATCAGGTCGGCGACGTCGGACGTGTGGGCGTGCAGCAGCGAGTCATGGCCTCTCTCGACCAGCCTCGCACCAATCTCCTCGGTCGCCGTATCGGAACCACCCCGGTTCGCCGGGACACCGCGGTTGCCGAGGATTGCCATGCGCACGACGACTCCTCTTCCAGGGATGGATCACGGTCGACCTCGTCACGTGGCGCCGACATCGCCAGGTGACACGTACACACCGGCCCTCCGTGGTCCGGGCTCAGATGCAGCGTCCGCGGACGATTGCTGCAAGATTAGATACACCCAGGCCATGACCACCCAGAATAGGAAGGAGGCCGAGTCGTACCGCCACACCAGGTCGTACATGGGACCGAGCAGGGCGTAGAAGAGCCACATCCCCAGAGCCGCCAAACCGATCCAGTGGTCGTCGTTGTCGGACCTACGCCATAACAGCAGCACGACGTACCTCAGACAGACCGCTAGCATGGCTCCAAAGATGAGGAGGCCCAGCAAGCCGGCATCGAATGCGACGGCGACCGTCTGCACGTACGCCGCGATCGTGCCCGCCATGGCGTGAAGGCTGCCTTGCTGGCCGGTGAGCGTGCCGGCCAGACTGCTGCCCGGCCCCAGCCCGAGCCCGAGGCCGCCTTGAGCGCGAAGACCGGTAAGGGCATATGTCGCAGCCGACAGGCGACTCGCCTGAATGCCGACGCTCGGCGCGGCAGTGCCGGTGACCAGTGCCGAGATCTGCCTGCCGTACAACGCAAGCGAGTTCTGCCGGCCGTGCCACACGTCGCCCCACACCGTAAAGAGTACGAGTCCGACAGCCACCACCGCGCCTATCGCCAGGAGTCGACGCGCACCGGAGCCGCGTAGGTGCCTCGGCACCAGCAGAATGGCCAAGACGACCAGCGGCCCGGCGATGAGCAGTGCCTTGATCTCTCCGAGAATGGCCGGCAGCAAGAGGAGAGGCACGAACACGAGCACAGCGGCGTTGAGCTTGCCGCAGCGATAGGCCGCCGTCACGAGGCACAGCGCATAGACACAGTAGATGCCGAGGGCGGAGGCACCCCAAGGACCGAGCGTCAGACTCACGGCGTCGCCTCGCGCGCCGAGCCAGAAGCGCACGACCACCTCGGGCACCTGGAGGAGCGTAAGGACGAGAAACGCGATGATGACCTTGCGAAAGACGTTGCCGTCCGGACGCGCATTCACCAGGGCCACAAACAAGAGCGGGTAGCGTAGATACATCACCAGCGCCAGAGAGAGAGCCAACCAGCCGCTCCCGTTGGCGATCGCCGCGAGCACCAGTCCGAGGCCGAAGAGGCCAGCGCAAACACCCACTCCGGTGAGCATCAAGTTCCTCCGGCTCAGGCCGGCCCTGCCGAGGAAGTAGACGATGAGAAGGGGCACCACGGCAAACCCCACCCAGCGGCCGGCCGGGAGATTCTCCAGCAGGCCGCCGGGGGCGGTCTGCGTCGGCAAGTAGTACAGGGGGATCAAGGCGACGATCAGGACGCTCGTGTCGGTCGCCCACAGCAAGATGGCGACGAACGCAGCGAACAGCAACGCGACCACGGCGAGAAAAGGTGAGGTCGCCGCCAGCCAGCCCACGACCACAACCACCAGCGCGCCGATGCACAGTATCAGCGGAAGGTGCACGCCCCCGCGGGGGATCCGTTCTGCGAGATCGCGAGCCATCAAGCTCCTTTTGAGTGGCCACCAACATGGCCCAACGCCCCGGGACACGGGAGAACCGATCACGCTGCGCCTGTGCCGGCCTGCCCTGCTCCCTGGAGAAGCTCGGGTGTGGCATGCGCGTCGCCCATCTGCAGTATAGTCAGTCGGCTATCCCGAGGTCGAGTCGGCCATCGTGGGCCCCGATGAGCGTGCCCGCGGCCGCCCGACCCATTGCCGATGCTGCCCTGACTAAGGCTGGGACGCAGGGAGCCGCATGCGCATCGCGTACATCGTCAAGCCTCGCCTGAGCCACGACTGGTCAACCGGAGTCCAGACGAAGGTTGCCAACCACCGTCTGCGACGGCAGGCCTTGAGTCACGAGGTCTGCCTGTTCGTGCTCTCCCCCACCGCGCCAACGTCGCTCGTGACCCACGTGCCAGCAGGACACATCTTGACGTAAGGCGGTCTTCTTGACCGCGTGAGGTACTCGCGGGACTTGTCCTTCGCCGTAATCGCGTGGCGGCGGCCAGATGTCGCGTCTCCGGGGGTATCACGAAGGCAGGATGAGTACTCTGAGACAACGCCGTTGGAGCGTGCCGTTCAGCCAAGTGTGTCCTTGGTGCGCGAGGCTTCAACCGCGTCACGGAAGAAGGCCAGTCGGAGGGACTCCTTCTCGCTCCAGTCGAGGTGCGCAATGCTACTACGCGAGACGGTCACGCCACGCATCCGCCGCACGAAGTCATCGATGCGTCCGATCTGAGGCAGGATGTTGTCCTCTACGTTCGGGAGCTCTAGGAGGAACGGAGCGCCGTGAAGGAAGTCCGTGTCTCGGTACGCGACTATTGTTGGCACTCCTGCTGCGAGGTACTCCCGGGTCTTCAGGGGCGACGCCTCGTCCATTCGCTTGCGATGAAGCGCCAAGGTCGAGATTGCCACATCAGCCGTGGCCAGAATCGGCCCGTACCGGGCCCTCGTCAGCGCCCCATGGCATGTGACATTGGCGGGCAAGGACCGGCTGAGCGAGTTGCTCACGCCAACGATATCGAACCTCCAGCCCGGCCGCAGGGCTGCCAAGCCGAGGATCTTGTCCAGCCCGTGCCACGCCCACGCCGACGAGCCGATGAAGAAGAGGCGGGGCTGATCGTTGGCTGGCGCCTTCGACCGCAGCGGTATGTCGGCAAGACCGACGCCGTTCGCGATCACAACACGAGTCTGCGCAAAGTGGCGGAAGGATGGTGCGGATGCGAGTTCGTTCGTCACGAAGACGAGGGCGGAGGCCCTTCGAAGCACTCGTGACCTGGTAGCCAGGTTGTAGACGTGAGACATCCGCGACACCAATGCCATCTCCGTCGTATCGTTGGTGTTCACTTCGACAACCACGGGCGCGGCAGTGAACACCCTTCCTAGGCCGGGCTGGTAGGTGAAATACCGCAGGTAGATGAGGTCAGGGCCCCAGGATGCTACGTCTCTGAAGAGGGCAGGCAGGCTCCAAAGTCGGCCGAGGTATCCCTTGGTGCTCGCGCACTCATTGGCGACCGCCGGAGGTATGGCAGACCAGCCGTCTCCAGTCAGCCCGAACAGCTTGACTGAATGTCCATGGGCTTGCCATTCGGCCGCTTGACCTACGATCTTGTCAAGCACTCCAGACGGACTGCCAAGTGGATATCTCGCAACGTACGCAATGCGCATCACCAAGCAAGTATAGGGTACCAGCGCCGGCGAAGAGACCTGCCAGTAGGTCTTGTGTGGTCAGCTCCGAAGAATGTGAATGTGGATGTGATTTCTGTCGCGCCGCGACAGGCTTCTATGCCAATGCGCAAGTCCTCGTCGCCGCGTTGCAGCGAAATGCCCTCGCGTGATTCTGAGATCATCAATGCCCCCCTGCACCGCGCACTTGGCCCACTCGGCGATGACTGTCACGATGCGATCCGCCGCATGCCCGTCCCAGAGAGGCGGACGCACACCTGCCTGCGGCAGTGGCTGATCAAGGACGACATCAACGACATCGAGGATTGCTTCGGGATTGTATGGGTCCGCGAGCGTATTCATGCCGGCCTCTAGGGTTTCTGCCCATTCCGTCGTCGTGCGAGCAGTGATACACGGAGTGCCCGCCACACAGGTCTCCGCTTGTATGCCGCCCGAATCTGTCAGGACCAAACGCGCTTCGGCCATCAGCGAAAGGAAGTCAACATAGCCTGGAGGTGGAAGGAGGGAAACGGCGGGATTCTGTTCAAGTTCAGATAGAGCACCGGCCGCTTCGAGAGCCGAAGCCGTACGCGCATGAACTGGGAATGCCACGGGCAGACGCCCTGCAATCTGCGTTATGACGCCGGCCATGCGTTTCATCTGTCGGGGGTGGTCAACATTCGAAGGCCTGTGCAGCGTTACCAAGGCATAGCCGCGAGGAGGCAGCCCCAGTCCCGCGCCCGCTGCCCGCCGTGCCGCAATGGGCAAGGTCGTTTCCATGCAGTCGATCATGGTGTTGCCGACGAAGTACTGCCACTCATCGGGCACGCCCTCGCGCAGAAGCTGGGTGGTTGCACTTGCCGACGTCGTGAAGAGGAGGCGGGACACGCGATCTGTGACCATGCGGTTGATCTCCTCAGGCATGCCCCAGTCTCCGCTGCGGAGCCCTGACTCTATGTGAGCGATTGGAATGCCGAGCTTCACCGACACAAGCGCCGCAGCCAACGTAGAGTTCACGTCCCCGACCACCAGCGTCAGATCGGGACTCTGGGCGACGACGATCGGCTCCAGCGCCGTCATCAGGCGCGCCGTCTGTTCCGCATGACTACCTGAGCGCACATCGAGATAGATGTCCGGCTTCCTGAGATTCAGGTCATCGAAGAACAGGGGCTCATTGCAGCATCGTAGTGCTGACCTGTGTGAACAAGACGCTGTTCAAACCGAACACGGTGTCCGCCGCCGAGCGAGCCTTCGTTCCACCGATCAACTGCAGCCATGATTGGAGCAGTCTTCATGAAATTCGGTCGGGTCCCGACAACATGCAGGAGTCGTACTGGCCTCAACAGTTGCCTCCAAGCTCGTTCAAGTACTCCTCCGCATGCCGCTGGCGGGGGTGCATCCTAGCCCTCGGCGGCTGGGCGGCAGGCTTTCGGCCGCCCATCGCCGCTCACAAGTATAGAGTGTCCACGCTGGTCTCTCTCCACCGCTTGGCGTCACCGCGGACTCAAAGAGGCCCACTGGCTATCGCCTGAGGAATGGCCGACGAACCGTCTCCGGTCAGCCCGACGAGCTTGACGGAATGCCCGGGCCGGACCGCCTCCGATGGCATGACGTTGAGTTCGTGTGGGACCCATGGAAGCATGGTGCGACTCGCGATGCAAAGGTAGACTCCAAGCATGAGGATCGCTTACGTAGCAAAGGGTGGTTTCGCCTCGAGTGCCGGAGTGCTTCGTAAGATCGACGGCCAGACCGCCGTGTGGCGCGCCGCGGGCAATTACACTCGCCTGTTCGCACTATCGAACTCTCCCAACGGCAACCTCACACCGGCCTGCCCTGCTGACCTGCTCTTCGCGGGCCGCGGCCCGGCACGGTTGTTCGCGTGTCGAGAGCTGCTATCCCGGATTGCGAGCTGGAACCCCGACGTCATCTACCTGCGATACTGCAGCTATCAACCCGGATTCTCCGCCCTGTTCGATCTAGCGCCGGTGGTCATCGAGATCAACGCCGACGACACAAAGGGAATCGAGCTCGTCTCGCGCAAGTCCCATTTCTACAATCAAGCCACGCGCGGACGGCTGCTCGGCCGGGCCAAAGGGTTTGCATTCGTCACGCACGAGCTGGCGGAGTCGCGTTCGTTCGAGGAGTTCACTGCTCCACGAGTGGTCATCGGGAACGGCATCTGTCTCTCTGATGCGCCGTGCCGATCCACCCCACAGAGCCAGAGTCGGACCCAGCCCGGCTCTTCTTCATTGGCTCCCCTGGTTTCGCCTGGCATGGAGTCGACAAGATCTCGTTGCTAGCCCGTCGTCGCTGCGACTGCCACTTCGATGCCGTCGGGCTGTCCGCGGAACAGAGCACCAGTTTGCCTGCCAACATGACCGCCCACGGCCAGTTGTCCAAGGACTGCTACATCCATCTGCTTCTAGGAGCAGATGTGGCCGCCTCATCTCTCGCCCTGCATGGCGATGGCCTGAACGAGGCGTCGCCGCTGAACACAAGGGAGTACCTTGCAGCAGGCGTGCCGGTGCTCACGGCGTATCGCGACACCGACTTCCTCAGAGGAGCCCCGTTTCTCCTGCAACTCATACCAACGTTGAGGACAACGTGCTCCCGCATCTGGCGGAAATCGATGACTTCGTGCAACGCATGCGCAGCGTAGTGGTTCCACGCGAGGCGGTCGCGCATCTTGAATCGACCCAGAAGGAACCCACGCGACTTGCCCTGTTCGAGCGTGTCGTCGTGCGGCGCCGTGCACGCTAGAGTGTCGACGGGCCCATGGCCACGCGGAGATGAGCGCCAGGTGGGCAAGCCAGACGAGGGGTCGCGTCCCGAGCGCCTGAGACCGTACAGAGGGTATCGTGTTCGCAATCTCTCACTTCGGTGTGAAAGGCCCCGAGCTGATGTGACCGCCACACAATGCACCGCTCGTCCCCTTTGGCAACGCTTGCCAGAAGGCGGCGACCTGCCCCGACTGATGAGAAGTGACTCGATCTCGACCTTCATCTCCGCGACGCTTGTTGTGCAGGTGTCCTGTTGAGGAGTTTCGGGACCTGGGTCGCGCGCCCCTTGCGGGGCAAAGTCGGTCGTGGCGTCCTTGCTCTCGGATCCGCCGCGGCAATCGGCCAAGTCGTGAGCATCGCCACGGCGCCGATTCTCACGAGGCTCTACGACCCCGCGGCGTATGGCGTTCTCGCGGTGTTCTCATCTGTCGTCGCACTGCTCGCAGCTCTTTCGACACTGCGCTACGAGCTAGCGATCCCCTTGCCGGAGGGTTCACACGAAGCTCGCGTGCTCGTTCGCCTGTGCCTCTGTCTCGTGGTGGCTGCCTCTACCCTATCGTGGCTTGCGTGGAGCATCTGGGGCGGCAGCCTAGCCAGCCTCTTTGGCGTGCCCACGCTCGGCGGGTACGCGGCTCTGGTGGGCGTCGCGGTATTGCTCATGGGAGCGTATGCAACGCTAGGTGCGTGGGCGGTGCGATCTCGAGCTTACACGCTCATCGCTCGCACGCGTCTCACGCAGTCGGTCAGCGGGATCGCAACCAGCATGGCTCTAGGTTTCGCTGGCTTGGGGCCGATCGGCCTGTTGCTGGGCAACATCGCGAACGGCGCGGCCGGCATTGCGTCTCTCGCACGGCTGTTCTGGCGTGAGCGGCCGGCGGCGCCGGCAGCTCTGCGATCTACGCTCGGCATGGCTGCTTGCGCCAAGAGGTATCGCCGATTCCCCTTGTACTCCACGTGGCAGACCCTCCTGAGCACGGCTGGGCAGTACGCACCTCCAGTCGTCTTCAGCAGCGTCTTTGGAGGAAGCGTTGCCGGCTATTATGCCCTCGCCACGCGACTGTGCTTACTGCCTATGATCGTTGTCGGTCTATCGATGTCGCAGGTGTTCTTCGGAGAAGCCGCAAGCCTGCGCTCGGACGCGCGTGGGTTGGCCGCCTTGACGGACAATGCCGCAGGGTGGCTGGCGGCCATCAGTATCCCGGTGTTCGGCGTGCTCTTGGCGTTTGGCCCCGCTATCTTCACGTCGATGCTTGGCCCGGAGTGGGCCCCTGCGGGCTTGTACTCCCGGCTCATGGCCCCTTGGTTGGCTGTGGCAACAGTCTCAACGTCTTTGAGCTTCCTACCGATGGTCCTGGAACGGCAGGCCGCAGCCACCGTGTACGCCGTCTGTGACGCTGGTGTTCGCGTGGCAGCCCTCATCGTAGCAGCTGCCACACGCGAACCGTGGGTCGCTGTCGCAGCCCTATCCCTGGCCGGCGCCAGCTCAGCGATGTATTACCTTCTCTGGTGCCTTCATCTAGCCCGCGCGAGCATTCGTCGGTTCCTTGGCCACAGCGCCGCATGCGGTGTCGCGGCCTCATTGCCGATTCTCCTCAGCATCGTGACAACATCAGGCCATGGATCGTGGGTATCCTTGGTTGGTGCCATTGTGAGTGGCATACTCGCTCTCACTCTCTCCTGCGCGGTATACCGTGTGCTTTCGACGCAGCGCAAGCACGGTGGAGATGGTCTGGAACGGCCGACAGAGGAATCGGGTGAAGAAGCTGGATAGGTTTCGGCCGATGGCAAGAACAGACGACAACCTTGGTAGCCATGACAGTCGACATGGCGAGCCCGCGCCTCTGACCAATCCAGCCTTCTGGGACAGTCGCTGGTACTCCACGGCTCTTCCTGTCGTAGCGGCCAGGGGAGGTACGCGGCTTGGCGATGAACTCCTCAACGCTCTCGACATCTGCTTCTCGGGAATGCGTGGTGCGCAGGTTCTGGAGATCGGTGGTGCTCCAGGGGGCTATCTGGCCTATCTTGCCGAGACCCACGGTCTGCAAGCGACGGCAATCGACTATTCACCCACTGGCTGCCTGAAGCTGCGAGAGAACTTCCGGATGCTCGAGCTTGACGTTACCGTTCATCAACTCGACGTCTTTGATGCCGACGCAACATCGAGCGAGTACGACGCGGTGTATTCGTTGGGCTTCGTGGAGCATTTTGCACACGTGCAGCAAGCACTGGATGCGCACATTCGGCTGGTGCGCCCAGGTGGCCTAGTCGTGATAGGCGCTCCAAACATGGCTGGGCCATACGGCCTGGCACTCACAATGCTGGGCCCAGACGTGCTGAAAACGCACAACCCACGCGGCACCCGACTTGACGTATGGGACGCTCACTTGGCCGCCCGCGGCTTACGCAAGGAAGCTGCATGGCGGCTCGGTGGGCTCAGCCTGGGCGCAATTTCTGGGGCCCTGCAGGGCGTTCCGCTTCGCGGAGCGCGGCTTCAAGGCCGGCGAGGTGTCGAATTCGCTGCTCGGATGCAGAATGCCGCGTACCGTGCCGGTATGCGCTCTCCGCTGAGAGCTGGCTCTAGGCGCATTCTCATACCTGGCTGGGAGGCATACTCCCTTGTGGCCTATCGCCGGTGAAGCGACACCGCATCCAATGGGTAGTCCACCTTGCGAGGCACCAGTACCAGCCCGGTGCACGCAGGCCGGCTACAAGCGGTGCCGCTGTCAGCCCAGTCCATTGGTCATGACGCATCACAGACTGTCCAAGCGCTCGTCTGCAAGCGCGACCGCTCAGAGCCAGAAAGAGGGCTTCGAACGCGTGGCCGCCATGTCGAGATGCCGCGAGGCTGACGCCAAGTAGTGCCATGAGGGTCTACGCGCCTCTATACAGGCGGGTGAATTCGGTCCCCGAACCGACTTCGTCGCACATCCGAGCCAGGATTACCGGAGCGATCACTTGGTTGATGTCAGATGACCACGGAATCCGCAGACCACGGGCACGACCATAGGCGCGAGTCAGATCGGCGAGCTCCATGAAGGCGTTCGGGTTCGGAGGACGCAGACGCATCTTGATCACCCCATATCTGCTGCGCAAATGGGAGTACCACTGGCCGGGCAGAACCGCCTGCACGGTTGAGGCTGGCCAACGGTCGTGCAGTTGCCGGGGCTTCTCGAACGCGATGTCCAAGGGGCGGAACAGCCACGTGAAGAGCAGGTTCTCATAGAGCCGGCTTCCGACCCGCAGTTGCAGCGGGACTCGGTACCATGCTTCCGCGAGCTCACTGTCCCAGAGTGGCATCAGCCACTCATAGCCGAAGTGCTCGTAAACGCGCAGGGAGTTCACAACGAAGCGTGCGACCTTGTGTGCCGTGAACCATGCTTCGTTCACACTCACAAATTCTTCGAAGGTCGTCGGCTGCGGGTACTCCTGAAGAGTCTCCGCGACACGCCTCTGGAGACGCCTCTCGAGGTCAGACGACAGTCTCGTCTTTAGCACCGTGTGTGACTCGTAGACGTAGCGCGCGATCCCCGCTTCGAGGAGTGCGGAATCCTGGTTTGGGATGGGCAGCTCGGGGACGTAGCTTCCTCCCAGAAGGTCACCACAGAAACCGGGAGCGAACACCGCACTTTCCGGAAGCAGATCATGTTCCGTCAGCCACAGAACGGCAGGATACTCCTGGATGTGTGGAAGAGCTGCGTAGGCGCCGCAGCTCGTGAGGTATGCAGCGGCATCGCGGGATTCCCAGAGGCCTCGCCATGTCGCTGCATCATATCGAACGTAGTGCCACGGGTAGCCGAGGCGCTCAGCTGTCAGTCTCGCCGGAGTAACCTCCTGGCTGTTGCGAGCACCGTATGTATAGCAGACCACATCCTCGTACCCAGCCCGCCTGAGCATGGCGACGATGAAGCGCGAGTCGTACCCGCCACTGAGGGGCACGATGCAAGTTCGTCCGTCGAGCTGATCGATGAATCGGTCGAAAGCTCGGGATGACACCGACGCCAGCCAATCTAGCGCGTCTTCACGACTGTGGTTGGTCCAAGGCTCATGCAAATGCTGATAGTAGAATCGCGCTACGTGGAACTCCTCAGCAGACTGCACAAGGTACTGCCCAGCTTGGAGTTGGCTCACTCCCGCCAGGAGCGTGCGATTCCCGAGCGCATAGCCGCAGCGCAAGAACTCCACCATGGAGTCTTCTGCGAATGACAACGGCCGTGTCTCCGGCAGTACCGCGAGGGGATCGTCGGCGACCACAAGCGTGTCTCCGGAGGCACCGTAGAACAGCGGGAGGCTTCGGACTCTGTCAACCGCGGCGAATGCTGCACCCGAGCGTGTGGCAACCATACAGAATGCACCATTCAACTCCGACACGAAGTCGACCGCCTCGCCTGAAGACGCTCGAGACGCAGCTTCGCGGGCTAGCTCTATCGACGAGTAGTGCCTCGTGCCTCGCCAA